>OFHO01001934.1_pt1 | contig 13668 bp, 10 predicted proteins | sample 1521531 | NCBI WGS metagenome assembly OFHO01 (sample SAMEA3504124, study PRJEB24116) | mouse gut metagenome | biome: mouse gut; feature: mouse-associated habitat; material: faeces | place: Denmark | collected 2011
ATGTTTTGCTTCGCAAAACGCAATCCTCAGTCAGCCTGCGGCTGACAGCCCCTTTAAAAAGGGGCCTTGTCTCTGCGGAGGGACGAAAGAGGTTTTTGGAAAGGAAAACATAATATGAAAACAAAACACTTCATCTCCGCCGCCCTCGCCCTCTGCCTGACCCTCTCTCTGTGCGTCGGGGCACAGGCCGCCGGCTCCGGCGCCAAACAGGAGGCGCTCCAGGCCCTGGGCATTCTCACCGCCGGCGACAGCCTGACCAGCCCGGTCACCCGGGCCCAGTTCGCTCAGATGCTGGTGGCCGCCTCCCCCTACCAGGACGGGGCGGAGGGCTACGGCAGCTCCCTGTTCAAAGACCTGAAGGGAGACCACTGGGCCAGCGGCTATGTCCGCATCGCCATTGAGCAGGGCTGGATGACCGGCTATGTGGACGGCTCCTTCCGCCCCGACCAGGCCGTCACCCTGGAGGAGGGCTGCGCCGCTCTGCTGAAGGCGCTGGGCTACGACCCCACCGCCCTGAAGGGGGCCTACCCCGCCGCTCAGCTGTCCAGGGCCGGCGCCCTGGGCCTGCTGGACGGCGTATCCGCCAGACAGGGCGGCGCGCTGACCCGGCAGGACTGTGTGGACCTGTTTTATAACCTCCTCACCGCCCAGACCAGCGCCGGGACGGTATACGGCACAACCCTGGGCTACACCATTACCAACGGCCAGGTGGACTACTCCGCCCTGGTAAGCAGCCACACCAAGGGCCCCTTCGTGGCGGAGAGCAGCGCCCTGTCCCTGCCCTTTGCCCCCGGCACGGTGTACTATAACGGGGCGGTCTCCGCCCTCTCCGCGGTGCAGCCATACGACGTGTACTACTACAACGCCAACATGTCCACGGTATGGATCTGCCACAACCGGGTGACGGGCACCCTCACCGGCCTGTCTCCCAGCGCTGCCGCCCCCACCGCCGTCACGGTGGCCGGGGTGAGCTACCAGCTGGGCACCTCCGAGGCCGCCTACCAGCTCTCCAGCCAGGGCAGCTTTCAGGAGGGGGACATGGTCACCCTTCTGCTGGGCCTGAACGGTGAGGTGGTCCAGGCCATCGCCGCCCTGGAAAACGAGGCCATCTACTACGGCTCGGTGGTGTCCAGCGCCAAGGGGGCTTCCAGCGCCTCCACCACCAGCTTGGCCACCGCCTCCGCCCAGGTGACCACTCAGGTGGCCTGTACTGACGGGGTGGTGCGCACCTTCTACCACAGCGGCACGGCGCTGGACGCCGGAAAGCTGGTCACCGTCTCCACCACCCAGTCCGGGACAAATGTTCGCAGCCTGTCCACCAAACGGCTGGAGGGGACGGTCACTAAAGACGGGACCGGCGTTGGAACTTACCGATTCGCCGCCGGGGCGCAGATTCTGGACACTGACGACAGCGGCGGCTATGCCCGCGTCTACCCCTCCCGTCTGGCGGGGGCCAGACTGTCCGGCGAGGACGTGCGCTACTATACCCTGAACGCGGCGGGGGAAATCGACCGCATGGTGCTCCACAACGTCACCGGCGACACCCAGCCCTATGTATACGTCAGCGGAATTGACGACAGCTCCAGCGAGACAAACATCGCCGTCAGCTATACCTACCTCCGGGATGGCCAGGCCCAGACCATCAGCGGCACAGCCAGATACCCCATCCAAACCGGCGGGGCCATGCTGGTGTATGAGAAGGACAGCCTGAGGTCCATCCGGCAGCTGACCCAGGTGAGCCTGGACGGCCTGTCCGCCCTTAGCGCCATGGGGGACGGCCGGGAGTATCCCATTGCTGAGAACGTACAGGTGCTGCTCAGGGACGGCTCCGGCAGCCGGGGGTACTACCAGACCGACCTGTCCCAGATCAACGGCGAGGACTATACCCTCACCGGCTGGTACGACGACCTGGGCTACTCCGCCGGCGGCCGCATCCGCATCCTGGTGGCGACACCCAAATGAGCGGCTACAGCGGTATCCGCAGCAACCTGGTCCGGCGCGGCGAGACCATGAACGGCTTGAAGGACCGGCAGCACGCACTGAACATGCGGCTGCTTCTGGCCATACAAAGCCACGACGCAGGCATGCAGGCCGAGCTGGAGCTCCGACTGGAGGAGCTCCGGGAGCAAATCCGCCGGCTGGGCTGGGGATAAGAAGCGGCCCCCTCTGAAAGGTTGGGATTTCAGAGGGGGCCGCCTTTTGTCTGCGGCTTTACCGCAGGTATTTTTTCAGCTTCTGGGCCACGGCCTGAAGGTCAATGGGCTTAGCCAGATGGTCGTTCATGCCGCACTCCAAACACCGCTGGATATCCTCCGAAAAGGCGTCGGCGGTCATGGCAATGATGGGGATATCCGTGTCCGGGCGCTTCAGCCCCCGGATGGCGGCGGTCGCCTCGTAGCCGTCCATCACGGGCATACGCACATCCATGATAATCGCGTCGTAGTACCCCACCGGGGATTTTTCAAATTTCGTCACGCAGATTTCCCCGTTTTCGGCCCAGTCCAGCTCCAGCTCCAGAACGGAGAGCAGTTCCCGCGCCACCTCCCAGTTGAGCTCGTTGTCCTCCGCCAGCAGGATGTGCTTCCCCCGCAGGGACAGGTCCACCGCCTTCCAGGGGCCGGCCCCCTCCTCCGGGGCGCCGGCCGGGCCCTTCAGGGCGTCAAACAGGGTGGAGCGAAACAGCGGCCTGGCCACAAAGCCGGAAATGCCCGCCGCCTCGGCCTCCTCCTCCAGCCCGCTCCAGTCGCAGGCGGAGAGCAGCAGGGCCGGACCGTCCTCCCCGCAGTGCCGCCGGATTGCCCGGGCGGCCTCCAGGCCGCTCCCGTCCGCCAGCTGCCAGCCCAGCAGGACCCGCTGATAGCCGCCGTCCTGCCGGCGCGCCTCAATGCGCTCCAGCGCCTGCCCGGCGCTCCGGCACCAATCGGCCTGAACGCCCATCTCCTCCAGGGAGCGGACCGCGTTGACGCACAGCCGCTCATCCTCGTCCACCACCAGCACGCTCCCGACGGAAAGGCCGGCGTCCGGCGCAGGCTCCGCCGCCCGTTCCAGGTTGAGGACCACATGGAACTCGCTGCCCTTGCCCTGCTCGCTGCGAACGGATATGTCCCCGTCCATGGCGTCTACAATACACTTGGTGATGGCCATGCCCAGCCCGGAGCCCTCTGTCTTCCGCACGCGGGTGTTGTCCTCCCGGCTGAAGGAGTCGAAAATCTCCTTCTGATACTCCTTCGACATGCCGATTCCGGTGTCCTGCACCAGGAAGTGGGTGCGCACACGGCCGCCCTCCTCCGGCTCCTGATACACCGTCACCTGCACCGAGCCCTCCTCCGGCGTGAATTTCACCGCGTTCCCCAGCAGGTTGATCAGCACCTGATTCAGCCGCACGCTGTCGCAGTACACCTGCTCGGATAGGATATCGTAGGCGGCCGCGTTGAACCGCTGGTTTTTCGCCTTCACCTGGGGCTGCACGATGTTGACGATGCTCTCCATCACCTCCCGAAGGGACACCGGCTCCACATTCAGCGTCATCTTGCCGCTTTCGATCTTCGAGATATCCAGCACGTCATTAATCAGCCCCAGCAGGTGCTTGCTGGACAGGGCGATTTTGCCCAGGTAGTCCTGTACCTGCTCGGGATTGTGGGTATTGTCCGCAGCCAGGGCGGTCATGCCAATGATGGCGTTCATGGGGGTGCGGATGTCGTGGCTCATGCTGGAGAGGAAGTCCTGCTTCGCAGCGTTGGCCTGCTCCGCCTCCTTCCGCGCCTGCTCGGCCGCCTGCCGCGCCGCGTCCATCTCCAGGTTCATCCGCCTCTGCTCCGCCAGCTGGTGTTTGAACAGCCTGGAGTACTGGAGGAACAGGTAGAGCAGCATGGCCACCACCGCAAAGGAGGCGGCGTAGACCAGAACGAGCCAGCGGCTGCTCATGCCGGAGATGGCGTGGTCCAGGCTATCAAAGGGCAGCACGGTCACCAGATACCAATCGCAGTAGGGAAGGCTGGTCCCATACAGGTGCCGGCGGGAGCTGCCGCTTTCCAGCAGGGCGGAACAGTCCTCCCCCGCCTCCATGGCGGCGGTCAGCTGGCTGATATGGCGGTCCGCCTCCTCCCTCCGGCCCTCAAACAGGTCGTAAAGCCGGTCAAAATAGCTTTCATGGACATCGTCCTCATTCCGCGCCACGTAGCTGCCGTCCTTTCGTATGACAAAGGAGTAGGCCAGCGAGCTGTCGGAATCCAGAAACAGGACCTCGCCCATATACTTGGAGGACAGGCCCACTACAATGGCCAGGCTGTTTTCCCCGTCAGACATGGGATATTCGCAGGGCACGCCAAAGAGGATGATGTTCTCCCCGCCGCTGTTCACGGCGGACGCCATCCTGCGCTCCCGGTTTTTCAGGCTCTCCAGAAAGGGCTCCGGGTGGTTGAGCGCCACAGAATTGCCATAGATCATCTCAATTTTGCCATCGGAGGAGTACAGGGCGGCGCACATGAAATGCCTGGCCTTGGCGCCGTACTCAATCTCCGCCAGCGTGCCGCGGCTGGAATTTCCTTCGCCGCCCGACGCGATATGGGCGATGGACTCCGCCATGGTCAGGCGGAGGTCGATGATTGTTTCAAAATGCAGGGAAACCTGCTCGCTCATACCATCCATGTAGGCTGTGCCCACTGTTTCAATGGTGTCTTCGCTCATCTTTTTGACTGCAATCCCCAAAAACGCAAACACAAGAATATTCAGGCAGATAATCAAGGCTATGCTGCTTTTCAGGGAGCGTAGAAAAGGCATCTTTGTTCATCTCCATTCCAGAGTGTTCGTTAGCTGTGCCGCCTGTGCGTCGGCCGGTACATCCAGGCCGTTTCATGCCCCGGTCAGTCCCGAAAACGGCTTATGAGCTGAAGCATCTTTCGGATATCCACCGGCTTGGCCAGGTGGTCGTTCATCCCCGCGTCCTTGGCCAGAGCCACGTCCTCCTCAAACGTGTTGGCCGACAGGGCTATGATGGGCACGGACACCGCGTCCGGCCGGTCCAGCCCCCGAATCACCCTAGACGCCTCGTATCCGCTCATCACCGGCATCATCAGGTCCATGAGCACGCAGTCAAAGGTCCCCGGCGCAGAGGCGGCGAAGGCGTCCACGGCGGCCTTTCCGTCGTTGGCGGTGACCACCTCCGCCCCCGCCTCAATCAGGATGTACTCCACAATCTCACAGTTGATCTCGTTGTCCTCCACCAGCAGGATGCGCATTCCGGCCACGTTGCTCTGGACTTCCGGCTCCTCCTCCACGGCCGCGCCGTGCCATGCCTCATCCACCCGGACCGGCAGCGTGATTTGGACTATGCTGCCCTTACCCACCTGGCTGCTGACCGCCACGGTCCCCTTCATCTGGTCCACCAGCTTCTTCACGATGGACATGCCCAGGCCGACGCCGCTGTAGTTGGTTCTCGCGTCCTGGTGCTCCTGAGTAAAGGGCTCGAAAATGTGTGCCTGGAAGTCCTCGCCGATGCCGATTCCGGTATCCTCAATGACAAACCGGCAGCTCATGGTCCCGTTTTGGAAGGCGGTCTCCTCCACCCGGATGAACACAGAGCCGTGGGGGCGGTTATACTTCAGGGCGTTGTCGATGACGTTCATGAGAATCTGCTTGAATTGCAGCGGATTGCCGATTACCCGGCTGTGCCGCAGGCCGGAGGCCTCCAGCTCCAGCCGAATCCCCCGCTCCTCCGCCTGGGAGGACAGGATGGTAAGGCAGTCCTCCAGGGTCTGGTGAAGGTCAAAGGGCTCCTCCACCGCCGCCGGCCTTCCGCTCTCCAGCCGGCTGACCTGGAGAACGTCGTTCACCAGGGACAGCAGATGCTCCGTGGACACCCGAATCTTCCGCCGGCAGTCCCGCTGCCGCTCCGGGTCGTCCTGACTCTTTTCCTGAATGGCCAGCATGCCCAAGATTCCGTTGATGGGCGTGCGCAGGTCGTGGGACATGTGGGAGAGAAATTCGCTTTTGGCGGAATTGGCCCGGCGCACCCGCTCCAGAAGCTCCATGATAGACTGCTCCTGCTTCTTCCGGGTCACCATGGTCTCGGTGATGTCCTGGTGGTATCCGTTCAGGCAGACCCCCGGCTTCTGGAAGGTCTTGTCCGGCACGCCGCCGCAGCGGACATAAATTTTGCCCAGCTCCGGGTGGTTCCAGGGGTAAATCACCTCAGACCGCCCGGTCCCCAGCATTTCCACCACTGCCTCCTGCACCATCTCCACATAGTCCGGCTCGATATGGGCAAACCAGTGCTGGTAGCACTCCTCCGGCTCGATCTCCTCCGGCACGCCCAGCAGGATGCGCATGGTCCGGTCGGCGTACATCCTGGGCGGGCGGCCCTCCTCCAGCTCGATGGTCCAGATGCCCGTTCTGGCCCCCTCCAAAATGTTCTCCAGGCTCTGGCGCGCCTCCAGCCGGTATTTCTCCTCCTGCTCCACCACCGCGTTTACGTCCCGCAGGGCGAAGATCACGCAGTTCTCCTCCCCCGTCCGCTCGGTGGCGGAGAAGTGGATCTCCAGGTGCTTCAGGCCAAAGGAACCGTCCTTTACCTGATAGCGCACCGAGAACTTCATCTTGGTGCTGAGCTGCCCCAGCACATAGTCCTTTTTGGTCACCGCCCGCAGCCGCTCCTGGTCCCAGGGCGCCACGTAGCGGGTGATATACTGCTCCATGGCCGCCTGATAGCCGTCTTTAAAGTAGACGCTCATCTGCTCGCTGTCCCGGTATGTCTCGCACTCGCCGGTGTTGAAGTTCACCTGATAGATGCCCAGGTAGTCCACGCTGAGGGCGTGGAGCACATTATAGCTGCGCTTTTGCAGCTCCCGGAACAGGTTGCGCCGTTTCAGGGAGGACACAATAAAATACGCCGCCGTCTGGAGCATATTCGTGGCATATTCCAGGGTCTTTGCCGGGGGATTGTCCACGCCGTAAAAGCCGATAATCTGCTTGCCGTCATAGAGGGGGACCACCACCAGGGAGTGGATATTCTGCCGCTTCAGGTTCTCGTACTGAATGGGGTCGCTCTGCCGGATATCCTCCAGGTTCTCAATGACGATATGTCCGCCGACGCCAAAATTTTGATACCAGCTGGCGCACACCTCGGAGGGAAGGTTTTGCAGGCTCTCCTTTTCCGGCTCCACCCCTTCGGCCGCCCACTCATAGGTGTTGTCGTCGCCGCCGGAGGCGTTCTGCTCAAATATGTAGGTCCGGTCTCCGTTCAGCGCCTTTCCCAGGTGCTCCAGCAGCACATCCAGCGACTGGTCCGGGGTCTTCTCCAGCAGAGCGACGCGCAGACCCTCGTTGATGACGGCCTCCAGATTCTGGACGCTCCGCATACCGCTGTGGGACTCACAGGCCTCCGCCGCCGGTGCACCCTGTCCGGTCTGTATTAACAGTCCCCCTGAATAATCCATACCTCTGCCCTCCAATATAGACCGCTCTCCGGTCATGGCGCCGCACCCGGAACCTGGCCGGGCACAGCCCCGTTTTCTTCCCTTGCCTTTGCTGCAAAAACCAGCAAAGTACGTGTCATAATACCATATGCCTCCAGTTGCGTCAATATCAAAAGCGGGGGAAGTATGGGTATGACAGCCAATGCCGTTGAGATAAGGGCCAGGGGACAAATACAAGGTATTTGTCCCCATCGTATCTGTTTCACGAAAAGGAAACCGGCCGCTCATCTGTTACAGGCGAAGCGGCCAATTCTATCGCTGATGTTATCTTTTCAGGGCTGCTTGCCGATGTAGGCCAGGATGCCGCCGTCCACATAGAGGATGTGTCCGTTGACAAAGTTGGAGGCGTCGGAGGCCAGGAACACCGCCGGACCCATCAGGTCCTCCGGGTCGCCCCAGCGGCCGGCCGGAGTCTTGGACACGATGAACTGGTCAAAGGGGTGGCGGCTTCCGTCGGCCTGCCGCTCCCGGAGGGGTGCGGTCTGGGGGGTGGCGATGTAGCCCGGGCCGATGCCGTTGCACTGGATATTGGCCCCGCCGTACTCGGAACAGATATTCCGGGTGAGCATCTTCAGCCCGCCCTTGGCGGCGGCGTAGGCGGAGACGGTCTCCCGGCCCAGCTCGCTCATCATGGAACAGATGTTGATAATTTTTCCGCGGCCCTTCTTCAGCATCCCGGGGATAACCGCCTTGGCGCAGATAAAGGGGCCGATCAGGTCGATGTCCACCACCTGGCGGAAGTCCTCGGCGGACATCTCGGTCATGGGGATGCGCTTGATGATGCCGGCATTGTTCACCAGAATGTCCACACCCCCCAGGTCGGCCTCGATTTTGCCAATCAGCTCCGTCACCTGCCCCTCAGACGTGACGTCAGCGATGTAGCCGCGGGCGTCAATACCCTTGGCGCTGTAGTCGGCCAGGGCCTTGTCCAGGTTGGACTGGCTGCGGCAGTTGAAAGCGATCTTCGCCCCCGCTCCGGCCAGCGCCTCGGCGATGGCAAAGCCGATGCCGTAGGCCCCACCGGTCACCAGGGCCGTTTTGCCTTCCAGGGAAAACATTTTCTGCATATCCATTTGTTAAACTCCTTCCGAAAAGGGCCGCCGGCGGCGGCCCTTCTGTTTTATTTCAGCTGGGTGGTGGGGATGACGTCCATGTCGTCAAAGGCCTGATTTTCTCCGCCCATGGCCCAGATGAAGGTGTAGCTGGCAGTGCCCGCCCCGGCGTGGATGGACCAGGAGGGGGAAATCACAGCCTGCTCATTCTGCATAACAATGTGCCGGGTCTCCTGGCCCTGGCCCATCATGTGAAAAACCGCCTGGTCCTCCGGCACCTCGAAGTACATATACACCTCCATCCGCCGCTCGTGGGTGTGGGCAGGCATGGTGTTCCATACGCTGCCGCTCTCCAGTACCGTCATGCCCATAGACAGCTGGCAGGTCTTCAGCACGTCAGGGTGGATGAACTGGTTGATGACCCGCTTGTTGGAGGTGGCGGCATCCCCCAGGGGCTTCTTGGCCGCATCGGCCAGCTTGAGCAGGCGGGTCTCATAACTGCAGTGGGCGGGAGCGGACACCATATAGAACTTGGCGGGCCTGGCGCTGTCCCTGCTGGCGAACAGGACCTCCCTGGCCCCCATGGTGATGTAGAGGCAGTCCTTATAGCCCAGCTCATAGACGGTCCCGTCCACTGTGACGGAGCCGTCGCCGCCGATGTTGAACATACCCACCTCCCGGCGCTCCAGGAAGTAGCGGGTGCCGAAGTTGGCCCACACGTCGATGCCCTTGTCGATGGAAACGGTCTCCTTCACGGGCATACAGCCCAGAGTGACCATCCGGTCCACGTGGCTGTAGACGGCCACCACCTGGTCGGGCCGGTACAGGTTTTCAATGAGGAACTCGCGGCGCAGCTCCTCGGTGGTGTAGCGCTTCACGTCGTTGGGGTGAGCGGAATAGCGGATATCCATAAAAAGCCTCCCGATGATTAAAGATTGCCAAGGTCGCAGCACCCTACAGGCGCTCTTTCATTCAGATCTCATACCAGCGGATCTCGTTGGCGGCCAGGTCCAGCTGGAAGCTGGAGCCGTCCCCCCGGAAGACGGTGGTGGACTGGGGCTCATAGGTGTTGTTGACCACGCAGAACCTTCCGTTTTTCACATAGGCGTGGACGTCCACGTTGTAGTTGGAGGACAGCCAAAGGTTCAGCTGGTCCTCACTGTGAACCGACCACAGCACCGCCCGGTGGAGCAGGCGGCTGTTCTCAAAGGAGTAGGGCAGTCCGGAGAGATACACCGCCCGGCCCTTGCCGAACTCGTTCACTGCCAGCTGGACCTCTTTGTTCCGCTGGACCAGCACCTGGGCCCCCTCCAGGGCGTAGATGCTCTTTTTGCCCTCGCCGAAGTCCACCGCCCCCTGGCAGTCCGCCAGAATGAAGTGGCCGGGGTGCTCCTCCCAGTTGTATTTGTCATAACCCAGCGTAAATCCAGTCTCCTTTTCTACCCCCAGTATACCAGACAGCTGGAGATAGCGGCCCTGGTACTGGTGGCCGGAGGGCTCGCCCACGCCGATGAAGCCGCCGCCGTTGTAGACGAACTTCTTCACTGCGGCGGAGACGGCCGGGTCCTCCCAGATGGCCCCGCCGGTGTGGGCAGTGTCGCCGTCGCCCACGCTGACCAGCACGTCAATTCCGTCCAGGACGGCGGGGTCGGCCTTCACCTCGTCGAAGCTGATAAACCTTACGTCATAGGGAGCGCCGGACAGGGCCTCAATCACTCCGGCGTAGGAGTAGTTCTGCTTCTGATACAGGGCGTGGTGGACCATGTGGCAGCCCCAGGACCGGGCCCTGCCCCAGCTGTTGAGGACGGCCACCGTCTTCACGCAGTAGGGGGTGGCGCCCTTGATGTTGTCATAGAGCTCCCGGAACTCGCTGCACACGCTGTCCACATAGTCGATAAACTCCGGGAACTGACAGGCCAGCTTGAGGTAGCCGCCGTAGCCGATGCGGTCGATGGGCTTGCGCAGGATGGCCCGGCGGGCGGTAACCCAGTTCTCCTTGGCCTCCCGGACGGGATCACCCCCCTCGTGGAAGGTGTCGGGGAAGAAGTAGGGCAGGAACCGCCCCTCGGTGTACTTCACCCCGGGGATGTCAGAGATCAGCCGCAGGGTGGAGCCGTTGCCCACGCTGCCGACTACCGCGTCCAGACCGATGGACTTGAACTCGTCCATGTAGGGCTCGGTGCCGATGAAGTGGTCGCCCAGGAACATCATGGCCTCCTTGCCCAGCTCGTGGGTGATGTCCACCATTTCCTTAGCCAGGGCGGCAACCTCCCGGCGCTGGAACGCCATAAAGTCCTTAAACTCCTTTGAGGGCACCCGGTACTGGTTGTTGTAATAGCCCTGGTCGATGATGAACTCGGGGCGGAACCTGTAGCCCACTTCTCTCTCAAACTGCTCCAGGATATAGGGGGAGACCGAGGCGGAGTAGCCGTACCAGTCCACGTACTTCTCCCGCTTCAGCTCGTCAAAGACCAGAGTGAACTGGTGGAAGAAGGTGGTATAGCGGATGACGTTCACATAGGGGTGGTCCGCGATGAACTTGCGCAGCCGCTCCATGGTAAATTTCTTGGTCTTGGGCTGGCGGACGTCGAAGGTGATCTGGTGCTCGAAGTCCTTCCAATCGTTGGTGACGGCGTTGTACATGTGGACCGGGTCCCAGATCAGGTAGGCCAGAAAGCTGACGGTGTAGTCGTGGAAGGCCTGGGGGGCGTCGATTATCACACAGCCCCCCTCATACCGCCAGGCGTCAGGGGAAACAGGCTCCCCCGTGGTGCGGTCCATCACCTCCCACCAGCGGCTTATGTCGTCCCGGGTGTTCACCTCCATCAGCTCGGCGCTGATCCCCTGCATCAGGGGGATGGACAGCGGCCCGCCCGCGGCGGTGTGGAAGCCGGTCATAATGTAGCACTGCTGGACCTCGTCGGGGTTGGCCTTGGCCCAGGCGTTGTCCTTCCGGGTGGTGTAGTAGGTGGAGTAGACCTTGGCGTCTACGCTTTTCAGCTCCTCGGGGTAGTCGGTGCCGTCGCAGTCCCGGATGGCGTCCGCCCCCCAGCGCTTCAGCAGCTCCAGGGTCTCGGGCACCACGTCCACATCGGTGGGAATGGTCACCCGGCCCTTATTCTGTATGTCGGTCATAGCTTCTCCTCTCACTGCTTTTTCCGGTCCGCAAAGCGGGCGTTATAGAGATACAGGGTGGCCAGCAGCAGGACAACCCCCACCAGCATCAGTCCCAGCCCTGCCATCTGGCCGGTCATCATCCAGCCCCGGATTATCAGGACCAGCCCCAGCACAAAGGTGACCAGCATCAAAATGATGCGCAGCTGTTTATGTTCTTTCCAATAGTTCATGTCCTCACCTTACCCTTTCAGTCCGCCCACGGTCATGCCCTGGGTCAGCTTCTTCTGCACGCACATATAGAGGATCAGGGTGGGCAGCATCACCAGCACCAGGCCGGCATACAGCCGCCCGAACTGGGCCGCCGACTGGGAAGCCTGCATCAGATTGAGCAAACCCACCGGAAGGGTTTTCTGGCCGGTGGCGCTGTTCATTAAGGTCATGGAAATGATGTACTCGTTCCAGAAGGACAGGAAATTGAACAGGATAATGGTAAGAATGGAGGGCTGGGCCATCGGGAAAATCACCCGAACCATAGCCTGACCGTAGCCCGCGCCGTCGATGTAGGCAGCCTCCTCAAAGTCGTGGGGCAGGGTGGCAAAGTAGCCTGACAGCAGGTAGACGGTGAAGGGCAGGGCGGTGGCGGCGTAGATTACAGCCAGGGTCACCAGATTGTTCATAAAAATGTTGTTCAGCTTGAACAGGTATTTCATCCAGCTGTCCCAATCCCGCATCATCAGGAAGATGGGCACCACAATGTAGTTGACATTGATAAACAATCCGGCCATAAAGGCGGTGTTTAGAAGCTTGCCGCCCCGGAAGCGGAAGCGGGACAGGCAGTAGGCCGCAGGGAGGGCCACCACCAGCAGGATGGCCAGGGCCAGGGCGGTGACAATCACTGAGTTAAGCATGTAGCTGCCCATGCTGGCGGCGTTCCAGGCATCCACGAAATTCTGCCAGTAGAAGGTGGCGGGCAGGACCCAGGGGTTGCCGTAAAACTCGCTGTTCTGCTTGATGGATGCCAGGAAGACCCAGGCTACCGGCACGATGATGACAACTGCCAGGGTAATGAGTACCACATAGATAAAGACCTTGTACAGGGTGTCGGCGGAGTTTGTTTTTTTCATCTTCTCGTCCCTCCTCTCACATCTGAAGCACATCCCGCTTGGTGACGTGGTTGACCACAGCGGACAGGGTGAAGGAGAACAGGAAGATTATCACGCCGGCGGCCATAGCATAGCCGTACAGGCCCTCGTCCTTCTGGGCGTACATAAAGCTCAGGCCCACGTCGGCCATCCCCTTGGCCACCATGGCCTTGACGAACAGGAACGCCATGTTGATGGTGGAGATAATGAAAAAGGTGAGGGTGGTGCGGATGTTGGTCCAGATCAGGGGCAGGGTGATCTCAAAGAACTGATTCAGCCGCCCCGCGCCGTCCAGGCTGGCTGACTCATACAGGTCCACAGGAACAGCGGACATGGAGGCCATGTACATAACCATATAGTAGCCGATGGCCTGCCACACCATAGCAATGATAACGCTGACGATTACCATGGGCTGGTCCTTCCAGAGCACCATGACATCCCGGCCGGCAAACAGGGAAAAAATGCTGTTGAGCATTCCGTTGTCCGGCTTGTAGATGGCGGAGAAGATGCCGGCGATGACCACCACAGAGAGAATATTGGGGATGTAGAAGATGATACGGAAAAAATTCTGCCCCCTGATCTTCTCCCGGGTGAGGATGGCGGCAAAGACGATGGCAAAGAAAAATGTGATGATAGTCACGGTAACAATAAGCAGGATGGTGTTCTGCATAGAGACGATGAATTTGGTATCCTTGAACAGGACCTTGAAGTTGTTCAGCCCCACGAAGGTCTCGGTGGGGGAGTAGGCCCCTCGCTCGAAAAGAGACATGCGGAACACGTTGAAGGTAGGCATGACCATAAAGATGAAGAACAAGATGGCTGCCGGGGCGACACACAGGGCGATAAACCGGCTGCGGCCTTTACTGCGCATGGGATCGCTCCTTT
>OFHO01001937.1_pt1 | contig 13663 bp, 9 predicted proteins | sample 1521531 | NCBI WGS metagenome assembly OFHO01 (sample SAMEA3504124, study PRJEB24116) | mouse gut metagenome | biome: mouse gut; feature: mouse-associated habitat; material: faeces | place: Denmark | collected 2011
GTAGATAGCAAGCCGAGTCTACAATTTGACGATCATTTAGTTCCGGCAATAGACTGCGGTTATGGTCAAATGCCGGTGCCATACCAATAATCTCCAGTGTTTCTGTATCAAACAGTACACCAAAGTTGCCGAAATGGCGGTCAGCATTCAGGATAATAGCGTCCAATATGCACATCCGTCGGAAAGCGTCCCCACTGCCAATACCATCAAAAAAGGTCAGCAGTTTTGGAATAGTGATTTTCTCCTCATAGAAGACTGCACTGGCTTTCACCAGCCCCACAGTCTCGTTGGTAAAGAGTGGACATTTGCTGATCAGATTTCCGTGATAATAGCCTATATCGTAGGGCACAGCTCCAGGACATAGCCGGGTGGATAGCTGTGCAGCCAGGTACTCGGAGAGCGGCTCAATCCTATAATGTGTGCTGCCGCTTTTATAGAGGAGGATATTACCGGCTTCGTGTTTCCAGCACTTGGCGTAACGGCCATCCGTTCCAAATTCCGGGGAGGTGGGAGATAGTTCTTTTTCTCTAACAATTCCATCAAAGGCGGATTCACTGACAATTTCACTGAACTGGCCGGTGTATAGGGAGACGTCCTTCCAGGTTAGTGGTGAATCAGCTTCCCGAACCCAGAAAGTATCGTTTGCAGATAGTGCATGGGTGGTATGCAGAAACCCTTCCAAGTCATCGCATCCATACTGTTCAAGTAATTGTTTGATGTGTTTTCGGTGCTTAGGGGATCTCCTTTGTTTCAAAAAAGCTACCAGGTTACGATATCCTATGGGACGGGAAGCAATGAGCCACTGGCCTTCGAAAAATTCCGGCTCATCAAATTCATTGCGTTGACAGCGAAACTCCAGCAAAGGAACATCTTTATTCATCAAAATATAGCTGGTTTTGCCGCCACGACCTGTCATTATCTCCACCTCTTTTGCGCTATTTTTGTCACACGCAGAAACCAGCCTTACGCATTGCGTGGGCAATCTCAATACGGTTTATTTCTTGACACAATTCCTCGCTGTCGCTGCCTAGAGTGATGTCCCGAAAGTAGTGTAGTCGAAGATTATCACTGGATTTTATATTAAATGGCCGGATATAACGTTTCTGCGGATTTGTTGTGGTGAAAATAGCGGAACTGGGATCTAAAACTTCAAGCGGCCGAAGATTATGGGATGTAAAAATCAGCTGCCCCTGCCCTGAATCCTGCATGATCCGCAGCAGTTCACCCAAAAGATGCTCATAAATGTTAGAGTCCAGTTCATCAATGGCCAAAGTAATGCCAGGATTGTTATAGGTACAGATCAAAAGTGGCAACAGAGAAGTGATTTTTTTAATACCCTCGGACTCATAATTTTAAAGGCAGTGAAATAGTTCCATTCTTTCCGGATTTTAACGCCACCAGATGTACACGAACACCTGAATTTCTATTCTCAGTGTGACCCATATCAAGAGAAGTAAGCGCAATTTCTATATCAGGCACAATTTTACATAGCACGGTATTGGTTGCTGCAACTGCTTGTTCAGCTAAAACGTATTCTTTATCTTGTATAACTGTAGGCCGATCCAACGGCAGCTTTAATTCACTAATAGAATTGCCAGTTTGGAAGATGAGAGGAAGCATTGTCCCAATAGAGTTTAAAATACTTGAATGTGACTGATTGGATTCGAACTCTCAAATTAATCCGCCCTTTGTGTTGTAAATACTTGCATTATAATCTTGTTTTAAGGGGTATGCAACAGGGAAACAGAAAAAATCATTTTATGTCCTGGATTCCGTCTTCCTACATTGAAATAAAAATTTTTTAACTTGGTGTCCAAAATCAATGCTCTCCAACGTTATTATTTATAGGACCCTGTAAAGAGAAAGGCTGGAATTGAGGTGCAAATATGCAGATTGACATATTCCGTGAATTGACCGGAATTCTTGATTCATGTGAGGGCGTTGATCCATTTTCTGAGACGAATGCTGCAAAAAATACTTTCCCGCGGGAAACCACAAAGCGAAATTCTAGACTTGTTCCACTAATTGACATTTTCTCTCTAAAAGGTTTCCGATGCAAGTATTCTATTGTGGACGCCGCAACGAGTTTATGGCAAAGGGAACACACCATTGTCTGGAGAGATGAAACCGAATCAATGGCGCGGCTGCGGGCACGCTTACAGTGTGGAAATTTTTATATGCTTCCTTCAGAGAAAGAACTCAAGACATATTTGGGACATCTCCGAGAAAATGGGTTGGATGGTCAGATTGATTGGCGTGGTTTTATCGCAGAGTTTAAGAGTTTCCAGGAAATGTTTCCAGAGAAACTGATGTGGAGTTTAGATTATATGGCTTCACGCTGTATCTCTATCATGGAAAAGTTAAAGCGCAACTTTGCAGGGAGTGAGTTAGTGGAGCAAAAGTCTACGCTGAGGAATGTTTGGAAAGTCAGAATGAGTACGCTGATTAATCAATATACACAATTTTTGCAAAGAAATTTGGGTATTTCAACTTTGGAGGCCCAAGCTGTTTGGGTCAGTCTGGCGGCTTACATTGATCAAAGAATTTGTATTTATGGTAAAGCGGTGGAGCAAATCCAAGTTACTGTATCCCACACAGCCCAAGATGGCATTTGGCTCTGTAATCACGATGCTTATATTGCGGCTCGGCTTCGGGAAGTTGTGCTGCCGCCTTGTGGCCCAGGCTTGACTCCGGTTGAGGGAACATACTCTATTCATGACCTGACCGTGGCCGGCCAGATTGCTCAGGCATACAAATTTTTAATTGAGTATGCTTGTGATGGCGGTCAAAATGAAGCACAGTTAGCCTTAAATTTTGCCTTTGCGGATATGCAAGAGGAGACTTTAATCCAGAGAGGCATTGTGAGCAGCAACATGGCTGCACTCTTGCGTAGTTCACGCACCCAAGGTCACTCTATAGCTTTAAACGCTATGGGTGAGCGCTTGGCGGCTGATGGATCTAAGAGCCTGCTCACAGTGGTTGATCAGTCTGTTTTTCAAGGTATCTATGAGGCTGTTCTAAATGCCTACCATCAAAATGGCAACGATGTCGCTGAGGCAATCCGTGCTGGTGTATCATATGGAGAGGTGGTGACCGCGCAGGCCCATAAAGAAAATCCAAAGGTATCTCGATGGGGCAGATCCATGAATCGGTATTGGAAGAGATTTTATGTAGTACCAGCCCCTAAAAACAAGACTCCATCCGAGCGGCAAATAGAGAAAATGCTTGCGCGTATAGACCGTTCGCCTCATAAAAGTAACTCTACATATCAGAACTATATAAACGAATGGGAGATTTTTTTGAAGGGGATTGAGAAGCTTTGATTTGTTGAGTTGCAGTGCGGTAGTTAAAATATTACTGAATTCAGGCAATTAACCGTATTGTGTTGAATGCCTTTTTATGTCTAATCTACTTAATGAGAGGTAGCTGACAGATGGGTTAAAATTAATTGGTGACATTAATTGGGAATCGTTATGTAAATCTTAGCTTGTTAAGGACATACAAGCGAACAGTTTTTCCAGCTCGGTTGTTTAGTATATCGCTATTTACTTCGACAAAATAAGATCTTTCGTTTATGATGTTTTTATCAAAAGTAAGGAGGCATCCAAAATGATTGATCTACAAGAATGGGCTGAACAGTATCTGCTTGTATGCAAGTACCAGAAAGGATTGGATACAAAATCAATAAAAGCATATCGCATTGACATATCTCAATTTATTGAGTTTGCAGAACTGAAAAAGGGGGAATTGACACGTATTATCATGACAAAGTTTATATCCGAACTTCATAAAAAGTATAAACCACGAACAGTTCGACGGAAGGTTTCCAGCATAAAAGCATTCTGTAGTTATCTGGAGTATGAAGAGCTCATTGCTGAAAACCCTTTTACAAAACTGCAACTAAAATTAAATGCACCGCAGATTTTGCCGAGAACCATTCCTTTTTCGGTAATTAAAGCGATCCTTTGTACAGCCTACTGCCATGGGCATTCGAGAGAGTTGTCAGAACAGCAGAAGAGAACATCCATGCGGGATATAGCAGTACTGGAGCTTCTATTTGCCACTGGCATACGAGTGTCGGAGTTATGTGCCCTAAAACACAGAGATGTAAACATCATAGAAGGCGAAGTAAAAATATATGGTAAAGGTGCAAAGGAGCGCTTAGTGCAGATTGGCAATCCAGAGGTATTAAAGGCGCTTCAGGAGTATCGGTGCTTGAATCTCCCGGCTATCGAACAAACAGGCATGTTTTTTGTGAATAGATTGGAAAAGCCATTATCGGATCAATCAGTGCGCAATATTGTGGCAAAATATGCCCGATTAGTAGATGATGGACTACACATTACACCGCATATGTTCCGGCACTCATTTGCAACACTATTGTTGGAAGAAGACGTAGACATTCGTTATATTCAACGATTGCTTGGACATAGCTCAATTGTTACGACTCAAATCTATACTTATGTGTCTGGACGAAAGCAAAGAGATATTCTTACAACAAAACATCCTCGAAACAGAATTCAAGTATAAAAAATCAATGAGTGAACTTAATTCTTTACGAATGGGCAGTTAAGGGAGTAGGCTTGAGTTCTTTTTGCGAAACTTATTCTACCTTATCTATTTTCTATTCTTATTAGAGACTATAAAGCTTGACATCATCAATATAAACGTCCTCCTAAAGTAGTTTTTAGGAGGACGTTTATCTATGTGCGCTTTTACTAAGTTGTACATAGCTGGGTTCAACTATTTTCTGGGCTCTTTTAGTTTAAGCAATGCAGGATAATATACGATTATCAAGTGTTCAGGTTATTTGTGATTCGATTTATGGAGGGCTTATGAGAAAGCAATCTACATGGTTAACTGTCCACGAAATATTTACTGCTCTCAATGATGCGGGGTGTATCTATGCTGTATTGCGTAATTATGAATGTATGGAATCTGGGAATCCATTTACCAATGGGCACGACGATATTGATATAATATGCAATGATCTAAAACTGGTACAAAACGTTCTTGGAGTACACCGCCGATTCCTGTTCCCAGCAGTAAATAGCTATTACGCTGGATTTAAGGATTACCGCGTAAACGTTGATATACGTTTCGTTGGTGATGGATATTATGATACCCTTTGGGAAGAAGACATGCTTGCCAATCGAATTTTGTTCAACGATTGCATTTATGTGCTTGATCCAATCAATTATTTCTACTCGCTAGCTTATCATGCATTACTACAAAAGGAGCATGTTTCCGATGATTATCAAGAAAAGCTTCTTGCAATGGCAAAGAAACTAGATGTTCCCTGCCAGTCAGTACAGGAATTACCTCAGATTCTGGAGAACTATATGGATGCCAAAGGCTACTATTACACAATTACAAAAGATCCAGGTATCATCCTTAAATTTGAAGGTGTTGATAAAAAACGGATAAAGAAAAACTATTTTTGGTTGTTCAGACGGCATATTCTAAATTTGCTAAGACGAAACAGGAGGATTGCACAGAAATATGTATGATGAAAAATACTATAAGAAACACCAAGACGGCTCTTATAAATCTGCACAAATCATTTTGAAATTTATACACGGGATAACCAATTTTCAGACACTTATTGATTATGGCTGCGGTATGGGCACATGGGGGAGCGCCGCCAAAAGCCTTGGAATATCACACTACGTAGGAATAGATCAAAATTCCTATGATCCCACGTATATGCTGATCGAATCCTCCGATTATATACAACAAGATTTACAGAAGCCAATTGATATCGCTTCAAAGTTTGACCTATCGATTTGTGTGGAGGTTGCGGAGCATATACCAAAAGAAAAGGCAGATATATTACTGAATAATGTCTGCCAAAATAGTGAAGTGATACTCTTTTCTGCTGCACTTGCTATGCAGGGGGGCACGGGCCACATTAACGAACAGCCCTGTTCCTATTGGATCCAAAAATTCCGTACACGGGGATATCTTCCTGTTGATTGCATAAGATCTTTTTTCTGGAATGAGGAACAAATTGAGATTTGGTATCGGAATAACTGCATCCTGTATATGACAGCAGAAGCATTGAAACAGTTTAAAACAAACATCCCCCCTATACTACCGCCGACAGATATTATACATCCTCAAATGCTTGAACGAATTTTACATAAGAGGGGCTTGAAATGAACAGTTTTATCATTTCTATTGACAGCACGTTTGAAATGACAGATAATTTTTTGAACAGGTTTTTGGAAGACCACTATGTGCAAAACAATGAAGTCATTATCATTGTAGATGGGAATCACAATAGCAAGATTTATGAGTTACTGTCCTATGCAAAGGGGAAATACAAAAATTTATCTGTAATTTATTCAGAGAAGGTTGGATATGGAAAGGCGAACAACACAGCTGCCAAACATGCCCAAGGCGACATTTTGTTTTTTATCAATAGCGATATTTTTGTGGAGCCAGGATGTTTTGAAAAGATGCAGAACGCAATTGAACACGGCAGAGCTGATTGCGTGCAACCCCTGCTCATTTACCCTCAAAGCGGCTTGGTACAATGTGCTGGTACCTTCTTTGGCCCATATTTCAAAGATCATCTTTTTGATGGGAACAAGATTACCAGTAAGATTGTGAAGGAGAGCGGGCCCAGGCAAGCTCTGACCTCGGCTCTTTATGCAATCCCTAAAACACTGTTTTGGGAATTGGGCGGGTTTAATGAGTTTTACTATAATAAACTAGAAGGATTTGAACTCTCGTACCAAGTTCATTTGACCGGAGGAACCTGCTGGTATCTTGCGGATGCGGTCGCTTGGCATTCTCGTGGCGGCGGACGCAATCAATATTCTTTTGATTTTAGGCAACAAGAAGCATACTTTTGGGCTCGTTATGGTAGCAATATAAAACCTGACATTGCCGATTTTATCAATAAGCAGCTTGAGGCTTCGATGCTAGATTTGCGTTATTATGCGGTCATGATGAGTCAAATCCGATCCTGGACAAGCATTCTTCAAGAAACAGAACTCCAATGTAGCAATATAGTAGAAATGCCGTGGGTTGGACCTAATGCATTCAATCTGTGGAATATTTTCCCAAGCTACCTGCTGAAGTGTCCCGAACCGCTTCTTCTAATTGTTGAAAATATTAAATACTTACGCGGAAATAAATACTGGTTTGAAGTAAGGGATAATCGTTCAGATCTTGCAGTTGACCGCTTTGCTAATCTAGTGAATATATATGAATACCTTCACTAATGTAAATTTTACCAAATACGGGGATCCAGCAAGTAAGCTGCTGCTTCGTGAAGATGTTCTCCCGTGGTCCAAGCGAATGGTGCGGACTCTTTTGTGTTCAGATTGTGATCGACGACCGAGACATAGGAATTGGGAAATGCTTCTTTTAAGTTCAGTTGGTGCTCTAAATATTTCCGCTTTTTTTGAGCTTCACCTTGCCTGTGGCCGATTGCGGCAAAAAGTTGATTGACAAAAAAACTTAGCCGATTCGTGTTTTGAATATCAGAATACTCAACAATCAATTTATTTAGTCTAAGCTCAATCTCTTCGGGACTACCACCTTCAATCAGTTCAGTTGTCAAAAGTGTGATAGTAATTCTAGCATAGACATGCGCAAAACTATTGCTATGAGCAAGGCTTTGAAGGTTATACAATTTCTCATGAGTATCTTGCTTGATTATATACTGTATGAAAAAGATCTCGAACAGGCAGTCAATTCGGCGTTTTTCACATTCGGGATACTTTTCAAATACTGGGAGAGCTTCTTCCAACAATGATATGGCACGGATTGGCTCTTCATGAAAAATGATTTTTGCGTAATCCATTTTGGCATATGCTTCATAGTCAGCCCGCTCAAGTCGGCGGCTCTCATTAACAGCATTTTCATAGGCAACTTGAAGATTTGTACGATCCGTAAAAAATTCGTATAGCATGGCTCGATTTGCAAAATTCAGATAGGCATTCACTGTATGCCAGGGAGACTCTAGAGTGACATGATTCAGGTGTTTCTTAGCATAAGACAGTTCTTCCTCAACGCTTTTGAAATCCAGTGAATATAGTTCGTTCGTAATCAGTTCTGAGTGTGCCTCATGAACGACTCCCATTTCGTTAGGTTTTAGTGACATTATTGCCGCAATACTACAAATTTTTTTTAGATATTTTGAAGATCCTGCATGTGTTTTTGCATATTTGACAGACTGTGCGTAGATATACAACAATTCAAGATCGTCATAATGATAGGCAGTTTGGGGTGTACGATCAATATCCGGAAGCAAGGCGATTGCAAGGCTTTGGGCTGCAATATATTGACTTTTGGCGTAATAGTCTTGGCAAATTTCTTTTGCTTGAGGACGATAGTGTGTATGCAGTTTGTTGCCTGGATCAATTAGGATTGCAAGTATATTACTCTTTAAGATTGGAGAATTAATATTCTCTTGGATACAGAACTGAAGGAACCCGTTTAGCGTATCCATATACTTTGAAGAAAAGGTTATTCCCTTAAATGCATTCAAATATATGTCGTGATATGGCTTTAACAGAGAATTTTCTTCTTTGAAAAGGGTATCTGTTGAAAAAAGGTGGCATACCCGGTCAAATTTAGATGAAAAAAATTCTTGAAGTAGCTGCACAGGAACACCAGATTCAATTTTGTATACTACATAAAGTATATCCTTATATTGACAATGAAGAATTTTATTTTTTGCGAGATTAATGTCATTGACATTTGTTTCTTGATATGCTTTTGAATAAATCACTGCTCTCCGCTCTCTAGCCATATGTAGGATATTCATGTGCTTCAACTTTTTTAACAGCAATTCCAGATGCAATACACTGATGGGAGGCGCAAATAGCTGAGATAATTTAGCGATATCTTGATTAAAACACAATTTTAAACTGTTGTAGACATCCGAATTTGAAATACCACTCAGTTCCCATCGCCTAGAGCAAAGCTTTTGTAGCATATTCTCCATTCCGCTACTCTGAAATTCTTTAGGGCGATAAGCCACAATTATGATTTGAGAATAATCACGTGATGTGAATTCCGTAAAAATATATTGACACAGAGACTTATGTCGTTTTGTGATTTTTTGAAAATCATCTAGAACAATATAGGAGAGGTTGCGACGAAACATAGGACTATGATTGGGAAATAGCGCCAAGTTCTTTTCTTTCATTGTGTTGCTAACGGTATCAATAATGTTCAGCGCTGTTATTTGGTCGGATGTACCTTCTCGCAACTGTAAAAGCAGTTCAAAAAGAAGCCCAGATTGACTTTTAATTAATGTTTTAAATGCTTGCTCCGATAGGTCGTACAAAAAGCCAAAATTAATAAACAAAATGAGTTTGCACAATGAGCTTGCGTTTTCGGACTCCTTATCCGAAAACGCAAGCTGTAATATTTCGGTATCTTCTTTCATTAAGCTTTGCAAGAGTTGATTCAACAAATATGTTTTCCCACTTCCTTCATATCCAGCAATACCTATAATAGCGTTTCTGTAGATATCCTCAGTTAATGTATTATACATTTCTTGAATATATTGTTGTTGCTCCTCATAAACAACACGCACATGCTCGCATTCATCAATCGTGAGAGACAAGACATCGTCAAAAATGGTTTCATTTGTTTCAGTTTGAATCCGAATCGGAATATTTTTTTTACAGGGATGCTTTGCAATAAACTTTACTAAGACGGAATTATACCCCGGCATAGCAATGTCCTCATAAATAGAATTAGGAAGAAGCTTAATTGTATCTGTGAGGGTTTCTAAAGAATAGCTAGTTCTTTCTGTAGAAAGAATGTTTAAATAAAGGAAATATTCAGTTTGGACGTGGAGTTTCTTTATCCCCGAAATCAGGGCTGGTGACGATAGTGCTGCATTTAGCACACAGCAATCTGCTATTTCAATTTTGCAAAAATATTCAGGTTTGTTGGCATTCGAGACACCAAAAAACGAACTCTGAATATCCGGATTTTCTTTGAGCCAACCTGTAAGAACAAAGCCATCAACGAATTTGATTTCAATCTTATGTGGACGCAATATTGCTGTTGCTCTTTGCACAAATGAATTTGCGATCCTGCCATTAGTTACAAACAAAATAAAAACAACTTCTCCGTCCAATATACCGGACACCAATGTGGAATCCATATGAGATTTTGGAATGCTGCTGTCAGGCTTACTTGTATATTTGGCCTCACACCATCCTTTGTAGTAGTGGTTTATACCATCAATTTTGTCGCGGAACTCAGCGTCTGTATTTCCGTCCCAGCTCTTCCCTGTGGGAATCCATTTGTACATACTATAATTGTCTTTGGCATAAGCACATGCAAGCTCTTCAAATTTGCTATCATCAATTAAGGACCAATCCATTTATTTTGCTCCTGTTCCAGATTTATTTCGATACAAAGGAATAATTCCTTAAATTTGGGCATACCATTTTGATAACTTTAAAATTTGATGTTGTACCATTTTAGTTGACACCTCATACGCAAGGATTTAATGTATAATCAAAGAGAATTAGGGAGGCAACTGCAATGGCAAAAAAACAACGGAAGTACGACATGGAATACAAAATCCAGGCCGTAAAACTGGCGAAGGAACTTGGCGGCGCAAAAGCGGCTTCTGAACTGGGCATCCCAGAAAACACCATGTATGCATGGACGAAAGCGTCAAGGGAGGGACGGCTGGATGCCGACCCCGGCTCGCACACGCCACAGACGGCGATGAGCCTCGCCGAGGAAATGGCCCTCCTGCGCAGACAGGTCAAAGCGCAGGAAAAAGAAATCCGCCGCCTGAAAGAAGAAAATGAATTTCTTGAGGAAGCAAGCGCTTTTTTCGCCGCCAGCCGTCGGAAGTCTGCAAAAGGCAGAGCATGATGTTTCTTGCCATAAAGACTGAGGACGGCGTGATAAAGGGTAACATTTCTTTCTACTGCCGGATACTGAAAGTGACGCGACAGGGATTTTATAAATATCTGGCAGACAAAGACCGTCCGTGGAAATACCAGGATTTAGCCGATGCCATGCGGGTCATCGCATCAGAAGATGAATGCAACGATACTTATGGACGGATCCGCATGTATCAGGCACTTCTCTTAAAAAAGCCGGAAGGCATTCGTATTCCCGGTGAGAGGACGGTTTATCGCGTCATGAAGGAAATCGGACTCAGCCACCGTCCGAAACGCAAACCCAACGGAATTACCAAAGCGGACCGTGAGGCGCGCAAATCTGATGATCTGCTGAAACGGGATTTTTCATCCCAAGAACCATTAAAAAAATGTGTTACAGATATAACAGAAATCAAGGCAAAAGACGGAAAGCTGTATGTATCCGCCATATTTGACTGTTTTGACGCTGCGGTTCTGGGACTGGCAATGGATACCAGCATGAAAGCGGCATTATGTGAGCGGACACTTGACAATGCCGTCCGCGCTTATCCAGGACTTCAGGGAGCCATGATCCACTCTGACCGTGGAGCCCAGTACACCAGCGAAACTTATCGCAGGGCGGTTGCAAAATACGGTATTCGTCAGAGTATGAACAGCGCCGGAGGACGCTGCCATGACAACGCACGGTGCGAGAGCATGTGGGCACGGATGAAAGAGGAACTCCTCTATGGGAGGCATGATACAGAGAAAATGACAGTGGAGGAAGTGGAAACCCTCATCTTTAGATATTTCATCGGCTATTGGAACAACAGGAGGATATGCTCCGCTAATGAGGGGCTGCCTCCTATGGTTAAACGACAGAGATACTATGAATCTCTGGATGCTGCTTAGGCATTGATATCCTTGTAAAAAAAGTGTCAACCAATATTGACAATATCAATTATTGAGGTATGTCTGGCACTAATTGCACAATGAGGAAAAGTGGTATTGAACATGATCCAATCAGACTTGTTCTTTTATGCGGAGAGATCGATAGTCTCCAAATATCTTATACACTTGATAATCGTATATTATCCTTTATACAATAAGGTTTTAAGTACTCCTATCTTTAACTACAGTGTGCTAAGATATCTTAAATCTTTTTGCAATTCCAGATTTGTCGTCTTATCAACAATCGTCCGGACGTTCTGGCCTATGTTTTGTCCCCACTGAATGACTTTGTCTCTCCAACATATAGAAAATATTCCATCTATAGATAAAAAGCTGAAACTTGCGATTTTGATTTCTCTATGATTTGCGCTACTGATGCTATAAAGTTAATTGCAAAAAATCAACCAGAGCAAGAAGTTCAAATTCGCTAGAAAGAATGATATTATACAATTTATTGTCAAGCTTCGGAATTGCTTCTTTATTATCCTTTGGGGAAAGTATTTTGATTATCGCTATTTTTCGCTTGACAGCTTTTGCTATAACATACCGCCTATCCTGTCCCTATTTGCTATGATTAACCTCTCCTCAATCCAAAGGCCTCTCGCCCTCAAAAAATCTGATCTTCCTAAAGTCGAAAATAGTGGACAGTTCTCGAAGCTTGTATTTTCATTTTGTGGCTGGCATTTCAGCAGGCATAATGGCGGTATTTTGCTCTTGTTGTTTGACAATACCATCCGCAGATAAATCGGATGTTTGTAACTTGTCGCGTTCAAGGCATAATCTCTCATTTAAATAGGAGTGGCGCATTTCAAAATCAGTAAATACTTCGCTCCATCGCATAGCATAAATTTTGTATCGTGGAGCCATAAATACTAAATAAGGCAATCCGTGGGATTTATTTGTTTCTAGTTCTCCTTCAATATAATGATCTGAAGTAAATTTGTTTCCAACAAGATAAAACTCCCATGACATATTAGATGCATTAAATTCAGGAATTTCCATGATTGTTCTCATATATCTTTTTACTTGTCCCAATTGGGTTTCTCCCAGAGAAATATTCGGGTGTTTGAGTTCAACGACTATATTATGATATTTTCCATGTGTAATATCTTGACGAACAGCAAATATATCCATTTGCTTTAGTTTATCTGGATGATCCACAGTGACGCTTTCATATTCTTTGTGTAAATATCTTAAATACCGCTTTAAGGCTTCCACAAAATTTGGTTCTGCCGCAGTAACGAGGTTATACTGTTCTCCAAAGAGCCAGTAGTGCTTTTCAACCATCTTTTGTAAATGGTTTACCTCATTAGCATGGAGATCTGGGTTAAAAACCAATTGTTTTAAATCTTCGACAGCCTGGTATCTATCTTGAATTAATTTGATTGTTTTAGTGATATTGGACATATGTGAGTACCGCAAGATATCAGCTAAGTCATTGCGCTCGACCTCTGTCATATCCAAAATTTCGTTAAGTATCCTGAATAAAGAATCCACTTCTCCGCTTTCCATTATTAAATCAAGTAAACGGATAAAGGTTTTCTTTTGTTCTTTATTCATCGAATTTGTAAATAATTTGGGTTGGGCAACATAAATTGCCGATACTATTTCAGAAATTTGAGATTTACGATATTGGTCGAGAATATTTTTGGGATCATAGCCAGGGAAAGCCCCTTCAATATCTAGTGCATCAACAACTTTAGAGACCGTTTCTTTAATAAACGGTCGTCTCATATCGTAAAGATGTCTGTTAACCTCTTTCAAAATAAATTCAAATTCTGGGGACTTCTTATGCGAAAGACCGCCAATAGTTAATTGGCTCATACTAGAATCGTTTGTGTCAAAATAGTTGAAAA
>OFHO01001941.1_pt1 | contig 13659 bp, 17 predicted proteins | sample 1521531 | NCBI WGS metagenome assembly OFHO01 (sample SAMEA3504124, study PRJEB24116) | mouse gut metagenome | biome: mouse gut; feature: mouse-associated habitat; material: faeces | place: Denmark | collected 2011
AAAGTCTAACAGCCAAATCTCATCTTAAAATCAATGCGTTTTGCTCTTCTCTAACTAATAAATCAATTCCACTTCAGTTGTTGCATCGGAGACAGCAACGGCAGTCTTCAGAGCATAATACCAGTCGATTATCTTCTTCCTGAACTCCTTCCTGCGGTCATTCAGGTTCAATGGATCTTTGTCAACGATATCTAACTCATGGATGATGCAATTTCTGTACATGGCTGCTCTCAAATTCCCGCCCGTATCAACCTCTTCATCTTTTTTCAATGCACATATGCCGTCGTCAAATCTGAAATCTAAAAATGCATCCTCATAAAATTCCTCCAGATACTTTCTTGCAGTGGCAACGCTCAGGCGGTTTCCCATGACGTCAATATACGCACGAGCATCCGTCTCAAAGAGGACGTTATTTATAGCGTCCAGTTTTTTCAGCAGTCTTTCACTGTTCTCGTAGTTTTCCTTAAGCTCTGCCTCTGTAATGTTGACTCTGTTCGCCGGCTCTCCAAGACATCCCTTTAACTTAATCGTGAAATATTCTGACTTTAAGATTTGGTTCGTGATTTTCGCCCGTTCCGCCAGTAATTCAACCTTCTTCATATGTTCCTCCTATTCTGCTTTCAGCAGTATTTTTTGTGTCCATAGGTTCGCTCTGTCATAATAAAAAGTCAAGTCATACTTGAGGGTTCTGGAAATGTTTGTCGCTATGTCACAAAAAATACAGAGAAAAATTAGTCGTTTTGTATCCATGGAAAAAATGACAGAGGACATTTTCCTGCCGGAGGGTTCAGATACCCCCGCAATACCGCTGTAACGTGCGTGTCCGCCGATTCTAGCGATTTCCCCGTTTCAGTCGAGGAAATGCCCATAAGAGGGGAAAAACGGCTTAAAAAGGCAAATACGCGCGCCACAGGGGATTGCCCGAAAAAAGAGCCGTCCAGAAGGACAGCCCTTTTCACGGGAAATACCCTGTTTTATCTATCTTCAGCAGGAAGAACCCTGACTCATACCCCCATTATTTTTCAGGAAGCTGATACCATACCGCCTTTCCAGTAACCTGCCCGCATCTGCAATCATATCATCCAGAGATTCAGGCTCTTTTATATCTATCTCCAGAACTGCGCTGTTCTTTACAGGAAGATGGATATATCTTTCATTTTGCAGGGTAATTTTAGAATCATTTATCACAAAATCAAAATGAAGACTGCCCGTCTCATAATCCAGTGAAAGATTCAGCAGGTATTCTTCTTTCTTCTGTGTTACTCCGTATTGTTTCTTAATCTTCTCTTTAAATGCATTGATTTCTTTCATAGTAATGTTACTGATATCAGGCTCATGCATACAGTCCTGACAGGTATATCTTAAAGTGTACTGGTTACAGATATCAACTCCCGTATCCATGCCTTTGCACCCATCCTTTCTAAACCAGATACAGCCGTAATCATACTCATTTTCCAGTTTTGGTATACAGAGCCTTGCAAAGTGAAATCTCAGCATATCAACGATACCTCCTTTGTGTTAAATCCCAATAAAAAGAGGGCTGGCTTCTGCCTGATACCCCCATTAGCCATTCTGCCTGAATCTTTCAATCACAACCGACAGAAAATTCATTCTGACAACAACCTTTCCTTTTACATCATCCAGACTGATTTTTCTGAAATCAGCAGTTTCATTATTATCGCCCTTCGTTGTAATTTTTCCTTCCTTATCAATCCCTGCAACTCGGTGGCATACCATCGTTTCATCAACAGAAAACATAATCACATCATTTTCTTTAATGTCTTTCGTTGATTTTATTATCACCAGAGAATTGGTTCTCATAAACGGCTCCATTGAGCCTGTAAGGACAACCACAGGCTTATATCCAAATACATAGAAATCACCCTTATCGGTGCTTACTGCACCCCAGACACAATAGACTGCCATACTTACTACAGCGATTGTTAAGAACCATTCAAACACTTTATTTATCTGTGTTCCTGCCTTTTTTAGCGTCTTCATATTTACACCTCCCACAATAAACCAATACCCCCATTGATACAAACAGCAGGATACTTAACCCATATACATTTGACGTATCTCCTGTTTTCACCGCTTTCACAACCACGCCGTCCCCTGTTCTTTCCACTATGACTTTTACCCTCGGTGTATCATGGTCGGCAGAGCCGTCAGATATCTCCTTTTTACCGGATACCTTTTGTACATCTGGTGCAGAAGGGGCTTCCGGCTCTTTGGGTACTTCAGGATTATCGGGAACTTCGGGAACATCTGGTCTGTCCGGCAGTTCAGGCGCATCCGGTTTATCTGGTTTGCCGGGTTCTTCGGGTTTCTCTGGCTCATCCGGCTTATCTGGTTCTTCGGGTTTCTCTGGTTCATCCGGCTTATCCGGCACGTCTGGCGTCTCTGGTTTTGAATCTCTTGTATATGTAAACGGATATCTGATAATGCCTCCGCTTTCCGTCCACTCTGCCAGTTCATTGCTCAGGGCCGTCCAGACAATCTCGTAATCTCTTATCACCCGGTACGTCTTCTGGATATAAAAATCTTCTGTCTTTTCAAGAGAATCATTACCGTCAATGATATCCCTCAGTTCTTCCGCCGTTATCGGGAAATTATAAAAATAACCGTCTACGCCCGTTCCGCCTTCTTCCTGCGATACCCCCATGAACTCTTTTATCAACGTACCGTCTGCCGAGTATAACCCAATGCTCTCCAAAGCAAGCACATCTGACAAATCCACTCCGTTATCAAACAGAAAACCATCTGCAAAATGCAGTTCTCCGGTTGTATCTTTCAGGTTGTTGTCCTGCAGACCATAGTTACTTTCCTGATAGGACGCATTCGACATATCCGACTCTTCCACTAGACGTCCCTCGAAGTAAAACCTTGCGTTCAGTTCCTTTCCCTGCCATTCGTTCCCTAATGTCTCCGGCATATAGCCGACAACAGGAACCTCTGCCCTTTCTCCGTCCGCAACCTGAAACCATCCGGAGGTAATATCCGCCAAATCCACGAAGCCTGAGCCTCCCATACTGTATTTCATTACTCCATACAGTTCAGAATCATGCAGGTTCTCCGTCCTGATAAGGCGGAACTTCAGGGGATACCCTGTCGCATTTTCAACAATCACCTTGTCCTCCAGAAGCTCCCCCGGTGCAATCGTATCGTGATTCCAGTCTTCTCCGCCCAACTCAAAATGAAAGGTCTTGTCTTTATCGTCAGCATACACAGACACAGGATTCAGCGTCAGTGCAAGGAGCATAAGACTCAACAGTATTCTTTTCATATCAACGCCTCCTATTCTCCTGTGTATGCTTTATACGTGAAATATCCGCCGTCAAAGTTTGCCATATCAACGCCTTCATAATCAGATACAGTACTGTTTGTCAGGTTTGCACAGTACCAGAACGGCAGGGAATCGACTTTCACCACTTCCGACCAGTTACTCGAAGCATATACTGTGCCAAGACCGCTGTAGGCAAACATCTGGGAGAGCGTTGTATCCTCCCGCATTTGAAATCCAGATAAATCCAGTTCCCTTAAGAAGGAACAGCCGGAGAACATATTTGCATAGCTGACTGCGTCCCTTGTGCGTACACTGGATAAATCTACGGTATTCAGGCGGTTACAGTCTTTGAACATGCTTTCAAACGTAATGACATTCTGTGCATCCTTTACCCCCACATCCGCCCTCATCAGATAATTGCAGTTTAAGAACATACCCGACATATCCTCCGCCTTTCCTACATCCCAACTTTTGATATCAACATTCCTTATCGCAGTACAGTTTCCAAACATCAGTTGAAAATTCGTGATACCCCCAGTTGTGATGTTGTTCAAATCAACCGTTGTAAGGCTTGTACAGCTGAGAAACATGCGCCTTGCAGAGATAGACGGGGTTGTATCCAATACCCTGTCGAACGTGACGCTTTTTAAACTGGTGTAATAACTGAACATATCATTTAAGCTTGCGTCGGCAATGATACCGCCTTCACCGCCAATGTACATCTTCGTCCCGTCAACCCATGCGATAACGGTAAAATCCTGCTGTTTTGACACGTCAAATTTATCCACGCCGTAGGTATATCCGTCCAGTTCTGGTATATAATCCACAAACACCGCCGTCTCTATGCCGTATTTTACAGGACTGGTCGTCCTGTTGAAATCTTCGCCTGCCATCAGATAAGGTCTTGCAAAACTTCCTGATGTAACGCTCAACTCCGTTTCTGTATACGCCGTAAACCAGGCAAAGGCACTCTGCGTACTTATCATTACCGCAAATACAAGCAACGTAACAAACAGAATCAATCTCTTTTTAATCTTAACCGCCTCCTCTGCCCTCATGGTATTAGCCTAACCCAGTGGTTTTCTATTCCTCCAGATCTATCTCAACGTTCTCGATTTCAATATAATCTCTGGATGTGTTCACACTGCCTGATGATAAGCTTTTCCATGTAAATGCCAGAATCATAAGGACAAGAAAGGCAGTCAGCGCACTCTTTATGATAAACTCATTGTGCGGTGAAACCTTGTACTGCTCATTATCATGTATCTTCGCATCCTCGATACCCTCTGGTTTATATATTGCACCCGTCTGCATCCTAATATCAGTTTTCATCATTCTCATTACCTCCTCGTATCATTTGTTTATGAGCCGGGATAAAAGCACCCCGGCTCGCCGTTTAAATACAACCACCGAAACGTGAAATTATTTCTCAATGTCAATATTGAAACCGCCGTTAGAATCGTCATTCTTATTTTCCTGACCTTCGTCTGCGGTATGTCCGCCGTCCCATAATGGAATCAGACCTTTGTCCTTCTCGCCGGAAACCTTCGCCCACTGCTGATTCACACCGTTTACCAGACCGTTGTACACTGTATGGAGAATACCAGTATCGGCAAAGAACAACTCCCATACAAGGAAGATTGTTACCAGTACGGCAAGAACCCCGAATACCGCCAGAATCGTTTTCTTCATGTTTACCCACCCTTTCTTTGCTAATTATGCCAGATACCCCCGGCTTAGTTCTTTTCTACAATAGATACCCAGTCACTTCCAAGGCTTGACGTGTTCCTGTGCTGTTTTGCATACACCTCTATCTTTACAGTCCCAGTAACGTCCTGCCACGCATTTTTCGCTCCGGAGTCCATAGCAAACTTGTAATCAAACTTATGCGACGTATCCGTCGTCCCGTCCAGTGTACTGTCATTCTCAACAGAACCTGCAAGGGTAAGGTCTGTCACAGTATAGGTAATGGACTGCTTGTCGTCACTCAATACCCCCGTAAGCTCTGTACCCTTATCATCCGTAATCTTGAACTCATGTGCAGACTCCGTAAAAGCCTGCGGTGCAGAGACCTTCATGACCGCCTTTACATCCATAGACTTCTCGCCGGTGTTGGAGACGGTGAAGGTAAGCGGATTGGCGTCTCCGGGGTTAATGACGGTCAAGCCGTTTGTCAGGTCTTCTGTAGCGTCCGTAAGCTCTACGGTCAGCGTGCCTGCCTTCGCTGTTAAGTCCTTGGAATCGTAACCTGTAAAGTAGGCGAATGTACCGCCCAATACTGCGATTGTTGCAACTGCTGCTGCGCCTAATGTAATGATTCTTTTCTTGTTCTTCATAGATGTTCTTCCTCCTATTTCATACATGATTCAATTCCTGCTGCTGCATCTCATACCGTAAACGCCACGTCCATTCTCGATACAGTCTTTCTTCACTTGCAGGACAGCATCCTCGTCAAACTTGAGATAACCTGTCGGCGTCTTCCATGCGACAGGCAGATAGCCCTGTTTCACCCAATGCCTTACTGTGCTGATTGACACATCCAGATACTTTGCAACGTCGCCTGTTGTCATCATAAAAATACCTCCTTTCCGTTCATGTGCGTCTCGCTGATTCATCTGGCAAGGGCGGTTCACCGTCGCCTTGAGACACCATAGCAGTCTGTGCGTTCTGCCACTTTTAAGTGGTCCGCTATATTAACCGCGTCTGCCAGATTCAGAGAATAACCTTATAAAACCGCAAAAAATAAGGCAGGAAACCCTGCCTTGGTCTGATACCCCCAGATTCATGTTCAAGCAATACCATCTTGATTGATACTCCACACAAGGGGACAGTTATGATTGGTCTTGCAACAGCTTCTCCAATACAGAGAGCATATCCGCCGTAACTTCTATGTAACCCCATGTCCCCGGCTCTGTTCCTACGGGATACTGGCAGACATATACTCTGCCGTCAGAGCCTTTGCATAATTCTCCCGTTTCTGGTTCATGGTCATTGCTCCACTGATAGGAAGCCTTATCATAAGTGCAATAACTCCGTTCATTTTTTATTCCTATCACGACAGATTCATTGTTGTTCGCCATAAATGACTGCCCTTTTGCGATACCCCTCAACTGGAGCATACGATATTCCATTGGATATCTGCGGTTCTCAAGGGGTGTTTCCAAAGGCACGAACACGATACCCCCATCTTCCTTCCGGTAGAATCCTGCGTCAATCATCGTACTTCCCTTACTCCGTATGTCGTCCACTACCTCTTCCCACAGCATCGGCTGACTGATGGTGATAGACAGAAGAACACCGCCGGGTGTTTCCACAGGCTCTCCGGTTACAGGATTCTCGACGAAGCTGTCTACATTTTTCATTTCAAACTGATACCCCCATGAAGCAAGCGAGCCTTCCGCTTTGATTTCAAACTCAGGCTCAGGTCTTGCAGTATATCCGTCAACCGGCTTTAACCGGATGGTGAAATTCCCAGTCTTTGCCGTAGTGGAACTGGAGCCTTTCAGGGTAAATTTATCCTCTCCGCTGTTTTCATCTACATTGTACGCAACACGATAATGATTTCCATATACATCTACAATCTCTCCGCCTTCATCAAGCACCAGACTCTCCTGCAGTCCTGCCTTTCCAAACAGTATCGGGATGTTCTGGTAAATGGTGGATGCGCCTGTCACTGTCTGCACCTTCGCATGACCATTCTGGATGTAAATGTTACCGCTCTGGGTACTGGTCATTGTGGTCTGGCTTTTCAATGTGCCGTCTGAGCCGTATGTGTAACGCAGTGCATTCACCCTTCCCTTATGTGCAGAGGAAACACTGGACTGATTGTACGCCAGATAATAATTACTGTTAAACAGGCTGTTCAATCCCTTGTCTACAGAGATATCGCAGTAGGTATAGCACTGCTTTGTGACGTCTTCTTCCTCCTGCTGATACCTGATTGTGTCTCCTTTGAATGTGTAGTGGAACGACACTTCTACATCCTTGCCGTTTACGATGCCTTCTACCGTTCCGTCAGAGACAAGCACATACCCCCGCGAATCATTGAGAATCTCTTCGTTTGCGCTGAAACTGAACGCACTCCCGTCTACCGCCATCTGTGTGCAGTATCTGTCCAAATCCGGCACGTAGATATTTCTTATGACGGTCAGGTCGTCTTTATACCCATGTATGATGTCCTTCACCGTTACCCTGTACAGCTTAAGCTCCTTTTCCCCGTCCATGAGCTTCTCTGGCTCGGCGGTAATCTCTGTCAGGTTTCCTGACTGTGTGTCTTTTGCCGTAAAGGTAAGGTATGCATAACTGTCGCAGTAATAGGACGGCTGACTGTAGAGATAGCCGGTGACCTCAATCGTGCCTGACGGTGTGGGCGTGATGATTGCGCCACTGGCAAATGACGTACTTCTTGACAGCAGTTCTATTTCTTCTAATGCAGAGCATCTTGTAAATGCTCCTGCGCTCACTGTCGTACAGGTACTCGGCAGGATAACCTTCTTTGTGGACGTGTTGTCAAGGAAAGCCTTTGCCGAAACTGCCGTCACGCCCTCCGGCACAGTGACAGCTTCATCTGTCCCCCAATACCTTGTTAATTTACCGCCTGCGTCAATCGTAAACTTCTCTGACTCCGGCTGTTCCATTGCTATGAACGTGATACCCCCATACTTCGCACAGTACGCAGGAACCTCGCTGTATGGATAGCCGTATACCGTCACATTGTTAGAGCCGAAGATATTTGTAGTGCTGAATGTGACAGTCTTGCAGTTTATCACTACTTCTTCCAGACTGGTGCAGGTGGCGAATATGGCGTACTGGAGGTAATCGCAGGACTCTGGCAGGACTACCCGGCGTATGGCGGTGTTATCTTTAAATGCGTCTCTGCCAATACGTGTCACTCCCTCCGGGACTATGACCTCTTCATCGGTTCCAGTGTAACTTGTAAGGGTTGTTCCGCTGAGGATGAAATCTTCTTCTCCTGCATATGGGGAAACCAGCTCACTGCCGAGTGGTTCTGACGGCTCTGAGTTCGTCTCGGTACTGTCTGTAGACGGACTTTGCAGGATAGATGTATCATCGGGACTTATCTCTACAGAACTTTTATTGCCGGAGTTACTTGTATCTGGTGTTGCGTATGGCAGGTCTGACGTTCCTGCATCCGTATCTGGTGTGGTGCATGGATTGTCTGATACTTTGGAATCCATATCTGATATGACTGCATCTGTGTCACTGCCAGACAATGATTTACTGACTGATCCAGTACTTGCAGTATCTTCGGAGTTCTGTTCTCCTCCCTCTGAATCTGATACAGCAGTCTGGAAGGAAACTCCAAGCGTATCGCCTGCCATAGAGGTAACTGGGACGGAGACTATCAGACTTGCCGTCGCTAACAGCGCAATCACATGTTTATTCTTCATCTCCACATACCCCCATTTCCATGTAGTTCGTCTTAAAGATATTTACAGCCTCCTCGCTGAATAAACGCATACCTGTCGGGGTTACCATACAGGTCAGCCATCCACGTCTGACATACTCTCGTATGGTGTTCGGGGAAACTCCAATATCTCTGGCAACATCACCTGTTTTTAACATAACTGAATCACAACCTTTCTTTATATGTATTTTTGATATCTATGGAAATCTTGAAAATTTTGAAATCGTCTGAAGGTTTTGAAGGGTTTGAAGAACAGAAAGAAAGCCTTCACCACTTTCTTGGTGGTAAAGGCTTTTTGTAAACTTATGAAAAATGTTCTTTCTTTATCTGATTTTACGTCTTGCTTTTAAGGTTGATACCCCCACTACGCAGGAACCTGCACAGAGTACGGCAAATAATAATATCATGTTATTGTCGCCTGTCTTTGGTGATGTTTTGGTTGTATCGACAGGTTTCACCTGTGTGGTTGAATTGTTCCCTGAACCTTGTGTATTGCCGTTTCCTGTCTGGTTATTGCCGTTTCCTGTATTATTGTTATTGTTGTCATTATCTGTATTTTCAGTAACTCCGAGTTCCTTTGGAGACTTGGCAAGAAGGACGTAGTCAGAGCAGTGGGACTGTAATACATCGAAGATACCATTCTCTACTTTACCGCTCTTTCCAGTATCTTTCAACGTTCCGTCTTCCATCACCTGATAGTAATATAAGGTCTGCCCATTCCATTTGTTGTCTACAGGAATACTAATCTTTGCAGTTCCCGGCAGTTCTCCGCTGTATTCAAAGTTGATACGGCAGGCAAATACACTTGATTCTACATTCGTATTCTTAATACCGCTCTTGCTGAAATCAGCAATGATTTCCACACCAAAAGGATAGCCGTCTTTGCCATCTATCATACGCATTGTACCTTTTGCGAATGTAAATGTGACTCCTTCTGGTGTACGGAGTACAACATCAGCATTTTTATTGATATCTATCAAATTCTGCATCTGGTCAGCGTCAAACTCATTTAAGCTCTCTGTTAAATTGATTACATGCTGTGAAGATGCTTCTGGTGATTTTTCAAGTACCTTGACTGTCCAGTCAGCTTCTTCATTACTGTATACCGTCCCTGTTGCACCGTTTGCCAGTTTAACAGTCATCCAAATATTACCATATACGTTTTCTACTGCCTCCCAGTCACTGCGGTCACTATGTACAAGTGCAGATACTGCATGTTTGAATAAAGTCACCTGTCCTTTTTCAATATCGTAGTTGAAACTTGTTCCGTAATTACCAATGTAAAAATTTCCTAAATATTGGCCATTTTCATCAGCATTGTTCCGCTCTTTAATATTAAAAAGGACCTGTTCCACAGATACGATAGCATTATCACCAGTACCATTCTTAAAGTTAAACACCATATCCTGAGTACCATCGAATTCATACGAAGTATCTATAATCTCTGGTTTTTCTCCATTTGATGTCCACTTATTGGCAACATAATTAACCTTCCACAATGCCGTATCTGGGTTTCCTTGATACTGTATACCGCTTTTATCAGTATATTCCATATATACTTGGAATGATTCAATCTTATCCCTCAAATTTATAAAGTTCGGGCTATTCATCATGTTATTCACTAGTGAATGATTCACCGTGACTGTCCCTGCATCCACATCATATGTGAAATCACCCCAAAAAGACAAACCGTCATCAGGACAAAAAACAACTTTTTGAATATCCTTAATGGCATGGTCTCCAGTTCCATTCTTAAACTTGAATACTAAATCCTGAGTACCATCATAATCAAGAACAGTAGGCAGAATATATGGTTTCCCTCCATTTTCTTCAACCTCTGTTTTGTAAGAAATACGCACATTTTTCGCAATACCATCCGCTTTACCATTGCTATAATGCTCTAATTTATCAATTTCATACGATACCTCAAGAGGTTCTGCCAAATTTTCTGGTGCAAATGAACATACAAAAACATACTTCCATGCTGTTTGTGAATCCATTAATGCACCATTAATATATTTTTTTACGTTTGAAGGTTCTTTACCAGAATCCTCAGTAATTAATTTCCATTCATCTCCCAACTCAATATCGTATCCAACTAGCTGACCTTTTGAATGGCTTACAGTAAAATTATTATTCCATTCTACTATTGGTAACTCATCACTGTCTTCCTCTGTTTCTGTTACTTCTACAGTTGATTCAGGCTCAACAGCTTTTTCTATGGCTTTTTCAAGTGTCTCCTTATCTACTTGAGGAAGTTCGTCATTTTCGTTAACACTAACACCTGAATCTCCTTTCAAAACAGCTTCTTCCTCTGGGGCTGTTTCCTCCTCTTCCTGAGTTTCTGCAACCGTTGTCTCTTCCGTATCTTGGTTTTCAGTGGCAGATACCCCCACAGACATTGAAAACATCATAGCAGAACACATTCCAACTGCTAACAGACGTTTCCATCTTTTCATGTTCTTCATTGGTCTTATCCTCCGTATTTTTAGTATTTAACTATTTTACTCCCTTACTTCGCACATTGTATCATATATTAGCACTATTTTCAATGATTTGCAACGTATATTTTAATCTGATTTTCACGTTACATCACCTGTAAAATATATTAAATAAAGAGAGGTATGGTCATGGAACTGAAACAAAACGTCATTCTCACAAAGATTGAAGAATATCTAGATACGAGAAAATGGTCACTGTACAGATTAGCTAAAGAAGCGGAGATTCAGTATAGCTCTCTCCACAGTATGTTTGAAAAAAATACCCAACCCACAATACCTACGCTGATGAAGATATGTAAAGGACTTGGTATTAGTATGAGTGATTTCTTCTCAGATACCTTAATCACAGAATTTTCCCATTGTACGGAAGATGAACAAGAACTTCTCAATATATACAGAGAACTGGATAGGAAAGATAAGAAGTTAATACTATCCGTTTCCAGACGATTTGCAGAAAAATAAAAAGGGCAGGGAAAATCCCTGCCTGATACCCCCATAGCCTGAGAGTTACTATTAAATATACTTTTTAGCGGCTTCCAAACTCAGGTTGAATTTTTCCTGTACCTTTTCCAATATAATCTGAGCAGGTATGTTCAAATCCCTCAAAGCTGAAACCATAGCCATGATACCTTCCTCCAAGCCTTCATTCCTAATCGTCTTTGCTTCATATTCTAATACCTTTCCACCCATAACAGATTGTACTCCTTATATATACTTCTTTGCAGTTTCCAAACTCAGGTTGAATTTTTCCTGTACTTTTTCCAGTATCGTCTGGATAGGTACATTCATATCTTTCAGTGTAGATACCAGAGCGGTAATGCCTCTCTCCATCTCTTCTTTTCTACCTTCTTCTCTTCCTTCTTCTCTGCCCTCTTCATATTTCACACGTTCCAACATTTCCATCGTCATATAATCACGCCTCCATTTCTTGTTTGCTTTCGCCCTCTTGACGGCCTCTTCCAGTCTGTCTATGAAATCATCATTAGTAACCTTAATACCCTTTACATAATCCAAAAACGCACGCAGTTCTTTACCCACATCATCCATATCACTGTCAGAGTTCAAAAAGATTTTTGTTGCCTCATCACCCATAGATAAACTATTATCTTCTTTACAGATATTCTCGAATGTATAGATATGTCTTCCCTTCCCATACAAATCAAATGTGCATATAAAAATGATATATGTCTTATTTAACTTCATGTAAGATTTATCGCCTGCTTCTAATAGCTGAAGGTCTATCATGCCCTGATAATATCTGCTTCTTTTGGGAATTCCCTTTGAACCATTGGCTTGCATCTCAACATTATAAACAATATTTTTATCATCCTTGCTGTACACATCGAGCCTGATACCCCTTGACTCCGCCCCTTCTTTGATACTCTTCTGCAATTCTGGATATTCTATACGTTCTATATTCAAATCTGGCAGTATCCTTTGTAATAACTCCTTGCATAAGTCGGGATTCTGCATAACCTTTCCAAATAGAAAATCATTCGAGATATCCAGACTCTCCCAATTTGTCTCTGCCATTTTCATCTTTATCACTTCCTTTTCTATATTGTACCATGCCTCCAAAGTATACTCAAACAATTTTCCACAAAAGGCAGGGAAATCCCTGCCTGATATGGATACCCCCACACTAGAAATGGAACTCTACAGGCTCAGTACACCATTCCTGTATCCTGCTCTCCGTTTCACTTGTATCGCAGGGATATTTCTTGTTATAAATATGATATAACCTCTCTACTTTCTTTGTACCCTTAACATAAGTGATTCTATCGTCCTTTATCACGAAAGCATACCTGTAATTCAGCCTGCCGCAATTATAGTGGCTCGGCGGACAATCATGCATGACAAACAGCGCATCAAGGTCTGGACACAACGCCTTCCAGACTACCAAGTCCGTAAGGAACGCATAATACTGAGGATTCGTTATAGACGCAAGCTTCGAGAACCCAACCTTCCCGTCATGACAGCAGGACTCAAAGTAAATCGTCCGGCAGGCACAATCTCTTTTACATGTTTTCTCCTGTCCGCAAGTACCTCGTACAGAGAACAGCGGATTGGGATTACAAGAAGCACTTCTCATCTCATCTTCAGACAAATCAAAATCTAATTTTATGGTTTCCATCCTTTTTAGAATCTTATACTGCTTTTCAGCAGTATAACCATCCAGTACCCCAACGAGCGCAAGGAAAAACCTATGCATATCATAATCCTTCTTTTCCTTCAGGAGATAATACTCGTAAGTGTATTCATCCCTCTTACTTCCAGAACAAATCCTGCAATAGAATAGTTTGTCCCATAAGGTCGGCAGACGAAGCGTCTCTTCTCTCCTGTACCATACAGTACCTTCCCACTTCATACAATCTGCATAAAAATCTACAGCCCTCATAACCATGCATCCTCCACTCTTAGAAATGAAACTCTGATACAACACC
>OFHO01001949.1_pt1 | contig 13574 bp, 14 predicted proteins | sample 1521531 | NCBI WGS metagenome assembly OFHO01 (sample SAMEA3504124, study PRJEB24116) | mouse gut metagenome | biome: mouse gut; feature: mouse-associated habitat; material: faeces | place: Denmark | collected 2011
GTGAATTCATAATAAATTAGATTTCAATAGACTGGCTCATCACCACAGGGATGGTCCTTAAAAGGTGTCAGGTTTTTTGTTTTGTTTGGTATTTACAGTTATGATTCGGTGATTCCATATACTTTCTTGGGAGTGGATTGAATCTGTTCTCGAGCCTAAGGTAAGGGTGATAGAACTAGATTGTATATCTCAAGGAAACAGAACAAATCCTCATATTTTTATTTGGGGTTAAGGGATTGAAAGTAATCAAAAGGAAGAGGTAACTTATGGAGGAGCATTTAGTAAGCGTCGTTATTCCTTCTTATAACAGATGTGATAGAATAATGAGAGCTGTTCAAAGCGTATTATCACAAACATACTTAAATTTGGAAGTGATTATTGTTGACGATGGATCAAATGATAATACAGACGAATTAGTTAATTCGATTGATGACGATCGTGTAAAATATATCAAATTACATTCTAACGGGGGAGCTTGTCATGCTAGAAATGTTGGCATAAGTGAATCCAAAGGAGATTATATAGCATTCCAAGATAGTGATGACTTTTGGCATCCGGATAAACTTGAAAAGCAGGTAAAAACTCTGATAAAAACAGGCGCTGATGTTCTTGGATGTAGTTATGAGCAATATTTAGAAGACGGAAGAGTTTTTGTTAAGACTGTACCGAATGACATTGAAAGCGGATTTTGTAAGGTTGATCAGGTGGCTGGAAATGCTTTGTTTGGTACACCTACGATTATAGCAAAGGCTGACATCATTAAGGCAAACTTGTTTGATGAGAGCTTGCCAAGATTTCAAGATTTTGAATTAATACTACGATTGATACAAAAAAATAGAATCTATTTTTTAAATGATTCTTTAGTGGATGCATATGTGCAAAACAATTCTATCACTCAAAACTACGCTAAGTTGATACAAGCAGAGGAAATAATATTATCGAAACATGCTGAAGTGATTGAAAAATATAGTTCCCAAAAAGCTTTGCATTTACGACGGTTAATTAGAGCAAAGACAATGGAATCTGTTTCCTGCAAAAATGAATGCAAATTACTTTTTCAAACAGATAGGCATCTTAAAAGTCTAACAGTTTGCGCTCTTCATAAAATTGGATTGTTGTCATTCTACTATAATTATCTCGATAAATATAATAATAACATGAGTGGAGGAAGAAAATAATGTCTTTATTTGAAAAAATCGTATCCAAAGAAGAAACACTGGCACTGGTTGGTCTAGGATACGTAGGTATGCCCATCGCCCATGCTTTTGCCAAAAAAGGCATCCATGTGATCGGCTTCGATCTAAATAAAGCAAAAATCGAGCTGTATAAACAAGGCATCGACCCGACGATGGAAGTCGGAGACGAGGAGATAAAGAATACAAAGATTCACTTCACCGCAGATGAAACTGAGTTGAAGAAAGCTAAGTTCATCATCATTGCGGTGCCTACCCCTGTGAACACAGACCATACCCCTGATTTGACTCCTGTAATCGGCGCTTCGGAGATCGTTGGCCGAAACCTGACTACAGGCTGTATTGTGGTTTACGAATCCACGGTTTATCCTGGCTGCACTGAAGACGTGTGTATTCCGATTCTTGAAAAACAGAGCGGTTTAAAGTGCGGCGCTGATTTCAAGGTTGGATACAGTCCGGAGCGTATCAATCCCGGGGATAAGGTTCATCGACTTGAAAACATCCACAAGATTGTTTCCGGCATTGATGCGGAGAGTTTGCAAGAAATCAAGGCTGTATATGATCTTGTTATTGAGGTAGGAACTCATCCTGTATCCAATCTCCGGACGGCAGAGGGTGTGAAAGTTGTGGAGAACAGCCAACGGGATATAAATATTGCTTTTATGAATGAGTTGGCGATGGTGTTTGACCGTATGAACATCGACACAAATGAAGTCGTTGATGGAATGAATACCAAGTGGAATGCATTAGGATTCCGTCCAGGTCTGGTAGGAGGCCATTGTATAGGTGTCGATCCTTACTACTTCACATATGAGGCTGAAAAGCTCGGCTACCACAGTCAAATCATTCTTAATGGCCGCATTGTTAACGACAGCATGGGAGCTTTTGTTGCTGACAAAGCCGTTAAGAAAATGATCGATGCCGGACAAGCTCCCAAAAAGAGTAAAGTGGTAATCCTCGGCCTAACCTTCAAGGAAAACTGCCCGGATATAAGAAACAGTAAAGTCGATGATATTATTAAGCAGCTTAACAAGTACGGAATAGATCCTGTTGTGGTTGACCCGTGGGCAAGCGATGGGGATGCCATGCATGAGTATGGTGTGCGGCTCACTCATCTTGATGGGGTTTCGGACGCTGACTGCGTGATTGTTGCAGTCGCCCATGATGAATTTAAAGCATTAGGACTCGACAAGGTTAAAAGTTTCTTCAAAGATTGTCCGGATGGAGAGAAAGTTGTCATTGATGTAAAAGGAATATATCCGATTGATGAATTGAAAGCATCTGGAATGCAGTGGTGGAGACTGTAATCCAGCGGACAGATACAACGATGAATTTGCCAAGTATGTGAAAGTGATTAGATTCAATCATAATGAAAAATACATTCAACAATAGCAAGAGAGGAGTATGAATATGACCAAACCAGACACGATAATTGGATATGTGGTCTTACACTATTTTACATACGATTCTACCGTACAAACGATTCAAAGCATCATTGACCATGATGAAAGTGCGGTGATAGTTCTGGTGGATAATTGTAGCCCAAACGGATCTGGAGAAAGTTTAAGAAAGCGGTTCGCTAATCAGATTAATATTGAAGTGGTTCTCTTAGAAGAAAACCTTGGCTTTGCGAAAGGGAACAATGCAGGATATAAAACTTTAAAAGAGAAATACAATGTTGACTATATCTGCATTCTAAATAACGATGTTCTTATCCGCGATTGCGATATGAAACAAAAATTATCCAATGCATATCTCCTGTATGGTTTCGGAATACTGGGGCCTCGGATTATTCTTGCAGATGGCAGTGAAAACATATTTATTAAAAAATTTCAGCCAATCGAGTATTATGAAAATTTGCTGGAGCAGACACAAGGATTGTTAGAGCGGGTAAAGAGCAGGTCAGAGTTATCCTTGTATCTTGGTGATAAAAAGAGAAAATTTAAGCAGGTTATCTCCCGCAAGATTAAGAAAGATAATCCCGATACAAATATTGATCTTGATGCTTTGCTCCATGGATGTTGTATATTTTTCTCGCCGCAGTTCATAAGTAAATTTGATGATGCTTTCTACCCTGGAACATTTTTATATGGAGAAGAAGAACTACTCTATTTGAAATGCCAAAGAAACGGGCTTAAATCGGTTTATTACCCGTTCATAACCATCCAGCATCTTGAAGATGTAGCAACGAATTCTTCAGTGCATCAGGTTAAGGAACGGCTGGTTAGAAAACTTACAAATTCGATAGCATCTTTGAAGATCATAATTGAAACATATAAAGATCCAAGTGCTTTGGTGGAATAGAAGCACGATCGATATAGAGGAGGTTAGAATGGGCGTCAAGAGAAAATCTCTAGCTGCAAATGCGTTACTCAACGGCATTAAGCAGTGTTGCGTTATACTATTTCCATTAATAACTTTTCCCTATGTGTCACGGGTTTTAGGACCGACTAATTACGGGAAGGTCAGCTTTGCGTTGTCAATCATATCATACATTACATTAATCGCGGGGCTTGGAATCAATAATTACGCAATAAGAGAGGGTGCGAGAGTACGAGAGGATAAAAACCGTTTTTCAAAAATAGCCAGTGAGATCTTCTCTATCAATATATTGTCAACTATCGTAGCCATGCTTATCCTCATTGGCCTGATAGGATTATGGGCTAAACCTCAGGAGTATAGAGAACTCCTCCTGATACTTAGCTTTTCAGTCATATTCACTACGATTGGAGCAGACTGGATTAATTCTGTATACGAAGATTATCTTTATATTACGCTCAGGTATATTGTTTGCAATCTCGTTTCACTGGTCTGTATTTTCATGTTTGTCCGAAATAAGAACGACTATATCGTATATTCCATTATAAGTGTTATTCCGGTCATTATGGCTAACACAATCAATTGTTATCATATACGGAAAACACAGGGGATCAAGAGAAGATTTGTAGTCAATTGCGATTTGTGTATCCATATAAAGCCGATATTTCTGATTTTCGCAACGGCCGTGGCGCAGGTCATATATATTAATTCGGACATAACGATCATTGGAGTTTTTTGCAGCGATAAACTTGTTGGAAATTATTCTGTGGCCGCAAAAATATATACCCTCATCAAACAACTTATAAATGCTCTAATGGTCGTTGCAATTCCAAGAGTCTCAAATATGATGGAAAATGCAGAGCTGCGTTTCGTGAAAGATAAGCTAACCCAAATTTTTGATGTTGTATTTATATTACTTGTTCCTATGGCCACTGGACTGTTCATGCTTAGACGGGAAGTGGTACTAATTATTTCTGGGACAGAATATCAGGAGGCGATTGCGCCTTTAGGCGTTCTCGCTATTTCATTGGTTTTTGCTTCCATTGCATGTTTTTATATAAATGTAATTATGTTGCCCTATAAAATGGAGAAGAAGATTCTGATTTACACAGTAATCAGTGCGGTAGTTAATGTTATTTTGAATATTATTCTGATTCCGATTATAGGTATTACCGCCGCTGCCATTACAACACTTTTCTCCGAAATCATTATGTTTGGGTGTGGAGCTGCCTACACACGGGATTTTGTTAGTTACTCTAAAAAGCCTATCCTATCCGGATTATTAAATGGTGGCTTGGTATTCGTGGTCTGCTTGATTATCAGAAAGTGCATGAGTCATCCGTCGGCGATATTAATTTGCTCCATTGTAGTAAGTGGGATAGGTTTCTTTGCCGTATGCTTTGGGTTCTACGGGAAAGATATTATTTTGACGCTTAAAACGAGAAAACAGGGAAGATGAATGATATATCAGGCAGAAAGAAAAATCGCAGAGTAGAACATTCTACGAAAGAGGGGATCAATATTTGGTATTTATTGGCCTGCAAGGGGCAGGATGAGCAAGAAATAATGGATTTCTGTAATGAACATTTATCCCGAAAAGCGCTCTGGCAAGCATTTGTATGGCGGCGGGCATCATCTGAAAATGTCCAGAGGGATTCTGTTTAAAGGAGCCGCACGGATTACGGAAGGACCGCTAAAGGGGATGGAGAACCGGCTCTGCAAGATTTGGAAAAATGTATTCTTCCTACGCGTAAGCTTAGGAAGAAATTTCAGGGGGAATGGCATGAGGTGACAGAGAAATTGTTCCCGGAATATGTATTTCTGATAACAGAACAACCGCAGTTCTTATATGAAGAATTAAAAAGGATTCCTCTCCTGACACGGATGCTTGGGCAGTGTGAGGAGTATTTCGTCTCTTTGCCGGAAACGGATGCCAGGACGTTGGAGAAGTTAGCCAAAGCTATGGCTGAGCAGCCCAACCATGCATGGGGATGAGCAAAAATGGGTGGATGAGGCGATTCAGACGAACTGGGTGTCCACGGTGGGCGCTAACATCAATGAAATAGAGCGCATGGTCGCGGAAAAGACAGGGCGCAAATATGCAGTAGCGCTGTCTTCCGGTACGGCGGCTCTGCATTTGGCGGTTAAACTGTGTGGAGACTTCTTATGCCGATGGATGTGAAAGGATGGAGAATTCAAGGAAGAACCAAGTCAGGAATTTGGTGTTGCGGGGCATAACTCCCGAAGATGCGCTGCCGTCCCTTTAACAAGATTACGATTGATGGCGATAAGATGATAAAAGAAGGAATTGATGATCAAGGCCGGAAATTATCTGCCCGTGAAGCAGCGTGGTATAAGAAGCTTAAAGGTCGGTCTTTTAATGCGATACCGGCCATTTATTCATATGAGCCACTTTATATGGAGCTAATTGATGGAAAGAACATCTATGAATATACATATTTGGCTGACGGGCAGAAGAAGTATGTGTTGGAGAAAATTGTCCGCTGTCTGAAAGAAGTACATAGTCTTGAGTCTGCGCCATATGATGATGTCAGCTACAGGGATGCGTATCTTGATAAAACATATGACAGGCTAAAAAAGGTGAGGAATCTGGTTCCTTTTGCCAATGCTCCCACTGTTACAGTGAATGGTAAGGTATGTAGAAATATCTTTTATCACCACGATGAAGTAGAGAAGCTTGTCATGCAATATGCGCCGAGAGAGTTTGTGCTTCTTCATGGTGATTGCACGTTCTCGAACATGATGCTGCGGAATGATTCTGAACCTGTGTTGATTGATCCGCGCGGATATTTTGGAAAGACGGAGTTCTTCGGAGATGTGGCTTATGATTGGGTGAAGCTCTACTATTCGCTATTTAGCAACTACGACCAGTTCAATCTGAAACGCTTTAGTTTGGATATCGAAGATAAAGAAGTTAAGTTGGAGATTGGATCAAACAATTGGGAAAATATGGAGGAATATTTCTTTGAACTGTTAGACGGGGAAGTGACCAGACGACAGATGAAGATTCTCCTTGCTATTACATGGCTGAGCCTTACTACGTATGGTTCAACTGGATGATGCACTGAAAGGTATTTCCATGGCAGATCTGGATAGATTAATTTCGGATTGTGAGTATACTCTCAAATCAGGACACAAAGTGATCGCATCTGGTCTTGGAAAGAATGTACCAATCTGTGAGAAGTTTGAAGGCACGATGCTTTCTGCCGGAATGGATGCACAGTTCCTTCACACTAATTCTGCTGTTCATGGAGATATGGGCATGGTAAAGTCAGGAGATCTTGTGATAATCCTCACGAAAAGCGGCAGTACGTCAGAATCGGTATATTTAGTCGATCTCCTGAAGAAGAGAGAAGGCGTCAAATTATGGCTGCTTAGCTGCCATGGGCACAGCATATTGGCAGATGGCTTGGAAAACAAACTTATTGTTCCGCTTGCTCATGAGGGGGATCCATGGAATATTATGCCGAACAATTCAACAACGCTGTTTCTTATTATTCTGCAGCAGTTAGCTATGCAGTTGATTAAGAGGATGGGAATAACACTGGAAATGTTTAAGCCAAATCATCCGGGCGGAGCAATAGGAGCGAAATTACAACATAGATAAGAAAAACAGAGATTACGGTGTTGAGTTGCTGCGCTTAGTCAATGCATTGCTGATTGTATTTGGAAGCTTGCTGTTTGTCTGTGATTTTTTCCAAATTCGTGCATTCGGAGCATTGATAGACTTTGCTTTTATATTCTTTATGACTTGTTATCTGAAAAGATATTATGACTCTGAATTCAGAAGAAAATCTGTGAGTCTGGCTGTGGGTTGCTCCTTTATTATTTTAACAGCATGTATTTTATTAAATATACTTGGAAAATATCAACCGGATGTTGCGGTCATGATACCAAGGGTATTTGTTCATTGGAATCCATTGATTGTATGCTGTGCCATTTCTTTGTTTTGGAGCGTAAAAGATAAAAAACGGAGTGGCAGCCGAATAATATATGCAATAGCGCCTACCGCTTTCGGGATTTACCTGCTACACGAAAACAGATATTTTGGAGGGAGGGATTCATTGCTTTGGGTAAGAATATTTCATCTTGATGATGCGATAACGGACGGTTATTTTGTGTTCCAATTATTATTATCTGGATTAATCGTGTTTTTGATTTGTATGGCCGTTGCGTTTGCAGTTCATAGTATAATTAATTTGATTTGCAAAATGAAGCCGCTCCATCGTGGATTGATAAAGCTTGACGATTGGTATGGAGGTAATGGGTGATGCAGAAGATAGTTTTATCAAATCTAGGACATACATGGATATTAGATCTTGACGGGACAATCGTTAAACACAATGGATATAAAATAGACGGAGATGACTCGTTCCTGCCAGGAGCTAAGGATTTTCTGGCTAATATCCCATTGGACGATATGGTTATTTTCCTTACATCAAGAACTGATGACTATGTAGAATCTACGAAAGATTTCTTGCAAAGAAATGGTATCAGATTTGATCATATTATATTCAATGTTCCTTATGGCGAAAGAATCCTCATTAATGATGACAAGCCTAGTGGATTGAATATGGGAATAGTAATTAATCAAAAAAGAGATGAGCAATTATCTTTTATTATTGAAATCAACAAGAGATTATAAAGTGCCGTATGACCTACAGAAGAGAAACAGACAGCGTATTGAGACGCTGGTGTACTGTCTGGTTTATATTTGAACATGCCAACCCGGGAGAGATGTTCATCGAAAAAAGAGCCTGTATCGGTTCATGACAATACGTAATGCCAGTTCGATTGAGGTATTGGCAGATGCGGCGCAAAAATTGTTCAGGTAACGAAAAATAAACATTTCCAAGCTCCCCTTCCGGCAGGATAGGGGAGTGTTTAGTCAAAGATTTATTTTATGGCATACTTTTCATAATAGCGAGTTGATTTTTCTTCTGTAAGAACGAAATGCTTTTGCAACTTGAGGATGATTCGTTCCTTTGGAATCTGCTCGTCCAAGTTGTCTAGAATTAGTGTCCCTATGGCTTTATCTTGCGCAGCTTTTGCTGCAATTAGTTTATCTTCCTTATCCGTAAGTTCTTTCTCTACGGCATTCAACTTATCTTCTGTTAGTTTTATCTGCGCTAGGGTGTCCGAGCCTCTTTTATTACATCATTCCGAATCCCTGCGAAAATGACCTACTCCAAACTGCACGTCACATCCTTCCACAATTCCGCATTCTCAGAATAATCAATATACTCTGTTACCATCCCCATAAAATCGTCTTTAATTTCTGGTGTTGGTCATTTCATAGACGGATATACTATATGATGTGAAATGATTAAGGAACATGGGAAAACGGTCGAAATATTCTAATAAGTACAAAATATCAATGGGAACATGTTCCGGAGAGGAGTTAAAAAGAGTGAAGATATTAGTAACAGGCAGTAAGGGGTTTGTAGGGAAAAATCTGGTTGAAAATCTGAAAAATATAAAAGACGGAAAGAATCGGACGAGACCCGGTCTATCCATTTCGGAAATCTATGAATATGATAAAGATACGGAGCCGGCGCTTCTTCATGAATATTGCCGGGAATGTGATTTTGTGTTTAATCTGGCAGGGGTAAACAGGCCGAAAGACGACGCCGAATTCATGGATGGGAATTTTGGGTTTGCCTCTGAATTGTTAGAAGCCTTAAAGGAAAACAGCAATACCTGCCCGGTTATGTTGGCAAGCTCTATACAGGCAAGCCTTGCGGGACGGTATGCGCAGTCGGAGTATGGCAGGAGCAAGCTTGCCGGGGAAGAGTTGTTTTTTCAGTATGCAGAAGCTACCGGCTCTAAAGCATTGGTCTACCGTTTCCCCAATCTGTTCGGGAAGTGGTGCAGGCCTAATTATAATTCAGCGGTTGCGACGTTTTGCGATGCAGTGGCCAATGGGCGTGATTATACGGTAAATGACCGTGCTACGGAGTTGGAGCTGCTTTATATTGATGATCTGACGGCAGAGCTGCTTGACGCACTGGAGGGGAAAGAACATCGGTGCGGGTACGAAGGCGTGGATGCGGTTCCCGTGGAGAATGGACGTTACTGCTATGCGCCGGTTACGCACCATGCGACGTTGGGGGAGATCGTAGATTTGCTGGAATCATTCCGGGCTGCGCCGGAAACGCTTATGGTACCTGAGATTCCTATGGGTTCCTTTGCCAAGAAACTATATAGTACTTATCTGTCGTATCTTCCAGAGCCTAAGACGTCATATGGTTTCCGGATGAACAGCGATGAGAGGGGGAGTTTTACGGAATTGCTCCGCACACAGAACTGCGGGCAGGTGTCGGTGAATATTGCAAAGCCGGGAATTACCCGTGGGGAACACTGGCATAATTCTAAGTGGGAGATTTTTATCGTGGTTTCCGGCCATGGGTTAATCCGGGAGCGGAAGGTGGGCGTCGACCCGGAGACGGGGGCGCGGTATCCGGTATATGAATTCGAGGTCACAGGTGAAGAGCTGCGGGCGGTTCAGATGCTGCCGGGGTATACCCATAGCATTACAAATCTGTCGGATACGGAAGATCTTGTCACGGTTATGTGGGCAAATGAGTCTTTTGATCCCGATAATCCGGACACTTTTTCTGAGAAGGTGACGGAATAAATTTATAAATGCGGTTCTTATTTTAAGTGATAAAGCATCTGTTAGATATCTGCCAGACAGAATAATCTGTATAGAAGATACTGAGGTTTACGCAAATATGCTTGAGAAACACGGAAGGAGAGGAGAATTGTCTATGTATGACGAAAAGCAGAATCAAGTGAATATAAAAGAGCTTTCAGAGTATATTCAAAAAAATCATATAATACCGTTCATCGGTGCAGGCATGTCCTGTCCTATTTATCCCACGTGGAAAAAATTTTTGGAACAAATCCCATATTCCAATGATATAGAGGCCGTGAAATATGTTCAACAGGCATTTCAGTGCGATTCGCAAGATTATGAAGCTATTGCTCAATATTTTTATGAACGATATGCAGTGGAGTTTATTGACAAGACAAAAAGAACTTTTTCCGGCGAAAAGATTACGATAGACAAAATAAACAGGGCAGCTTTCGCTATACCAAAGTTGTTTACCGGTCCAGTAATCACTACCAATTTGGATCATATGATAGAATGGGTATATGAAAAAAATGATATTCCTTTGCCTATAGGACTGGCAGATGAGACTGGGTTTTTAAATGAACGGTTATCGGGCTTTGCGCCGTGCCTGTGGAAAATCCATGGAGATATCGATAAAACAGACTCTTGGGTTCTTACGAGTGAAAATTATGCTCGGCAATATAGTAGGGGTTCAACTAAATTTATAGATTTGTTTTGTTCCGTTCTGCAGTATAGAAGATTGCTTTTTTTGGGTTCAAGCCTACAGTCAGATAAAGTTGTCTTTCTGCTCCGTGAACTTTATAAGAAAAATAATAATATCCGTCATTATGCAATATTGCCCGAACCAGATGAGAAGTTTGATTTTTATAGCGAGATGAGTAGGTTGGCTAATCTTGGCATAAAAGTCATATGGTATCCGAATGGAAATTATGATGTTTTTGAAAAAATTGTTAGTGAGTTAGTAGAAAAATCTGGGAAAAGTATGGAATATCCATGTCTGCCGGAGCGTGTTCAGATAGTTTCGGAAATTTACCCAGAAAGCGAAGAAGAGATTCGGGAAAGTGAAAACGTCGACGATATAGAGGAGCAGTATAATCTTGGGGAGGGCTATGCTGAGGGAAAAGGGGTGGAACAAGATTTTTCAAAAGCTGCATACTACTACCGAAGAGCGGCAAAGCAAGGTCATATAAAGTCTCAGTTTCGTTTGGGAAGGATGTATGAAATAGGAGTTGGAGTAAAGCGTAATAAGGAAGAGGCGGTTTATTGGCTCAGTCAGGCGGCAGAACAGGGCGACTCTTCCTCCCAGTTTGAATTGGGGAGAATACTGTTAAACAAGGGACAGGGGTTTGAAGCTCAGTTTTTAGAAGCAGCGCAATATTTTCAGAAGGCGGCGGAACAGGGAAATTTCTATGCTCAGGAAGAGTTGGGATGGATGTATAGAAGGGGGGGGGGGGGTCGGGGTAGAGCAGGATCATGAAAAAGCTGCATATTGGTTTCGGACGGTCGAGAGAAGTCTTCTGCAATCCGCTAAGCATGGAGATCTTGATTCTCAGGTGAGACTGGGGGATATGTACGAAGTGGGCTATCCGGGAATAAAAAAGAATTGTATAAGAGCTGTAGAATGGTATAGGAGGGCAGCTAAACAGGGACACTGCGACGCGCAAATGAGACTAGGACTGATATACGAGAAAGGGAGAGAGGTAGAACAGGATTATGAGGAAGCTATAAGCTGGTACAAAAAAGCTGCCTCTCAAGAGCATATGGGGGCTATTAAGCATTTGAGCAAGATGTATGAAAAAAGAATGTGTACGGAGGAAGAACGTATTAATTTAAAAAAATGGTACGAAAAAGCGGAAAACCACATACTTGAAGTTGCCCGGCATGGAAAAGCGGATGCCCAAAATTACTTGGCTTTACTATATAAGAAGACGGATATTAAGAAATGCATATACTGGCTTCGGGAAGCCGCAGAGCATGGAGATGTAGAGGCTATTCAAACGTTAGCATGGATGTACTTGCATGGCGATGGAGTAAAAGAAAATTATGGACTGGCTATAGAATGGTATCAGAAGGCCGAAACACAGGGTTCGACATATGCTATGGTGATGCTGGGTGATATATATGAAGGAGGGCGCTATGTAGAGCGGAATTACGAAATTGCTAAAGTATGGTATTGGAAGGCTGCGCGGCAGGGTGATAAGGAAGCGGTACGGCGTTTGGGAAATATGTATGAGAAAGGGCTTGGAGAAACTTCAAACTGTGAGCAGGCGATCCCGTTCTATATAGAATTTGCGCGTAAAGGAGATAATTATGCCCGCAGACGCTTAGGTTATATGTATGAAAATGGCATAGGGGTGAAACGACGCTATGAAATTGCGATACAGTATTATCAAGAAGCGGCAGCACATGGAGATGCGGAGGCACAATTTTGTTTGGCTCATATGTATGAAGAAGGCAATGGAGTCTTTAAGGATATTGAAACTGCTATATATTGGTATAAAAGAATCGGTAAAAATGATTTTGCAATATATTCATTTGGAAAAGCCGGATTTAAACTGGGACAACTGTATATTAGTGGTATCGAGGTGGAACAAAATTATAAAAAGGCTATTAAATGGTTTAAGAAAGCCGCAGAATGTTTTGACACTAATTCAATGGCGTATTTGGGACACATATATGAAGTAGGGGAGGGAGTGGATATAGATTATAAAGAGGCGGTTAGCTGGTATCAAAAAGCGGCAAAAAGATCAAATTGTGTTGCCCAATATCATTTAGGACTCATGTATGAAAGTGGTAAGGGTGTATGTCAGAATGAGCAGGAAGCCGCAAAGTGGTATCAAAAAGCCGCGAATGTAGGATTTAAGGAGGCTCAAATACAGTTAGCAAAAATATATGAAAAGAGAGGAGATTATGCAAAAGCAAAGGAATGGTATCATAAAGCAGATGAACAAAAAATTGATAGCATCTCCATCAGTATGCTTAAATATTCTTCAGACATTTCCTGCCCTTCGTATTCCATGCTCCGATAGGCTGCACAGGCATGCGCTTAGATTTTAAGGAATGGAATATATAGCTGGTGGGATTATTCGAGAAATCAAATAGGAATGGTTTCATAACTAGGATTTTAATCGCAGAGTAAGATACTCTGCGAAAAAATGATTGATTGTTTTGTTGCAATTTGGGATATATTTTGAATATATATCAGATAATATTGGAATTAACAAGAAATTAAAAGAATTTTATCCGTTATATGAATGTAAATTTAGAGTAAAATTTTACAAAAACAAATAAAGTATTGACTAATCGGATTTAGATAGATATAATAGATACGCTATATAAAGAAAAATCGCAGAGTATCTTACTCCACGAAAGAAGGGATTGCTATCTGGTATTTATTGACCTGC
>OFHO01001952.1_pt1 | contig 13560 bp, 14 predicted proteins | sample 1521531 | NCBI WGS metagenome assembly OFHO01 (sample SAMEA3504124, study PRJEB24116) | mouse gut metagenome | biome: mouse gut; feature: mouse-associated habitat; material: faeces | place: Denmark | collected 2011
GCCGGACTGTGCTGGCTGTGGAACGCCGCCTACTACATCCCCACCTTCGCCCAGCGGGAGCACATCACAACCGCCCCCTACTCGGTGGAGCAGCTGGCGGCGGTCACGGAGCACTTCGCCCAAAAAGCCGCCGAACTGTCCCCGCAGGTCCCCCGGGACAGCGCGGGCCGCTTTGCCGCGGACCTCTCCGACTGCTTCGCCCGGGGGCCGGAGATTTATCGGAATATTGCCCGGGAATATGAGAGCCTGGACATCCGCCCTGTAAAGGCAAAACCCCTACTGTGCTCCAGACTGCAAAGCATTCTGGGCTTTACCGGGGTCTACTTCCCCTTCACCGGCGAGGCAAACGTCAACGTGGACGCCCCCGCCTGTCTGGTGCCCTCCACCATCGGCCACGAAATGGCCCACCAGCGGATGGTGGCTTCGGAACTGGAGGCGAATTTTGTGGGGATTGCCGCCTGTACCTCCTGCGATGACGTGGTGTTTCAGTACTCCGGCTACCTGATGGGCCTGATTAACCTGTGCAACGCCCTGTACTCGGTCTCCCCCGACACATGGTACGACATCGCTTCTCGAACCTTCACCCCGGGGCTGAGCACCGACTGGGCTGAGAACAACGCCTACTGGGACGCCCTCCGCTCCCCGGTGGAGACCGTGGCCGGGGACATGTACGACTCCTTCCTGAAGAGCAACGATCAGGAACTGGGAATCCGCTCCTACGACGCCTGCGTGGACCTGCTGGTCGCCTGTTACGGATGAAAAAAGCCGCCCGTCCGGGCGGCTTTTCTTTATGCAACGAGACCGTAAATCAGGCGGGCCAGCAGCAGGGCCAGCACCACCAGAAACATGGGCCGGATGATTTTCGCGCCGCCTTTCAGGGCCAGCCCGGAACCCAGATAATTCCCGACGATCCCGCATAGCGCAGCGGGAATGCCCACGGACCACATCACCTTGCCCGCCAGCGCAAATGTGACCAGCGAGGCTAGATTGCTGGCGGAGTTGGCAACTTTCGTGTTGCCCGAGGCGGTGAGCAGATCAAACCGGCACAGACCGGTAAAAGCCAGCATGAGGAAGGTTCCCGCACCCGGACCGAAAAAGCCGTCGTAGCCGCCGATGACCAAACCAATTCCCAACGCCATTGCCATAAGCTGGAGACGGCTGAACTCTCCGGAGTGGTCCTCCTGCCCGAACTCCCGCTTTAGCAGGAGAAAGACTGCCATTACCGGCACCACCGCCAGCATGATGTAGTATAGCATCTGTTCTGGCATAACGAGATTAAGCTGTGCGCCTACCCATGCCCCTACTAATGCGCCGATTGCTCCAGCAATTGCGCTTGGCATGTGAACATCCCCTCGCTTCAGAAACCGCCCTGTAGACAAAAAGGTTCCAAAGGCGTTGCCGCACTTGTTGGTACCAGACGCCATGTGGGCAGGTAGTCCCGCCAGCAGATAGGCTGGCAGGGTAATCAGCCCGCCGCCCCCTGCCACCGCATCAATCAGCCCACCCAAAAATACTAATGGACAGACAATCAACCAAATGTGCATCAGTTCTTGAAGCTCCATTTTATCTTTCTCCTTCTGTTTGGATCCTTTTTTAGTAAGAACAGAACGTGCCCCCTTCGTCAACTGCGTCCCTTGATGTCCTCCCAGTAGCGTTTGGCGGCTTGTTCGGTTTTGTTGTCACCGTACTGGTAGTAATGGGTCCCCACCAGTTCGTCGGGAAGATACTGTTGAGCGACCCAGTGGCCGGGGAAACTGTGAGGATAGCGGTAGCCCTGCTGGCGCTCCTGACCGGCGGAGTCGGCGTGTACGTTTTGCAGTTCCCGGGGGATGCCGCCGGTGCGGCCCGCCCGGACGTCGGACAGGGCGGCGTCAATGGCCATGCAGGCGGAGTTGGATTTGGGTGCGGTGGCCAGCAGAATCACCGCCTGTGCCAGAGGAAGTTTCGCCTCGGGGAGGCCCAGCTGAAGGGCGTTGTCGACACAGGCTTTCACGATGGGGACCGCCATGGGGTAAGCCATGCCGATATCTTCGCTGGCGGAGCACAGAATACGCCGGATAGCGGTAATCATGTCGCCGGCCTCCAGCAGGCGTGCCAGGTAGTGGAGTGCGGCATCTGGATCGGAGCCCCGCAGGGATTTCATCAGGGCGGAGGCGATATCAAAGTGGGCATCTCCTTCCCGGTCGTAGCGCATGGCGGATTTCTGCGCGGCTGTCCGGGCGTCCTCCAGGGTGACAAGTAGTTTCCCTTGCTCCTGCTTTGCGGCAGTAAGGAGCAGCTCAATTGCGTTCATTGCTTTACGTACATCGCCCCCGCAGGCGGATGCGATGTGCTCCCGAACGCCCTCCTCACAGGCAGCCTCTCCATCCAGCCGCTGGGCCATGATGGAAATCCCCCGGTCAATCGCGGGAAGTACATCCTGCGCGGTGATCTGCTTGAACTCGAACACGCTGGCCCGGGACAGCACTGCCCCGAAGACCGCAAAAAATGGGTTCTCGGTGGTGGAGGCAATCAAGGTGATTCGTCCATCCTCCATGAACTCCAAAAGGGACTGCTGCTGCTTCTTATTAAAATATTGAATCTCGTCCAGATAGAGAAGAACTCCCTCAGGGGCCAGAAGGGTACCGATGTCTGCCATGATATCCTTAATATCAGAGATAGAGGCGGTGGTAGCATTGAGCCGGTGGAGGGGCCGGTTTGTTTTTTGTGCAATGATGTTGGCTACTGTTGTCTTGCCTGTGCCTGAAGGTCCATAGAAGATCAAGTTGGGTACGTTTCCTCCCTCCACAATTCGGCGGAGCAATCCGTTTTTCCCTAAAATGTGCCTTTGCCCCACCACCTCGTCCAGAGATTGGGGCCGTATTTCGTCCGCCAGGGGGCGGTATGCCATAGTATGTCACACCTTTCCGTTCATGTGTCTTCCAGTGCCCCGCCATAACACTTTAATGTTTTGCGTCTCTGCCGCCAATCGGGCATCAGGACGTCCATTTGAGCATAAAAACCTGGCCCGTGGTCGTGGTGGAGGAAGTGGACCAGCTCATGGAGGGCCACATAGTCCCGAAGTTCCTCTGGGCACCGGGCCAATGCAGTGTTCAGCGTGATGTACCCCTGTGCCCAGTGGCAGTTCCCCCACTGGCTCTTCAGAGTACGCAGTTTCAGCGGCGGAAAAGCTACGCCCAGCGGCTGTACCAGCGGATAAACCCGGATTAGCGCCTCATGAAGTCTTCTTGCGCACTCCTCCCGCGTCACCTGGGGCAAGGGTTCCAACTGTCTGTCCGTCTGGCGTTGGAGCGCGTCGGTTATCCAGCCGCTTTTCTCTCGGACCCAGTCGTCCGCCAGCTTTACAGAACAGCGAAACGGCAGAGAGAGCATTAGCTCTCCCCCGCGCCCGATGCGCAGGTTCAAATTTTTTACCGGTTTTCGGGTCAGGGTATAGGTAAGCGGGCCGTAGGGGGTATCCACCAAACGCAGCTGTGAAAGTGCTTGCTTCACCACTTGTTTTCCACTTCCTCGGCAAACCCTAAAAAATCTTTAATGAAGATTTCAGAACCATCATCTAAAATTGCAAGGCCGGTAAATTTCCCGAAAATCTGGTGTTGATCCGATTTAATCAAACCCACTGCACTGGAACAGGCAGAACGGTCCAGAATCGGGTCAAAGCGCATCTCGAAGCGTCCGTCATCGCTGGTGAATTCCCACTGTTCCATATACCGGCGCTTGCGCCTGCGGCCCGGAATTTTAAAGCGAATTTTAGAGAGTTTGTGGGCCTTTCCATTATAGAACAACATATTCTCGGTAGCGGCAGAGGTATCCCCAAAGCCGCACCCCAGATTAAACCCGAAGGTCACTCCGTCCACCAGCCCAGAACCGGAAGCCCAGTACCAAGTGTTGTGGTAGGTCCACACCCCACGTCCCCAGTCCAGCACGCCAAAGGAGTCGGCGGGGTCCAGCATAAATTCTTCCTCTCCCACGGTCACTTTTCCTTTCGCCCGCAGACAATTGATCTTTTGGTTAAAGTAAAAGTGTCCTGGCTTGTTGAAGGGCGTACAGATGACCATAGATTCCTCCGGTTCATCCATCAGCTCAATATTGGCATCCAGAGCGTCCTGGCCTTGAAACCGATCCATATGAGCGAACAACACCCGTTTGTCCTCTTCCCGGCGGAACAACAGTGAGTAGCCCCGGCCACCGGATGCACAATCTCCCTCTGCGGTAGAGGCAGGCATTCCAGTAGTCCCCAGAGGCATTAGACGCATAGGACTTTTGGTGGTCTGGGTATTCTCCCAGAAATTGAGAAAAGAGATGGAATCCAGCCCCATGTAACTGTTGTCGGCAATGGTCAAAGCCAGCGCAAACTGTCCGTTCATCACCAAGTAATAGTCCCACTCCTTGATCCGCAGGGCGTTTCCATGGATCATATTCCGGTTATATACCGGCAGCATTTTTTTTGCGTAGCCCGCCTCACGTAAGTTTCCCTGCCCATCCAGCAGCGGCCCCGCCGTGGTAATCTCGTGCTGATCCATTCTTTCCGCCTCCTTTCGTTTCCGTCTATTATACTGTAAAATTTTCCTTCCTGCAATTGTTTTTTGGAACCACCAAGAGAATATTTATTTCTCTCGTCTTCCGCTTCTGGTATGACTTCATAAACTAGGCGGCAGAAAATTTTGTGGACAGGCAAATATTTCCTTTCTTCCGCATATCCTCACAGAGAAATACCTTCTGGGGAGGTGTGCAGTATTGGGACGGATTGTAGGAAAAGCGCAGTATCGGGATATTTTGTTGGGAGCTGGACTGCTCTGGGCCACTCTAGCTCTCGTCCTATGGCCAGAACAAGCCATGGGCGCCATGCGGGATGGTCTAAAATTGTGCGGCAATGTAATTATACCCTCCCTGTTTCCCTTTTTTGTGTTGTCCTCCTTGGTAGTAGAACTAGGTATGACCCGATATCTTGGCAGATTGTTGGAACCGGTCATGGCGCCCCTGTTCCGAGTCAACGGCTGTTGTGCCGCTGCGCTAGCCTTAGGGTTTGTGGGCGGATACCCCGTCGGCGCTCGCACCGCCATTCAGATTTATGAAAACGGGCAGTGTTCCCGCACCGAGGCGGAACGGATGCTAGCTTTTTGCAACAACAGCGGTCCGGCCTTTATCTTGGGTGTGGTAGGAGCGGGAGTGTTCGGGAGCGGCGGACTTGGACTTCTGCTCTATCTGGCCCACTTGCTGGCTTCCCTGTTCGTGGGGGTGCTGTTCCGCTTCTATAAACCCGGAGACCGTCCTAGAACCCGGCGCATCCAAGGCCCTCAGTTCCAAACAGCCAGCTTTTCTAAGGCATTTACCAGTTCTATCACCGGTGCCTTGCAATCTACTCTAAATATCTGCGCCTTTGTGCTGTTTTTTACCGTATTTCTCCGGATACTGGCCTATGCGGGTATTTTAACCTCAATTGCTGGGTTTCTTTCCGCTTTGCTGACCCCTTTGGGGATGGATCAGACCTGGGCGGAACGTCTGCTCACCGGATTGGTAGAGGTGTCCTCCGGAGTTTCCTCGCTCACGGACGGTACCCTCTCTGGACGGCTGTCCATGGCCGCTTTTATGCTGGGTTGGGCTGGCGTGTCTGTTCACTGCCAAGTACTGGCCTTTCTGGGCGACAGCAGCCTGCCCGCTGGAACCTATGTGCTGGGTAAACTGCTCCATGGCGCCTTCTCTGCCGCACTGGCTGCTTTGCTGTTCCACTTCATTCCCATCAGCAGTCCCGCCTCCTTTTATCTGGCGGAACAGACCGAAGCTATCGCAAATTTAGACTTTCATCGTGCGCTCACCCTGTCTGCCTCTGCTGCCTGGGGCATGTGGCTCGTCTTCCTTGCACTGACCGTCTACATGGTACAAAAAAACAGTGGAAAAGGACGGCGGAATATAGTATAATCTTCGTAACAGAACTACATCAAAAGGAGTAAACCGAGATGAATCTATTTCAGACTTCGATTGAGCCGCGCTGCGGTTACTGCGCCCGGGGCCGGGAACTAGAGGCAGACCAAGTGGTGTGTCCCCGAAAAGGGGTTATGTCTGCTGGCTCCCACTGCTCTGCATTTCGCTACGACCCATTGAAGCGGGTCCCACCCCGTCCTGCCAAACTGTCCGGAAGCAGTCTGAAGGACGAGGATTTCGAGATTTAAGCCCTAGATTTGTGAAAAATACCTGTAAGGAGAATCTGCCTTACAGGTATTTTTTGTCGTTCTGTGAAATTTTCCCCAGTGTCTACCACCCTGCGACCCAATCCAACACCGCTCGCCCCCCCATATGCCGAAGCACGTCGCCGAAGGGATTTTCCTGCGATATCTTCCTCTTTCTATCTCCGGGCAAACACTATATAATGTGCCCGTAGAAACAATTAACGGAAAGGAGACACCATATCATGGAAATGAAGATTGCAACCCGCCAATGTGCCGACCAGAAGGGGGCTCAACGCCTTTTTCATTACTTTCTCACCGTTGATTTAGAGGAAACCCCTCATCTGTTCTGTGAAAACTATGGCGTCCGCATTACCGAGGACTCCGGAGGCGATGTCTCCATTCCTGGCATCACATCCAGCGCAGCCCGAATCGACGAACTGATGACCCTCCTGGTGGATAACCGAGTCGGCCCCGCTGGGTTGGCGGATGTGGTGGCTGACTGGTTGTAAAGCAAAAATACTTTCCATTATTTGGAATACTTACTTTTTTCCGCCTAGCTTCTGCATTAACATTACCAGCAGAGCGATCAAGCCCAACACTACAAAAATGCTCAGCATTCCCTGCCCTAGCATCTCCAGCGCATGAAGCAAATTTTCGTTCATGGTCTCATTCCTCCTTTGTCCGAAATTTTTGGGGGAAGGCTGTCAGCCCAGATTTGTAAAATATTGCAGCACCACTCCGCCCGCTACGACGGAGGCAATCTGTCCAGAGACATTTGCGGCAATCGCGTGCATCAGCAGATGGTTTTGTGGATCGACCTCCTGCCCCAGCTTCTCCACAACCCGAGAGGACATAGGAAATGCGGAGATGCCCGCCGCACCTACCATGGGGTTGATCTTATGGTTTGGAGTAAAGAGGTTCATTCCCTTTACAAAGAGTACCCCTACCACCGAATCCAGCACAAAGGCCACCAGCCCCAGGCACATGATAAGGAGCGTTTCCCCTCGGACAAATTGGTCTGCGCGCATGGAAAAGGAGATTGTGATTCCCAACAGCAGGGTAATTAAGTTTGACAACTCAGACTGTGCAGTATTTGCCAAAGTTGGCAGCACTCCACACTCTCGAATTAGATTCCCAAACATCAGAAATCCCACCAGTGCCACCGAGGCGGGCGCTACCAAGCCAGCAATTACGGTCACTAGAATGGGGAACAAAATCCGCATCCGGCGAGTTACCCCCTGTGATTGATAGGACATGCGCATCATACGTTCCTTCTTCGTGGTAACCAGCTTGATGGCAAAGGGCTGAATCATGGGGACCAGAGCCATATAGGAGTAAGCCGCCACCGCAATCGCTCCCACGAAATTAGACTTCAAAGTCTGGGATACTAACAGGGATGTGGGACCGTCTGCCGCACCGATGATCCCGATGGACGCGGCATCGTTCAAGTCAAACCCCATCCCTACAGCGAGAATGATGGTGAGAAAAATACCTGCTTGAGAAGCAGCGCCGCACAGAAACAGCTTGGGATTTGCCAACAGAGGTCCAAAGTCGATCATGGCTCCAATCCCAATGAACAACAACAATGGCATAGCTTCACTTGCTTCAATTCCTGTCTCAAAGAGCCACTGGATAATACCCTTGGTCTCTCCTACCCCGGCGCTGAACTGGTCCACCACCCCGGACAGGGGCAGGTTTACCAAAATTGCGCCAAACCCCATTGGCATAAGCAGAGCAGGCTCAAACCCTTTCTCAACCGCAAGCCAGATGAGCAGTCCACCAATGGCGTACATTACCAGTTGCTGCCATGTGATGGATAGGACTCCTTGCCAAAGAAATGAGAAATCCATTATTTTACACTCCTTTTTTGTTCGTTCCGTTTTTGGGGATTTATATAAAAAAGACCTGCGTCCCGAAAAATTGGAACGCAGGTCTGGTCATTTCAGGCACAGCCAGAGCAGTCTTGCCGACTGCACATGCTTGTTGACTGGCGCCGCACACCACAATGGATGTGCTGACTACTCCCCTTTGTTATATGAGGGATAGTACCATATCTCTCCACAGTTGTCAAGGGATTTTAGAGATAAATTTTCCATCCATATCAACCTTGGCTTCGGTCCTTGTTGGGCACCATAATTCGAAGATGGGAACCCTCGCCGCATTTTCCCTTCTCATCGTGGACCTCGATGTCAAACCACATCTTACGCCGCTCAATTTCTCGCAAGGTGGCGGTTGCTGTTACCTTCATTCCCACGGGAGTGGGGGCCAAATGACGAACATGGGCCTCTGCGCCTACAGTGGTCATGCCCTCGTCCAGGTAGTTCTGAGCCAGCTCCAAGGCGCAGGCTTCCATCAGAGCCAGCATATTGGGAGTGGACAAAATCTTTGCTCCGGCGGTTCCAATGCGCTTGGCCGTCATAGTGTCATCAACCGTCCAGGTAAGGCTGTGCTGTGCCAGCTGTTCCATCTTTCACATCTCCTTTTCAAAAATTAGATCGATCTCCGTAATAACGCCGGCACCTAACTGCATAGTTGGAATAAATCCTGCATACCGCCAACCATCTTGTCCCCGGCGATTGATCACTGTCCTGTAATCTGCTGTCTCCAATCTTGAATTGCTCCACTGAACCCGTCCCGTTTTGATATGGCGACGCTCATACTCGTAGATATATATACATCTGTCTTGTCCGTGACAACATTCAATTGTCACATCAACGGAAAGGTCTCCCCTCCCCATCCAAAACATCCCGGCGGTGGAACGTGACAAAATCAGGGGCATAATCGGGATATTCTGCGCAAAATGCGGCGCGGATCAGGTCAGGATTCAGGCCCGGATTCTGTGCAGAAGTAATCATATTCACCATCATGGTGTCACTCTGACATTCAATATGCCAGCTGCGAACCAAGGGGATCAAATCAACTTCAGTGTAACCCGCCTTAGCCTTATTGGACTTCTTTTTGACAACGAGACTTTCCCGATTGAGCAGAGCGGCCAGCGCAGGTTCTGTCTCCTGGGGACGGCCGTCCAAGTAGTCAAAGGTCATGATATAATTCACATAACACAATTCTTTCAGCTTCCGCTCAGCCGGATAGCACTGGTGAACAATAATACCTTCAGGCATAGCTGCGGTGAGCCGCTCCGGAACCTCGGCATAGGTTGTCCCCTCCAAAAGGCCGAACTCCAAAATTTCGCACTGACTGGAGAACCCCACAGACAAAGGCAAGGCGATGGATACGAAGGGGTGCGGATTAAAGCCCTCTGTGTGCTTAATGGGAATTTTCGCTCGAGCAAAAGCCCTCTGGAACGTGCGCATTAAGTCAAGATGGGAGATGTACCGGGCCCGGCCCGTCTTGGTAAATAGCAGCCGGTCAGCCACAGCAGCCACCCCCCGTCAGCAGTTTATTCGCCCCGCATCCAGAACAGCGGGTCCGGCAATCGGGCGTGGTCTGAGACTGATAACACAGCTCCCGCTCCCGCCACAGAAACCCAGTATCTACTCCGGTGGACAGCCGGCACCAGGGGAACACCTCGCTTCTCTCTCGTTCCCGATGAGCATAGAAGTCCCCGTCCAGGCCGCAGGCGGCGAGTCCGTCCAGCCAACGCTGGTAATCAAAATATTCCGTCCAGGAATCCATCTTGCCGCCGTGTTCCCACACCCACTCCAGCACATCGGCTAGACGGCGGTCTCCACGGGACAAAATCGCCTCCAGATAGCTGGTCTGTGGGTCATGCCAGTTGTAAGTGATGGACTTGTCCCGCTTTAGGGCATCCCGCAGGAGATTAACCCGCCGCTGATACTCCTCCACCGGGATCTGTGCTTCCCACTGAAAGGCAGTATGCGGCTTTGGCACAAACCAGGAGGTAGATACGGTAATCCGCACTCCCCGGGCCCTGTTGGGACTGTATTCTCGCCAAGTGAAATAGACTTTTCTTGCCAGGTCAGCAATGCCCAAGACATCCTCGTCGGTTTCAGTGGGCAAACCCAGCATAAAATACAACTTTACGCCGCTCCATCCCCCTGCGAAGGCGGTCTTGCAGGACTGGATCAAATCCTCTTCCCGCAAATTTTTGTTAATGGCGTCTCGGAGACGCTGGGTTCCCGCCTCGGGCGCAAAGGTAAGCCCACCCCGTCGCACCCGCTGGAGCCGCTCCATCAGGCTCATAGAGAAGGTATCTGCCCGCAGAGAGGGCAGGGATACCCCAATGTCCCGGGGAGCGCAGTAGTCCAGCAGATCATCGCACAGGGGCAGTAAGTCCGGATAATCGGTGGAGGATAGAGATGACAGCGTCATCTCCTGATACCCAGAGTCCTCACAGGCTGCCTTGCCGTACTGAGCCAGCAGCTCCGGACTCCGGGAGCGAACGGGCCGGTAGGCATAGCCTGCCTGACAAAACCGGCATCCTCGGATACAGCCCCGAAACAGCTCCAGCATAACCCGGTCATGAACGATCTCGGTGGAGGGAATGATGGTTTTCACCGGAAAATAGGCTTTGTCCATATCCTGAACAATCCGCTTTCTAACCATCTCTGGGGCGCCGTCCAGAGTCTTAACCTCTTCCAGCGTACCGTCTGGCCGGTAGACCGGCTCATAAAGGGTGGGCACATATATTCCCTCAATCTTAGCCGCCTCCAGCAAAAACTCCTCCTTGGACCAGCCTTCTTCCCGTGCTTGATGGTAGAGGTCAATATACTCCAGGGTAACATCCTCTCCTTCGCCCAGGACAAAGAAATCCACAAAGGGGGCCAGCGGCTCCGGATTGTAACAGCAGGTCCCCCCCGCCACAATCAGCGGAGACAGCTCCCGGCGGTTCTCGCTCCTTAGTTCTAATCCAGCCAGATCCAACATGTTCAATACGTTGGTATAGGCCATCTCATAGCCCAGCGAAAAGCCGATCAAGTCAAAATCGGCAATCGGGTCGCCGCTCTCCAGTCCATAGAGCAGCACGCCCTCCCGGCGCAGTTCATCCTCCATGTCTCCCCAAGGAGCAAAGCACCGCTCACACCAGAGATTTGGTCGTTTGTTCATGACCCCATAGAGAATACGGCACCCCAGGTTGGACATGCCAATCTCATAGGTATCAGGAAAGCACAGGGCATAGCGGATATCTACGTCCCGCTTGTCCTTGACCACAGCGTTATACTCCCCGCCTGTGTAGCGGGCCGGTTTTTGCACGTTTGACAGGATATGTTCCAAGGTACGGTCCATCTTGTTCCCCCCAGCGGTTATATAAAGGTTCATATTTAGGCATGCCCTCTATTGTACCTTTTTCCTGCCCCGCTGGCAAGTATTATTTCTTCTACACGTAAAATTTGTCTTTCCAAAGGGTAAATTCACACTGAAGCTGTGCGGATACCAGCCATAACGCAGTTAAGAGCAGTGTGATGTTTCCCCGTTCCGCCGCCAGCAGAAATCCCGCTGCTAACGCTGAACCGGAGCACAGCCGGTTCAACCAGATGCACACCCGCGCCGCCAGACCCTGGCCCGTCAGAAGCGCCAAGGTACAGTACAACGCACGTCCGCCGTCCAAACGTCCAATCGGTAAAAGATTGAACAGCGCCAGCGCCAAGTTTAATCCAGCAAAGACAAGCCCCCGTTCAAATTCACAGCAAAGGAACGCCAGCAGAAGATTTACCCCCGGTCCTGCCAAGGCACACAGCCCCTCCTGCCAGTAACCAAACGGATGCTCTAATACCATTTCTGCTCCGACAACTGTAAGGCGAATCAGCTTTACGTCTCCATTCAGCAAATAGATTGCCACAAAATGCCCCAGCTCATGGGCGGTACAGGCCACCGCCGCCATGGGCACTAAAAAAGCGGGATCTAAGTAGTTCAGCCATGCCGCCAGCAAAAAAAAGCCGCCCGATATCTCTACTCTGCCGAACCGCATCATGGCGTAAGAAAGTCTACATAGTAGGCTGGATTCAGGTGCATCTTGTTAAACTTCATCTCTAAATGGAGGTGAGGTCCGGTAGAATCCCCTGTGGAACCCACTTCAGCCACTTTCTCTCCCATCGCCACCGTTTGGCCCTTGACAACTACAATCTTACTACAGTGTGCGTAAAATGACTTTACACCGTTTCCATGGTCCACCTGGAGGTACAGACCATAGGAGTCATCCTCCCCTGTATATTCCACTTTCCCAGCGGCAAAGGCTCCGATGGGATCCCCCAACTGTCCTCCAATATCCACGCCCCCATGAAATTGGAATTTGCCGTTGATTGGGCTGTCTCGATAGCCGTAGACAGAATTGAGATGACCCAGCACCGGCGTAACCGTGTCCAGTTCGCCCAACGACAGCTGGTCCATTGTATAGTTGTTAGGCAGCGGTTCCCCATCGTAGTCCGAGAACACCAGAACCGTCCCTGCCGCAGGGACTGCGGGCGGCTCCTCTGGTTCTCCGGTTTCAACCTCTTCTTCCACCGGTTCAGCTGGTTCCTCCGACAGTGTAACTCCAAATTGGGACAGGCTGGCATAGTGGGCGGTCCAGTCCGCCGTGGTCCCAGCTTGGCTGAGAAACTCCAGTTCGGAGCGCAATACCCCCGCTGGCTCTGGTGGGGTAAATTCCGTTTGTACAGGCGCAGCCTCATCCTCCTGCATCCCTCCGCCAAATACCTCCACGCAGAAATCACCAAAATCAGACAATATAGTGCCCTCTCCCGCCAGCGAATCGCCCAAATTGGACAGTGCCGCTTTGAAGTCATAATCTGTGGAAATCAAACTGAGCAGTTCTGTCCGTACCTGTACCAGCTTTTGGGGAAACACTCCTTTCCAAAGAAAAATTGCCAAAAACAGCGCCAAACACACCGCTAGCTGAAGTAATCGGGTCTGTTCCTGGCTTTTCGTCCGCCTCTGCCGCCCCGCTGTTCCGCTGTAGTATTGGACATTCCTCCTGCGGCTTGATGCCGCCTGTGCGCTCTGATTGTACATAGATGCCCCTCCCATTCCTGTTTTTGTCAGTCTATTCTACACCGTCGAAAAATATTACTCTTGACAGAAGCAGGGAAAACACATATAATGAATAAGCTAACCAATCCGGGCGTGGCGAAGCTTGGTATCGCGCTTGGTTCGGGTCCAAGAGACCGTGGGTTCAAATCCCGCCGCTCGGACCAAAAATCCGCTGAAATCAAATGGTTTCAGCGGATTTTTGCAACCTTTTAGCGGGTTAACTTTTCTGACCCATTAACTGACCCATTCAGCAAATTGTTCACTAATATGGTGTGACGTTCCAAATCCAGATCGGCCCACAGCAGAGCCAGCAGTTCTCCCCTTCACTTTTTCGCTCCCTCTTTCGATTTAAAAAGTCTACTCTAAATGAGCAAAATTAAAAACTGCCCCAAAGGGTCCTAAAACGACGAATAGCGGCAGACAAAGGCAGAGCTGCATCAAAAAG
>OFHO01001953.1_pt1 | contig 13557 bp, 12 predicted proteins | sample 1521531 | NCBI WGS metagenome assembly OFHO01 (sample SAMEA3504124, study PRJEB24116) | mouse gut metagenome | biome: mouse gut; feature: mouse-associated habitat; material: faeces | place: Denmark | collected 2011
GGAGGCGGCGGTGGAGGGGGCCGATGTGGTCATCGCCGCCACCTCCGCGCCGTCTCCCTATCTCACGGCCCGCCATCTGGAGGGCGTCTCCCTGTACTGCCACATCGGCTTCCACGAGATCGCCTGGGAGGCGGTGGACCGCTTTGACAGCATTGTGGTGGACGCCTGGGAGGAGGCGAAAGCCGTCAGCGGGCAGTCCCTGTTCCGGTACTACCGGGAGGGGCTGCTGCCGGAGGAGCGGATCACGGGAAAGCTGGGGGCCATTGTGTCCGGCACCCTGGCCGTCCCCCGGGCAGCCCCGGGCCGGAGGGTGATGTTCGACGCCTTCGGCCTGCCCATCTTTGACCTGAGCGTAGCCAAGGCGGCCTATCTCCGGGCCCGGGAGATGGGGCTGGGGACCAGCGTACCCTGGTGAGCTTTGTATCTATCTCAGTGCGCACAGGGAGATGCAGAACGGCGCTGAGGGAGACTTTATATGGAAAAGAGGATATGCGCATATGACAAGCATCAATTTTGACCAGCCTATTGACAGAAAAAACACCAACTGCACCAAGTACGACGGCATGGCGGCCACCTTTGGCCGCACCGATGTGCTGCCTATGTGGATTGCGGACATGGATTTCCCGGTCTCCGAGGAGATTACCGCAGCCATCCGGAAACGGGCGGACCACCCGGTCTACGGCTACAACACCACTCCGGAGGGCTATTTCGCCGCCTTCACAGCCTGGGTGCAGGCCCTCCACGGATGGAATATCCCGCCGGAGTGGGTCTGCCACACCCCCGGCGTGCTGACGGCCCTGTCCGCCGCCATCCTGGCCTTTACGGAGCCGGGGGACAAGGTGCTCATCCAGCCCCCGGTGTACTTCCCCTTCAGCAGCACCATCGAGACCCTGGGCCGGCAGGTGCTCAACAACCCCCTGCGCTACGAGGATGGCCGCTTCTCCATGGATTTCGCGGATCTGGAGGAGAAGGCCCGGGAGGCGAAGCTGTTCGTCTTCTGTAGTCCCCACAACCCCGCCGGCCGGGTCTGGACCCGGGAGGAGCTGGCCCGGACAGAGGAGATCTGCCGGAAAAACAGCCTGTTGGTGTTCTCTGACGAGATCCACAGCGACATTGTCTACCAGCCGGCGCGGCACCTGCTCTTCCCCTCCCTGTCCGACTGGAGCCGGGAGAACTGCATTCTGGCCATGTCCCCCAGCAAGACCTTCAATATCGCCGGCCTGGAGGCCTCCTTCATCACCATCCCCAACCGGGAGCGGCGGGAGCAGTACCAGCGCTTTCTGCGCTACGGCCTCCATGTGGCCAACTGCAACACCTTCGGCCTGGCGGCGGCCCAGGCGGCCTACCAGCAGGGCGAACCCTGGTATCGCCAACTGATGGCGTACCTGAAGGGGAACATGGATTACCTGGACCGGGCTCTGGAGGAGAAGATTCCTCAGGTCCGGCTGGTCCGCTCCGAGGCCACCTACATCCTCTTCCTGGATATGCGCTCGCTGGGTCTGGAGCCGGAGGCGCTCCAGACATTCCTGCTGGAGAAGGTCCGGACGGCCCTCAACCCCGGCCCCACCTTCGGCCCCGGCGGCGAGGGGTTCATGCGCATCAATATCGCCACCCAGCGGGCCAACCTGGAGCAGTTCGTGGAGCGGCTGGCCCAGGCGGCCGCAGGGCTCCATGGGTAGCGCGGCGGTCCGGCCCTACCTCCCCATACTGTGCGTGATGGTTATCTGGGGCTCCATGGGCGTCTTCTCCACCTATGCGCTGGCGGAGTTTTCCCCCATGGCCGTCCTCTGTCTGCGCAGCGGACTGGGCGCCCTCACGCTGCTGCCCTTCGCCCTCCGGGCAGGCCTCCGCCCCGCCAGAGGGGAGGGCGGCCTGCTGGCGGGGCTGGCCCTGCTGGGCGTTGTGCTGTGCAACTACTTCTATTTCCGTGCCATCGCCCTGACCCATCTGACCAGCGTGGCCATCATCTACGCCCTGGGCCCCATCGTCACCGCCGCTCTGGCGGCGGTCATCCTCCAGGAGACCATCCGCCAGACCCGGCTGATCGGGATGGCCCTGGCCTTTCTGGGCGTGGTGGCGCTGCTTCTGACCGGGACGGGGGAGGCGGCGAAGCTGACGTTCGCGGGCCGGGGGGAGGCGGCGGAGCTGCTGAGCGTGCTGTGTCTGGCGGTATATACCATCTTCAGCCGGAGGCTGAAGCATACCCCGGCGGCCTGCGGCGTATTCTGGATGATGGCCGTCAGCTTCGCGGTCACCCTCCCGCCGGCCCTCCTCTCCCAGGGGGGCATCAACCTCCAGGCCAGCCCCAAAGCCTGGCTGTCCATCCTCTATCTGGGCGGATTCTGCTCCGGCTTCGGCTACCTCCTCCAGCAGAGGTCCATCGCCCTGGTGGGGGCCTCCGCCTCCGCCGCCTTCCTGAACGGCATCAGTCCCATCACCATCCTGACGGCGGCGGTGTTTCTTCAGGAGCCGGTCTCCCTGCCCCAGCTCATGTGCATGGCGGCGATTCTGCTGGGTGTGGCGCTCAATGCGGCGAATCGTAACCTTCTGACCATAAAATAAGGGCTTTTCCCCCTGTACCGGCCCCGATTCCCCCAAGGAGGTGTTGACAACCCCAGGGAGAAAATTTATAATGAATTCATCATTATGAACGAGAGGCGGGGGGACGATATCAGCGGTTACAGCAAGGAGATGGAGTACAGGATCCTCCAGCAGGCGGCGGACCAGGGCGGGCCGATCGGCGCGGGTTTCCTCTTCAACGCATTGCAGACGGACAACAGCCCCATCCTCAGCGAGGCCACGCTGGGGCGGTATCTGCGCTCCCTGGAGCAGAAGGGGTACCTGGCCAGCGAGCGGTATGAGGGGCGCTCCAGAGGGCGGGTGATTACCGAGGCCGGGCGGAGCAGGCTCAGCGAACTCTCCCTGGACGACGACCGGCAGAAGTCCATCCGGGCTGTGATGGAGCTGCTGGGGGAGAATCTGGACAAGCAGCTCCGGGACATGCTGGTGGCCCGGAAGATCGTGGAGCCGGAGATGGCCGCGCTGGCGGCGCAGAGCGCCACGGAGGAGAACATGTCCGCCATCCGGCGCATTCTCAACCAGATGGACCAGCTGACGGCGGCGGGCCAGAGCATGGCCCCCACGGACGGCCCCTTCCACGCGGAGATCGCCAAGGCCTCCGGCAATTCCATCCTGGAGTCCATCCTGAAAATCGCCCGCACCGAGCAGGACCACTCTCAGACCATCGAGTACATCATCCGCGCCGGCGGACACAAGAACTCCAGCGATCACTGGAGCATCTACAGGGCCATCAAGGACCACAACCCCAACAAGGCCCGCAGGATCATGCGCCAGCATATCATCAACCTCATCCAGAAGCTGGATGAGTACGAAAAAGAGAAGAAAAACGGATACTAGGGTGCCTAGGGAGCGAACCAGGGCCGGGGATATGTTCCCCGGCCCTGGGCGCATCCAAAAAAGACCAAAACCCTCTTTACAACCGATATACGATCTGTTATACTATACTTCCTGTATTGTACAGAGAGAATGAGACAGCGAGGAGCGCAGAGAGAACATGAAGTCGAATTTTTCGCGGGTCCTGTCCCTGCTGCGGCAGGAGAAGGGCGTAAGCCAGCGGAAGGCGGCGGCGGACCTGGGCATCAGTCAGGCCCTGCTCAGCCACTATGAGAACGGCATTCGGGAGCCGGGTCTGGCCTTTGTGGCCAAGGCCTGCGACTACTACCACGTGGCGGCGGACTACATGCTGGGCCGCACCCTCAGCCGGGACGGGGCCATCATCGAGGCGGAGGAGCTGCCCGACGCCAGCGAGGGCCGGGAGGATCTGCGGGGCAGCATCATGGCCAAGCTCCAGAAGAAGCTGGTGGTGAACACGGCCAGCATCCTCTTTGACCTGCTGGGCCAGCTGGGCAGCCGGGCGGCGGCGGATCAGGCGGGGGCCTATCTGAGCAGCGCCCTCTATCAGCTCTTCCGGCCCCTGTACCGGGCGGCCGGCGGCAACGAGAGCTACTTCTCCACGGACCGGACCCCGTTTGACATGGACGTGCTGGCGGCGGACATGACCCTCTCCCGCATCCGCTACGTCCAGGCCCTGGAGGACTACCGGGGGGACTTCCCCGCGGTGGACGACCAATCCCTGGCCAGCGCCTACCAGGGCCTCAGCCAGTCCCTGGCCCAGGTGTTCCACAACACGGACGAGCGGGTAAAGCGGCTGGAGGAGTAACTCCCCGCCCCCAGGGCGGCGGCGCCCGCGAGAGAATACGACATGCGAGGTAACTATGGATCAACAAAAAATCAGAAATTTCTCCATCATCGCCCACATTGACCACGGCAAATCCACCCTGGCGGACCGGCTGCTGGAGGCCTGCGGGGCCGTGGCGGAGCGGGACATGGAAAACCAGCTCCTGGACAACATGGACCTGGAGCGGGAGCGGGGCATCACCATCAAAGCCCGGGCGGTGACCCTGGACTACACCGCTCAGAACGGGGAGACCTACACCCTCAACCTCATCGACACCCCGGGCCACGTGGACTTCAACTACGAGGTCAGCCGCTCCCTGGCCGCCTGCGAGGGGGCCGTGCTGGTGGTGGACGCCAGCCAGGGCATCGAGGCCCAGACCCTGGCCAACACCTATCTGGCCCTGGACAACGACCTGGAGATCCGCCCGGTGGTGAACAAGATTGATCTGCCCGCTGCGGACCCGGAGCGGGTCAAGCACGAGATTGAGGACATCATCGGCATCCCCGCCATGGACGCGCCGGAGATCTCCGCCAAGGTGGGGCTGAACATCCCCGCTGTGCTGGAGGACGTGGTGGAGAACATCCCCGCCCCGGCCGGGGACCCGGAGGCCCCCCTGCGGGCCCTGATCTTTGACAGCTGCTATGACCCCTACAAGGGGGTGATTGTGTACTTCCGCATTGTGGACGGCACCCTGAAAAAGGGGATGCCCATCCGCATGATGGCCAGCGGGGCCCAGTACCAGGTGCTGGACTGCGGCCTGCTGCGGCCCCTGGGCTTTGAGAGCCGGGAGAGCCTCCAGGCCGGACAGGTGGGCTACCTCACCGCCTCCATCAAGAACGTCCGGGACACGGAGGTGGGCGACACCGTCACCTCCGGCGAGACCCCGGCGGACCAGCCCCTCCCCGGCTACCGGAAGGCCCAGCCCATGGTCTACTGCGGCGTGTACACCGAGGACGGCAGCAAGTACCCGGACCTGCGGGACGCCCTGGAGAAGCTCCAGCTCAACGACGCCTCCCTCACCTTTGAGCCGGAGAGCTCCGTGGCCCTGGGGTTCGGCTTCCGGTGCGGCTTTCTGGGGATGCTCCACACGGAGGTCATCCAGGAGCGGCTGGAGCGGGAGTTTGACCTGGATCTCATCACCACCCTGCCCTCGGTCATCTACAAGGTGACCAAGACCGACGGCTCCCTGGTGAGCGTGGACAACCCCCACAACTACCCGGACCCCAGCGTCATCGCCTCGGCGGAGGAGCCCTATGTGAAGGTGTCCATTCTCACCCCCAACGAGTACGTCGGCAACATCATGCCCCTGTGTCAGGAGCGGCGGGGGGAGTTCAAGGACATGCAGTACCTGGACACCAATCTGGTGGAGCTCCACTACCAGATGCCCCTTAACGAGATCATCTATGACTTTTTTGACACCCTCAAGGCCCACACCAAGGGCTACGCCTCCCTGGACTACGAGCTCTCGGACTACCGGGAGAGCGATCTGGTGAAGGTGGATCTGCTCCTCAACGGGGACCAGGTGGACGCGCTGAGCTTCATCGCCCACCGGGACAAGGCCTACCCCCGGGCCCGGCGGCTGTGCGAGAAGCTGAAGGAGAACATCCCCCGCCAGCTCTTCGAGGTGCCCATCCAGGCCGCCATCGGCGGACGGATCATCGCCCGCGAGACGGTGAAGGCCATGCGCAAGGACGTGCTGGCCAAGTGCTACGGCGGCGACATCACCCGGAAAAAGAAGCTGCTGGAGAAACAGAAGGAGGGCAAGAAGAAGATGCGCAACCTGGGCACGGTCCAGCTGCCCACGGAGGCGTTTATGGCTGTGCTGAAGCTGGATGAGTGACGGCGTTCGCGCTTTGTAATCATTCTTTTTCTTGAAAGAAAAAGAATCAAAAAGAACTTTTATCAGAAAAAGCCTTGAAAGCTCTCGCTTTCAAGGCTTTTTCGACGGTTTGTACGCTAAGAACGCCCATCCTGTTCTCCGTCCTTCACCGGCAGCACGGTGATCTCCGTCTCCGGTGAGCTGATGTAGAGCTCCTCGCACCGTCGCTGTGCCGCAATCAATATGCCAATCGCCTTCTCTGTCTCCTGCATCATTTCCAGGTACATCCTTTTGTAGTCTGCCATATCCTCACCTCGCCTGCATCACTGCGTCTCTTCATCCTCAAGGCAAAACTCGATCATACTTACTACCACATTGTTAAAACTGGTGTCGTTTTCTACGGCGATTTTCTCCAATGCGTCAATCAGGTTTTGGCGAAGATAGATGGTCTTAAATCCTGCTTCTACCTTCTTTTTGGTCTTCTTCAGTACAAACGACATGTCTATCACCTCGCAAGACCATTATAATCTAAAATATAAGGATAATATATATGAGAAAATTTAAGCAAAGCAATAAAATGTAAAATTATCCTGTATCTTATCCTTTATTTTTATCAAGCTGGAGAATGATAGAATCCAGCCAGCTGCCGGCGGTCTGACGATAGACCGCCGGCAGTTGGTTTTATACGCGCTTCCGGTAGACGAGCTCAACAATCTCCCCGATCTTCTGGCAGCTCTCCAACGTGAGATCCGCTTTCGGAAATCCTGCGGGGAACAGCGGAATGCCTTCTCCGAGGACGGTGGGCATGACGTAAATATAATACGTATCAATCAGATTCTCACGCATAAAGCCCCCCACGATCTCCCCGCCTCCCATGAGCCAGATATCTCCGGGGCTCTCCCGGGAGACCATCTGGAGAAGCTGCCGCCCCGGCGGCAGGGAGGTGAACCGGACATTGGGGTCCTGGGGGAGCTGCTGGCGTGTGCAGACGTAGCAGGGCGTGCCCTCATAGGGCCATTGATCCGGCGAAAGCTCGTTTTTGACCTGGCGGTAGGTCTTCCCGCCCAGTATGATTGCCTGAACAGATTCATAAAAGCTCTCGTAGCCAAGGTCCGGCGAAGGCCCCGGGGTCTCGTCCAAAAACCGGATGCTTCCGTCCTTTTCGGCAATGTATCCGTCCAGAGACATGGCAATATATAAAATCAGCTTATTGTCCATAATTGCTCTCCTCTGCGAAAAGATATAGCAGCCAACTGCCGGCGGTCTGACGATAGACCGCCGGCAGCTGGTTCATTCTCTCTAAAGTTCTTTTTGATTCTTTTTCTTTCAAGAAAAAGAATGATGACAAAAACTCACGCGTCAATGGTGGAGATCCTGCTGGAGATGGCCTCCAGCACGTCCACCAGGGCCCGGACGGTGTCCAGGGACGTGAAGGTGGTGACGTTGTTCTCAATGGCCAGCCGCCGCATCTCTCGGCCCGCCGTCACGTGCTGGACGGAGTTGGGGTTCCGGGTGTTGATGAGATAGGCCACCTTGCCGCTGCGCAGGCTCTCGGTGATGTCCGCCGGGTCCTCGGTGTAGTCCTGCTTCACCCGGGTGCGGATGCCGTTCTCCTTGAGATACCGGGCCGTGCCGGTGGTGGCCTCGATGTTGAAGCCCAGCCGGTAGAACCGCCGCACCAGCCCCAGGGCCTCCTCCAGATCCTCCTGGCAGATGCTCAGCAGCACCGTGCCGTGGTCCTGAAGGCGCATCCCTGCGGCCTGCATGGCCTTGTAGAGGGCGTAGGGCAGCCGGTCGTCGTAGCCGATGGCCTCGCCGGTGGACTTCATCTCCGGGGACAGATAGGCGTCCAGGCCGCTGAGCTTGCTGAAGGAGAACACGGGCACCTTGCAGTACCACCGCTTCTTCTCCTCCGGGTAGAGCCGGTCAAAGCCCTGGCTGCGCAGGCTCTCCCCCAGAATCACCTTGGTGGCGATGTCCGCCAGGGAGTAGCCGGTGGCCTTGGAGAGGAAGGGCACGGTCCGGGAGGAGCGGGGATTGACCTCGATAATATATACCTTCTCCTGCCGGTCCACGATAAACTGGATGTTGTACAGCCCCACGATGCCGATGCCCAGGCCCAGCCGCCGGGTGTAGTCCAGAATGGTGTCCTTCACCGCCTGGGAGATGGAGAAGGTGGGATACACGCTCACCGAGTCCCCGGAGTGGACGCCGGTGCGCTCCACCAGCTCCATGATGCCCGGCACGAACACGTCCGTGCCGTCGCAGATGGCGTCCACCTCCACCTCCTTGCCCACGATGTACTTGTCCACCAGCACGGGCTTGTCCGCGTCCACCTCCACGGCGGTCTTCAAATACCGGCGCAGCATCTCCTCCCCGGCCACGATCTCCATGGCCCGGCCCCCCAGCACGAAGCTGGGCCGCACCAGCACCGGGTAGCCGATCTCCGCCGCCGCCCGGACCCCGTCCTCCAGGTTGGTCACCGCCTGCCCCCGGGGCTGGGGGATGTTCAGCTGGTGGAGGACTTGCTCAAACACCTTCCGGTCCTCGGCCCGCTCGATGGCGTCGCAGTCCGTGCCGATGATTCTGACCCCGTGGTCCCGGAGGGGCTGGGCCAGATTGATGGCCGTCTGGCCTCCCAGGGAGGCGATGACCCCCTCCGGCTTCTCCAGCTCCACCACGTTCATCACGTCCTCCACCGTCAGGGGCTCGAAGTAGAGCTTGTCCGAGCAGGTGTAGTCGGTGGACACGGTCTCCGGATTGTTGTTAATGATAATGGCGTCGTAGCCGCTCTGCTTGATGGTCTGCACGGCGTGGACGGTGGAGTAGTCGAACTCCACCCCCTGGCCGATGCGGATGGGGCCGGAGCCCAGGACGATGATCTTCTTGTGGGGGGAGACCACGGACTCGTTCTCGTCCTCATAGGTGGAGTAGAAGTAGGGGATGTAGCTCTCAAATTCGCTGGCGCAGGTGTCGATCATCTTGTACACCGGGAACAGGCCCAGCTCCCTGCGCTTATCAAAGACCTCCCGCTCCGTGCAATTCCACAGCCACGCAATGGCCTTGTCGGAGAAGCCTCTCCGCTTGGCCTTGCGGAGCATCTCCGGGTCCCAGGGCCGCTGCTTGAGCTCCTGCTCGTAGCGGACGATGTTGCTGATCTTGTCCAGGAAGAGCATGTCGATCTGGGTGGCCGTGGCGATCTGGCCCAGGTCCGTGCGGCGGCTCATGAGCTCGGCAATGGCGAAGATCCGATCGTCGGTGCCCAGGCGGATGTAGTCCAGCAGCTGCTTGTCCGTGTAGTCGTTGAACTTCTCCATGTAGATGTGGCCCACCCCGGCCTCCAGGGACCGCACCGCCTTGAGGATGCTCTCCTGGAGGGTGCGGCCGATGGCCATCACCTCGCCGGTGGCCTTCATCTGGGTGGAGAGGACGTTGCTGGCGGAGCCGAACTTGTCAAAGGGGAAACGGGGCATCTTGGTGACCACGTAGTCCAGGGCCGGCTCGAAACAGGCGGGGGTGTTGGCAATGCGGATCTCGTCTAAGCGCAGGCCCACGGCGATCTTGGCGGACACCCGGGCGATGGGGTATCCGCTGGCCTTGCTGGCCAGGGCCGAGGACCGGGACACACGGGGGTTGACCTCGATGACGTAGTACTGGAAGGACTGGGGGTCCAGGGCGAACTGGACGTTGCAGCCCCCCTCGATCTTTAATGCCCGGATGAGCCGGAGGGCGCTGTCCCGCAGCAGGTGGTACTCCTTGTTGGTGAGGGTCTGGCTGGGGGCTACCACGATGGAATCCCCGGTGTGGATGCCCACGGGGTCGATGTTCTCCATGTTGCAGATGGTGATGGCGGTGTCGTTGGCGTCCCGCATCACCTCGTACTCGATCTCCTTGTAGCCCTTGATGCTCTTCTCGATGAGCACCTGGTGAACCGGAGAGCGCTCCAGGGCGTTCTTCATCATCTGCCTGAGCTCCGCCTCGTCCCCGGCAAAGCCGCCGCCGGTGCCCCCCAGGGTGAAGGCGGGGCGGAGGATCACCGGGTAGCCGATCTCCCCGGCCGCCGCAGCGGCCTCATCAGCGGAGCGGGTGATCCGGGAGGGCACCACCGGCTCCCCCAGGCCCAGGCAGAGCTCCTTGAACTCCTCCCGGTCCTCGGCCCGCCGTATGCTCTCATAGCTGGTGCCCAGCAGCTCCACGCCGCACTCGTCCAGAATGCCCTGGCGCTTGAGCTCCATGGCCAGATTGAGCCCTGTCTGGCCGCCGATGCCGGGCACGATGGCGTCCGGCCGCTCGAAGCGGAGGATCTTGGCCAGATACTCCGCCGTCAGGGGCTCCATGTACACCTTGTCGGCAATGGTGGTGTCGGTCATGATGGTGGCGGGGTTGGAGTTGGCCAGCACCACCTCGTACCCCTCCTCCCGGAGGGCCAGACAGGCCTGGGTGCCGGCGTAGTCGAACTCGGCGGCCTGTCCGATGACAATGGGACCGGAGCCGATGACCAGAATCTTCTTCAAATCTGTCCGCTTAGGCATGGCGCTTCCCCTCCTCCATCATGGCGATAAACCGGTCAAAGAGATATCCGCTGTCCTGGGGCCCCGGGGCGCTCTCCGGGTGGTACTGGACGGAAAAGACCCGGTCCTCCAGGCAGGCCAGTCCCTCCACCGTGTTGTCCAGCACGTTGACGTGGGTGACCTCCAGGCCCGTGCCGGAGAGGGAATCCCCGTCCACGGCGTAGGAGTGGTTCTGGCTGGTGATCTCCAGCCGGCCGGTGGAGAGCTCCTTCACCGGGTGGTTGCCCCCCCGGTGGCCGAACTTCAGCTTGTAGGTCCTGCCGCCGTAGGCCAGGGCGATCATCTGGTGGCCCAGGCAGATGCCGAAGATGGGGAATTTTCCCCGCAGCTGCCGGACCAGCTCGATGACAGGCGTCACGTCCTCCGGGTCCCCGGGGCCGTTGGAGAGGAACACGCCGTCGGGCTCCATGTCCTCGATGACCCGGGCGGGGGTGTCGTAGGGCACCACGGTGACGTTGCAGCCCCGCGCGTTGAGGGAGCGGACGATATTCAGCTTGATGCCGCAGTCCACGGCAACCACGGTATGGCGGTGGTTGGAGGTCCGGGCGTACCAGCGCTTGCGGCAGCTGACCTGGGGCACCTGGTCGCGGCGGAGCATGGCGGCGTCCAGCCGCGCCAGGGCCTCCTCCGCGGGCACGTCCAGGTCGGTGAGCAGGGCCTTGCAGCTGCCCTCGTCCCGGATGGCCCGGGTGAGCTTCCGGGTGTCGATGCCCTCGATGGCGGGGATGTTGTAGTCCTCCAGGATTTCCGAGAGGGTCTTGGTGTAGCGGAAGTTGCTGGGAATATCGTTGTACTCCCGGACCACCAGGCCGCCGATGGTGGGGATCTTCGTCTCATAGTCCTCGTCGGTGACGCCGTAGTTGCCGATGATGGGGTAGGTCATTACCACCAGCTGCCCGGTGTAGGACGGGTCGGAGACGATCTCCTGGTAGCCCACCATGGAGGTGTTGAACACCAGCTCGCACACCCGGTCCTCTCTGGCCCCGAAGCGGCAGCCGGGGTATTCGCTGCCGTCGGGGAGCACGATCTTGCCGTCATATTTTCGAATCATCCGCGTTCCTCCTTTGTATCGCCGTAAATCTGATATAATCTGTCAAACGCCGACCACTGCGCCTTCCTCTTCAGAAGGCATGTGATCTGCTGTGTACATTCGTCCGCGCTCTGCCTAGAGGTATCAAGCTTGAGATCATAGATATCGTGGCTGTGCATATGTTCTCTCTGCCAGCGGGCCTGGCCGATCTGCCGGTCCCCCCGCTCCCGTTCCCGCCGTTCCAACTCCTGCAGATCGCAGTCGACCTTTACAAACAGTACGGGGTACGTCCGGAGCAGCCGGACGCATTCGATCGCGGCAAATTTTTCCTGCGGCGTTTCCATCAGCACATGGTCCACGATGACATGAAGCCCCATATCCGAGAACAGCCTGACGGTATGGTGCATCGCCGTCAGCGCTTCCCCGGAGCGGGCGTAAAAGTCGCGGCGCATTTTTTCGCGGTCCACCATATTCATAAAATCGTCCGCCGCGACGCGGTAATATACGTCGGTGAGCGTTGACTGCAAATGGCGCGCCAATGTGGTTTTGCCCGCGCTTGAGCAGCCGTTGAGAAAAATGATCGTTCCCTTGGTTTCCGATGCAAGGCCCATGCCCCGATATTCCTCCGCAAAGCCGTTGGATTGCATTTTCACACTCCGCCGGTCAGTATCTGCCGCCATATTCCGCTTTCGCAAGGTCCGTGTATTTCTTGACAAACGCGCTTTTCGCGTCTGTGTAGGCATCCCGGTCATGCTCGTATTTTTTCCAGAGGGAGAGCTTCAGCCGTTCGTACTCCACGGCAAGGGCGGGGTGGCCGGCCATATAGTCCCGAAAGTATAATTCATCGTGGTCGCCGGCATAGCGCAGATGGATATGGAATACACGCTCCGCAAAGCCCTGGCTGGTATAGCCCTTGTTGAGGGATACCCTGGTTTCCGCCGTGTGCATACAGATGCAGCCGCTGTTTACCAAGATCTCCTTTGCATCTGCCATGGAAGCGCCGGGAGGGAGCTCTATAAGAATGTCGATGATTGGCTTGGCCCATATACGGGGGACCGCGGTGCTTCCGATGTGGTTGATTCTGATGTTCCGGTCCGGCAGAAGGGACTCGATGGACAGTTTCTCCTCCTCGTACCAATCCGCCCAGCAGTCTTTATGCTCGGAAAGGATGATCGGGAACAGCTCCCACAGCTCCTCCAGCGTCATTTCGGATAAGGGTTTGTTCATAAGACCTCCGCAATGCAAAAGAAAAGCCCGGCCCATCACGGACAGCGGCGCGGTCCGTGATGCCGGGAAATATCACAAGATGGGGCAGTAAACGAAGCCGCTTCCGCCAAAGACGCCGCCGGTACCCGCTCGGTTCTTTTTCAATGCCGGCGCCCCCTCTCCACAGTACAGATTATCAATAAAAACTATCGCACAGATTGGGAAGGAAGTCAAGACAAACCGGGGCTGTCCTGACGATTTATGGAAGTTCCATAGTGGCGCGGCGGAAAAAGGGGAAATAATCTGTATGATTATCTCTTGCGTTTTTCCGCGGAAAATGGTAGCCTTAAAATGAATTTTCAATCTAAAGAGATCTGCCTGCGACTGACGGGATTGTGGGGAACCACGGGGAAACAGGTTAGAGTGCAACCGCCGTCCGTCTGGGCAGTCTGTTTCCGCAAGGGAAGGGACTGTCCATATTCTTTTTTATGGAGGAACAGCCAATGAAGAAAGTCGGCATCGTCATGGGCAGCGCCAGCGACCTGCCTGTGGTGCGCAAGGCCGCCGAAACCTTAAAGGAGTTCGGCGTACCCTGCGAGGTCCATGTGTATTCCGCTCACCGCACCCCTGCCGAGGCGGGGGCCTTTGCCCGCGCCGCCAGGGCCAATGGATT
>OFHO01001954.1_pt1 | contig 13555 bp, 13 predicted proteins | sample 1521531 | NCBI WGS metagenome assembly OFHO01 (sample SAMEA3504124, study PRJEB24116) | mouse gut metagenome | biome: mouse gut; feature: mouse-associated habitat; material: faeces | place: Denmark | collected 2011
TTTCCTGGAGTCGGTTTTGTCCTTCGGCCTCTTCTCGTTCCTTCAAGGCTTGGGCAAGGGCGGTAAAAAATTTTTGCTGCAGATGATCCACGCTCCCGCGGTTTAGGCCATGGGCCTGGGCATATTTGCGGATAGACAATCCCTCCGCAAATCGCTCATAAAAATAATTGGCATGGTCGCTCAAAACTGTTTTCAGGCAGTTTTGCACAAAGAGCAGGTCACTCTTGAATTCTTGGAAATCCTCTCTCGATATTCCGATGTACCGTTTTTCATTGACACACAGCGCATACTTGGCCCGGCTGAACCGATAACCCTCGCAGAGCCTCTTAGCGTATTCGTGGTAAGAGCTGGCGCTGGGGCCTGTGCCAATCATCGTATCCATCTTCGGTGTGAGCAGCTGCTTTCCGTACAGGGTGGACGAAACCATCCTTCTCAAAATTCTCTATCGCCGACGCTGTTAACCGCATCTGAGTTTGTCGTTTGAATTTCGGCTGGCGCACACCATCTACAAAAACACAATCGCAGAAGGAGCATTTGCTCATGGTGTAATAGGCACGTTTGTCCGAGTAGACATTCGGCGTCCAGATGACAACTTCTTCGTCCGTATCAGCATCCTTTGCCATGGTAATGACATAAATCACTTTGCCGTCATACCGCCTGTAGTAGCCAGCGTAGATCCGTCTGTCCGCCATCTGACTATCTCCTCTGCTTATTTTCCTTCCGATATCATTTCGCACATCAACCGAACGAGTTCAGAAAGAGATTTGTACAAATCTGTGACCAACGTGACGTATCGGCTCGGGATTGGTTCATTGAGCGATACTTTTACAACACTGCCGTTGGTCAATGCGGTTATACGTCATGGCCTCTGGCGCAAATGCCAGTCCCCAATTATGAGCAGCCATAGAAACGATTCGATTAATATATTTAAAACAAGTGATGCGAGGTGTGAATATTTATTCGCTGTCTCCCAATTCATAGAAGCGAATACACAACCCGTTTTCATTGCGCAGCCCTTTGCCCACAAATTGATTTCGGTGGAGGAGCGGAGCCAATGCCGGGGAATCTGTGATAAAGGTGGGGACTGTCTTAAACGGTTTCGGACGTGCGCCGTCTGTGAACCAGCCGTTGTTTTCCACATAGATGTGGCAGTCCCTGCCATCCTTGTCTTTTCCTGTCAGCATATACCGGGCGGACATATGGCGCACCTCATTCTGATTGGTGATCTGGGTGTCCACCCCACAGGGTTCAACAATCCCATTGAAAATAGAGCCTGTCACAGTTCCTTTGAACGGGATCATCTTAACGCTGCCAATTTCCCCGGTCAGCGTGACTATTCCCGCCGGATCGGTTTCCACATGGACTTCCAAAATAGGAATTGATTTGTGTTTCATTGCGGCCTCCTTAAATGATCGTTTGTCCCGAGCTGTTCCAACGCATATGCGATGAAGGCTTTTACCGCATGGGCAGTATAATTGCGCTGCGGCATCAGGGTGTAAAAGAGACGATCCATCTCCGGGGAGTCAATGGAATAAAACATCAGATTTTTTGACGGTGCCTTTTGAATGATTCGATCACTGACGAAAGTGGCTCCAACCCCGCTGCCCGCAAAGCGGTATGCCGTGACCAGCTGGGACAGTGCCAGCTTGACCTTGGGTGTGAATCCCGCTTCTTCAAACATCCGTGCATTGCGTCCATAGAGGTTATTTCCTTTTTGGAGCAGTATGAACTCCAGTTCCCGAAACCTCTCCAGCGGAACCTTGGGCTGGGATGGGGAGAGGTGCCGTCCGTCTTGAACGTCCTCGGAGGACATGGCGCAATGTGCCAGCCCTTCGGGGAGGGCTGCCCCTTTGGGGACGGCCAAAAGGATGTGGTCGTAAAAAGCAGGCTGATGTTCAAAGCGGTCAATCAGCTCCGGGTCGCAGCTGAAAATCAGATCCATCTCTCTCCGCTCCAGACGGCGGGCCAGCCGCACAGAGCTGTCCTCCGACACCTCCAACTGGATGCCCGGATACCGCTGGGAGAACCCCGCCAAAAGCTCTGCCAGCAAAAAACAGTTTAGATAGTGTGTGCCGCCGACGTGCAGACGGCCTGTGCGGACATCCCGCAGATCCTCCAATTCCCGGCCCAGCTCGGCCTCCAAGTATTTCACCCGCTCGGTGGTACGGATATAGGCTTCTCCCGCCGGTGTCAGAGCCAAGGGCCTGCGGCTGCGGTCAAACAGTGCCGCTCCCAGGATCTTTTCTTCCTGCCGAACAGCCATACTCAGAGCGGGCTGGGTCAAAAAGAGTTTTTCCGCCGCCTTGGTAAAGCTGCCGTCCTGGTAGACCTGATAGATGTACTGCATATTCAGCTCCATATATCAATTCTCCTTATGCCTGTATAAAAATCATAAAATTGATTATACATCAAACTCGTGCTATTGTAAAGATACCACAAAAAACAGGCGGGAGCCAATCAAAATTTGAGCGAGGAGGACGGATATGAACATCAACGCATTGCTGATGGATCAGCGGGACAATGTGGTCACCTGTGTGGCCGCGGTGTCCAAGGGAAGCCAGATCGTCTATCAGAAAAACGGAGAGCTCTGTACGCTCACGGCCCAGGACGACATCCCTTACTGTCACAAGGCGGCGTTGGAGGATCTACCCCAGGGGACGCAAGTCCTGAAGTACGGGGAGATGATTGGGCAGACCACCACACCCATCGCCAAGGGTTGCTGGGTGAGCCACGAAAATATCATCAGCGTACCCCGGGACTATGACAGTGAATTTACCCATTGAGAGAGGAGCGGAAACCATGGAATTTTGGGGCTATAAACGGAAAGAAGGCCAGGCAGGTATTCGCAACCATGTCCTGATCCTGCCCACCTGCGCCTGCGGAAGCGAGAGCTGCCGGATCGTGGCCAGCCAGGTTCGTGGGGCGGTCAATATCGTGTTCAACACCGGCTGTTCCGACGTGGCGGCAAACACCGAGATGTCGCAGAAGGTTCTCACCGGGTTTGCCTGCAATCCCAATGTCTACGGCGTGGTCATCATTGGATTGGGCTGCGAGACCGTCCCCCATAACAAGCTCCGGGAAAAGATTCAGGCAATGACCTCTAAGCCTGTGGTGTCCTTCGGCATCCAAGACGAAGGTGGTACGCTGAAAACCATCGAAAAGGCCGTGCGGGCCGCCCGGGATATGGCGGCGGAGGCGGCTATGCAGCAAAAGGAGCTGTGCGATATCTCCGAGCTTTTGTTGGGCATTGAGTGCGGCGGCTCCGACGCCACCTCCGGCATCGCCAGCAATCCCGCCGTGGGCGAACTCAGCGACCTGCTGATAGATTTGGGGGCATCCACCATCATGAGCGAGTCCATTGAGTGGATCGGTGGCGAGCACGTGGTGGCCAAGCGGGCCGCTACCCCCGAGATCCATAACCAAATCATCCAGGTATGCAAGGATTACGAGGAGCATCTGAAGGCGGCGGGTCAGGATTGCCGCGCGGGCCAGCCTACCCCGGGCAACAAGGCGGGCGGTCTGTCCACTCTGGATGAAAAGAGCTTGGGCTGTATCCGTAAGGGCGGTACCCGCCCCATCGTGGAGGTGCTGGAGCAGGCCCAGCGTCCCACCAAGCGCGGGGCCATCGTAATGGATACCGCGGGCTATGACATCTCCTCTGTTACCTCCATGGTGGCGGGCGGGTGCAACGCCGTCATCTTCACCACCGGCCGGGGCACCCCTACAGGAAATGCCATCGTACCCGTGCTCAAAGTCACCGCCAACGCCCACACCTACCAGTGGATGGAGGACAACATGGACGTGGATCTGAGTCCTATCATTACTGGAGAAAAGACCTACCAGGAAATGGGGATGGAGCTCCTCTCCGTAATTGGCGGTATCTGCAACGGGAAGCTGACCAAGGCGGAGGCCTACGGGTTCTCCGATGTGGCGGTGGACCACGTGTGCAGGTTCGTATAAGGCTGCATCAACCGCTTACCGGAAGAAAGGAAGGAGAAAAGAGACATGACACCATTGACAATCTGCCTCATTATCTGCGTGCTGACTATGGTCAGCTACGTGTGGGGCAAAATTCCCATGGGTCTGACGGCCCTGCTCAGCATGGTGGCCTTCATCCTCACTGGCTGCTTGGATCCCAAGACCGCCCTGGGTTACTTCGGCAACGCCAACGGCGTGATGATCGTGGCCATGTTTGTGGTGGCCGCCGGTTTCACCCGTACCCAGTTCGTGAAGAAAGCGGCTGCCAGCGTCAACAAAATCGCCCGCGGCTCCCTGATGATGGTCATGCTGGGCTATGTGCTGGTCACTGCCCTTCTGGCCCAGTTCATCCAGAGCTCCGTCATCGTGTTCGGCATCATGGCCCCCATGATGATCGCCACCTGCGAGGAACTGAAGATCAGCCCGTCCAAGACCCTATTCCCCCTGTCCATTGTCAGCATTTCCACCATCTCCGCCCTACCCTTGGGCAGCGGCGCTACCCAGGCCGCCGAGCTCAACGGCTACTTGGAGGCCAACGCCTACACTGACTTCGTGGTGCAGCTCACCGACCCCATGAAGGCCCGCCTGCCCATGCTGATCGCGGTGATGGTTTACTGCATTTTCTTTGCCACCAAGTTTGCCCCCGATGCCCCGATTGTTCAGACAACTGAGATGAAAACCCGTCAGGACAATAAAGAGGCACTGGCCCCCTTCCAGGAGCGGGCGGGCTACATCATCTTCATCCTTGCCACCGTGGCTTTGATCTTCCAGCGTCAGCTCAGGATTGAAACCTGGGTCATCTGCCTCACCGGCGCGGTGGCTATGGTCCTGTTCGGTGTGCTGACTGAGAAGGAGGCCATTGCCTCCATCAACTGGCCCATGGCTTTCCTGCTCGTTGGCTCCTTCGCAATGGGCGGTGCCCTTACCGAAACCGGTGCTGGTGAAGCGGTGGGCAATGTGCTGGCCAACTTCGCCAACAGCATCAACAACCCCTATATCATCGGCTTTGTGTTCTTCATCGTCCCCTTCCTGCTCACCCAGGTGATGATGAACCGCACCGTGATGATTATCTTTATCCCCATTGCCATCCTGGCCTGTAAGTCCATGGGTGCCAACCCCATTGGCATCATCATTTTGGTACAGTCCGCCTGCCTCAGCTCCTTCATGACCCCCATGGCTACCCCCGCCGTTCCCATGTGCATGGCCAGCGGCTACAACATCCCGTCCCTTATCAAACAGTCCATCCTGCCCGCCTGCATTCTCTGCATTGTCTCCGTGGCTTGGATCATGACCGTATTCCCGCTGTACTGAGAACATTTTACTACCCCGCCATCTGGCGGGTAGTAAAATAAAACCGTAGGAAGGCCCGCATTGAAAAACGAAGGAGATATGTCATATGTTGGAGGTCAAGCAATTCCCCCGTGACATGAGCACCCTGGAAGTGGATCGCACCGATGCCAAACACTGCCTGATCAGCGGCCTCTTTGAGGAGTCGGTGAAGGTCGGGGATACCCAGCGGCGGTATGATGACTTCCCAGCTTGCCCTCCGGGCCCCGGACGTGTTTGCGGCAGTCTCTCCCTGGTCTGCCATCGTGGACCCAGATCATGAGTTGGTACTGCCGGAAAAAATCGACCCGGCTGTGCCATATATGTTCCTGTTCGGCGACAGCGACTGGCTCTGCGTGGATCGGGAACATGGGGAACTGGAATACCGCGTGGCCCATGACATTGCCGCTTTTCTCAAAAACCTGATGACGCTCTACCAGCTGGACGAGGAGCCCCGGCGCTATACCGTCGGCGAGATCAGTTGGTACGTCTATCTCAACAAGAAACGGGTGCCCATGCTGACGGTCGGCACCGTGAAAGGGATGTCCCACGCCAATTATCCCCGGGAGAGCTGGATTGCCTACGACGAATTCTTGAGCAAGTTTTCCAGAACTGCCGACGGCACCCTGCTGTATATGGGCGAGGAAGCCCTGTAATTCGGGAACGCCCCAAACATATAGCGCGGGCCATTGCGGCAAAAGCTGTAATGGTCCGCGCCCTTTGCGTTACATTACATCAATAAAACAGGAGGCAAACCGCCATGGAGTACAAATATCCCCACCTCTGCGCGCCCATCACTCTGGGCCGCACCATCTTCCGCAACCGAATGTTCTCTGCCCCCATGGGCGGCACCGACATCACCAACGACGGCTGCATCGGGCCTAAATCCACCGCCTTTTATGAGCTGCGGGCCAAAGGTGGCGCGGCGGCAGTGACGGTGTCCGAGCTGATGGTCCACCCGTCCACCGACGGATCCCACGCTTACCATCTGGACGAGTCCATCCTCAATTCCCTGGCTTGCGCCACCTACACCGCCGATGCCATCCGCCGTCACGGGGCCATCCCCAGCATTGAGCTATCCCACTCCGGGATGTACTCCGGCACCTATATGACCGACAAAAGCAAACAGCACGGCATGGCCCAGTGGGGTCCCTCCGCCTGTGTCCGTCCGGACGGGGTGCAGGTGGGCGAATTGACAAAGGACATGATCGCGGAAATCGTGGCCGCCTATGGCCATGCGGCGGGGCTGGCCAAGCGGGCGGGCTTTGAGCTGCTAATGATCCACGGCGGCCACGGCTGGCTCATCAACCAGTTTCTGTCCGCTATGTTCAACAAACGGGACGACGAGTACGGCGGCTCCTTGGAAAACCGCTGCCGGTTTGTCATTGAGGTGCTGAAGGCCGTCCGGGAGGCGGTGGGTCCCTTCTTCCCCATTGAGTTCCGTCTGTCCGGCGCGGAGTTTGTGGAGGAAGGCTACGGTCTGGATGAGGGAGTACGCATTGCCCAGCAGCTTGAGCCGTATATCGACCTGCTCCACGTCACGGCGGGCACCTACCAGCGCACCTTCGGCATCACCCATCCCTCCATGTTCACTGACCACGGCAGAAACGTCTACCTGGCAGCAGAGATCAAAAAGCACGTGAAGGTGCCTGTGGCCACCATTGGCGGACTGAACGATCCAGCGCAGATGGAGGAGATCATCGCATCCGGCAAGGCGGACGTGGTGTATATGGCCCGGGCCCTGCTGGCCGACCCGTTCCTGCCCAACAAAGTGATGGCCAATCAGGACGAGGACATCGTGCGCTGCCTGCGCTGCTTCACCTGCATGGCCGAGCGGGCCGCCACCTCCACCCGCCGCTGCACGGTCAATCCGCTCATCGGCCGGGAGTGCGAGGGAGACGAGGTTACGCCCGCCCCGGTGAAGAAAAAGGTGCTGGTGGCTGGCGGAGGCCCCGGCGGGCTGTACGCCGCTTACACCGCCGCGCGGCGGGGCCATCAGGTCGTCCTGTGCGAAAAGGAAAGCGAGCTGGGCGGCATCCTAAAAAGCGAACAGGCCCTGCCCTTCAAGTACGAGATGTACCAGCTCACGGGCACCTACGAGAAGCTGGCCCGGAACGCGGGGGTAGAGATCCGCTTGAACACCGAGGTCACCAAAGAATATGCTGAAAAGGAGGACGCCGACGCCCTTATCATCGCCGTGGGCTCCGAGCCCCTGGTGCCGCCCATCCCCGGCCTGAATGGGGACAATGTGGTGCTCGTCAACAACTACTACAGGGAAAAGGATAAAGTCGGCAGCGAGGTTGTGGTCATGGGCGGCGGACTGGCGGGCTGTGAGTGCGCCATCCATCTGGAGCAGGAGGGCAAGACCGTCCGGTTGGTGGAGATGCGTGACGAACTGGCTCCCGACGCCAATGTCCGCCACCGCCCCCTGATGCTGAAGCAGATGGAGGAGTTGGGCGGTAAGCTGACCATCTGCACCGGCCACAAGGCGTTGGAGGTCACAACCGAGGGTGTGATTTGTCAGGACAAGGACGGAAAAGAAGTGCTGGTTCCCGGTGGAAGCGTCATCTGTGCGTTGGGCCAGTGCTCCCGCACCGATGTGGTGGAACAGCTTCGTGATGCCGCGCCCTTCGTCCGGGTCATCGGCGATGCCGCCAAGGTGTCCACCATCACCAATGCGGTGTATTGGGGCTATCATGCCGCCCTGGATATTTGACACTCGTTATCGTATCGCATGGAGGTTTTATGAGAAAAACGAAAATTATTTGTACCCTTGGCCCTGCTGTGGATGACGCAAACCTGATCCGAGCCCTCATTGAGGGTGGGATGGATGCCGCCCGCTTCAACTTCTCCCATGGCAATCACTCAGAGCAGCTGGAACGCTTAAACCGGCTGAAAGCAGTCCGCGATACCATGGGTCGGCCTGTGGCTACCATTTTGGATACAAAAGGGCCGGAGATCCGCATTCGGAGCTTTGAGACGAAATCAGTTACTTTAGAGGCGGGGGATACCTTCACTCTCACCACAGAGGAGGTTACGGGAACCCGGGAGATGGCATCTGTCAGCTATCCCAGGCTCCATGAGGAGCTGGCCCCCGGCCAGGAGATCCTCATCGACGACGGCTTGGTTGCCGTCCGAGTGGAGCGCATTGAGGGCGCAAACATCGTATGCACAGTGGAAAACGGCGGTGTCCTGTCCGCCAATAAATCCATCAACATCCCCGGGGTGCATATTCAGCTTCCAGCCCTGACGGAAAAGGACATAGAGGATATCCGATTTGGCGTGGAGAACGACTTTGACTTCATTGCCGCCTCCTTTGTCCGCCGCGCGGCGGATGTGGAAGCTGTGCGGACAGTGCTTCACGAATGCGGCGGCGATGATATGCGCATAATCGCCAAGATCGAGAACCAGGAGGGTGTGGAAAACCTGGACGAGATTTTGGCCGCAGCGGATGGCATTATGGTAGCCCGGGGAGATTTAGGCGTTGAGATCCCGGCTGCCCGCGTCCCTATCCTGCAAAAGCAAATGATCCGCAAAGGACTTCAGCTGGGCAAACTGGTGATCACCGCCACCCAGATGCTGGATTCCATGATGCGCAACCCCCGCCCCACCAGGGCGGAAGTATCTGACATCGCCAATGCGGTTTATGATGGCACCAGCTGCGTTATGTTATCCGGCGAGACCGCTGGGGGGAAATACCCCATAGAGGCGCTCCAAACCATGGCAAGTATTGTTATCGAGACGGAGGACGCTATCGACTACTGGCACCAGTTTGAAAAGCAGCGCGTCCTCCCGGCGGCCAACATCAATGACGCGGTTACCCATACCTGCTGCCTCACCGCAAAGGATCTGGACGCAAAGGCTATTTTAGCCGCCACCAGCTCCGGCCACAGCGCACGGATGATCTGCCGCTTCCGACCTGCCTGTCCCATTGCCGCCCTCACTATGCGGGAGAAGGTACGCCGACAGCTCAACCTGTCTTGGGGCGTAATCCCGTTCCTTACCGGGGAGGTCAACTCGACTGACCGTATCTTTTCCCTCACCACCGATGTGGCCGTGAAGGAGGGGTTGGTGCAGACCGGGGATATCGTGGTCATCACCGCAGGCGTTCCATTAGGGCGGAGCGGTTCCACCAACCTTATCAAAGCGCAGGCGGCAGGGGAATGAACAGCTCCAACAGCCAAAATTTTACGAGGTGTACTTAGGATATGATGTTTAAAAATCATTTTGGAGAAACGGTAACTGTTGTCCTTGCAATTATAATGGGGTTTATTATGGCTTTCGCAGTGATTATAGCAAACCATTTGCACCTGAGCTTTTCCAACGTGTTTCAAGTGTGGTCGATGGTTACGCTGGTAATCCTCTTGGTCAGTGCAGTCATGCCCTACAAGGAGTGGTCAGCCCGATTTACAGCCCTGTTTCATTTACCTGAAAAAAGTATAGCCTATCGGATGGTAGACAATATTATACCGTCCCTGATTCTTAACACATTCAACACGGTGATAGTTTCTGCTGCCAGTGTTTTTGGTAATGAGGCCATCCCTGTGTCTGAACAGGCTGGGGTATGGCTCCATGGAATTGCCCACGACTGGCCAATTACTTTTGTGGTTTCGTATTTAGCCGCATTTATGGCAGAGGCGATAGGCAAGCGAATCGCAGAAGCGACAGCGTGTTCTGAATCATAAGGGGTAAGTGCTGTCTTTGGATGCACTTATTGATTACAGCAGGGTAAAATTTTCCTTTACCACAAGGTTCTCTTTGCATATGGTGGGCTGAATCCGTGTAGCTGCCGCTTGTATTTTGCGGCCCGCTATGGTACACTAATTTCAAACAAACAGCGCATTGGGGGAAGGAGGATGCCCTGTGCTGACAAATCAGGAAGTGAAAAAGGTTGTTGAGGAGTTGTGCGGCAGCGTTGCGTCTTTGTTCCCTCAAAATCAGATCGAAGCCATCCTGTTTGGCTCTTATGCCAGAAGCAATGCGGAGCCAGGGTCAGATATCGACGTGCTGATCCTTGTGGACGCATCACGCCAGGACATATCGGCGCGGAATTGGCAGGTGGGGGATCTGGCCGCAGAATTTTTGCTTGACTACGGGATCGTAGTGTCCCCCATTGTGGAAAACCGGGACTATTTCAACAAGTATGTGGACGTATTGCCATTTTACCGCAATGTGGAACGGGAAGGTGTGCGGCTGGGTGCCTGACATCACAAGGATCGACCTATCCCGCTACCGCTTGCAGAAGGCGAAAGAGATGCTTGTATCCGCAAAACGGGATATGGACGCGGAAGACTACGCTTCTGCCAACAACCGGGCGTACTACGCTGTTTTTCACACCATGAGGGCGGTACTTGCTCTGGATGGAGAGGACTACAAAAAACATTCGGCAGTCATTGCCCGCTTTACGCTGAACTACTTGAAGCCTGAAATACTGCCCCGGGAATACAGCAAGCTGATTTCAAACGCCTCGCTGATTCGGAACCGCAACGATTACGAGGATTTCTATATCTGCTCAGTTGCGGATACGAACGGGCCTCGCCGGTTGAAGGCGAGGCCCGTTTCCCGTTTGACCACATAACTGACCACAGACACATTCGGAACACTCGGAAACGCCGCGTCCAAACAGCACCGCAAAGCAAGTGAAACTGAGTGGAAGCGACTAAAAAGCACTATAAATAACGCAAAAAAGTTTCATCCTGGCGTTGACGTGCGGGAGGTCACAAGTTCGAGTCTTGTATCGTCCACCAGAAAACCGCTTGAAATCAATGATTTCAAGCGGCTTTTTCTATTCCACACACGCTATTGAGCTTTACCCCCGACCACAAAAGGGACCACTGACAAAAAATGCATAGCCCCTCCCATGCGGGACACGCGGATATATTCCCCGCCCATTTTGACTACCCTTCGACAGCTCACTTGATCAGCGAAGCAAACCTGTCAACACTCAAACCACGGTCAATCCGCACGCGCTTCATCATCAGCAGATCCTCTCCGCAGGTAAACTGCCCACCGGTATTCAGCACGCCGTAACGGTAATGCTCGCCCGTAACCGCCTTGACGGTGGCGTTGACGCCGCCGCCGGGGTAGCAAAGGGCCACGGGGGCTTTTCCGGTGAGCTGGGTGATCACCGCTTTGGACTCGGCCATCTCCGCCGCCAGCGCGGCTCTGCCCAGGGCGGTCAGGGCGGGGTGGCTTTTGGTGTGGCTCTGAATGGATACAAGCCCCGAGCGGGACATCTCGGTGATATTCGCCTCCGACAGGAAGTTTTTGCTCCAGCGGGTGTCGGTTATGACGAAAATGGTGGCCTTCAGCCCGTATTTCTTCAGCAGGGGGAACAGGATCTCATAGTTGTCCCTGTAGCCGTCGTCAAAGGTCAGCAGGATGGGCTTTGAAAACGTGTTGATGCGGTCCAGATCCTCAAAGGTAATGGTCTGATAGCCGTTGTCGGAGAGGTATTTCAGCTGGGCCTCCAGCTCGGAGGGGCGCACGAACAGGCTGGTGAGGGAGGTGGTGGGTACGTCCGCGATGGCGTGATACATCAGAATGGGGATCCTCCTGCCCGCCATAGACGGGTCGGAGACTGAACGCAGATCCAGCGGCGTCAGCACCTCCGGCCCCGTCCGGTCGAACACGAGGATGCTCTCCTGCCGGGTGTAGACGCCCGAGGGGGAGAAGACGGGGATGCCGCCGCTCACGCCCTTCATCAGGCCGTAGGCTCCGCAGAAGTTCACGCCGTCCCTGGCCCAGTCCGCCACCTGCCACAGGTCCGTCCAGTCCGAACCGGGCAGGCTTCCGGCCTGGGCACCATAGACCAGACAGACCCGGTAGAGCATGGTGGCCGCCTCCTGGCGGGTAAAGAGGCCGTCGGGGGTAAAGGTCCCCGGCTCCGTGGCCGTGGGCGAAACGGTGCCGTCGGTTATGCCCAGGGCGAAGGCCGCGAGAATATCGGGGTCATCGGTGTCCTGGAAGGCGTTGGGGTCACGGCTCACGCCGCGCTGGGCGAGTATGTCGTCTATCCCGCTGCCCATGGCATATTCCAGCCACGACACCGCCATGCGGCAGAACTCCTGCCGGGTGATGACGTTCCTGTAGTGATTTTGCAGATCCGCCGGAACAAAGCCCTTGCCGATGGCGGAGGCGATGCCGTCCCTGGCCCACTGGTCGGCGGTCAGCATGGGGTCCTCCGGTTCCGGCTCTGGCTCCGGCTCCGGTTCCGGCGCGGGCGTGTCCTCGGGGGGTGCCTCCGGCTCCTCCGCATCGGGACTGTCCTGGCCGCCCTCCGGCTCCGCCGCGGGGTTATCCTCTGAGAAGACCGTCCAATCCGGGCCGGAAGGCTGCCCCGCGCCGCCCTCCGCCGCCATCGCCCGGGGGGCAAGAAGCAGGGCGGCGGCCAACGCCAGGGTCAAAAGCAGAATCTTTCGTTTCATAGCCGTGAGCACCTCTCTCCAAGTTGTGTTTGCAATTCGAAAAATCTTCCAGTTCATTTTCTCACAGCCTATCTGAAAAGTCAATATTCTTTCCCAATGATCCAGCCCCGAGCCTTCTCCTGCCCGCCGCCAGCGGATAAGGCCCGCGATTCTGGGCACCTTAGAAGCTGTACCAATCGCCTCAGCACCCAGCTTAACGGCCAGAATTGCCGCTGGCCGCGTTGAAAAATCTTGAAATACACAAAGTATTCCCGCGATTTTTCGCCTTGCCACCGGCAATTCTGACTCGCGAATCTGAATACTTCGGCTATTGGTACAGCTTCTTACCTTCAGCGAGGTGATCAGAATGGATTCCATCTGGGAAAAGACGGCGGAGCCGCCCCGGTTCGACCAACTGGAGGGGGACCTGCGCACGGACGTGCTGATCGTGGGCGGCGGGCTGGCGGGCCTGCTGTGCGCCCACAAGCTGGCCCGGGCGGGGGTGGACTGCGCCCTGGTGGAGGCGTCCCGGATCTGCGGCGGCACCACCAAGGGCATGACCGGCAAGCTCACCGCCCAGCACGGCCTGATCTATCACAAGCTGCTCCGGCGGTTCGGGGCGGAGGGGGCCCGCCTCTACCTGACGGCCAACCTGGAGGCCCTGGACGAATACCGGGCCCTGTGCCGGGAGATGGACTGCGGTTTCGCCGAGGAGGACAATTACGTCTACTCCCTGGACAGCCGGGAAAAGCTGGAGCGGGAGCTGTCCGCCCTGGACCAGCTGGGCTTTGCCGCCGGCCTGGTGGATAGGATGCCCCTGCCGTTTCCCGTGGCGGGGGCGGTGC
>OFHO01001960.1_pt1 | contig 13498 bp, 16 predicted proteins | sample 1521531 | NCBI WGS metagenome assembly OFHO01 (sample SAMEA3504124, study PRJEB24116) | mouse gut metagenome | biome: mouse gut; feature: mouse-associated habitat; material: faeces | place: Denmark | collected 2011
GGGAGGAGACCTTCCGGTACCGCCGCCGGCGGGCCCGGAGGAAGGAGCGCAGGCCCAGAATCAGGACCACCGCCGCCGCCGCGCCGCCGATGCAGACCCACAGCGTGGGCCGGTGCAGGAAGGCCAGCAGGTCCCGACGGAACACCAGCAGCCGGGAGGCGCTGACGTCCTCATCCGCCAGCAGGTCCACCTGGGCGTATACCGTGTCCCCTGCGCTGAGGGTGATCTGGCCCAGCACCTGCCCCTTGGTCACCGGCGCCTCCACGCTCTCCTCGCTGAGGGTGATGACCCGGGAGATGTCCCGGGTGAGATCAATGTCCTTGGGCAGCAGCCGCTCGATCTCCTGGGCCGGGTGGACCTTCACCGTGTTCTGCTCCTGGGAGAGGGTCACCGGCACCTCTCCCACCAGCTCGTCTGCCCGAAGCATTACCTGCCGCTGGAAGCTGTCAAAGCCCCAGTCGTAGAGCTTGATGGTCTCCGAGAAGCTCTGGGTGAGGATGGTGCCGTCCTCCAGGGTGATCCGCTCCGCCCCCAGCACCACGCTGAGGAGGCTGCGGCCGCTGCGGGACGCGCTGGCTACCAGACAGTACCCTGCGGCGCTGGTGGACCCGGTTTTGATGCCCTCAGCCCCCTTGTATATGTACCCGTTGGTGCGGTAGCTGGAGATGAGGTAGTTGGTGGTGTAGAGCTTGCGGGGCCCGGAGACGTTGGTGGCCGGCACCTCGTAGAAGATGGTTCCCACCAGGGGCATGAAGTCCGGGTGAGTCCTGGCCTCCTTGGTGATGAGGTAGAGGTCCCAGGCGGTGGTGTAGTGGTTTGAGTCCGGCAGGCCGTTGGCGTTGACGAAGTGGGTGTCCGTGCACCCCAGGTCCGCCGCCTTCTGGTTCATCATCTCCACAAAGGCCTCCATGGAGCCGGCCACCGCCTCGGCCAGGATGTTGCACCCCTCGTTGGCCGAGGAGAGCATGATGCAGTAGAGGAGGCTGTCCACCGTCAGCTCCTCCCCGGGCTGGATGCCGGCGCTGCTGCCGTCGGGGGGCACGGCGGAGACCGCCGCCTCCGAGGCGGTGAGGACGGTTTCCCTGGTGAGCTTACCGCTGTCCACCGCCTCCAGCACCAGCAGGCAGGTCATGATCTTGGTCAGGCTGGCGGGGTAGAGCCGCTCGCGGATGTTCCGGGCGTAGAGAATCTCCTCCGTGTCCGGGTCAATGAGCAGGGCGGCCTTGGCGGCCACCTCCCAGTCCCCCACGTCGTCCTGCGCGGCCAGGGCGGGGACGGTGAGCTGGAGGAGGAGGAAGCAGCAGAAAAAAAGCGAGAGTAATCGGTGAAATTTCATATCATTCTCCACAAAAGTATGGTATACTGGTGATAAAGGATTGACCGGGGGCCCTGGAACGTGAGGGCCGCCCTGAAGCTTGTCCCCAGTATACCAAAAAAAAGGCCGGAGTTCAACTGTGAAAGTGGCAGGAAAATTGACAAAATCTGAGTGGGCCCTTCTGGCCCTGACGGGGGCGTTTCTGGCGGCCCTTGCGCTGCTGTATCTGGACGCGTCCCATACGGCGGCGGGCGCGGACTACACCATCTCCGTCCAGCGCATGGACCGGGAGCCGCCGGCTCCCCAGCTCCCGGCGGAGCCGGAGCCCCGGGGCCCGGTGGACGTGAACACGGCGGACGCGGACGCTCTCCAGACGCTCCCCGGCATCGGTCCGGCCCTGGCGGAGCGGATCATCGCCTACCGGACCGAGCACGGCCCCTTCCGGAGGGTGGAGGATCTGCTGGAGGTGAAGGGCATCGGCGAGGCCACTTTGGAGAAGTTCCGTCAGGAGGTGACCGTGGGGGACAAAATTGACGATACGCAGGAGGAAACTGTTTCATGAAAATATTGGTAGTGGATGATGAGAGGCTGCTGGTGAAGGGCATCAAGTTCAACCTGGAGAACGAGGGCTACCAGGTGGAGTGCGCCTATGACGGCGCGGCGGCCGTGGAGCTGGCCCGGTCCGGGGGCTTTGACCTCATCATCCTGGATCTGATGATGCCGGAGATCGACGGTCTGGAGGCCTGTATGCGCATCCGGGAGTTCTCCAACGTGCCTATCATCATGCTCACCGCCCGCAGCGAGGACACGGACAAGATCATCGGCTTTGAGTGCGGGGCGGACGACTACATCACCAAGCCCTTCAACATCCTGGAGCTGAAGGCCCGCATCCGGGCCATGCTCCGCCGGGCCTCCGCCGGAGGCCAGGGGAAGCAGGCCAAGTGCATCACCGCCGGGGACCTCACCCTGGATACGGAGCAGCGGGTGGCCATCCGGGACGGGGAGGTGGTGGAGCTGACGGCCAAGGAGTACGATCTGGTGGAGCTGCTCATGAAGAACCCCCGGCGGGTCTACAGCCGGGAGAACCTGATGAACGTGGTCTGGGGCTACGCCTACACCGGGGACTACCGGACCGTGGACGTGCACATCCGCCGCCTGCGGGAGAAGCTGGAGCGCAAGCCGGCGGAGCCGGACCACATCATGACCAAGTGGGGAGTGGGCTACTATTTTAAGGGGTAGAATCTCATTACAGCTGAAGATCAGCGCCAGCTACATCGCCATTCTGCTCGTCGTTCTGGTGCTCATGAATACCTACCCCCTGCTGGTGAGCCAGGATCTGGTGTTCCGGGCCAAGCGGACCACCCTTCTGAGCAGCGTCTCCGCCCTCAACGCCGCCGTGGCGGGTCTGGACGAGCTGACGGAGGAGAACGTGGCCCAGGCGGTGTCGGCGGTGGAGGCGGAGGGCTTCTCCCGGGCCATCATTACGGACCCCTACGGACAGGTGCTCTACGACACCCGGGAGGCCGGCAACGCGGCGGGGCGGTACGTGTTCTACAACGAGCTGGTGGAGGCCCTGCGGGGCAGCAGCGCCATGTACAGCGTATATAAGGAGGGGGCCTTTCACTCCTCCGCCGCCCAGCCGGTGCTCTACCGCAACCAGATCATCGGCGGCGTGTACGTCTACGAGTACGACACCCAGCAGGCGGCCCTGCTGGAGAATCTGCGCAACACCCTCCTGAGCATCTCCCTGGGCATCGCGGGGCTGGTGGTGACCCTGAGCATGATCTTCTCCCGGCAGCTGACGTGGCGGCTGGCCAGTCTCCAGGGCGCCATCCGGGGCGTGCGGGAGGGGGCCTACAACCGCCGGGCGGTGCTGTCCGGACACGATGAGTTCACCCAGATCGCCGGGGAGTTCAACGATCTGGTGGACCGGCTCCAGGAGACGGAGAGCGCCCGGCGGCAGTTCGTCTCCGACGCGTCCCACGAGCTGCGCACCCCCCTGGCGGCCATCCGGCTGCTGACGGACTCCATCCTCCAGAACGAGGGCATGGAGGGGGAGACCCTGCGGGAGTTTGTCAGCGACATCGGCCAGGAGGCGGAGCGGCTGAGCCGCATCACCGAGGACCTGCTGCGGCTGACCCGGCTGGACAGCGGTCTGGCGGACGCGCCGGTCCGGGTGGAGGTGGAGCCGGTCATGGAGCGGGCGGGGCGGATGCTGCGGCCTGTGGCCCAGGAGAAGGGGGTGGACCTGCTCACCATCTGCGACAGCGGCGCGGCGGTGATCGCCACAGAGGGAGAGCTCCACCAGATCATCTACAACCTGGGGGAAAACGCCATCAAGTACAACCACCGGGGGGGCTTTGTGCGCATCCGGGCGGAGAGCGGGGAGGACGCCACAGTTATCACTGTGGAGGATAACGGCATCGGCATTCCCCCCGAGGACCTGCCCAACGTGTTCAAGCGGTTCTACCGGGTGGACAAGGCCCGCTCCCGTGCCGCCGGCGGCACGGGCCTGGGGCTGAGCATTGTCAGCGACACGGTCAGCCGCCGGGGCGGGTCCATCTGGGCGGAGAACGTGGCCACCGGCGGGTCCCGGTTTACGGTGACCCTGCCCAGTGTGGAGGAGGAGGTGTGTCCATGAGGCGTTGGTGCGTGGCCGTGCTGGCCGCGCTGCTGGCCCTGACCCTGGGTGCCTGCGGCCGGGGCGGGGAGCCGGAGGCCCAGCCGGGGGACGTGCTCATCTACTATCTGGCCACGGAGGAGGACGCCCGGGGCGGGGACCGCATCCAGAGCCGCACGGAGAATCTGGACCTGCCGGAGGACGTCGGCGTCCGGGACAGGGCTGTGGCCGTGGTGGAGCGGCTGCTGGAGGGGCCGGAGGAGGGGGCCCTGCAAAGCCCCCTCCAGGGGCTGGAGCTGCTGAACCTGGAGATACGGGACCGGACGGCCTACGTGGATCTGAGCAGCGAATTTAACCAGCTGGTGGGGGTGGGCCTCTCCATGGCGGACTACTGCCTGACCCTCTCGCTGACCGGGCTGGAGGGCATCGGCGCGGTGCGCATCACGGCCCAGGGCCGTGCCGTGGGCCAGCAGCCCAAGCAGGTGTTCTATGAGCGGGACGTACTGCTCTCCACCATGGACGACATTCTCCAGACCGTGGATGTGACCCTCTACTTCCTCAACAACAGCGGGACCCTGTCCGGGGAGAGGCGGACCCTCTCCCTCTACGAGGGTCAGACCCTGGCGGAGTCCCTGGCAGCGGCGCTGCTGGAGGGACCGGAGAACCGGGAGCTGAACCGGGTGATCCCGGAGGGATTTTCCTTCAACTATGTCCGGGTGGACAGCGGGGTGTGCTACGTCAGCCTGCCGGCGTCGGCCCTGGAGCTGCTGCCGGAGGACGGGGACAGGCAGGCGCTGATCCTCCAGTCCCTGGCCCGAAGCCTGTACTCTATGGAGACGGTGGAGGAGCTGCGGCTGCTGGTGGACGGGGAGGAGCTGGAGCAGTTCGGCCAGATTCCCGTGGAGAGCGTGGCCTCCCGGCCAGCCCGGGGCGGCAGATAGGGCGGCTGGAATCGAAGAAAGGAGCGGTATCTATGAACGATAATCTTGCGCATCTGAGGGAGGGACGGGAGGAGCTCATCAACGGCCGGATCGTGGCCATGTCCCCCGCCGCCACCAACCACAACCGGGTGGCGGGCAACATCCACGGGATCTTCTGGAGCTACCTGAGAGGGAAGTCCTGCATCCCCTTTGGCGACGGCGAGAAGGTATTTCTCACAGAGACAGACCACTTTGTCCCCGACTTCATGGTTGTCTGCGACAGAGACAAGATCAAGCCCGACGGCGTGCACGGCGCACCGGATCTGGTGGTGGAGATCCTGTCCCCCAGCACAGGCGTGCACGACAAGGGCCGCAAGAAGCGGGTCTATGAGCGGTGCGGCGTATCGGAGTACTGGATCGTCAGCCCGGAGGCCCGGAGCGTGGATGTCTATCTGCTGGAGGAGGGCCGATTCGAGCTGCGGGGCTCCTACTCCGTGTACCCGGACTATATGCTCATCCACATGACGGAGGAGGAGAAGGCGGAGATGGTGACAGAGTTCCGCTGCCACCTCTATGACGATCTCCCCATCCGGCTGGACGATATTTTCTGCGATCTGTTCTGATGCGGGGGAGACGTGATAAAAGCGCTTGGGACCTTCTCGTCCCAAGCGCTTTTTGGTATCTGTCTGCGGCGTCAGTCCGCCGGGCCCCGGGGATGGAAGTCCGGCCCCAGATCGTTGGCCATCCAGTGGCGGCGGCACAGTCCGATGTACTTGTCGTTGGCCCCCAGCACCACCTGGGCCCCCTCCTTAAGCACCCGGCCCTGCTGGTCAAAGCGGGCGTTGAAGGTGGCCTTCTTCCCGCACCAGCAGACGGTCTTGACCTCCTCGATCTTGTCAGCCATCACCAGCAGGGCGTAGCTGCCCTCAAACAGCTCCCCCTTGAAATCCGTGCGCAGGCCGTAGCACATCACCGGGATATTGCAAGCATCCACCAGGTGGACCAGGAACAAAACCTCCTCCCTGGTGAGGAACTGGGCCTCGTCCACAATGACGCAGGCGTACTTCTTCAGCGCTTCCTCCCCCATGGCCTGCATCTCGTGAAAGTAGACGCAGGGGTGGGTCAGGCCAATCCGGGAGCGGACCATGTGGTCCCCGTCCCTCTGGTCCAGCTGGGGCTTTACCAGCAGCGTCTCCTGCCCCCGCTCCTCGTAGTTGAAGCGGGCCATCAATGCGTTGGCGGTCTTGCTGGAGCCCATGGCCCCGTACTTGAAATAGAGCTGTGCCATTTTTGTTCTTCTCCTCATCCGTTGATTGGTATCTGACCGGACAGATTGTCCAGGGCCTGGTCCAGAAATTTTCCAAAGGCCGACGGCACCGCCAGACCCTCCAGGGTCTCCCGGTCCGCCCAGGTGAAGGCGGGACAGTCCCCGCTGACCGTCAGCACATAGCCGGTCATATGCCACTCCACATGGGTGAAGATATGCCGGGCCTCCAGCTTCCTGCGCCAGTCCAGGGCCGTCAGGCCCCATTCCGCCACCGGCCCGCCGGCCTTATCCTCCGCCAGTGCGCCGGGCACGTGGGGAAACTCCCACAGCCCCGCCAGCAGCCCCCTGTCCTCCCGGCGGCGCAGGGCGACCCGCCCCTCCCGCAGGAGAAGGTACACCGTCATCTCCTCCCGGCGGCGCTGGGCCTTTTTCCGCCGGACAGGCAGCTCCCCCTGGCGGCCCAGGCGGTTGGCCTCGCACAGCGCGGCCAGGGGGCACTGGGCGCACAGGGGCGGACTGTTGGGCAGGCAGACAGCGGATCCCAGATCCATCATGGCCTGATTGAAGTCCCCGGGCCGGTTGGCCGGCATGGCCTGCTCCATCAGACGCCGGAACATCTGGCGGACCTTGCCGTCCATGATGTCCTCCTCAATATCCGCCACCCGGGCTGCCAGACGCAGCACGTTGCCGTCCACCGCCGGGACCGGCCGGGAGAAGGCGATGGAGGCGACGGCTCCGGCGGTGTAGTCCCCCACCCCGGGCAGGCGCAGCAGATCCTCGCAGCGGTCCGGGAAGCGGCCGTTGTACTCCTCCACGATCATCCGGGCCGCCCGCTGGAGATTTCTGGCCCGGCTGTAGTAGCCCAGGCCCTGCCACAGCTTCATCAGCCGCTCCTCGTCCACCGCCGCCAGGGCCTCCACTGTGGGCAGCTCCTCCATCCACCGCTGGTAGTAGGGCATCACCGCCGCCACCCGGGTCTGCTGGAGCATGATCTCCGACACCCACACCTTGTAGGGGTCTCCGGTTCCCCGCCAGGGCAGGTCCCGCTTGTTTTCATCGTACCAGGCCAGCAGGGGCCCGGCCATGGCTTGCAGCCGGTCTTCTCTCATGGTTTGTCCTCGTGTTCCTTCTCTCTTTTTCCTTTCCCCATAACCACCCGATACACTGTAACTTATGTTTTAAGCTCTTTTTTTGCAGATATAGAGCAGATGGCTGGAACAGCCCAATAATTCGCGCCGTTCGCAATGATGCAGATGGTACCTTGTATAGTCCTGAAATTCTTCATCCGACATGGCAAAGTCACTTCTGCCCTCTGCAAGCTGCATAATGCCGTCCGCAGCCACTGTTGCGATTTTCTCTACAGCGAACGTATCAAACAGGGCTTCAAATTCATCAATGTTAAACCCTGTAAAAATCTGATTTTCAAAATGCCTCACCTGGTAATCTTTAGAGAAGTTTTCTTTTTCTCCGATTTTCCAATTCCCTTGAAGATAATTGTCAAACATGATCGCATGGACCGACAAAAAAGCAACCATGACAAGACCGTTCTCCTTTGTAACTCTAACGGCTTCACTCAATGCTTTCAATTGGTCTTTTCTATCATATAGATGATATAAGGGTCCGAATACCAGTGTACAGTCGAAGGTATTATCCTTCAAATCACCCAAATCAAGCGCATCACCCTGTACGGCGGAAATCGTCTCTATCCCTTTGCTGTTCTCCTGGAGCATTGCAAAGTTCTTTGAGGCAAGTTCCACCGCAGTCACCGTATGCCCTTCCTTTGCAAGCGTTACCGCGTATCTCCCTGTTCCCGCGCCAACCTCCAAAATTCTGGACATATCCGGAACAAGCTTGTGAATATAGTGCATGGTTGTCAGATACTCAAGTTGTCCATGCCTGCTGCGCAGCAGCCGGTCGTTCTCACAACCTTTGTCGTAAAACGAATTGATTATTTTCATTCTGCTTCCCATTGTTTCTTTTCCTCACCAAATGAAATTTACAGATTTGATGCCATCAGGCGATTCATCGGGTAAACCGCTCCGCGAATCCGCACCGGCGGCACAGCTCCTCGCTGGGCCGCCCCTGGGAGAATCCGTCGCAGATTGCGCGGGCCCGGGGGCTGGAGAGAATGCCGTCCAGCTCCTCCGCCAGCAGGTTTCCCAGGGGAATGTCCCCCTCGTGGTCCAGGCAGCAGGGCGTCACCGTGCCGTCCACCAGCACCGCCACCTGATCCCGCAGTCCCCGGCAGAACCTTGCCGCCCGCTCCGGGCCCTCCAGCTCAGGCCAGTCGAACTTCTCCGCCCGCTCCAGGTACAGCCCCGGCCCCAGCTGCCAGCTGCCGGGGCGGGGTTGGGGCAGGTCCAGGGGGTGCGTCCCCAGCCTGTCCCCGAGAAATGCCAGAATCTCGCCGTTGCGGGACTCCTGCCCCCCGATGTTCCACAGCCGAAGGACGCAGATGGTCCCGGCCCGGGAGAGGGCTTGAACGCTCTCCCACACGCCGGTGAGATAGCCGTCCAGGGCCCCCGCGTTGTTGCCCTCCATGCTGTGGAGGGAGACGCTGAGCTTATGGAGCGCCGGGGCGGACAGCAGGAGCGCATGTCTTTGCTCCAGAAGGACCCCGTTGGTGGTCAGGCAGATCCGGAATCCCTCCCCATCCCCGATCTCCAGCAGCTCCCCCAGCTGGGGGTGGAGCAGGGGCTCCCCCATCACGTGGAGGTAGAGAAAGCCCGTATGGGGGCGCAGGCGGCGGGCCAGAAGACGAAACTCCTCCGGCGGCATGAACCGCCCCGGTCGCTTTGTGCCCGGGCAGAAGGCGCACCGGAGGTTGCAGATATTGGTGATCTCCACATAGGCCCGTTTGAGCATGGCTTTCCTCCGCTGCTGTCGCTGCCGGTTTGCCGCTGAGACGTTACTGCAGCGCTATTTCCCGCTTGAAGAAAAAGAGGCCGTCTGTGCGCTGCACAAGCTCCCAGCCCGCCCTCCCCAGCTCATTGAGCTGCGTCTCAAATTCCTGTGCGAGCTTTTCGTATCCTTTCGTAGTGACGGGAATGGCTGCTGCAATAGTAATAACCTTATACTCGTACTGTTTCATAGGAAAAACCTCCTGTTTGATGCGGCAGCTGTCAGAAGAGATTTGTTCTGCGCTAAGAGGAGCTTTCCGATCCTCCGGAGCTATAGTGCGGCTCCCAATTTTTCGATAAAATCTTCTGTGACTTATGTTATGGAGGGCTCATGGATAAAGATCGCAGGGCAGTTGTATTTTTTCAGCATATGCCAATAGGCCTCGTTACCTCGCTGAATCCGCATTTTTCGCTTTGCTTTGAAGTATATCACCAATGCGGACGATATTCAATCCCTATTTGATGGCGGTGATTGCAGCCGGCCATTGCCCAATGTACAACCGTCTTGGCAGAACTGTCTGGAACAGCGCAGTATACCGGGCATACAAAGAGAGCGCCCCGGCCCCCGGGACGCTCTCTTTGTACGCGGCTCTACGCCAGCAGGCCCACGGCCAGGCCCAGCAGCGCCCCCATGAGCACCTGCAGGGGCGTGTGGCCCATGACCTCCCGGAGGCTGTCCGCGAAGTCCTCCGCCGTCAGCCGCTCCACATGCTCCAGCAGTTGGTTGACCAGCCGGGCCGTGTCCCCGGCGCTGCGGCGGACGTTGCACGCGTCGTACATCACCACTGACGACATAATCACCGACAGAGCGAACACCGGGCCCTGGATCCCGTACAGCTTTCCGATGGCGGCGGTGCAGGCCACCACCAGGGCGGAGTGGCTGCTGGGCATTCCGCCGCTGGAGACAAAGCGGCCCAGCTCCAGCCGCCGCAGCAGCACCGCGTCCAGAAGCACCTTGATGAGCTGGGCCAGAAACCAAGCCAGCAGGCCGCAGTCGATGACCGGGTTGTTGGTGAGCATTCCCAGGCGCACGGTCACTTCCTCCTGTCCGCCAGACTGTCCGCCAGAGCCAGCAGAAAACCGCTGTGCCGGAAGGCGGACACCGCCTCCTTGGCCAGCCGGGGCTCCTCCCCCACCAGCGCGCCGCACCCGCCCAGGCCCAGCAGGTCCACGAAGGTCCGCTTGCCCTCCGCCCGGTCCGAGCCCACCGGCTTGCCCAGCTCCGTCTGGTCGGCGGTCACGTCCAGCATATCGTCCCGGACCTGGAAGGCCAGCCCCACGTGGGACGCGAAGGCCTCCGCCTGCTCCCGCTCCCTGGCGGAGGCGCCTGCGGCAATGGCCCCCAGGGCCGCCGCCGCCCGCAGCAGCGCCCCGGTCTTCAGCCCGCACAGCTGCCGGGCCGACGCCTCGTCTCCGGCCAGCTTGTCCATGTCCAGCACCTGACCGGCCACCATGCCGTCAGCGCCGCAGGCCCGGGCCAGGGCCAGAACCGCATCGGACCGCTGCTCCCCGGTCAGGCCGCCGGCGGAGGCGATCACCCGGAAGGCCTCCCCCTGGAGGGCGTCCCCCGCCAGCACGGCCATGGTCTCGCCGTAGACCTTGTGGCAGGTGGGACGGCCCCGGCGAAGATCGTCGTCGTCCATGCAGGGCAGATCATCGTGGATCAGGGAGTAGGTGTGGACCAGCTCCAGGGCGCAGCCCAGGGGCAGGGCCAGACGCCGGTCCCCGCCCAGGGCCTCGCACACGGCCATGGTCAGCACCGGGCGCACCCGCTTGCCCCCGGCTAAAAGGCTGTAGTTCATGGCCTCCTGGAGACGGCCATAGGGTGCGCCGGTGGAGAACAGGCCCCCCAGAAACTCCTCCGCCTCCCTGCGGAGAAGATCGTACCGCTCCTGAAAATTTATCATAGGAGCTCCCCCTCAAAGGGCAGCTCCTCCGGTTCACCGTCGGGGCCCTTGCGCAGCTTGACCACCATCTGCTCCGCCTGATCCAGCATGGTATTGCAGGAGGCCGCCAGCTTGGTCCCCTCCTCGAAGAGGGCCAGGGAGTCGGCCAGCTTCACGTCCCCCCGCTCCAGCTGGCTGACGATCTGCTCCAGACGGGCGATTTGCTCCTCAAAGCTCCTGTTTTCCTTTCCGTTCTCACGCATGGTCATTCCTCCTTCATTGCTTCCTCAACCCGGCAGCGCAGCGCGCCCTCCCGCAGCCTTGCCGTGATCTCGCTCCCCACCGGCACGTCCTGGGCCCGGCGTAAAATGCCGCCGTCCGGACTGGTGACCAGGGCGAAGCCCCGGCCCAGCACCTTCAGGGGGCTCAGCGCGTCCAAGGACGCGGCCAGCTCGGCGGTGCGCCGCCGGGGGCCCGCCAGTCGGTTCATGGCGCTGTGGGAGAGCTCCTTCCGCAGGTGCTCCAGGAGCATCCGCTTGTCCTGCACCGGGGCCGTTGGGTCGGTCATCACCCGCTTGTCCGCCAGGGCCTTCAGCCGCTGGCGCCGCTGCTCCAGCCGTTGGCCCTGGCTTCTGTTCATGTGCAGGGACAGGCTCTGGAGCCGCTCCCGCAGCTCCGTCTGGTCCGGCACCGCCAGTTCGGCGGCGTGGGAGGGGGTGGCCGCCCGGCGGTCCGCCACAAAGTCCGCAATGGTCACGTCCGGCTCGTGGCCCACGGCGGAGATGACCGGGATCTCCGAGGCGAAGATGGCTCGGGCCACCCGCTCGTCGTTAAAGGCCCACAGGTCCTCAATGGACCCGCCGCCCCGGCCTGTGATGATAAGGTCCGCCACACGGTACTTGTTGGCGTAGCGCAGGGCCCCCACGATCTCCGCCGGGGCCTCCTGTCCCTGGACCCGGATGGGCAGCACCTTCACCTTGGCCAGGGGATAGCGGCGGCCCAGAATGCGGATCATGTCCCGCACCGCCGCCCCCACGCCGGAGGTGACCAGGGCGATGGTCCGGGGATAGGGGGGCAGGGGCTTTTTGTGCGTCTCGTCGAAGAGCCCCTCCTTCCACAGCTTCTCCTTGAGCTGCTCAAAGGCCACGTGGAGATCTCCCACGCCCTCGGGGCTGAGAACCTCGCAGTAGAGCTGATAGGCCCCGTCCCGGGGGAATACGCTCACCCGGCCCACAGCCAGCACCTGCATCCCGTTCTCCGGACGGAACCGGAGATATCTGGCCTGACCCTTGAACATGACGCACCGGATGGCTCCCTCGTTGTCCTTCAGGCTGAAGTAGTGGTGACCGGAGGAGGGGTAGTATTTGTAATTGGAGATCTCCCCGCGGACGCACACATTCCCCAGCTGGGGGATGCTGTCCAGCACCGTTTTAATCAGTCCGTTGAGCTCTCCTACACCGTACACATGCCGCTCCACAGCCTCGCCTCCTCTTTCTTCCGTGTTCTTAACAGGCTAAAGGGCGCACAGCAGTGCGCCCTTTTGGCTCGTCTATTCCCCGTCCGCCGCTGCCGGAGACGGGTTGCCTGCGGAGCCGACGGAGTCCGCCGCCTCGCCCCGGACAAAGGAGCCCAGAATGCCGTTGATAAAGCGGACTACCTCCGTGCTCTCGTACTTCTTGGCAATCTCGACTGCCTCGTTGATGGCCGCGCCGTTGGGGATCTCCGGCATGTAGAGGATCTCGTACATGGCCAGACGCATGATGGCCCCCGCCACCAGGGGGATGCGCTCGAACCGCCAGCCCTTGGCGTACTTCTCAATGTACTGGTCCAGCTCGTAGCCGTGGACGGCAATGCCGTTTACCAGCTTGCGGATGTAGTCCCGCTGGCTGGGACCGGGCACCTCGCCGTAGACCTCGTACTCCGGCGCGAGTGCGCCGAAGTGAGAGCTGCTTAAGCGCTGGTCCAGCAGCTCCCCGGCACTCAGATCGGTAAAGCTCAATTCATAGGAGAGGTGCATGGCAATCTCTCTGGCGACGTTTCTAATCATGGATGATCCTTTTCTCTCTCAAACACACAGGTCAGGCCGTTACTGGAAGCAGACGCCGCCCACGTGGACGTTCACAGCCTTGACCTCAAAGCCGGTCATGGACTCGACGGCGCCGGAGACGGCGCTCTGGAGCTTGTCCGCCACCTCGGGGATGGCGTAGCCGTAGCGGATCATGACATACAGATCCACAACCGCCCCGTCCTCGTCCACGGCCAGACGGACGCCCTTGACGCCGGACTTGGCGGCCACGTTCATCAGGCCGCTGATGCCCTCCACCTCGGCCACAGCGCCGGCAGCAATGGAGGCCAGCACGTCCTCGGAAATGTGGATGCACCCCAGCTCGTCGGGGTGGGTCATGTACTCTTTGTTCTCGCCCATAGTTCGTATACACTCCTTTGATACGTGGTTCGCGGATTATCTTTTTTATTGTACCACTGATTTGCAGGAAATACAACTATAATTTTGGGGGAGGAGGGACGGGGCAGCCATTACTATTAGTTTGCAGGGAACAAGCACCAGTTAGCTTGCTACCAGCAAGCTAAT
>OFHO01001967.1_pt1 | contig 13474 bp, 14 predicted proteins | sample 1521531 | NCBI WGS metagenome assembly OFHO01 (sample SAMEA3504124, study PRJEB24116) | mouse gut metagenome | biome: mouse gut; feature: mouse-associated habitat; material: faeces | place: Denmark | collected 2011
CGCCGTATCGCGGCGGGGGCGAAGTCTATTCTTTTTGCAGAGCGGGGCTTCACTCCAGGCCGAACCACTCCGCCAGCGTACGCCCGCCGGGATTTTCGCACCATTCCCGGTAGGACTGGAATACTGCCTTTACGCTCCCGAAGAGGAGCGTCAGCCGCTCCACCGCCAGGAAGCTGCGCCAGTACTCGAAGAAAATGCTGGCGTAGTCCCCCGCGTAGGTCTTCGCGCCGAAATCCTCCAGGGAGTGGCCGCCGTACCGGCTCTCCAGAAGCGTGACCAGCAGGCGGTTGATCCGGGCCTCCCGGTCAAATTCCTCCTCCGTGAGAAAGTACCGGCGGCCGATGTACTCCACCATGCCCTCCTCGAACCAGATGCCCGATTCCCGCTCATCCTCAAAGTCATCCGAGAACCACTCGCTTTGGTGGGCCAGTTCGTGGCCCAGGATGGACAGGATATGGTTTTCACCCACGGCGGTTTCGTAGTAGGCGCGGATTTCCTCCGCCGCATTGCCCTCCAGGCCGTCCAGCTGGCGCAGGTATATCTCCCGCCAGACCGCCGGTTCCGGGCAGAACATCACCCGGTAGTCGTTGGTATAGGCGGGGACGGGGATGGAGCTGAGCACTTCCGTGGCGATTTCCCGGTCCGTCCAGACGATGGCCCGGGGCGGCGATTCCACGGCGTACTCCTCCCCCAGGAAGTGAAGATACGCCTCCAGCCGGGGCCGGAGGCGGTTGGCGGCGGCTTCATAGGCGCTTAGCTGCGCCGCCGTCTCTACGGCGTATAGATAGCGCATGGGTCACTCCCCCCGGCGCTGACGGCGCTCCTCCTGGAAAATGAAGCGGCGCAGGGCCGCCTCGTGGCGGGAGAGGAGGTTGACGAACTGGCAGCCGTAGCCGTAGAGAATCTGGCCGGGGTTGGGAGCGGTGGTTTCCATCCAGACGATCTGGGCGCTGAGGGTCAGCCGTTCGTGGTCGATCATGAAGTCGAACCAGACCCGCCGGCCCTTGGGCAGGGGCATGGCGGTGCGCAGGTATACGCCCCCGGCGCTGATGTTGCCGATGGTGGCGGGGATGCCGATCTCCGGCGAGCGCATGGGGTCGCCGGGCTGATAGGCGGCGTGGAGCATGACGGTCATTTTCAGCGGAATCTTTACGTCCTGGCGGCGCTGCTCCTGGGCCAGCTGCTCCATGACCTCGCACCGCAGGGAGCACAGCGTCCCGCCCGGCAGGGGCAGGGGCGCCGACAGGCGGCACCGGCAGGTGACCCGGCCCAGCACTGGATCGTAGAATACCAGGCGGTAGGTGGAATTGGCCTTATATGTAGCGGAACGGGGAATGACCAGCAGGATCTCCCCGGAGTGGCCCACGCTGACCCGGGCCTGACAGAGCAGGGCCCCCGTTTTTTCAAGAATTTCCGCTTTTTTGCATTTTTCCAACATAATCAGATCAGAACTCCCATATTTCCGCACGAAGCCCGGCGGGGCGCTCCGCGCTGTATTCGCTGCTATATTATATCGGAAACGCCCACGGCTTGCAATGGAATTTTTCAAAACTTTTTGTTTTTTTCGACAGCAGGTCCGACGGACGGGCCCCTCCACCCAGGATTTTGCAAAAATTTTCTGCGCCTGCGTTATTTTTTTTGTTTCCAGACCGATAAAAATAATACAAAGACGTTGCCGGATACCATGGCCTGCGGCCGGCCCGGTTCGGCCGGCGTATAATGGGAGGTCAACAACCATGCTGATTACAGGAACTGAGGGCTGTCTGCCCATTCAAAAGAATACCGCTCCGCGTCCCGCCGCCCTGTCCGGCGGTCGGAAGATGCAGGCCAGGGGGAGCCGCTACGACAACGTGGCCGTCTCCGCGCCCCAGGATGGGAGCAGCTTCCGGGAGCTGGCGGCCAGCCTCTCCTACCAGGTGCGCACCCACAACACTACCGGCAAGATTCAGGAGCTGCGCCGCCAGGTCCAGTCCGGGGAGTACCAGATTGAGCCCCGGGAGACGGCGGCCAGGATGCTGCTGATGATGGAGGACGGCGAATGACGGATACGGCGATGTGGCGGAAATACCTGTCCCTGCTGGAGAGCCTGGGCGGCGCCCTGGAGGAGCTGACGGGCATGGAGCAGGAGAAGACCAAGGCCGTCAGCAAGGGAGATCTGCCGGCGGTGGAAGAGCTCATGAAGCGGGAGCAGGTGATCAGCCTGTCCCTGCGAGGGCTGGAGCAGCGGCGGGAGAGAATGCTGAGGGAAATGGAGCTGGCCGGCGTGCCCCTGCGGGAGCTGGCCGGACACGCGCCGGAGGAGCTCTACCAGGAGACGAAGGACGCCGCGGAAACTTTGCGGCAGAAGTACGACGTATTCCAGGCCGCCTCCGAGGTGGCCAGGCATACGCTGGAGTGCAACCTGCGGGCCATTGAGAAGATGCAGAAGGCCCAGGATGCCCCGCCTGAGGAAGCCCAGCCCCACCAGGCCGATTTCCGGGTATAACCGGAACACAGAGAACGTTTGACAAAGAAGGAGAACCTGCTGTATGGCTATTATCGGAACCTTTAGCTCGTTTACTACCGCCCGTCTGGCGATTTACGCCTCCCAGGCGTCGCTGAACGTCACCGGCAACAATATTGCCAACATCAACACCCCGGGCTACACCCGCCAGCGGATGGACCTGGTGAGCCTGTATTCCACCGGCGCGCCCAAGTTCGCCAACCTTTACAACACCAACATCGGCTACGGCGTCCTGACCAACGGCGCCACCCAGCTGAGGGACCCCTATCTGGACATCCGGTACCGGGACGAGAACTGCAAGCTGGAGCAGAGCAGCGAGTGGCTGGACGGCCTGACCCAGCTCAGCCGCATTCTGGACGAGGTGGGCCAGACCGGCACCAACGACGGCTTCGGCGTCATCAACGCCCAGCTGGGCAACCTGTTCACGGCCCTGCAGAAGCTGTCCACCCAGGTCAGTTCCGAGAACGCCGACAGCCTGGTCCGGGCCGAGGCCGAAACCCTGACCAAGTACCTCAACCAGGCCGCCGAGGAGCTCCAGACGATCTGGAACGGCAAGGAGAAGGAGCTGACCGACTCCGTGGACGAGGTCAACAAGCTCCTCACCGACATCCGGGATCTGAACGACCAGATCCGCACCCAGTCCATCTATGGCGACAAGGCCCTGGAGCTGCGGGACGCCCGGAACCTGGCCCTGGATGAGCTGTCCAAGTACATGAACATCAACGTGGAGTATTCCATGGAGCGCATCGACCAGTTCACCGAGGTGGAGAAGCTGACCGTCACCATCGCCGACAGCAAGGGTCCCGACGGCAAGCCCATCAAGCTGGTGGACGGCATCTATGCAGGTCAGATCAGCTTGCAGGACAGGGAGCCGGTGATGAATCCCGAGGCCGACGCGCAGAAGATTCTGGAGGCCATTGATAAGGTAAAGGCGGCCGCGGAGGCGGCAAACCCGATCACGGACCAGATGATTGCGAATCGGACAGCAGCGAAGAAGCCGGATATTGAGAAGGAAAATCCGATCGACCAGCCCCCCTGGCCCAAACGACTGGAGGCATTGGAAGCGAAGGAGATTGCGGCAGCGAAGAAAAAGGCCGTGGAAGATTTGCTGGCGCAGAACCCTGATGCAACAGAAGCTGAAATAGCGGCCGCGGAGGCGCAGGGAGAAGCGGCTGGCAAGGCTGCCGCAAAGACCGCCTTGGAGACAGAGTGGAAGGCCGATATCGAGGCGAAGGCAAAGGCGGCGGCGATGAAAGAGCTGAAGGCTGAGCAGCAGACTGCTATTGATCAGGCCGTAGCCAATTCCACGGAGATTACCGACGCGATTAACAAATACGGCAAATACCTCCTGGCCGATGGTACGGGAGCCACCAACGAGCTCTATGAGAAAGATGCCAACGGTGTGGTCAAGGTCGATGAGAATGGGAAGCCTATTTACCTTGATACTGTTAAGACCTACCCCAACGACAAGTACCTCATCCAGGTAGAGCCCCTCAAGGACGAGCGGGACCGGCTGATGGTGGACCCCTACACTGCCAGCAAGAAGAGCGAGGTGGTGGAGCTGGGCGACAATGTCCTGAAGGGAAAGCTCCAGGCCATCCGGGAGCTGCTTACCGAGGAGGGCGAGTACGCCAGCTCGCAGGACTTGGGCAAGACGGACGAGGCGCGGCTCAGCGACGACCCCAACGCCGCCATCAAGCGGGGCATCCCCTACTATCAGAAGGCCCTGGATACCCTGGCCCAGCAGATTGCCAAGCAGTTCAACGAAATGAACCAGATGGACCCCAAAGAGGTATACCAGACAGGCACGGTGGTGCTTAATGACGATGGGACCATTGACCCCGCTGGCGATCCGGATAATCTCGGGGCAGGCCAGACGGCTGCTGAGGTTTTCCTGGACAGCAAGAACCAGCCGCTGCTGGTGGATAACAGGCCTGTGACGTCAGAGCGCATGGACGACCTCCAGAAGACTATGGACGAGCAAAAGAAGATCATGAACGAAGCCATGGAGTATCCCAGGGACCCCTACAAGACCGATGAAGAGGTGGCGGAAGAGGTGGCAGATGCTCAAAAGGCCTGGGACGAAGCCAACGCCGAGCTTCTGGCCTGCAAGCAGGCTATTCAGGACAATGGCCTGAAGGACCCGCTGTGCGGGTTCTACGACGGCGGCGTGCTCTTCAGCAACAACGGCAACAACAACGATCCCAACAACATCACCGCCGCCAATATCTCCATCGCCATCGACTGGGCGGAGGGCCCTGTACGGATTCTGAATACCAAGAAGCCGGATTTCTATGACGAGAACGGCAACGTAGTGCCCGCTTCCAGCCGCAACGACAACATCCTGCACATGATCAGCCAGTATGACGCCAAGCTGGAATACTACGCCCAGGACATCCAGCCCGACGCCGAGCAGCCGAAGGCCATGTTCGAGGGCAACTTCCGGGAGGTGTTTACTTCCATCTCCAACAAGCTGGGCATGGACCAGTACGCCACCACCGGCAAGGTGGAGAGCTACACCCTCCTGGCGCTGGACCTGGAGAACGACCGGCAGAGCGTCAGCGGCGTGGACCTGAACGAGGAGGCCACCAGTATGATGCAGTTCAGCAAGTCCTATTCGGCGGCCTGCAAGCTGCTGACCACCCTGGATTCCATGCTGGATAAGCTGATCAACGGCACCATCTGAGAACGGATAAGGAGGATATTTAGGATATGGCTATGCGCGTAACCACCAATATGGCGATGAATTTGTACCGGTATAATCTGGGCAATTCCAACTATAAAATGAACAACTCCATGAATAAGGTGTCGACCCAGCGCAGGTTCGACAGCTTCGTGGAGGACCCCACCTCCGCCGTCCAGGCCTGGCGCATCCGCCGGGCCATGGTGGATAATGCAAACTATCAGGACAACAACAAGGATACCGTCAACCGCTTCAACGTGGCCTTCGCCACCATGGGCATGGTTACCAACAAGCTGGTGGACGAGGCCGCCAATGACGCGCGCGTGCGCGGCATGAACGACCCCACCGCCGGCGCCCGGGTCCAGGTGGGCCAGGTGCTGAAGAACACGGCGGACTCTGTCATCGAGGCCATGAACGGGGCAAAGTACGGCGACCACTTCATTTTCTCCGGCGAGGACGAAATGAACGCGCCCTTTTCCTGGGACGGGGATAAGCTGTACTACCGGGGGATCAACGTCAACGCGGGCAGCGTAAAGAATCCCGCCGAGCGGCCCCTGCCCAGCTGGGCGCTGGATGATGCGGGGAACGAAATCGCTACCGGCCCGATGGTGCCCACGGGAATGCCGGCATCCAGCGAGGATGCCGATGAGCAGGCGTGGATTGATTACTACATGGACCCTGCGGCAACGCAGCCGACCACTCAGATACCGTCATGGGCGGAAAACGGGGCAGGAACAGGCGTAGCGTTTCCTCGTGATGATGGCACTGGAAACATTGCCAACAACGCTGCTGGCTACCGCCGCAGCGTTCCCGAGGGGATGCCGGCGAAGAGCGACGATCTCTACGAGCAGGCGTGGATTGATTACTACAATAATCCGGATACGGCTATCAAGCCCAGCCTCAGCCCCAACGACCAGAACATGGCCTGGGGGAAGCCCAATGAGTTCGGCGTGCCGGAGGCCGCGAATAACGTGACGGACCAGGACACCGCCTATAACCGGATGTGGGCGGAGTACTACAAGGACCAGGGCGATGTGAAGCGGCTGGATAAGCTGGCCGACGAGGAGCAGAACGTGGACCTGGGCATGGGCCTGGACGAGAAGAACGGCAGCCTGGTGAAGGGTTCCGCCTTCGACCGCTCCCTTCCCGGCATTAAGATGCTGGGCTACGGCGTGGATGAGAACGGCGACCCCAACAACGTGGCTCTGGTCATGAAGCGTCTGGGCGAGATCTGGGAGAGCTGCGATTTCGAAACCGGCGAATATCCCAGCGATGAGCTGAAGGCGGAGGCCACCCGGCTGTTCGACAAGCTGAATCTGTGCCACGACGACTGCATCAGCCAGTACGCCGAGATCACCACCAAGTCCAAGTACCTGGAGGAGAACCAGGACCGCATGGGGCTCCAGGGAGCCTACCTCAACGAGGACCTGACCAGCCTGGAGGACATCGAGCCGGCGGAGGCGATCTCCAATTTCATGTATGACTACTACTGCTACAACGCGGCGCTGAAGGTAGGCACCCAGCTGCTCAGCCAGTCCCTTATCGACTATATGAACTGATTCCCGCGCCGCCAGATTGTGTGTTACGGCAAGGATGCCGGTCAGATATTTTCCCGGTAGATAAGTAAGAGAATGCTTTACCGGACAATATAAGCAGAAGGGAGCGCGCGTCGCACAATGAAACCGTTGATTGAGATTACCACCGTGCCCATTCAGATCGAGATGAAGACCACCAACGCCAAGCTGGAGTACGCCCGGGGCACGGCGGAGATGGAGGTGTCCCGGGACAAGGGCGGGCTGCAGATTAAGAGCCGGCCCATCCGCGTCAATATCGACACCTTCGAGGCCCGCAATTCCATCACCCCCACGGCGGTCCGCAGCATCGAGCAGGCCGCTCAGAAGGGCCGGCAGGCGGCCTATACCGCCACCGCCACCATCGCCCAGCAGGGGAAGCTGATGATGGAGACGAAGCTTGGCGAGGAGGTCATCACCAAGTTTGCCAAGGATGCCTACAAGGAGAACATCCGGGACGTGGGCCTGGACTTCCTGCCCTCCGTGCCCCCGGAAATCACCTGGGACGTGGGCGAGATGAACATCCGCTACGAGATGGATAAGCTCAATTTCGACTGGAAGATCGGCGGGGGCAGCTTTGAATTCACCCCCGGCGACATCGAATTCACTGTAACCCAGCGGCCGGAGGTGCTCATCAAGTACGTGGGCGGCCCCATCTACGTGCCGCCCTCCTCCGACCCCAACTACGAGCCCATCGACATCAAGGCGTAGTCCCAGGGGCGGGGAGCGTCCCGGCGGACCAGCCATGTGACGGAGGAAAAGAATTTGCTGCTGCAGACCAAGTATTTCGGCCAGGTGGAGTGCCCGGAGGAGCGGCTGCTCCGCTTTGACAAGGGCCTTTTCGGCTTCGAGGAGGAGAAGGCGTTCTGCCTGCTGCCCTTCCAGGGGAGCGGGGGGAGCCTGCTGTGCTTCCAGAGCGCGGCCACGCCCCAGCTGGCCTTCGTCGCCATGAATCCCTTCTCCCTCCTGCCCGGCTATGCCCCCGTCCTGACGGCGGGGGAGCTGGCGGAGCTGGGGGTGGAGCGCAGCGAGGAGCTGTGCTTCTACGCGCTGTGCGTGGTGCGCAGCCCGGTGGGCGAGAGCACGGTGAACCTGCGCTGCCCCATCGCCGTCAATGACCGCACCGGGAAGGCCATGCAGGCCATCCTGGAAACCGGGGATTACCATATGCGCCATCTCCTGTCGGAGTTTGGCTCCGGGAAGGGGGATGGCCCATGCTGATCCTCCAGCGGAAGGCGGGGGAGTCGGTGCTGATCGGCGAGGAGATCGAGGTTTCGGTCCTCTCCGTGGAGGCCGGCCGGGTGCGCCTGGCCATCCAGGCTCCCAGAAGCGTCGCCATCCTCCGCAGCGAGCTGAAAACGGCGGCGGAGGTGAACCGGGAGGCCGCCGACGAGGAGGCGTCCCCCCTGGCCCTGCTGGACATCCTGGGGGATGGCGGCGGGCAGGCGTGAGGAGCCGGCCTGGAAAAATGGATACTGTCATAGAACGCCCGCGGCCGTCATAGGATGTGCCGTGGGCGTCTCCGTTTCCGGCGGCGGGGCGGCGGGAAGGGACGGGCTTCGGGCAGGAATTTCCAGGGGCGGAAGGATTTGGTGATTTCACAAAAAATCTGTCAAAATCCAGGGGACGGTCGGACAGATTATCGTTGATTTCGACAATTTTAGATTTTATCTTGCACCTTGCGGCAAAATGTAGTATACTATCCCTATCCATTATGCCCTGCTTTCTCCTGCCGCGTTCCGGTCCGTGCCGGTCCGCCGTCCTGCGCCGGGGAGGGCCTATGCATTCCAGCCGGTTCTGCCGGGAAAGCGGGACTTTGATACCAGAAAATGGAGGACTGCGGTATGTCCGATTTCTTTACATCCAATTCCATGATTATGCTGGAGCGCGCGGCGAATTTCAACTGGGTGAAGCAGCAGGCGATCCTGGATAATATCGCCAACGCCGAGACGCCCAACTACAAGGTCAAGTACGTCACCTTTGAGGAGGCCCTGCGCGCCCAGATCCGAAACGCCGTCCGCGGGACGGATACGGAGGCGAAGACGGGTTCCATGCGCGCGGTCCTGACGGCCGCCAGACCGTCGGTCCATGTGGCCGATGACGAGTCCGCCCGTATGGACGAAAACGGCGTCAATGTTTCCGAGCAGTCCATGGAGCTGGTGCGGAACGCCTATCAGGTCCAGCACGTCTACCGGGCCATCAGCAGCGACATGTCCCGGCTCATGCTGGCCATCCGCGGGCAGTAAGGCAAGCGACGGGCTCCGCCATAGGCGGAGCGAGAGATAAAGGAGAACAGCTATGGGATTTCTCAGTACGATGAACATCATCGGGTCCGGCATCACCGCCCAGCACCTGCGTCTGGACGTGATTAGTGAGAACATAACCAACATCAACACCACCCGCACGGGGGAGGGAGGGCCCTATCGCCGGAAGGTTGTGGTATTCCAGGCGCAGGAGGGCGACGAGCGGAACAACTTTCGCATGGCTATGGCGCAGGCGCAGTTCAACCGCCGCGGCATCGTCAGCAACGCCGGGTACGACGCGGTGGGCGGCGTCCGCGTAGTGAATATCGCGGAGGACCAGTCGGATTTCAAGCTGAAGTACGACCCCACGGACCCGGACGCCAACGAAGAGGGCTACGTGGAGCTGCCCAATGTGGACCTGGTGAAGGAGATTACCGACGCCATGGCCGCAAGCCAGGCGTACTCCGCCAATGTGACCGCCTTTAACGTGCTCAAGAGCGTCGTCAGCTCGGGCCTGGAGATCGGTAGATAGAGATAACGAATATGGGTCAGGCTGGTCGGTAAGTTTTTATAGATCAGCTGGCCCAATTCTGCGCGTTTGGGATGGGGCGGAAAAACGTCCCAGAACGGTTCGCCGGTGTGTTCCGGTAAGTTTACAGCATCTGGAGGAAGAGCTATGAATACGAATTTTCAGCGGATCTCCCCTCTGTGGGAGACTTTTCCAACGGTCCAGGCCGGAGAGACGGCCCGGCCCAAGGCGGCGGAGGGCTCCGTTTTTAAGGATGTGCTCCAGGCCGTAGTGGACAACGTCCGGCAGAGCGAGGACGAGGTGGCCAAGAAGGAGTATCTGCTCTCCACCGGCCAGCTGGACAACCCCGTGGAGCTGAGCATCGCGCTGAACAAGGCGCAGGCGTCCATGACGCTGTTCGTCACCCTGCGTGACAAGACGCTGAACGCCTACAGCGAGCTCAGCCGCATCAACCTGTAAGGAAGCGTGCGTCCATTTCATAGAAAGGGCCGGGGGAATTGCCTGTGGATACCTCAAAGCTGAAAGGTCTTTGGGAAAAAGTCAAAGACTTTTTCAAAAACATGAGCAAGAAATTGCGCATCATACTGGCCGCCGCCCTGGCCGTGATTCTCATCGCCATTGTGGTGACCGCCGCCCTGCTGGGCGGAAAGAAGGAATATGTGTCCCTCTATGAGGACATGACGCCTGCGGAGGCCCAGGAGGTCACGACCTACCTGCAGAACAGCGGCTTTACCAATTACCAGGTGGTCAACAACAGCGTCATGGTGCCCGAGGCCCAGTACGCCTCCCTGATCGCCCAGCTGGCCCAGCAGGGCTATCCCAAGGACGGCAGCCTCTACGGCAGCTACTGGGACCATGTGGGCGCCATGTCCACCAACTCCGAGCGGCAGACGGCCTTCCTTATTGCTACGCAGGAAAAGCTGGAGACGGCGATCCGCACCATGCCCAATGTGCTGGACGCCCAGGTGACGATCACGCCGGGCCAGGAGCGCACCTACGTGCTGGAGGACATCTCCACGCAGACGGTGGCCACGGTTTTTGTTAACATGCGCAGCGGCCAGGTCCTTACCGACCAGCAGGCCAACGGCATCCGTACCATGGTGTCCCACGCCTGGACGGGCATGACCATCGACGATGTGTCCATCACCGACAACGTGGGCAATACCTACTCCGACACCAGCGGCAACGCGGATACTCTCATTGAGCTCAAGCGCCGCCTGGAGGAGTCCCAGTCCAACTACATCCGGACCCAGATCAAGCACCTGCTGGACGACGCCTTCGGCCCGGACAACGTCAAAGTAAGCGTGACCGCCACCGTGGACGTCAGCGAGCGGGTGGTGGAGAGCACTACTTACCATCAGCCGGACGGGTCCACTGAGAACGGCGGCCTCATCGGCCACGAGATGGGCTATTTCGCCCTGACCCGGGACGGCTACCAGCTGGTGGGCGGCGTCCCCGGCACCACTTCAAACTCCGACCTGCCCACCTACGTGGAGGACATCGCCCAGGATACCCAGGACGGGGACGGCGTAGTGTCCTCCTGGGAGAACGACCACAAGATCGACGAGACGAAGGAGCAGGTCCGCGTGGCCCCCTCCGTTGTGGATCTGTCTGTCGCCGTCACCATCAACGCCAATGCAGACAGCGCCGCCAATGTGGATGTGGCCCAGCTGCAGCACCATATCGCCGTGGGCGCAAATATTGGCGGGGACGATCCGGACTCGAAGGTCAGCGTCATGCTGATTCCCTTCCCGGAGGAGCCCGAGCCCGAGGTCCGGACCGGCCTGATCCCGCAGGAGTACGTGCCTTACGTGCTGATCGGCCTGGCCGCGCTGCTGCTGATCGTTATCCTGGTGGTCGTGATCATCAGCATCCGCAGAAAGAAGAAGAAGCAGCAGGAGGAAGAGGACCAGCGGATCATTCAGGAGCAGCTCAACGAGCTGGGCGCCTCCGGCGCACTCAGCGAGCTTGGCGTGATGCCGCCGCTGGGCGCGGAGGGCGAGGTCCCGCCGCCGACCGCAGGCGCGGATATTATGGATATCAATACCGAGAAGAGCATGGAGCTGCGTAAGGCGGTTCGCCAGTTCGTGCAGAACAATCCCGAGGTGGCGGCGGTCATGCTCAAGAGCTGGATAAGAGGAGGGGATGACGACAATGGCTGAAGTTGAAGTCACAAGGCCCGAACTGACGGGACCCCAGAAGGCCGCCGCTGTCGTTGTCTCCCTGGGAGCGGAAAAGGCGTCTTTGATCTACCAGTACGTGGAGCCCTCCGATCTGGAGACGCTGACGCTGGAGGTGGCTCGCCTGGGCATGCTGGATGCCCGGCAGACCGAGGACGTGCTCAGCGAGTTCTACCAGAACTGCATGACCCAGAAGGCGGTCACCGAGGGCGGCCTGGAGTACGCCCGGACGGTACTGGAGAAGGCCTTCGGCGTAGCCACGGCCACCAGCCTGCTGGAGAAGGTGACCAAGAGCCTGAAGAACCGGGAATTCGCCTTCCTGGACAAGGCGGACGTGAAGAGCCTCTACTCCGCCCTCCAGAACGAGCGGCCCCAGACCATGGCCCTGGTCCTCAGCTACGTGGACCCCAGCAAGGCCGCCGGGGTGATCGAGCAGCTGCCGCCGGAGCGGCAGGTGCGGGTGGTGGAATCCATCGCCACCATGGAGAGCGCCTCCCCCGCCGCCATCAAGATCATCGAGGCGGAAATGGAGAAGAAGTTCTCCAGCATGCTGACCACCTCCAACGTCAAGGTGGGCGGCATCGACTACGTGGCCGGCATCATGAACAACCTGGACCGCTCCAGCGAGAAGGCGATCTTCGACCGTCTGGGCGTGGACAACGCCGACTTGGCCGACGAGATCCGCAAGCGGATGTTCGTCTTCGAGGACATCGTCACCATGGACGACCGCTCCGTCCAGCGCTTCGTCCGCGACTGCGACCCGAGAGATCTGGTGCTGGCGCTCAAGAGCGCCAACGGCGATGTAAGCAACAAGCTGTTTATGAACATGTCCGCCCGTATGGCGGAGAGCATCCGGGACGATCTGGAGATTACGACCAACGTGCGTATGAAGGACGTGGAGGACGCCCAGCAGAGAATCGTGGGCATTATCCGCGACCTGGAGGAGAAGAACGAGATCGTAATCCTAAAGGGCGGAAAGGACGATATCATTGCGTAACATTCTCAAGGGGCTTCTGAACCCCGAGGAATACAGGTTTCCCGACGCTTCCGAGCTGATGCCGGAGCTGGAGCTCCCGGCGGAGGAGGAAGCGGGGGAGGCCGGCGGGGAGGAGGCGGATTCCCCGCCCTTCGAGGAGGAGGAGCCGGGTCCGGCTGCGGACGGCCCTCCGGACCCCGAGGGGGAGGAAAAGGCCGCCCACGCCCCCGATTCCGGCGGCCCCGTGCAGTACGCCCAGCTCCAGGCGGAGCTGATCCTCAAGCAGGCCCGGGAGGAAGCGGAGCAGCTGCTGGCCTCCGCCCGCGCCGCCGCCAAGGCGGAGCAGGAGGAGATCCGCATGGGGGCCCGGGACGAGGGCTACCGCGAGGGCTACGCCCAGGGTACCGCCAAGGCCATGGACGACGCCCAGCGGGACCGGGAGGCCGTGGCCGCCAGGCTGGAAAAGGAGGTCCAGGCGTTCCTGGAGAAGGCGGACATGGCACGGGAGGAAGTCATCCGGCAGTCCCAGGACGAGCTGCTGGATCTGTGCATCGCCGTGGCGGAAAAGGTAGTGCGGGTGAGCTTGAAGAGCAGCAGCGAGGTGATCGTGCGGATGATCCAGACGGCCACCGAGCGGCTCAAGCGGCAGGAGTGGGTGCATATCTATATCTCCGGCTGCGACACCCGGAGCGTGGCCCAGATCTCCCCGGCGCTGACCACGGCCCTGGGGGCCCTGAGCCAGCACGTGAAGATCATCCCCATGGGGGACGACGAGGGCGGCACCTGCAT
>OFHO01001968.1_pt1 | contig 13466 bp, 11 predicted proteins | sample 1521531 | NCBI WGS metagenome assembly OFHO01 (sample SAMEA3504124, study PRJEB24116) | mouse gut metagenome | biome: mouse gut; feature: mouse-associated habitat; material: faeces | place: Denmark | collected 2011
GTTCTGGCGCGCTTTTGGTTACTTTTGCCGCGCGGCAAAAGTAACCGCAGAGTCCGGGGCCGCGCAGGCCCCGGGCTTTCGAAGAGAACCGAGCGGCGGCGACCCGCAGGGCCGCAGAACCCTCACTCCTCGATCTCGTTAAACGTAGTGCCCCCCTCCAGCACCCTGGTATTAACATACCCATAGAATTTAAGCCTGTTCTGTGTAAGATACGCCCTCTTCCCCTTGGCGCAGACAAGAAGCAGCTTATCCTCCCTGCCCAGCCCGGGGACCTCCCCATCGACCTTCGTGAGATTCAAATACTTCTTCCCCGGCAGGGAGGGCTCGATCGCGCAGTCAATGATCTCATACCCCTCCGCCGCTCCGGCGGCGAACTCCTCCGGCGTGAAGGTCTCCAGCTCCCCATCCAGCTTGTTCATCAGAATATTGACACTGTGGGCAAAAGGATGTATCGCCGTGGAGAAGGGCGGCGCGTAAGCAAAATCCATGACCGCCAGCTGATCCACCGTGGCCCCCAAAGAGATCGCCGTCACGCCGATATCGGTGATCTTATCCACCGCCCCGGCACCCAGCACCTGGACGCCCAAAAGCTTCCGGGTGGCCTTATCTGCGGTAAGCTTGACAATAAAGCTCCCCGCGCCGGGATAATAGTGGGCCTTGTCATCCACCACGGCAACAACGGTCTCCACATCGCAGCCCTCCGCCCGCGCGGCGGTCTCCGTAAGCCCCGTGCAGCCTGCGTTCAACCCGCCGGGCAGCTTGGCCACGCCGGTACCCAGCACGCCGGGATAGGCGATCTCCTTCCCCGCGATGTCCTTGGCCAGGACGCGCCCCGCAATATTGGCGGTAGACCCCATGGGGGACCAGGCCGCCTTGCCGGTCTGCCGGTTGGCGACCATGGCGCAGTCCCCGGCGGCGTACACGTCCGGCACGTTGGTCCGCAGATACTGGTCGGTGAGGATGGTCCCCTTGAACATCTCAATACCGGAACCCTCCAGGAACCCGGTGTTGGGCTGGATGCCGATGGCCAGCACCAGCGCGTCGGCCTTCATGCCCCGCTTGCTGGTGAGGACCTTCTCCACCTTCCCGTCACCCTCTACGCCCTCCAGGGATACGCCGGTCATGGGCATGACGCCCTCCTCGGCCATCCTGTTCTCCACGAACTCGCTGAGCTCCGGGTCCAGGAAGTTGGGCAGCACGTGGGGCGCAAAATCAATGACCGTGGTCTTCACGCTCTTGGCCGCCAGATTTTCCGCCACCTCCAGGCCGATGAAGCCGCCCCCGGCCACCACAGCCCGCTTGATCTCCCCGGCCTCCACCGCCTCCCGCAGGCCGATGGCGTCGTCGGGCGTGCGCATCACGAACACGTTCTTCAGGTCCAGCCCCTGGATGGGCGGCACGAAGGGGGACGCGCCGGTGGCGATGACCAGCTTATCATAGCCATACTCCGCCACCTCCCCGGTGTTGAGGTCCTTCGCCTCCACCACGTGCCTGTCCGGATGGACGGCCACAGCCTCGGTTTCAGTCTTGACGCTGGCCCCGGTAAGGGCCGCGAACTTCTCCGGCGTGTTGACGATCAGCTGGCTCTTTGCCTGGATCACGCCGCCCACGTAGTAGGGCAGGCCGCAGCCCGCGTAGGAGATGTCCTTCCCCTTGGTCAGGACTGTCACCTCGCAGGAGCGGTCCTCCCGCATCAGCTTGGCGGCGACTTTGGTGCCGGCGGCTACGCCGCCTAAAACCAATACCTGCATCGCTCTTCTCCTTATTTAAATAAATATCTGTTCTCAGGATACCCGATTTCCACCGGGTTGTCAACCGGAAACCGTCCCCTGCCCGAGGACCTCCGCCAGCCGCCGGATATACTCCGGCGCAGTGCCGCAGCATCCGCCCAGGACGCCCGCCCCGGCTCCCGCCAGGACGCCCATGTGCCGCGCAAACTCCTCCGGCCCCATGTCGTAGTGGGCCTGTCCCTTCTCATCCATCACCGGCAAACCCGCGTTGGGCTTGGCGATCACAGGGATATCCACCGCCGCACGGATGGAGCGGATCACGGCCTCCAGCTGGTTTGGCCCCACGGAGCAGTTGACGCCCACGGCGGCGGCCCCCAGCTCCTGAGCCATAGCCGCCGCCTCCCACACGGTCCCGCCGAACAGCAGTCCGCCGTCGACCTCCGCCGAGAAGGAGACCATGACCGGCAGGCCAATATCCGCCGCCGCGTCCAGAGCGGCCAACGCCTCGTCCGCCCCCATCAGGGTCTCCAGGGCAAACAGGTCCACTCCGGCCTCCGCCAGAGCCTCCATCTGCTCCCGGTAGACGCCGTAGGCTTCGCCGTAGGGCAGGTCCCCCACCGGTTCCAGCGGACGCCCCAGGGTGGACAGGTCCCCCGCCACCAGCGCCCGGTCTCCGGCGGCTTCCTTCGACAGGGCGGCCAGCGCGGCGTTCAGCTCCTTCAGACGGTCCTCCAGGCCGAAATGCCGCAGCCCCGGCCGGTTGGCGGAAAAAGTAGGGGCCATGATGACCCTGCTCCCCGCCTCCACATAACCCCGCTGAAGTTCCAGCAGGACCTCCCGGTGCTCCAGCACCCACAGCTCCGGAGAAACGCCCACCGGCATCCCCGCCGCGCGGAGGTTAGAACCGGTAGCGCCGTCCAGAAGGAGCGGCCCCTGGGCGGCCAGTCTGGAAAATTCCTCTTTCGTCATCCGGTCCTCCCCTTCGTCATTTTACAGCATCCCGGTAGAAGGTCAGGATGCTCTCCATAAATCCTTGGTCCAGCTCTTTGACGCGGAATTTATCAACCGAAGCATAGTACTCCCGCAGGACCTCCTCCGGAGCGTCATAGTCGTACTGCTCGTCGATCCGGGCTCCGATCTCGTTTATCTCGTCGGCGTAGTCCAGAGCCTCCAGAGAATAGAACAGGCTGTTGTGCCCGTTCCGGCGGTCCACATCGCAGACAAGATACCGCACATTGGGATTGCTTATCTCATTTTTCTTCGAAATAATACTCACCGTATCGTATCCCACGGTGGTATCCTCGTTCCCATGGAGGATCAGCACCGGCGTATCCGTGGAATTGATGGCGTCCACCGCCGTCAGCCCGAAGGTATCGCCGAAGGTCAGCTTCTGGTTCAGCCAGATGAAGGGCTGCTCCAGATAGATCAGCGGTCCGATCATCCCCTTGCCCCACTCCATGATCATGGGCATGGCCTCATTGAACCCCGCCACGCTGGCGGAAGCGGCAATATCGTGGTCAAAATGGAAGATGGCCGCCGCGGCGTACCCGCCCCAGCTGTGCCCGAACAGAAACACAGGCAGGCCATCAAACCGGCTCTCCCCCTCCACCCAGGTCAGGGCGGCGTCCAGGTCCAGCACCGACTGATTCAACCCGATGCAGTTCTTCCCCTCGCTGTCCCAGCAGCCGGTGTTGCTGTAGCACAGCACCTGATAGCCGTGGTCCGCGAACCACATCATCTCCGGCAGGTAGCTCCCCTCGCCGCCGCCCAGACCGTGGGCGATGACCACCAGTCCCTCGGGGTTGTCTCCGCCGTAGAGGTGCCCCGTCAGACGGTTCTCCCCGGAGAGGAAGCTCACCGCCTCCCGGTCATACCGGTCCGCGATGTCCTCATAGAGGATGCTGGATGTAAGCCCCGCCTCCGGCGGCTCCGTGCGGGCGAAGGTATCGTTCATCAAAACCTGCACCACGACAGGGGACGCGATGCAGAACAGTACCAGCAGGGTCAAGAGGACAATGCCGGTGATTTTCAGGACCTTTTTCTTGGTTTTCATTGTATTGCCTTTCTTTACGCAAATTATGGGACCGTCATTGGGCCTGCGGCCCAGCTGGGACGGGCAAAGCCCGTCCGCAAGGCTCCAAGGGAGCCGCGCAAGCACCGGCCGGTCCGGCGGCGCACGCGCCGCCTCCCTGCCGCAGCCGCCACCGCAGGCCGCTGTACCGCCGCTGCTGCTTGTCGTTGGCGGCCATGCGCCCCAAGGCGCCGTCGTCGCCCACCACCACCAGCAGCTCCCTGGCTCGGGTGACGCCGGTATACAGCACCCCCCGCACCATCAGCGCCGGGGCGGCCGGCAGGGCCACCAGCACCACCGCCTTGTACTCGCTGCCCTGGCTCTTATGTACCGTCACGGCGTAGGCCAGCTCCAGCTCCCCCAGCATGTCCGCCGTATAGGTGGCCGTGCGGTCGTCGAAGCGGATGCTCAGCAGCTCCCCGGCGGGGTCGATGTCCTCCACCACGCCCACGTCGCCGTTGAAGATCCCCGATCCGGTGACCCCGTCCCCCCGGACCCACAGCACGTCATAATTGTTCCTAGTCTGCATCACCCGGTCCCCGGTGCGGAAGGTCAGCTCCCCCCACACCTTCTGCCTCTTCTCCGGCGCGGGCGGGTTCAGCGCCTTTTGGAGGGCCCGGTTCAGCGCCCCGGTGCCCCACTCCCCCTTCCGGGTGGGGCACAGCACCTGGATCTGCTCCGGCTCGATCCCCATATTCTGGGGCAGGCGGGTCCTGCACAGCTCCACCACCAGGTCCACCGCCGACAAGGGGTCCCGGCGGCGCATAAAGAAGAAATCGCTCTGGGCGTTGTTCCGCAGCTCCGGGACCTGTCCCTCGTTGACCGCGTGGGCCGCCCGGATGATGGCCGAGGCCTGGGCCTGCCGGAAGATCTCCGTCAGCCCCACCGTCTCCACCCGTCCCGAGCGGATCAGGTCCCCGAACACGTTCCCCGGCCCCACCGAGGGCAGCTGGTCCGGGTCCCCCACCATGATCAGGCGGCAGTCGTCCTTGATGGCGGACAGCAGGGCGTGCATCAGCGGCAGGTCCACCATGCTCATCTCGTCCACCACCACGGCCTCCGCCAGCAGGGGCTCCTTCTCGTTCTTCTGGAAGGTCAGCTCCCCGGTATCCTCCCGCCAGCTCATGCCCAGACACCGGTGGATGGTCTGGGCCTCCCTGCCGCACAGCTCTCCCAGCCGCTTGGCGGCCCGTCCCGTGGGCGCCAGGAGCAGGGTGGTGCATCCCATCCGGTCCAGCATCGCCACGATGCCCCGGACAGAGGTGGTCTTGCCGGTGCCCGGCCCGCCGGTGAGGAGGACCACGCCCTGCTTGGCCGCCAGCTCTACCGCCCGCCGCTGGGCGGGGGCGTAGGTCAGGCCCTGCTCCGTCTCGATCTGCCCGATGATGGCGTCCACCCGGTTGGCCACGTGGTCCAGCCGGTCCGCCTGACAGCGGAGCATCCGCTCCAGCTTCTCCGTGACGCCGGCCTCCGCATCATACAGGCGGCGGAGGTAGCAAGCCTCCACCCTTGCCACCTGCTGGCGGCGAATGGCTCCCCGCCCGATGAGGTCGTCCAGGGAGGTCTCCGCCATATCCGCCGGGCAGTCGATGAGCTGGGCGGCGGCGGCGATCAGCTTGTCCCTGGGCAGGAACACGTGGCCGTTGTTCAGATTGTAGGTCAGCTCGAAGAGCACCGCCGCCTCCACCCGCCTGCGGCTGTCCCCGGCCATGCCCATGGACAGGGCGATCTCGTCCATGACGGCGAAGTCCACCCCGTACAGCTCGTCCACCAGCAGGTAGGGATTTTCCCGCACCGCGTCCAGGGCCTCGCCGCCGTACCGCTGGTACAGCCGCAGCGCCAGGGACAGGGGCAGGTCGTTGGAGGACAAAAACGCCATCAGCCGCCGCATCCCCGTCTGGTACCGGAAGCTCTCCCCGATCTCCCGGGCCCGCCGGGGGGAGATGCCCTTGATCTTGGTCAGCTCCCCCGGCTCCTCCTCCAGCACCATCAGGCTGTTGGCCCCGAAGCGCTGGACGATGGCGCTGGCGGTGGCCGGCCCCACGCCCTTGACCACCCCGGAGGCCAGATAGCTCAATATCTCGTTCTCCTCCGTGGGCATGTACCGCTCCACCTGGCGGGCCTCCACCTGGTCCCCGTGGACCGGATGGCTCACCCACCGGCCCACCACCACCAGGTCCTCCCCCGGCGCGGCGAAGGGGATGGACCCCACCACCGTCACCGCCTCGCCGTCGGTGGTCACCAGCCGGAGCACCGTGTAGCCGTTCTCCTCGTTCTGATAAATAACATGGGAGATGGTCCCGCTGATCGTACATTCATTCATAGCGCGGACCCTCCCCCTTTTTTATGACTGTTCGTATAGTTTCCCCAATTTTCTACGGTCCCTCCGGGACCGGCGGGGCGCTTTCACCCCGTCAGGAAATCCGCGGCCTCGTCTCTGCCGCACAAGATCACCCAGCGGTACTTTCCCGCCAGGAGCCGGGCCAGCTTCCGTCCCTCCTCGGTGAGGCCGCAGTCCACCAGCAGGGCCCTGCCGGACAGTCCCCGCTCCCGCCGCAGGCTCTCCAAAAAACGGAGCTGCTCCTCCAGCCGCTCCCCGTCCCCCTGGGCGGGCAGCAGCAATCCGATCTCCCTCCGGCGCTCCGGCCCCGCGAACAGCACCGCCCGCACCGCCGTCCACACCAGGGACGCCAGCCCGACCGCCGCCAGCAGCGCTACCACGCCGTCCTGCCACAGCTGCATAACTTCCTCCTTCCGCCGCCCTCCGGCGGCCTTCCGATCCGTTATGCCAGTCTATGCAGGGCCCCTCGGATTTGACAGCCCCGCCTCAGAAGAGGCTCGCCACCCCGAAGGTCAGGATGCTGATGGCTATACCGGCGACCAGCACCCCGGTAAAGATGGACGGGATGGCCTTCCGCAGGGGCATGTCCAGAAAAGCGGCGGCCAGGGCCCCCGTCCAGGCCCCCGTCCCCGGCAGGGGGATGGCCACGAACAGCATCAGCCCCAGGTACTTGTACTTCGTCACCTTCTGCCCCTTCAGGTGGGCCTTTTTCTCCAGCTTGTCCACCAGCCGGTTCAGCCGGGGGAGCCTCCGGCGCATCCACTGGAAGATCCGCCGGATATATACCAATATGAAGGGCACGGGCAGGATATTCCCGATGATGGCGGCCAGATACGCCGCCCACACCGGCAGGCCCCGGGCCACGCCGAAGGGAATGCCTCCCCGCAGCTCCACCACGGGCACCATCGACACCAACATCGTAAAGCAGAACTCTCCCGCCGGGTTCTGCGTCAGCCACTGCATGATATCCATCGTAGACTTTTGCAACCTTTCTTTTCCAACGCCCCCGCAGCGGGGCGAGACATGCAAAAAGGTCCCGGCCCTAGAGCCGGGACCTCAACGCCCCTATTTTACCACATCCGTTCCAAATCCGCAAGAGGTTTTCTGCGGGGCGGCGCGGGTCACATCTGCTCGCTCAAATACAGCCCCACCCGGTTCTGGAGCAGGCGGATGGTCTCGTCCAGGTCCTTGGCCCCGGCGAAGTAGGGATCGCATATCTCATGGATCAGGTTCATCAGGGAGATGTCCCAGATACATATCTTATCGATACTGTTGAAAAATTCCTCAAACTCCCTGACCCGCTCCTCCGTCAGCGGCGGGGCTGTGAGCTCCTCGTTGGTCACATAGTTTATATCCAATATCGTCTTCACCGTCATGGCGGTGTTTTTCTTCACCTCATATGCGTCCCTTTCCAGCGGGATGACGCTCTGACTGTCCGATAGATTCGTCATCACGGTCCGGACAAATTCCCAGGCGGCCTCCTTGTTCCCGCAGGAGGAGGATATGCCCAGCTGCGGCCCTCCGGGCCGGAACATGCTGCCAACGCTGCCGTCCTCCACGGGATAGCCGACGAAGGCGCACCGTCCGCCCCACAGCGCGTCCCAATACGCGAGGCGGTCCAAGGACAGATATGTGAGCTCCTCCAGCAGCTGCAGGCCCTTCCGCTGCCGCGCCCTGGCCTCCTCAATGAGAGCGTCCCAAGCGTCCCCAAGGCCCGCGGTCTCCTTATTTACTTCATCATCGGTGGGGAACGTCTGAATAAACTCCAGCATAGAGCGGAAGCTGGGATCGTCAAAGGAACAGGTCCCCGCCTCCCGGTCCACATAGGCTCCCGCGGCGTACCGCAGCAGGGAACCGGATATCGCGCTCCGGCTGGTATCGAAGGACAGGACGGTGGAGCCCTCCGGCATGGCGGCGAAGGCGTCCTGAAGATCTCGGAGGGTCCAGCTGGTCCGGTCCCCCACCACCTCCGCCGAGCCTATCAGCGTTTCGATCCCCACCGACCCGAAGAGCATATAGAGCCCTCCGTCCACCTCGGAGAGCTTCAAGGGAGCTTCCAGCACGCCCTCCCGGCCCAGCTCCGGGTCGTTCTCAATATAGGGCCACAGGTCCTCCAGATAGCCCTTCTTGACCATCTGGTAGAGGGGGAGGGAGCCGCCCAGATCGATGATGTCCGGGACCTGTCCGGAGGCCATCTCCACCAGCAGCCGGTCCGGCCCCTGGTCGTCGGTCGCGGTGAGCGAATAATCCTTGACCACGATCTGGACGTCGTCGTGGGAGCGGTTGAACCGGTCTATCACGTCCCGGCGGACGGACCGTTCGGAATTCGATCCGCTGAGCTGGGCGAAGACCAGGACCTCCTTGTCGGGGTCGATCTCCTGCTCCTGTCCCGGCACGACGGGCGCAGGAGCAGGCTCCTGAGACGGCGGCGGCTCCTGACCGCCTGCGGAGCAGGCAGTCAGGAGGAGGGCCAAAAGGACAAAAGTCAATGCTAATGAACGATTATTTTGTGACTTCATGTTTATCCTTAATGGTGCAAATGCTAACCCCGAAAGTTGCAAATGTCATCAAGAGTTATTGTTCTAGTTTGCACAAGAACATTACACTTTTTGTTTGCACAAAAATAATCGGTAGACTGTGTGTTATACGTATGCGTATGGGTCATGTTGGTGTTCCAGCAACCACCAACAGTGCGAGTTGTACGAGTAATCACCGGCGTGCCCGGCGTAAGCGATGTACTAACTTTACATACAGTACACATCCAGGACCGTGCCTCATTCTCCATCGCCATCGCGGGCATCGCCATGCAGCTGAGGGACAGCATCAGGGCCAGGGCCAAGGCCAGCAGCTTCTTGGTTTTCTTCATAGTCGTTTCCTCCTCGTATAATAGTGTTTCCACCCGCCGGGGGCGGATGCTTTTGTCCAAAGGCTTCCGCGGTTCCTTTCGGTAGATACAGCATACCATAGGCGGCTTCTTGTGTACATATCGGCTCGTGTTAGCAAAAAATAACAAGAAACGATATGCTGGGTGTTGACTTTCTGCCACGATCCTGTATACTGATAAGCATCAGCCTATATTATAAAGGAGGTCAGCATGGAACAAGTCTTTTTAGGAGATTACGTCCGGAGGCGGCGGGAGGACCTGGGCCTGACCCAGGGACAGCTCTGCGAGGGCATCTGTGAGCCGATAACGATATCCCGCCTGGAAAATGGCAAACAGGTCCCCTCCTATACCCGTATCAAGGCCCTGCTGGAGCGTCTCGGTCTTCCCAGCAGCCGGTATTTTGCGCTGCTGAGTAAAAACGAAGAGCGGATGGAGACCCTGCGGAAGGATATCCGTGCAGACGTTATCTGCTTTGAGCGGGCCGTGGAAAACGACCGCCCCCATATTCGTGGACAAGCCCTGGAAAAGCTGAAGGAATTGGAACAGCTTGCGGAGCCGGATGACCAAGTCTGCCGGCAGTACATATTGAGTACAAAAGTTTCTCTAGGGAAACCGGATGAGCCCTACAGTTTTGAGGAGCGGCTGGATATGCTCATGGAGGCCATCCGGCTGACGGTCCCCCGGTTTGATTTGGAGGAAATCAACCTGGGCCGTTACAGCATTGAAGAAACGACCGTCATCAACCAGATCGCGCGGTGCTACGCGCATATGGGACAAAAAACAAAAGCAATTGACATTTATCGCCAATTGCTTAAGTATATTGAAAAAAATGATTGGGAGCTTCCGAAATATGCCGGGCATTTCTGCCTAATCGCACATAACTATGCCATTGATCTGGGTTTGGAAAAACGTTATCAGGAGTGCATTGAAATTGCAGAGCGAGGGCGGCAGGTCTGTGTGAGATATGGCGACTACCAGTTTTTGCCCGGATTTTTGGCTATCCTTGCGGAGTGCCACTATTTTATGGATGAAAAAACGCAGAGCGCCAAGCGGTATATGGAAGCCTGCTATATTTACGAGGCTATCGGAGAGGAGCACAATCTACGCATTATTCAACAAGAGATGAAAGACAGGCTGAACCTGGACATGCCGTGTTAATAATAATGCCCTGCGCTATGGTCCTCCGGAAACTCCTCCATCAGCGGCATCAGCGGTTCCTCCGGCGCTTCCGGCTCCACAGCCTCCACAACGGCAGGCGGTTCCGCGTCCTCCGGGACATCGGCTGCATGGGCCTGCCCCGGCAGCAGCGAAATACACATCAGCAGGGAAAGCAGTAAGGACGTCAATTTTTTCATTGCGGGGGACCTCTCTTTCTTTAGTATAAACGCAGTATACACCTGCTGTATATAAATAAAAATATCGTCTCATGTTATTTTTCTCTAACGCAAAACGATAGGCCGGGGCTACGCCCCGGCCCTTTCTTTTACCGCGCCAGCACCTTTTTACTGCTCCGCACCGGTGATATAGGCGGCGATCAGCGCTTCCAGCTCAGCCGCCGTATATGTTTTGTCCGAGGGAAATCAATTTTGCATCTGTAGGGCGCGGCTTCATTTTCTCAAAATTGATCTCCCTGGATCACCTCTGCTCGTTGACGTAGAGCGTCACCCGGTTCTGAATGAGCGCCACCGTCTCGTCCAGCGTCTTGTCTCCGGCAAAATAGGCACCAGCGGCTTCCCAGACGATGTTATAGATATTGGTGTCGTACATGCCGGCCCTGGTGATGCTGTTGACCAGGGTCTCATACCGTTCCCATTCCTCATCCGTTACTTTGTGGTACTCGACCCGAACATTATCAGGCCTCTTGCCAAATCCCCTCCCTTTGGGGACAAAACGGTCGCTTTGAGCAACCCGCTTCACATTGTCGTGATCCTCCCGGTTGATTGGGATACAGAGAGGGCCGTTGCCTTCCCTGATCATGTCCTGGTCGTATTTCGGCAGGATCATCTGTCGGAGAAACTCCCAGGCCGCCTCCTTATCCTGACAGACAGAGGACATGGCCAGATTGCGCTTGGGAATGAAGCTGCTGCCAATGCTGCCGTCCGCGGTTGGATAGCCTACAAAGGAGACCTGTCCACCGTTGGCGATAAGGGCGGATATCAGTTGTATATCCATCACATTGTAGAGCGGATACGCCCACAGCATCTGTTTTCCGCAGCGCATTCGGTCCAGGAGTTCCCTGCTCGCCCCCTCCTCCGTATACAGGACCTCGTCAGGGAATCCGTTGACAAACTGCAGTGCCTCCCGGAAATTCTCGCAGTCAAAGGAGCATTGACCATTCTCCCAGTCCACATAGCCGTCCAGGGTCATGCACACCATATAGCCAAAAACATCCAGCTTCTGAAAGTTGTACTCCAGGATCGTGGACTCCTCCGGCATGGCGGCAAAAGCCTCCTGAAGCTCCGCCAGTGTCCAGCTCATCCGGTCCCCTACGACGCTCTCCGCCCCTATCAACGTGCTGATATAGACCTCGTCAAAAAGGACGTAGAGCCCGCCGTCTACTTCGGCGGCTTTCAGCGGCGCTTCCAGAACGCCCTCCCGGCCCAGGTCCGGATCGTTTTCGATATAGGGCCACAGGTCCTCCAGATAACCCTTCCGCGCCAGCACTTGATAAGGCAGCAGGCAGGAGGAACTGCCATGCCCCAGGTCGATGATGTCGGGTATCTTTCCCGCCGCCATCTCGGTCATGAGCCGGTCCTGACCGCTGATGCCGTCCTCGTCGAGGTAGTCCCTGACCTCGATCCGCACGTCCTTGTGCGTGCGGTTGAAACGGTCCACCGCCGCAAGGTCCACGTTGTTTTTGGTCAGGTTGGCGTAGATCAAAGTGGTAACATCCGTATCCTGATCACCTGCGGGAGCGCAGGCGGCGAGGGTACCGAGCGCCGATATCATCAGGAACAGCGTCAAAACCTTCCATTTCATACGCAGTTTCATAAATTTCCACCCCTGTTGTTTGATCTGTATTTCTATGCTACCATACCCAGCCGCAAAATGCAAGGCCGGACGGCGGCGCGCCGGGCCGTCACGCCCTACAAACGTAGTTTTATTTACTCAAAATTGATCTCTCTGGGTCACCTCTGCTCGTTGACATACAGCCCCACCCGGTTCTGGATAAGCGCCGCCGTCTCGTCCAACGTCTTGTCCCCGGCGAAGTAGGCGGGGGACACGTCTTCAATAATGTTGAAAATATTATCGTCCATCAGCTCGATCCTGCCAATACTGTTCACAAAATCATCAAACCGCCGGACCTCCTCCTCCGTCGCTTTATGATACTCATGCCGGGGATCGCGTCTGAAAGGTCCCCAGTTCATGCAGACGAGCCTCAACAAATTGTAGTCGGCGCGGTTGACAGGGATCCCCACCCCCCCATGCTTCTTAGTGTCTGTCAACGCCTGATACATGGCTTCCGGTTCCTCATACTTTGGCAGCAGGGTCTCCCGGAGAAATTCCCAGGCTGCCTCCTTGTCCTGGCAGGTGGAGGACATGCAGAGCTTCCTGTTGTCATAAATGTAAAAGCTGCTGCCTGGCGCGTCGTCCTCCACGGGATAGCCGACGAGGGCCGCCTTCCCGTCGAGCCCATACAGCGCGTCTAAAAGTTGAATGGACAGAGGCTCCATAAGGACATAAGTCTCCACCATCTGGCGGCCCTCCATTCTTGCCCGCGCGATCTCTTCCCCCGCCTCTATGGATTCCTCATCGGTGAATATTTTGTGCTCCCGGGGAAAGCTGCCGGAAAATTCCAGGAACGCCTTGAACTCGCCTTCATTAAAAAAGCACTTGCCGGTCTCCCAGTTCACATAGTTGTTGACGTTCATACGGATGAGCTCAAAAAACACCGTTTCCGCGTCCGTATAAAGCGCCATGGGCGTGGAGCCCTCGGGCATGGAGGCAAAGGTCTCCCAGAAGTCCTCCAGCGTCCAGCTGGTCCGGTCTCCTACCACGCTCTCCGCGCCCACCAGGGTATTGATCCCCACTTTGCTGAAAATCGTATAAAGCCCCCCATCCACCTCTGCGGCTTTCAGGGGAGCTTCCAGGACGCCTTCCCGGCCAAGCTCCGGGTCGTTTTCAATATAGGGCCACAGGTCCTCCAGAATTCCTTTATGGACCAGGGATTCATAGGGCAGTACGCTAATGTAATAAGAACTGCCCCTCCCCAGGTCGATGATATCCGGGATCTTCCCCGCGCCGATCTCCGTTAAAAGGCGTTCCTTTCCGCTTCTTCCGCTGGAATCGCCGTCGTCAAAATAATCCCGAACTTCGATCTGCACGTCCTGGTGGCTCTCGTTAAAACGCGACACCGCCCCCCGGTCTACCCCGCCCTCCGTCAGGTTGGCGTAGATCAGAGTCGTGACCTCCGACTCCTTCTCGCCGCCTGCGGAGCAG
>OFHO01001969.1_pt1 | contig 13466 bp, 13 predicted proteins | sample 1521531 | NCBI WGS metagenome assembly OFHO01 (sample SAMEA3504124, study PRJEB24116) | mouse gut metagenome | biome: mouse gut; feature: mouse-associated habitat; material: faeces | place: Denmark | collected 2011
AAAAAATTTCGACTTGGTTTTTTTCCCATATATGTATATAATAATATGAACAGAATATTATTTTTATGACAAGCAATAGCCTGTATTTTATCAAAAAGGAAGGTATCTTATGTATAAAATCAATTTCAAACAACCTGTACATGTACATTTTATCGGCATCGGCGGCATCAGCATGAGCGGGCTTGCCGAAATCTTGTTAAAGGAAGATTTCCGGATTTCCGGTTCCGACAATAAGGAATCTGCGCTGACAGACCATCTGACGAACCTTGGGGCAACCATCTTCTATGGGCAGAAGGCTTCTAATATTATTCCCGGAATTGACGTTGTTGTATACACGGCTGCCATCCATGATGATAACGAGGAATACCAGGAGGCGGTAAACCAAGGCCTTCCTATGCTGAGCCGTGCAGAGCTTCTGGGACAGCTCATGACGAATTACAATACATCTGTAGCAGTGGCAGGCACCCATGGCAAGACCACCACCACTTCTATGCTCTCCCACATCCTGCTTTCAGGCGAGAAAGACCCTACGATTTCCGTAGGCGGCATCCTGAAGGCAATCGGAGGCAATATCCGGGTTGGCGGGCCGGAGGTGTTCGTCACGGAAGCCTGTGAATATACGAATAGTTTCCTGCATTTCTTCCCTAAAATTGGGATTATCCTGAATATTGATGCGGATCATCTGGATTTCTTTAAAGACTTGGACGATATCCGCCGCTCCTTTTGCAAATTCGCCGGACTGATTCCAGCGAATGGGACGCTGATTATCAATGGCGAGATTCCGAACCTTTCTGAAATCACGGATGGGCTTGAATGCCGTATCATTACCTATGGAAACGACCCTGCTTTTGATTACAGCGCCGCCAGAATTTCCCACGACGAACTAGGCGAAGCTTCTTTTGACCTTGTAAGGCACGGAGAAACCATCGACCGAATCTCCCTGTCTGTAAGCGGCGACCACAATGTATCGAATGCACTGGCTTCCATTGCGGCGGCAGACCTTCTGGACGTCTCCCTCGCGGCAATGAAAGATGGATTAAAAGACTTCCACGGGACCGACCGACGTTTTGAATACAAAGGAGAGGTACACGGGATTACGGTCATTGACGATTATGCACACCATCCGACGGAAATCAATGCTTCCCTGACAGCGGCGCGCAACTACCCGCACAGGGAGATCTGGTGCATTTTCCAGCCCCACACCTATACCAGGACAAAGATGCTCTTCCAGGAATTCGTTGACGCCCTGTCGCATACAGACCATATCATTCTTGCGGAGATATATGCGGCGCGGGAGACGGATACTCTGGGGATTTCATCCAAAGACATTGCAGACGCACTAAACCGCCGTGGCTGTGACGCATATTATTTTCCTACGTTTAACGAAATCCAAGATTTCTGTATGGAAAAATGCCAAAAAGGGGACTTGTTGATAACTATGGGGGCCGGAGACGTTGTAAACATTGGCGAAGCGCTCTTAAAACGTTAGTTATCCACATTTTCCACAAATTTTTATCCACAAAAAAGCCTGTTTTTCACGCAAAAACTTCTTTTTTGCCCGGTCGTCTGGTGCTATAATATCTCTACGAGAGGTACAAGTTACCAAATGAGTTACGAACTGACAAAAGGAGGTCCGGCGTAAGAATTATGACGAAATTAACCTTAACTAATTATGCACTGAGTAATACTACTGTGCTTGAGAATGAGTTCATTGACCATCACATGGTCAAAGCGAACGGAGAATACGTGAAAGTATATCTTCTTCTTCTGCGCCATATGAACAGGCCGGGCGGAATGATGTCTGTCCCTGAGATGGCAGATATTCTGGAATGTACGGAGAATGATGTCCGCAGGGCATTAAGATATTGGAAGAAACAGGAACTTTTGGACTACTGTGAACAGGCGGAACCGGTTAATGCGGACGGAACTGCTTCTATAACGGCATCTATGGAGGGCGGGAACATTGCATCTATGCCTGCAGACAGGGGCAATATTACCGTTACACCAACTGGCAGAATCCGTGTCTCTGGTATGCAGACAGGAATAGAACATGTTTCTGCCGTTCCAAACGGCTTAGAACCTGTTTCTGCTATACAAGACGACACCGGACATGTCCCGGCGGCTTCAGACACTGCGAGTACCGGCGTATATCCTGCCGCATCCGAGCTTTCCGGCACGAATATCCAGCAATACCGTAACCGGCATGACCGCAAGGAATTTAAGGAGCTGATGTTTGTTGCCGAGCAATATCTCGGTAAGACCCTGTCCTCGTCAGACATCGATATGATTACATATTTTTATGACACGCTTCATATGTCGGCAGAACTGATTGAATATCTGATTGAGTATTGTGTGGAGAACGGGCATAAGAGCATGCATTATATCCGCAAAGTCGCCCTGTCTTGGAATGAGCAGAAGATTACGACGGTATCGGAGGCAAAATCAAGTACCGTTTTATATAGTAAGAACTGTTATTCCATACTGAACGCTTATGGAATCAAGGGACGCGCTCCTGCAGCATCCGAGATCGCCTATATCCGGCGTTGGAACGATGAGTACGGATTTTCCCTGGACTTAATTCTGGAGGCATGCAACCGTACGATGAATGCGATACACCAGCCGAATTTTGAATACACAGACACGATACTCAAGAACTGGTTAGAAAAGAACGTTCGCCACATTAAGGATATTGACGTACTAGACGCCAATTATATGAAAGAAAAAGAGCGCCGGAAAAAGTCCGCCGGTAAGCCGGCAGCTACGGCAAAAAGCAGTAAAAGCAACAAATTCAATAATTTCAGCGGGCGTTCTTATGACATGGATTCTCTGGAACGCAGGCTTGTCCAGCAATAAGACAGGAGATTTGGCAGAATATGGCACTTTCAAACTCACAATATGACCAGATGATGCGTACCTACGAACAACGGCAACTGGATAATGAATACCGATTAAGGGAACGCTATCAGAAAGCCTATTCCCTGATTCCTGCATTGGAAGAAGCGGATCATGCCATTGCTTCCCTCAGTGTAGAGAAAGCCCGCCGTCTTTTGGACGGCGATGAGCAGGCTCTCCTTTCTCTGAAAGAAGAGCTGAATTCTCTGATACGCCGCAAACAGCAATTATTGGCAGACAGCGGCCTTCCTTTGGACTTCCTTGCGCTTCACTATACCTGCCCGGACTGCCGGGACACAGGATATATCGGAGACGAGAAGTGTCACTGTTTCAAGAAAGCAATTGTGGAACTTCTCTACGAGCAGTCCAACTTAAAGGAAGTCTTGAAGAAGGAGAATTTCTCCACCTTTTCCATAGACTATTATTCCCGCAGCCACATCGACCCGCTGACAGGGAGATCAGCGCTGGAATCTATCCAAACAGCGCTAAAGGTCTGCCGCAGTTTTGTGGACACATTTTCCCGGGAATTCCGGAACATTTTATTATACGGGGATACGGGGGTCGGGAAGACCTTTCTCTCCCACTGTATCGCAAAAGAACTTATTGACACCTCCTGTTCTGTGGTTTATTTCACAGCCGCACAGTTGTTTGACGTATTGGCAGAGAGTACGTTCGGCAGGCACGGGGAACAGGATTCCGATATACAGGAACATATCTACGACTGCGATCTTCTTATCATTGACGATCTCGGGACAGAACTTCCGAATTCCTTTACCGTATCGCAGCTTTTTATCTGCCTGAACGAACGGATTTTAAGGCAGAAGGCAACCATAATATCAACCAATCTTGCATTGGAGGATATACAATCCATCTACTCTGAGCGGACGTTCTCACGAATCAGCAGTAACTACACGATTCTGAGGCTGACCGGGGATGATATCCGCATTCAGAAAAAATTACTTAATTTGGGAGGTACGAATGATGCTACGCCGTAATGACCGTATTCTGGAAAACATACCCATAGGGGCGCTGGGAATTATTGCCCTTGACGGCTGCAAGGAGATGGGTAGCCGGGTAAACGACTACATCGTAAAATGGCGTCAGGAAGACGGCAATATTTTTAAGGATGACGTCGTTTATAATGGATATGAGAGGGATACCTATCTGATCGACGCAAAAGTGCCCCGTTTTGGCTCCGGGGAAGCCAAGGGCATTATCAACGAATCCGTTCGCGGAAAAGATATCTACCTTATGGTGGATGTCTGCAACTACAGCCTGACCTATTCTCTGACCGGGCATACGAACCATATGTCCCCTGACGACCATTACCAGAACTTGAAACGTGTTGTCGCCGCAATCGGAGGCAAGGCAAGGCGAATCAATGTTATCATGCCGTTCCTGTACGAAAGCCGCCAGCATAAGCGGAGCAGCCGCGAGTCCTTAGACTGTGCCCTTGCCCTTCAGGAGTTGGTACGCATGGGGGCAGACAATATCATTACCTTCGACGCCCATGACCCGAGAGTGCAAAATGCGATACCGCTGAATGGCTTCGAGACGGTAAGGCCGACGTATCAGTTCGTGAAAGGGCTTCTGCGCCGTTTCGACGATTTGCAGATTGACAGCGGCCATATGATGGCAATCAGCCCTGATGAAGGGGCGACCGGGCGCGCCGTATATCTGGCAAATGTATTGAATCTTGATATGGGCATGTTCTACAAACGCCGTGACTATACGAAGATTGTTGACGGGCGTAACCCGATTGTCGCACATGAATTTCTTGGCTCTTCGGTGGAGGGGAAGGATGTAATCATACTTGACGATATGATTTCCTCCGGCGACAGTATCTTAGATGTTGCAAGGCAGCTCAAGCAGCGTAAGGCAAGACGTATCTTTGCCGCGGCGACATTTGGGTTGTTCACGAACGGATTGGACAAGTTTGATAAGGCTTATGAAGAGGGAAGCATCGACGCAATCCTGACTACCAACTTGATTTATCAGACGCCGGAACTTCTGGAAAGGCCGTATTATATTAATTGTGATATGAGTAAATATATTGCTTTGATGATTGATACGCTGAACCATGACGGGTCAATCAGCAGTATTTTGAATCCGGTTGATCGGATTCATCATGTGGTGAATAAGTACAAAAATAACGAGACGGTTTAGGGGAAGGGTGTTGGAATTTATTTTGCGGGCAGTTGGACGCGGTTGGAAGCGGGAGGGGGACCCGGTGCAGACGAGGCAACATTCCGGTGAACTAACTGCTAACTTCGACTAAGGAGCTCAGGAGAGCCTTCGCTCCTAAGTCTCCGTAAGCAGTGGATTTCACCTCCATTAAAAACGTCCCTGAATTGTCTGTGTTGGGAGCCGCCCGTCCATAACTGCTGTTCGTTGGATAAAACTCTCATACTATCGGCTTTGGAGGATTAGTGGTGCTGTCGGAAGTCCTTCTCTTTAATCAGGGATTGCTAAAATGATACGTTAAGTGACAGATTTGTTATGGAATAGTCACGGATGGGTAATGTAGGCAGGATATACTAGAAAGCACATCAGGAGAGTAAAGCATGCAGGAAATTATCTGCATCATTTCTGAGAGTCTATTTTAAGAAGGGGAATCGTATGGAAATATTACGGATTGAGGATCTTTGTAAGGTTTACGGGGAAGGTGAAAATGCGGTCCATGCGCTTGAGCATGTTTCATTCTCAGCGAACCGTGGGGAATTTATCTCCATCGTCGGCTCTTCCGGTTCGGGCAAATCGACGCTTCTGCATCTGATTGGCGGTGTTGACCGCCCTACCTCCGGAAAGGTGACGGTCGGGGGCGTGGATGTCTATGGGCAGAACGAGGAGGAGCTTGCTATCTTCCGCAGACGCCAGGTGGGGCTGATCTACCAGTTCTATAATCTGATTCCTGTACTGAATGTGCGGGAAAATATGTCTCTTCCGGTGTTGATGGACGGCAGGGATATCAACGAAAAACGGATGGAGGAACTGTTAGAACTTTTGAAGCTGAAAAACAGGGAAGGGCATCTTCCCAACCAGCTCTCCGGTGGGCAGCAGCAGCGCGTATCCATCGGAAGAGCGCTGCTCAACGCACCGGCTCTCCTTCTTGCCGACGAGCCTACCGGAAATCTGGACAGCGAGAATAGCCGGGAAATCATGAAACTTCTGCGCTATTCCAATGAAGTGTACCACCAGACCATCATTGTGATTACCCACGATGAAAATATCGCCCTTCAGGCAGACCGGATTCTTGCCTTGGAAGACGGCCGTATTGTGAAAGACGAGGTGATCCGCCGATGAATATTTTCTCGAAAATAACGGCAAAAACTATGAAGGCAAACCGTGTCCGGACAATCGTGACCATAATCGGCGTGATTTTATCTACTTCTATGATTACGGCAGTGGCGACCTTCGGCTCCAGTTTCCAGAGATTTCTGGTGGATTATTCCATTTCTCAAAACGGCAAGTGGCATGTAGCCGTCACAGGCACAGATTCTGAACAGGCACATTCCCTTTCGGAGCATGAAGACGTGGAGAAGGCGGCAGTGCTGAAAACCCTTGGCTACGCCTGGTTTGAACCGGTAGTGAGGCAGTCTCCTTCCATGCCTTATCTGTATGTGCGCTCACTGTCCAAGGAAGCCCTTGAGATGCTGCCCGCCCACATGAAGGAAGGCCGGATGCCAAAGACAGCGGATGAGATTGCCGTTCCTGCATTTATGCTGGCAAATGAAGATGAGGGCAGCCAGACGGAGATTGGCGACACGCTGACGCTTGAACTTGGCGAGCGTTCCTATGAGGGCATCAGACTCGGGCAGTCAAATGAATATATGGATGATGAGTATGAAGATGACGAGACATTTACTCCAACGGGGACACGGACATTTACCGTGGTGGGCGTCTATGCTACCTGGCCCGACGTGTCCTTCTGGGCTCCGGGTTATGACGTGCTGGCCGGCCCGACGGAAGAGGAGACAGAGTATCAGGACGTATTTCTGGAATTGAAGCAGCCCCGCCACGTTTTTGATTTTTCAGATGAAAACCTGGGAAAAGGCGGGACGGCGGTCATGTACAACAACTCTCTCCTGAGATGGCTTGGAATTGCGGACAACTCCAATTGGGTGATTGTGCTGACAGGGCTTATGGTGATTCTGGTCGGAGTCATTATGGCTGGCTCCATTTCACTGATTTACAATGCATTTTCCATTTCAATGCGGGAGCGGACAGTACAGTTCGGGCTTCTTTCCTCCATTGGCGCAACGAAAAAGCAGCTCCGGCGCGCCATGCGCTATGAAGCATTTTTTGTAAGCGCAGTGGGCATCCCGCTGGGAATCCTTGCCGGAGTCGGGGGAATCGGGGTGACGCTCCATTATATTGGAAGCGGGCTAAGCAACTGGATTCATGGCACGGAAAAGGGAATTCCGCTGTATGTCCCAATCTGGGCTGTAGCGGCGGCGGCTTTCATTGCATTTGTGACGATTATGATTTCTGTGTGGATTCCTTCCAGAAGGATTCGCAAGATTACGCCCTTGGAGGCAATCCGTTCCAGTACGGACATCCGTATCAGACCCAATGAAGTCAAGACGGGAAACTGGATTTCATCCTTATTCGGGCTTGAGGGGATGATGGCGCAGAAGAATTACAAGCGTGACCGCAGGAAATACCGCGCCACCGTGATTTCTCTGACCATGAGCATCGGGCTGTTTACGGCGGCGGGACTGTTTCGGAGAACCAGATCATCTTATATGAAGATGATAAAGAGGAACCCGCGTACTTTCTGGAAGCGCCGGAGATGGATTTGAAGTATACCCTTTATGCAGATGTAAACGAACGAGAGGCAGACGTAGAACATGTCCTGAAACGGACGGAAGGAATCCAGGCTGTGTCGAAACATTATCGGGACTCCTTTTATTTTGCCATTCCAAAGGATTGGGCGCAGACAGGGCTTCTCAGTATCTATTCCCAGACATTGTCTGCCGAGGGGGATACGCCGGAAACGGCTCCGGATGACACCGTCTGGATTCACGCAAATATGCTCATTTTAAATGATGCGGATTTCAGGCAATTTGCCCGGGAACAAAAGGTGGAAGTTTCCTCCTATCAAGACAGCGGCCATGTGAAGGCGTTATATCTGAATACTGCAATAAATTTTAACACGGATACTGAGCGGTATGAGAAGGAAACCATTTTCCCGGAAGAGACTGACCAGTTGTTTGAGGGCGGATATCTGGAGTATGACGATGAAGGAAGAGCCGTAAGTTTCCACAAGACGATGGAATTCGAGCTTGGAGACCCCGTTGAGCAGATGCCGGAGTCTTTTGGGGAATACACAGATGGAATCTTTATGATTCTGCCGGAATGTATGTACCAGAAATTCTATGAAAATTTTCAAACAGAATTTCTCAGCGCCGTCTATGGGATACAATGTGAGAATCTAAACGAGACCTTCCGGAAACTTGAAGCCCAGATGGAAGAACAGCGTTTGTCGGATTGCGGGTATATGGAAAATTTGATGGAAGAATACGAGACGGACAGGAATACCCTTGTCGCAGTCAAGGTGCTGACTTATGGTTTTGTGGTTTTGATTTCTCTGATTGCTGTGGCAAATGTGTTCCATACCATTTCCACGAACCTGATGCTTAGACGTAAAGAATTCGCTATGCTGCGCTCTATGGGAATGTCGCCTAAAGGGTTCCGGAAAATGATGAATTTTGAATGTTTGATTTATGGGATTCGCTCGCTGGTATATGGATTCCTGCTGACCGGGCTTATCAGCGCGGCGTTGTACCGGACGCTGGGAGCTGGGGCGGATGTGGATTTCCTGATGCCTTGGGGGTATCTGTCCGTGGCGGCAGCCGGGGTGTTCCTGGTGGTGTTCCTGACAATGATGTATACCATGAGAGTGATTAAGAAGAATAATATTGTGGAAGAGCTGAAAATGAATTAATGTGAAAAGCAGTTAGGGTTTGCATATTTTATGCAAGCCCTATTTGCTTGTGAATTTCCCTTGAAGCGTCATTGCTCTTGCAAAGTTCTATACTGTGAAAATGCCCTACACCCCATATCTGTATCCATTGTAAATCCAATAGACTTATAAAATTGAATAGTCTTTTTTGTATTGTCGGTAAGTAAATGTTTCTGATATACATCCTTGTACTCTAATAAAATCTTTTCAAGCAATGCCTTCCCGATACCCTTGTGTTGGTACTCTGGATAAACCAACAAGTCTTGAATAAATACCACAGAAAAACCGTCTCCTACAACTCTGATAATCCCCGCCATTTTATCATTCATATAAGCAGCATAGATCTTTAAAGAATTTTCGTATGCATTCTTCAGCATTTCAGGGTTATTTACATAATTTGTCCAACCAACACTTTGGTATAACTTCAATATCTCGCTCTCATTATATTCTTTATATTCTTTGATAAAAACTTCCATATCTGTCCTTTCAAGCCGTTTGCTTTTCGATAATCATTCAAACTGATGCCTACAACATTCCCCCGAAAATTCCGGCAAGAACTGTGGCAAAGCTCCCTGTTACAAAACCAGCAATATTCATCTTTGGAAGCAGATAGTTTTCGATGGTCTGTCTCTCCATTTCATTCTCTGCCGTTACTTCCGCAACCTCCTTCGACAGATACATAGTTGCAGGGAATCCATACATACATGTCAGGCACATTACGATTGCCAGGTTCGGCTCGATTTTAAAAATCTTCCCACATATAAAGCCCGTAATACATCCGAAGAATGTGCCAACGCACAGAATGAATGCCATTGGCCCGAGAAGTGCAAGTACGTCTGACGGCGAGCATGTTGCGAAATCTGAAAACAGAATGATAACACAGGCAAACAGAATGAATCCTAAAGACTCTGTCTTCCCTAACGTATCCTCATCCAAGAATCCAATCTCTGTGAAAATAGTACCCATAATCAGGGCAACGATAATATAACTTACGTTGATTCCTGTCAGCAGCAGCAGAATTGCGGAAAAATAGTAACTAACTACGCCGACAACGCCAAGCTTCATCAAATGGAAGGATGGTCTGTCCAATGATTCCGGGAAACGAATCAGCCGCTTCTTGGCAGTCGTTGTCTCCCCAAGAACTGCGCTGCTGTATACTTCAAACTCAGCCTTGTTGTTCTTGAATGCTCTGCCGGCTCTCTTGAGGAACTGAGAGGATACTGGAATCCCCACAAGGCTCTGCAGGCCCAGCAGCAGTGTAATATATACCGACAAATCTTCCTTCCCCTTCTCCTGAAGGATTGTCTTCATTGCCACAGTAGCGGCCGTACCCCCGCCGAACACCGGTGTGCCGGCAAGCGCAAAATCCTTACCGATTACGAACTGACCAACGAATACCAGCGCAAAACATGCTGCCGTCAGGGAGATAATTGATACACATACCGTCTTCCACTGCCTTTTAAGCTCGGCAAAGTCAATCATATTCCCCATACCTACGATTAGCAGCGTAATGACAATTCCAGCCATCGGCAGGATTCCTGACAATTCATAAATGGATGCCGGCAGGCCTATCCAGAACCCAACCAGAAGGACTGCTGCTACAAACAAAACCACGTCTATGTTTGCTTTCGTCTTAACGGCAACATATTCACCGACTGTAAATATCAGTACAAATATCGTAAAAGCTAAAATATCAGGCATAATGTACCCCCTTATAATCTAAAATCGTTACTTTTCTTTTTTTCGTGTATCATACCTGGGAAATAAACACCGGCCAGTTACCAGGAATCTGTTCAGGGAAAAATTTATCAGGCTCCGGATAAGACTCTCCGAAAGTCTCAATCTCAACACTCACAATAATTTCCGGTGTTCTCGGCACGTTGATTTCAACCGGCTCATATGGATTGGGATATGTCTCCACCTTTTCCATTCTCAACAGTTCTTCGACACCTTCTGTCACCTGTGCGAATACAGGACACTTTCCAGCCAATTTTTCTACTTTTTTCAAAGGAAAAAAAAACTCGGTTCCTGCAATCTCTTCATCTGAAAAATATCCCAGGCACACGTCCCCAAGTTCCGGCACCTTGATGTTTCCATTACTCTCTTCTGCGATTCTGTTCGGAAGGAAATACTGACATTCCTTTCTGAAGAAAGCATTGTAGCTGACATCAATCCATGCCCCCGGAACAATGCGTTGAATAGCAAAATTATTATAGTATCCTTTTGTTGCTGCGCTAATGAAGCTGCATACTTCGTTATACGCATATTCAGGTCTTAGTTTCATAACAATCTTCTTACCATTGTTAAGCTTAATAGTAGCAGTCGGATTACTCATTCTTTCGTCTCCTTGTTTCATCATTGTAGTAATAGCTATTTGTCACAGAACAGGAAAGCTTTTAAATTCTCCCGTTCTTTGGCGTATAACGCATATCATTCACATTATAAACGGTAATGAACGCCGCCGGATCTTCCTTGGTAACATATTGCATTAATTTCTGGTATTCATTTTTGTCAACAATCGTAATAATCTCATTCTGGAATGTACCTCCATATGCTCCTTCTGCCTTATAAATGGTTGCTCCACTTTTCAGGGTATACAATATCCAGTCACGGATTTGCTTCTCTTTATCCTTTGAGATGATGCAGACTCTTCTCTTTATGTTCTGTCCGAAAATGAAATGATCCAGCACCATGCCATTCAGATAAGTTCCCAGGACACTTAATACCACGGTCTTTTTATCATACACAAATGCCGAACTCAACGCTACCAACATACCGCTGATACTCATCGCCTTGCCGAGATCCATATGCAAATACCTGTTCAGTATCTTTGCCACAATATCAAGCCCACCGGAGGACGCGTTCATATTGAACAGAATGCTAAGCCCAATGCTCACAGTAAAGATATAACAGGCCACGTCTAGCAGGGCATCTCCGGAAATCGATCCGTTGTTCGGTAGCAAGAACTCAAAAATACCAAGAAATACTGGCAGCAGAATAGATGTATATACGGTTTTGAACCCAAATTCGTGTCCGCAAAGGAGGAAACCAGCTATCAGTAGAATAACATTCAGGATCATTGTAATCACTGACACAGATAAGGGAACAAAATTGGACAGTACTATTGCCAGACCAGACACTGAACTGACCGCCGCATGGCTGGGAATCAGAAAGAAAAATACTGCCGCCGCAATAATCAGCGTAGCTATTGTCATCACTAATAATTCTCGAATCGTTCTTTTCATTTTTTTAATATCTCCTGTTCATAAACTACACTTTCGATTATATCATTTTCACCTTGTATCTGCCACTATAATTGCTATAACTCCATTTCATCTTCCATTTTCACAAAGCCATCCTGTAGCTATAATCTTCCCATCTATTTTGATAACGCTTACATAATTATTTTCAATATCCTTTTTATAGCATCCATGCTGTGTAAATCACAAAAAAAGTCCACCACTTCAACCGGATAATATTTCGGATATACTGTTTTTATCGTATGTTGTACTACATTATATACCTCCTGCGCATCCTGTATTTTTGCGAGTTCATATATCATAATCTTTCTCCAACTTTTAATTACCGATCCACTGAATATAATGCGGGCGGCACACTAACCTTCCCTTATTGTTGTCGTCGTATCCTCTCACCATAATAAATAAGCATCTTTGTGTTTCTATTATCGCTTTTATCTTCTTTACAACCGACAAACCATGATGTATTCTTCTTCATTTTCGTCAATGATTTCAAAACCTGCTTTCTGATACATACAAACCGCATAATTTACCTTCTGCACAGAAAGAGAGGTCTGCTTATACCCTTTTTCTCTCAGAAATTGCAACATAGCTTCCATAAGCGCTGTACCAATTCCTAAATTCCTGTATTCCTCATACAGTGATATTGCAAATGAGGGCGTTTCATCATCAATATGCCCGTAATCATCCATAATACGCACCCATACTGCACCTATAATCTTCTCTTTTATTTCTGCAACTAAGCACCAATCATCTTCTTTCCCAAAATCTTCGATATATACTTGAAGCTTTGGCTGTTCAATAATAGATTTTGGTGGTTTTCCCATACCCTCTGGAATAAAAATTGCTTCATACAGAAAATCAGATAATATTGGATATTCATTTTCTCTGATTTTCCTAATTTGATAATGCATACTTACTCCTTTATTACTTCTTTTAATACACTCTGCAAGATGCTCAATTATAGGCAAATTCTTTTAACACAATCCAAATGACTTTCTCCACTTTCCAAAGCACCACCTAAGAAACTTAACAAAAATCATTCACTATCGAGTTCACATCAATGGCAAGATGTTATTTGCCTGCCATCTGCTTCTCCTGCTACTCAATCATAACTATATAATATGGCCTAAATTATAAGCGATTTTTCTAAGAAAATCAACTATTAGTTTCCGTATCTTCAATCAGATTTTTCTTCAACACAGTAAGAGTTTCTTGGTTCTTTTTCAGCAGTTCAAGCTGTCGATAATTAGGCGTTTTCTTTCTCTCTTCATTGACTTTATAGGGCATATCCTATCAATCCCCTTTCCTATCGGCTCATTTCAAAAGCACGTTTCGGGCGTTTAATTGCC
>OFHO01001970.1_pt1 | contig 13450 bp, 17 predicted proteins | sample 1521531 | NCBI WGS metagenome assembly OFHO01 (sample SAMEA3504124, study PRJEB24116) | mouse gut metagenome | biome: mouse gut; feature: mouse-associated habitat; material: faeces | place: Denmark | collected 2011
CACCCCGCCCGTCAGGGCGAGAAAACGCCACCCCCGCCCGAAGGGCGGTCACCCCCGTCCCGCCCCGTGGGGCGAAATCCCCCGCTTACTGGGCAGTAACCAACAGAAAGAAGGCGCCAAGCATGTCAGAACTAACCCCCATGATGAAACAGTATCTGGAGATCAAAAAAGAAAACCCGGATTCCATCCTGTTCTTCCGCCTTGGCGACTTCTACGAGATGTTCGAGGACGATGCCCGCCTTGCGTCAAAAGAGCTGGATTTAACCCTTACCTCCCGGGACCACGGCAAGCACGCAAAGCCGGAGGAGGAGCGAATCCCCATGTGCGGCGTGCCCTACCACGCCAGTGAGGCCTACATCGCCCGGCTGATCGCCAAGGGCTATAAGGTGGCCATCTGCGAGCAGATGGAGGACCCCGCCTCCGCCAAGGGGCTGGTGAAGCGGGACATCATCCGGGTGGTCACCCCCGGCACCGTCACCGACGCCGCGTGCCTGGACGACAAGTCCGGCAACTTCATCTGCGGCATCTGCATGGATTCCCGCTCCGCCGCCGCCGCCTTCTGCGACATCACCACCGGCAAGGCCCACCTCACCAGCTTCACCGGAAAGGACCGGGCGGAGCACGTGGTCAACGAGCTGGGCCGCTTCTCCCCGGCGGAGGCCATCTTAAATGACGGCGCCTTCTCCGAGACCGCTTTGACGGAGGTCCTGCGGGAAAAATTCCACTGCCGTGTGGAAAACGGCGGCCAGCGCCGCTTCCTTCTCAACGAGGCGGAGCGGAACATCGGCGGCCCTGCCCCGGAGGTGGAGGCCCCACCCCCCACCCGCCCGGCGGTGAAAGGGGACACGGTGGAGCTGGTGTCTATGGGCACCAAGGCCACGGTGCTTTCCGTCAACAAGGACGGTTCCCTCCAGCTCCAGGCGGGCATTTTGAAAATTTCCGCCAAGCAGGAGGAGGTCCGGGTGGTGGAGGGGGAGACCCAGGCCCAGAAGGACGTGAGGCGCATCATCGCCAAGGCGGAGCACACCCTGCGCACCGCCGCCGTCCCCAGTCAGATCGACCTGCGGGGCATGATGACCGACGAGGCCATCGCCAACCTGGAGCGCTTTTTGGACACCGCCATGATGGGCAAGCTGGAGACGGTTACCATCATCCACGGCAAGGGCACCGGCGCGGTCCGGTCGGCGGTGCGCACCTATTTAAAACGCAGCCGTTATGTGAAGTCCTTCCGGCCCGGACGCTACGGCGAAGGGGAAGACGGCGTGACGGTGGCTGAGCTGAGGTAGGGAAGCAGCGGGGAAATCGAGTCCTGTAGACTATTTTTTATGGATTGGAAGAAAACTGAGGACGCACCATATGGTCCGTCCTCAGTTTGTTTTATTCAAGGATGGTTTTCTTCAAATATGGTTTCCTCCAATTCCAGGGGCTGGCCGCAGCGGTTGTCAATGTCCGTGCCATTGCCAGAAAACACTGTCTCAGGGAAGGCCAAATGTACTCTGTTGGGCACCCGTTCAAAGAGAACGGCGGTGCCGTTATTGCGGAACATATCTCCCTTATAACGGCTGTCCATTGGAGTCCCGGAGTCGGCGTTGAAGTGGATACCAATCTTATTGTCTGTGAAGGTACAGTCCCACGCGTTGCCCCAGTCGTTCTGAATCAGTAAGCCCGTGCGCCAGTGGTCTATGCGGCAGCCAAAGAGAAACATTCTATTGGAGGAAGAAACCCCAACCCCGTCTCCCCCGCCCACGATATCCACATCGTAGAGATAGGAGATGGCGTCACCAGGGTATGACACCCGGATCGGCCCGGTGAAGGTGGTACGTCCTTCCGCCCCCGCTTCTGCTCCGTAGAGGTTGACGGCAAAGGGGATGGTGATGCCCCCGTCATAGGTTACCGGGGGCAGACGGATGTCCACCGCCGCAGAGGAGTCGCCCGCAGTCAGTTCTTCCAGGCTGTCCAGCAGGGCCTGTACCTCCTCTACGGTGTCCAGAGGGGTGTCCTCCGGGGTAAAGTGGTAAACCGGAACGGGATGGGTCTGCATGGTCTGATAGAGATGGATCACGTCCCCATTTTTCATCTCGACCCTCCACTGGATACGGCCTTGACCGCTGCCGGCGTAGAAGTGGATGCTGGCGACCCGGGCGGCTTCGGGGACATAGTCCGGCCTGGGGACCGGCTCATCGCAGTACCAGGGCTCTTCCTCATGCTCCGTCTCGATGAAGGAGGCGGTAACCCGCTCCACGTTCTCCATAAACTCATCCATGGTGTTGACGCCGCTGTCCGGGTGGTTGATATACAGGCACTGGGGGAAGGTATACAGGGTATCATCCTCTGGGTTTACCGGCTGGGTGATCTCCTGAGCCGGATCAAAGCGGTTGTTCATCCAGCCGGCCAGAACCTGATAGGTCACGCCACCGCCGGTATAGAGGACCTCGGCCGTGCCGTTATCATAGATCTGGGGGCGGCTTTGGAACCAGAGCCCTGCGGCCAGCAGCAGGGCGGCAAGGGCTATCAGGGCGCTGTACAGCGCCCACCCCGGCCCATACCGAGGTGGAGATACTTCGTTGCGTTTGCTGATGTCCCGAGCGCAGTGGGGGCAGAAGGACATCTCTTCTGGAAGCTGGGCCCCGCAGTTGGGACAGGTCTTTGCAGGTTTGTCTTCGTTCATGCTGGGAACTCCCTCCCTACTCGAAAATGGCTGCGGTGATGCTCACCTCATGGCCGCAGCGGTTGTCGATGTCGGCGTTGTTGCGGGAGAAGCGAGTGTTGTCAAAATACAGGGTCTGATCACCGGGAACGCTCTCCAGCAGTACAGCGGTATCGTTGTGCCGGAACAGGTTGCCGCTGTACATGTGGTCGTTGGCGTTTTTGCCGCTGGAATTGAAGTGAAACCCCACCGTATTGTCCTCAAAGATGCAGTCTTTCATGTTCACCCAGGAATCTCCGTAGCACAGTACGCCGGTACGCCACCTGGTAAAATGGCAGCCAGTGAAGTTAATCCGGGCGGAGGCGGATACTCCTGCGCCTCCACCGTCTCCCACAAAATCTAAGTTCTTGAACTGACAGATGTATCCCTTCTGAGCGATGGCCTGAAGGGTGCCGGTGAAGGTGGTGCGGGTTCCCTCCGGGCCCTCGCTGCCAACAAGGTTTATGGACCGGTTCGCTAAAACAAGGCTTCCTTCATAAGTCACAGCGGGCAGGTGAATATAGACAATAACGTCAGCGGTTATGGTTCCATCGACCTGATCCACCAGGGCTTGCAAATCCTCCATGGTGTTCATGGGGACATCCTCCGAGTAGAAGTGCCGGGTGGGGACGATACTTAGTGCCATGCGCTGGTACAGGCGAATGGTGTCGCCGTTTTTCATACGGATGGTCCACCGGAGTTCCATATTGCCGCTGCGGCTGGTGTAAGTCAAAATGCTTCGGTAGGCGGCCTCCTGGTCGTAGTCCTGGACGGCGGGCCCGCTGGACCGCCAGGGCTCAGTGGGGTTCCCCCCTTGAAGAAACTCCACTGCAATAGAGTCGATTTTCCGGCGAAACGTCTCCTTGGCATTGACGCCGGTGTCCACATGGTTGATAAACAGCCGGGAGGGCTTGTTGGAGGTAGTCCCCTCCTCCACCTCCTCGGCGTAGTCAGTCATAGGCTGGAACCGGTTTCCGAAATAATTGAGGAGCAGCTGATAGCTTCCGTCGCGGTCGGTGTAAATCACCTCGGCGGTGCCGTTGTCATAGACCTTTGGCCGGGTACAGAGCCAGGCCGTCAGGACCAGAGCCAGAACAGCGAGGAGCACCAGGGCGCTGCGCAGAACCCGCCCCGGTATATACCGGGGCGGCTGAAGGATGGTCCGGCGGTTCACGCTTTTGGCACAGTGGGGGCAGAATACGGCTGCGTCTGGCAGCGAAGCCCCGCAGTGGGGGCATTGTTTCGGTTCCATCACAGCGCCTCCATAAGACGGACCACGCTTTGATACCGCTTGGCCGGGTTTACCCGGGTACACCGTTCAATGATCCGGCCGGTCCGGCCCTCTGCCAGCTGCTTGGAGGGGTGCTCCCCGGTAAGCATTACGTTCATCAGTACCCCCAGGGAGTAGATATCGCTCCGGGTATCGGACTGCCCTAGGCCATACTGTTCCGGGGCGGCAAAACCGGTGGTGCCTAGAATCTGTGTGTCCGTCTCCGCCTCGGGCTTGTGAAGGCGAGCGGCGTCGAAGTCGATGAGCCATACATCCGCTCCCCGCAAAATCACATTCTCCGGCTTGATATCCCGGTGGACGGCGCCCCTGGAGTGGAGCACCCACAAAGCCTGACACAGCTGCAGGACAATCTGTTTCGTTTCCGCCGGGGAACACAGCGCCCCTTTAAGCAGGAAGTCCAAGGTGTCGCCCTCAATATACTCCTCGATGACAAGATTTTCCCCGTCCTGTTCCACCGCCTCATAGATCAGCGGCAGATGGCGGCAGGAGCAGTCCAGAAGCCGGCGGTAAACCGCTCCATTGCCGGTAAACCGGCGGAGGATAAACCGGCGGCCGCTTTCCCGGTGCTGGATCAGCTCCACACTGCCCCGGGGGCTTTGTTTCAAAAGCCGGAGGATTTCAAATTCACACTTGAGTCGTTCTAACAACCAAGAATAGATGACAGTCACCTCCACAAAACTTAAACACTATGCACGCGGCATATTGTATTAAGCGGCAGAGTTTTGTACAATGGCAATAGCATTATAGCGAGTTTACCAACGAAAGTAAAGGGGGGTTTTTAAGATATGAAGGAGAAGTGCACTGGGGACCTGAGACAGGAACTGATGAGTCAGGCCGATTTGGACCAATATATTAAAGACAACGAGGAATGTTTTATGACCGGGAATGTGGCCGCTATGCTGACCGGGTTCTATCAAAAGAAGAACTTCAGCAAAGCGGAGCTGGCCCGGCGGGCGGGGATGAGCGAGGTCTACCTCCACCAGACCTTTTCGGGGCGGCGCAGGCCCTCGCGAGACCGGCTTCTGTGCCTGTGCATCGGAATGGAGCTGGAACTGGAAGATATCCATGCCCTGTTGAAGCAGGCGGGCTATGCCCCGATCTACCCCAAACGGAAGCGGGACGCTATTATCATCCACGGCATCTTCCATCATACTCCGCTGACAGCCATCAACGACAAGCTGTTTGCAGAAAATGAAAAGACACTGTGCTGAAATCCCGTTGAAAACCATCCGGACAGACGGTGGGAGATGTACAGACCCAGTGAGAATAGGCCAGAGACAAAAGCGGCTCTATGAAGGCACATAGGGCCGCATAGCATTTGATTTCCGTGACAGTGGCCGCCCTGCGTGGAATTTGCCTTTTTCGCTTGTTTGTGGTATTTTATTCAGTATACCACAAATTCCTCTATGGGAAGAATACACCGGAGGTGCAAATTATGATACAAGAGATCATGCGGGATGAGGCATTTCTCGGCCAAAAAGCCGAACCAGCCAGCCCGGAAGACCTGGCTGTGGCCTATGATCTGCTGGACACCCTGGCAGCGCACAAAGCTGGCTGCGTGGGCATGGCGGCCAATATGATCGGTGTCTGCAAACGGATCATCGTCTTTGACAACGAGGGGAAGTACATGATCATGTTTAACCCGGAAATTATCAAAAAATCTGGCTCCTATGAGGCGGAAGAGGGCTGTCTCTCCCTTACCGGCACACGGAAGGCCAAACGTTGGCAGTCCATCAAGGTACAGTATCAGAATGAGCAGTTCCAGACCCGATTCAAGACGTTTACCGGCTGGACAGCCCAGATCATCCAGCACGAGGTTGACCACTGCGAGGGGATCATTATTTAGGAGGGGCTGGCCTGTGCGTATTATCATTGCCCCGGCGAAGAGGATGGTGGTGGAGCTGGACAGCTTTGCCGTGGATGGCCTGCCCCAGTTTCTGGAACGGACAGAGCGGCTGAGGGATGTCCTCCGGGACATGGCTCCCAAGGATTTGCAGACCCTCTGGAAGTGCAGCGACGCCATCGCTAAGCAGAATATAGAGCGCCTGGAACAGATGGAGCTGCGCCGCGTGCTCACCCCTGCGGTCGTTGCCTATGAGGGGCTCCAGTACCGTTACATGGCCCCCGGCGTGATGGAAACGGCCCACCTGGACTATCTGCGAGAGCATTTGCGTATTCTCTCTGGGTTCTACGGCCTGCTGCGGCCCTTCGACGGTGTGACCCCCTACCGCTTAGAGATGCAGGCTAGACTTGCGGTAGATGGCCGGCGGGATCTGTACCAGTTTTGGGGGGACTGTCTGGCCCGTCAACTGGCCTCGGAGACAGACTTCGTACTAAATCTGGCCTCCAAGGAGTACAGCAGAGCGGTGGAGGCCCATCTGCCGAAAACGGTCCAGTTTGTCACCTGCACCTTTGGGGAATGGAAAGGCGGCAAAGTCATTGAGAAGGGAACCATGTGCAAAATGGCTCGTGGACAGATGGTCCGTTGGCTGGCGGAAAACAATGTCACAGATGCGGCCAATATTCAGGCGTTTGACCAGCTCCATTACCAGGTTCAGCCTGACCTGTCAAGCAAATATCATATTGTATTCCTCAAAACCGTCGCTTCATAATGGTAAAAAAATCCCCCCGAAGTCCTTGAATATACAAGGATTTCGGGGGGTGAGCAATGGTGCGGCTGACGGGAGTCGAACCCGTACGCCCATACGGACACAAGCACCTCAAGCTTGCCAGTCTACCAATTCCAGCACAGCCGCAAATTGTGGCCTATTTACAGACCGCTTAGCTATTATACCGTCCCTGCATGGATTTGTCAACGAAAATTTTAGGATTTATGAAAGAAAAAATCTGAAAATATCGATTCAGGCTCTTGACATAGAGTCTGTCCGCTGATAAAATATTGAGGCCGCGTTGAGTAGGTAAGCAAGCGGGGCGACCCCGCCTACGAAAGCGAGCCCGTAATAAAGGAGTTGAAATACAATGCAGGCAATCATCGTGACCGGCGGCAAGCAGTATAAGGTGGCCCAGGGAGATACCCTGTTCATCGAAAAGCTGGAGGCCGAGGCCGGACAGACCGTCACCTTCGACAAGGTGCTGGCGGTGCTGGACGGGGATAAGGCCACCTTCGGAGCCCCCACTGTGGAGGGCGCTTCTGTGGCCGCCACTGTGGTCAAGAATGGCAAGGGCAAGAAGATCCGCATCTTCAAGTACACCCCCAAAAAGGGCTATCGCAAGCGTCAGGGCCACCGTCAGCCCTACACCAAGGTGGAAATTGGCGCCATCAAAGCCTAATGACTACCGTTACGTTTCGTTCCGAGGGCGGCCGTATTACAGGCTTTGAGATGGAAGGCCACAGCGGTTTCGCCCCCCAGGGAGAGGATCTTGTCTGCGCCGCACTGACCAGCGCCGTCCGGCTTACTGAGTGCACCGTCAACGATGTGCTGGGGCTGGAGGCTTCGGTAAAGGTGCGGGAGAAAGACGCGTATCTCTCCCTCAAGCTCCCCAGCGCCCTGGACCAGACCAACGAGAGTATCGCTCAGGCATTATTGGCCGGGTTTATGGTCCATTGCGTTCAGTTGGCTGAGGAGTACCCTGAAAATATTTCCGTCATGGAGGTGTAAGAGATGCTGAATATCGGTTTACAATTTTTCGCCCATAAAAAGGGCGTTGGTTCCACCCGCAACGGCCGCGACTCTAAGGCTAAGCGGCTGGGCGTGAAGCGGGGCGACGGTCAGTTTGTGCTGGCCGGAAACATTCTGGTTCGCCAGCGGGGCACCCATATCCATCCCGGTGTCAATGTAGGCAAGGGCAGCGACGACACGCTGTTTGCCATGAAGACCGGTCGCGTGAAGTTTGAGCGTCTGGGCAAAGACCGCAAGCAGGTCTCCATCGTGGAGGAAGCCGCCGCGGAGTAACATGCGCTGAAAGCCGCAAACGGATGCCGTTTGCGGCTTTTTCTTCCATCTGTTTCTGTGTTGGGAGGTTACATAAATGGCTGAACGTCCTGTATTTTATGTCCATCACGGATTGGTTGTGAACAAAACATACTCCTTTGAGTGGTTTCCTGGATTTTCTCTGTCCCAAAAGCAAAAATCGGTCGAAAGTCTGCATGATGCAGTGCGAAAAGCGGATGCGGCTGCAAAGCCTTTGGAGGTCAGCACAAAAAGCAGGGAATCACTTGGAATAAAGCTGAGTGCCTTCAACCTAAAATGGAACGGGTATACGCTGGAAAATATTTTTCAAAGCGCAAAAGTTTTTGAAATGGGCGGTCCCTATCTTGAGCTGCTGGAGGTATCGCCGAAAGAGGCAAAACGGGATGAGAGGTTGAAAAATTCCGGACCTTTAAGGGCGTTTCGCTATCAGAATGAAGACTTTCCATTGCTTCCGAAAACGGTGTTTTATGATTACATCTATTTGGCCGCAGTAAAGGAATCGCTGACTGAGGACGAAATCAAAGCCGTTTCAGACTACAATTATTTTACGGATATTGAATTCAACCCAACAAAGAGTATCAACACGCAGGCGAAGACTGCCGCGATGATAAAACTAATTATGGATGAATGTGGAGTTCTTCCGGATTTCACCAAAGAAAATTTTATCCAATATCATAAAAAGCATGTTGTTTCTTGAGAAAGGAGGGGTTCCCATGGATATTCGCGAAAAGCAGCACGGCGGCGCACTCTATCTGCCGGGCGACGAATCCCTTCAGCGGGAGCAGCTGCAATGTATGGACCGGCTGTTTGAGTTCAATCAGGTCAGGCCGTCAGACCTGGAGCGGAAAAACGCACTGCTGAAGGAAATGTTTGCCGAAATCGGGGAGGACTGCTATATTGAAACCCCGCTCCGCGCCAACTGGGGCGGGCGGCATGTTCACTTTGGAAAAAATATCTACACCAACTTTAATCTGACCCTGGTGGACGATACCCACATCCATGTGGGGGATTACTGCCAGATCGGCCCCAATGTGGTCCTCGCCACGGCCGGCCACCCCATCCTCCCTGAACTGCGGGAGAAAGGCTATCAGTATAACGCCCCTGTCCGCATCGGACGCAACTGCTGGTTGGGCGCGGGCGTGGTGGTGGTGCCCGGCGTTACCATCGGAGATAACGTGGTGGTGGGTGCAGGCAGCGTGGTGACCAGGGACCTGCCCGACAATGTAATTGCTGTGGGCAACCCCTGCAAAATTCTGCGGGAAGTAAACGACCGCGACCGGGAATACTACTTTAAGGACAGGCGCATTGATATCACATTCTGAGAGGATTTACCCATGGAAAAATGGCTGTATATGATGTTTATCGAGAAGACCAAAACCTATAACCGGCTGACAAAAGCCGCCGTGGAGCGCCATGTTGAAAACCTGAGAGAACTGGATGATAACGGGCATCTGGAACTGGCAGGCGTCTTTAAGGGATATCCCGGCGTGGCCGGAATGTATATCCTTCGAGCCGAGAGTTTCGAAGCGGCCGAAGAACTCTGCAAACAGGAACCCCTGGTGGTGGAGGGCTTTGCCACCTATAAGCTGAAGGCTCTCCAGCCGGCCAACAGAGAAAACAACTATCTGCTCTAAGCCCTGTCAGAAAAATAATGCCGTTCCCGGAATGGCAGTTCTTGTACTCCTGACAGTAAAATTCTTTTTCGGTTCCTTTTTCTGATAAGAAAAAGGAACAAAACCCATCGTCATAAAAGGAGGTGTCCAAATGGCGGCGCCCTTTGTAGATACAGCAAAAATCACCGTCCGTTCCGGAAACGGGGGGAACGGTGTGGTGTCCTTTCACCGGGAAAAATATGTGGCCAACGGCGGACCGGACGGCGGCGACGGCGGACGGGGCGGAAACATCGTCGTGGAGGTCAACGACCATCTGTCCACCCTGATGGACTTCCGCTACAAACGCAAATATACCGCCGGGAACGGGGCCGACGGCGCAGGCAAACGGTGTACTGGGAAGGACGGCGAAGATCTGGTGATCCGGGTCCCCCGTGGCACAATCATCCGGGATGCGGAGACCCAGGAGATCATTCAGGACATGTCTCAGACCAACCGCTTTGTGCTGTGCCGGGGCGGACGGGGGGGCTGGGGCAACCAGCACTTCGCCACCCCCACCCGGCAGGTGCCCCGGTTTGCCAAGGCGGGTCTGCCTGGGGAAAGCCGGGATGTGGTGCTGGAATTGAAACTGCTGGCGGACGTAGGGCTGGTGGGCTTTCCCAACGTGGGTAAATCTACTCTGCTCAGTGTGGTCAGCCGGGCACAGCCTAAAATTGCCAATTACCACTTTACCACCCTGTTCCCCAACCTGGGGGTGGTCTATGTGGAGGAGGGGACCTCCTTTGTCATGGCGGACATTCCCGGTATCATTGAAGGGGCCGCGGAGGGGGCTGGTCTGGGCCACGACTTTCTGCGGCACATCGACCGGTGCCGTCTGTTGATTCATGTGGTAGATGTGTCCGGTTCCGAGGGGCGGGACCCGGTGGCCGACTTTGAGGCCATCAACGAAGAACTTCGGCAATACTCCCCAGAGCTGGCTGGGCGGAGAATGATTGCGGCGGCCAACAAGGTGGACATCATGGAGGACCCCGCTCTGCTGGACAAGCTCCGTGCCCATGTGGAGGGACAGGGGATGGAACTTTTTGAGATTTCCGCCGCCGCCCATCAGGGCACCCGGGAACTGGTGCTGCGGACGGCCCAACTCCTCCAGGAGCTTCCCCCCGTGGCGGTCTACGAGCCGACCTATGTAGAGCGTCCTCCCGAGGTGGACACCGCCGGAGAGGTCAGCATTGAGGAGTTCGACGGCACCTGGGTGGTGGAGGCCCCCTGGCTCCAGCGGCTGATTGCCAACGTCAACTTCGGAGACTACGAATCCCGCAACTGGTTCGATCAGAAACTGCGCCAAGCCGGTCTGTTCGCCAAGCTGGAGGAATTGGGTATTAAGGATGGGGACATTGTGTCTTTGTACGATTTGGAATTTGAGTATCAGAGGTAGCAGTATGGGGATGGAATTTGACACCGCCGCACTGAAATGGACGCGGGAGCCGGAGCAGTATAGCATTGAAAAAGACAAAATCGAAATCACCACAGTGCCTGGTACAGACCTTTGGCAGAGAACCTACTATCATTTCCGAAATGACAATGCCCCCGTCCTCCAAATGGAGACGGATGAGAAGTATTTTTCCTTTCTCGTCAAGACTGAGTTTACCCAAAGCGGCCACCGGTTTGACCAATGCGGTGTGGTGATGTATTTGGACAGCGAAAATTGGCTCAAGGCTTCGGTTGAATATGAAAGCGAACAGTTCCAGCATCTGGGCTCTGTGGTGACCAATGGCGGCTACTCGGATTGGGCTACGACCGAAATCCCTGCGGATGTGAAGGTGATGTGGTACCGGCTCAGCCGCAGAGAGGACGACTATTGTATCGAGTGCTCCTACAATGGCAAGGACTTTTGCCAGATGCGGATATGTCACATGGCAAAGGGTGCTGGGACCGTTCGCTTTGGCGTCTATGCGTGCAGTCCGGAGCAGTCCTCCTTTACGGCGGTATTCACCGGTATGAGCCTGACAGACTGTGTGTGGAAAGCCCACGACGGTCAGAGACCGGAGGATAGGAGGAACCCGCTATGAGATTGTTCGATACCCACGCCCACTACGATTCTGGGGCCTTTAACGCGGACCGGCTGGAGGTGCTTGCTTCTATGCCGGAACAAGGGGTAGAGTTGATTCTGAACCCTGGTTGTGATTTGAAGAGCTCCCGAACTGCAGTGGAGCTGGCGGAACAGTTTCCGTTTGTCTATGCCGCCGTAGGGGTCCACCCTTCCGACTGCGAGGGGTTTTCCACCAATACGGCAGATGAACTCCGGAGCCTGGCCGCCCATCCCAAGGTGAAAGCAGTCGGGGAGATCGGCTTGGACTATTATTGGAAGGAAAACCCGTGTCGGGAATTTCAGCAGGAAGTCTTCCACACCCAGATGGAACTGGCGGAGGAACTGGGGCTGCCGGTTATCGTCCACGACCGGGAGGCCCACCGCGACTGTCTGGAGGTGGTCAAGTCCCATCCAAAGGTTTCCGGGGTGTACCACTGCTATTCCGGCAGTCTGGAGGATGCCAAAACCCTGGTCAAGCTGGGGTGGATGCTGTCTTTTACCGGGGTCGTCACCTACAAAAATGCCCGGAAATCCCTGGAGGTCATCGATTGGCTCCCTATGGACCGGATCATGATTGAAACCGACTCCCCCTACCTGACTCCGGAGCCCTTCCGTGGGAAGCGGAACGACTCCGGTAAGGTCTACCGGGTGGCAGAGACCATCGCCCAGGTGAAGCACATTGCGCCTGAAGAGGCGGCAGAAATTGCGCTGGAAAACGGACTGCGTTTTTTCCGGATTGGATAGAACCGGGCAAGGAGGAACCAAATATGACCATTACCTATGAATATGAGGGCGCACTGTATGTCAACCTGACCAATCGCTGCAACTGTGCCTGTGAATTTTGCCTGCGCCAGGGGAAAGCCCAAGGGTCGATCTACACGGAGGACTCTCTGTGGCTGGAGCGGGAACCCACGCGCCAGGAGGCGCTGGACAGCTTTTTGAGCCGGGATGTGTGCCGCTACCGGGAAATTGTCTTCTGCGGCTACGGCGAGCCCACCTGCCGCCTGGACGATCTTCTATGGCTGGTGGACCAGCTGAAAGAACGCTTTGGGGACACCCTGCCCCCAGTGCGCATCAACACCAACGGTCACGCCAGCCTCATCAATGGCCGGGATGTGTGCCCAGAGCTGAAAGGCCGGATTGACACCCTGTCCATCTCCCTCAATGCCACCAACGCCGCCGCTTACACCGCCCTCTGCCATCCCGCCCAGGGGGAAGCGGCCTATCAGGCGATGCTGGATTTCGCCAAGGAATCCAAGGGCTATGTGCCGAACGTGGTTATGACCATTGTGGACAAAGATAAGAGTCCAGAAGAAATCGAAACTTGCAGGAAAATAACCCAAGACCTGGGCGTAACTCTGCGAGTTCGCAGTTTTATTGATTCCTGAATAGGAAAACCACCGGAAACCCGGTGGTTTTTTATGCCTCCGAGAGAAGCGGCTGAACCGAAAACTGGAGCCGGGCAGGAGAGTGGGGAAACTGCCGGGCAAAGGCCCGGGAAATCCGGCCGCAGATCATCCGGCCATTTTCGTAGCTGGCCCAGGGCAGAAGGAGGAGAAATTGAGAGGCGCTGCACCGGGTTGCTGTATCGCCCCGGCGCATATGGCTGAGGATAACCCCTTCCAGGTTGTCCATGGCCCGGTCCAGACTGGCTTTGGGCAGAGTGGAGTCTTCCGGCCCGGTGAGTGAGATAAGGGCGACATGAAGAGAATCTCCGCTTCGCTCGGCCATCCGGGCCATGGAGTGGCAGACAATCCGAAAAAAATCGTAGTTGCACATAAGCGCGCCGGGACGAGGCGGTTCCCGCAGGTGTTCCAGCAGATTGGCGGGAGAAATGGCTCT
>OFHO01001973.1_pt1 | contig 13442 bp, 17 predicted proteins | sample 1521531 | NCBI WGS metagenome assembly OFHO01 (sample SAMEA3504124, study PRJEB24116) | mouse gut metagenome | biome: mouse gut; feature: mouse-associated habitat; material: faeces | place: Denmark | collected 2011
GTTTTTGCGAAGCTTTTTTCAAAAAGCGACCAAGGGAATTTGTCCTGGCATGCGCCGTATCCCCCGCATACTAATAGGGGGGTAATAAATACGAGATTTTGGGTGAAAAAGCATGAATAAATCCCATCATGACGGCTTTTCAGCAGTAATTGACTGGTTGGAATTTACGGTTACTGGATTGCAGTTGGAAAGTGTCATTTTTGAGATACTAAAGTTAGAAAAAAAGACGTTTACGAAGATGGAAACGGGGCGCTTTGGTTATCGTTCACAGTTGAAATGGGACGAGGGTAGTCTTTACATCATGTTCAATACCGCGGGTAATGAATACGAAATCGAAAACTTACCGCAAACCGTTGATCGAATGGGTGTTCACGTGATGATTACGGGGTCTGGTTGTCGCCAATATGAAACTTTATACGAATTGAAAACACTTCTTCTATATTTAACAATTCTGGACGACAAGGTGAATTTTAGTCGCGTGGATATTGCGATTGATGACCTGCAGAACCGTATTATTGATTTTGGACGCATTCATCGAGCAGCCATTAATGGCCACTTTACCTCTCGCTGGAGCAAATGGGACGAGGTGAATAGTCGCCAATGCTCAACCGGCGAATTTCTGGGGCGTACCATGTATTTTGGGTCGCAGTCTTCAAGTATCTATTGTCGTATCTATGATAAAACGCTAGAACGAAAGGCAAAGAGTGAGGAGAAGACCGCGGCATCCGAGACCTGGACACGGCTAGAAGTTGTCTATAAAAAGGAACGAGCGAAGAAGTTGGTATACCACATCATCGACAAAAATTTATCAGTAGGAACAGCCATTCGGGGAACTTTGAAGCAGTATATTCGCTTTATTCGACCACCTCGAACTAGTGACATCAATAAAGCGCGGTGGCCATCCGCAAAATGGTGGGAGCAGTTATTAGATAACGTTGAAAAACTCCAACTAACTAGCCGCCGAGAACCAAAATCAATTGATGATATGGCATCTTGGCTTGACCGACAAATCGCTCCAACAATAGCAGCCATTCTAACGGCGTATGAGGGCGATATTGAATGGCTACACGAGATTATCAAGAATGGCGCGTCACGGCTTTCTCAACGGCACCGCGACGCAATTGCACAATATTTACAGGAGGCACAATAAAATGGAAGATTATAATATGGTTGCATTTTGTACCGAACAAACAATAGCAGAACAGGAATATTTTTACAGCATTCAACCAATGGGGGTTAACGCGTGCGTGGTTAATCTAACTGTTGGCAAAAATGAGCGTAATCTGTTGGCGGAAAAACAGATCGAAGCGGCAAGAAAAGCAGAAATGTTAGTTCACGCATCACATATCGCTCGTTTTACGACAATTAAGGAAGCTAGAGACGAAGCGAAATTCTTTTTAGCGCAGACTCGTGCGTTTAATTTGCCTGAGAGTGCCGTTCATACCTTGATTTTTACGCCAACCGTGGCCGATAAGAGCGCAATGGAGCTAATTAACTTTTTCCAGGAAACACTATATCTTCACGGATATCGTAACCAAGATTTATGTGTAACGGCTCAATTAATTACGAATAATATTGTCCAACCGGGGAATCTTCACTTACGTCCTAATTTAACAGTAGTTGACTATAATCGTCTTTATCCATCCGTTGCTGGGGCTGGCTCGTGGATTTTTGATGATGAATACCTTGATGAACAGCAACTAATTGCATATGATTTTATGGATTTCTATACGAAGCCAAATCAAATGCGAGGACGGCAATTGAGTTTGGATACTGAATATATTGTTCGAGCAGGTGATAGCTACTGGATGATTGCTCAACAACTTGGAATAGAGCTAGTGGAATTGTTACTGCTAAATAATGCTAGAATTGGCGATAAGATCGTCCCAGGTCAACGAATTAAAATAGCATAATTAAAATTAGTATGTACCAACTTCTTTTTAGAGGTTGGTATTTTTTGATACACAAATAATTTTCCTTAGTTTTAATGCGGAAAGGAATTTAGCGAAAACCGGAAGAAAATTTAGTATGAAAAGTAATGTTTAAGTCTTCCTTTTATAATCGCAGTTCTGCTTTGTATGTTTTAAGCTAAAAACCGGAAGTAATTTTAGCAACCTTTGTTAAATACGGAAAATACTTTAAATCTTTCCGTTTTATAGTGCTACATATTTTATCAGATTAATAATTTAAATAATTTATAGTTTAAAGGTTTATAGTTACCGGACTAAAAACGTTGATTTATCAATGGTTTAGGAGAAAATATAGCTACCTAAATGTATAGATATAACTACCTAATTGTATATATTCAGCTACTTAATTGTATAGATATAGCTACCTAATTGTATATATTCAACTACCTAAATGTGGAGATAAAGCTACCTAATTGTATATCCAAAAATGAAAATAACTACTTTTTTTGTTATTAGTAGTTGAATAGTAAAACCGTTGGTAGTAAAGTAATTACATAGCAAAAGAACTAATATTAAATAATTTAAGAAAATACAATTATGTAGCTACTTTAATTTAAATAAGGGGAAAACGTAATATGGCTAGTGATGAAAAGCAAATTGTTGCACAACATAATGATTTGATTCAGGCAGTTGCTAAAATGGAGCGTATGCCATTAAAATTATTTGAAATTATCGTGGGAAGCTATGATGATCGAAAAAATACCGATACTGTTTACATCAAGAAAAAGCTTGTTTATGACTTGTTATCCCTAGAAGGGACAAACCGCAATTCGCGCTTAAGAACAGCAATCCATGAATTGCATACTAACGCAACATTTCACTTTAAAACTAAAGAGGCAGATGGCTCGATTACAGAATATTCAATATCGCCAATCCAAGAAATTATGTGGAATCATGCGCAGGACGATATTAAGGTCGTCTTTGCGCCTAAACTGCTCCCGTATATTAGCCTGCTTCAAAGTAATTTCACTAAGTATCGGTTAGCAGACGTTGCAAGACTTAACAGTAAACACGCTATTATAATTTATAAGTTATTAGCGATGAACTACAATCAGTATCAATATTATGCTAGTCGAAAATTTAATTCAGAAAAGCTAGATGAGTTTGCCAATCCAACAATTACAATCAAAGAATTACGGCGATTAACAAGTACTGAAAACAAGTATTTAGGTCGTTTTTCTAGCTTTGAAACAAAAGTCTTAAAACTCCCCCTTAAAGAAATTAATGAAAATACTGCCTTTTCAATTAGCTACGATAAAGTTAAACGCGGACGCCAAATTTATGCAATTCAGTTTCATGTGACAAAAAACGATATTACTGTCACTGATAACGGATTGGGAATACTTCAATCAGCAGAATATCAGCGAGCTTTAAATTCACCTTATACGCCTCTGTTGGCAACTAACCAAATTATCGACATGGTTACATTAATGCAGGATCAATCATTGGTTCTCTCATTAGCCAGCGAGGTCTATCCCTTATATGAAAAAATAGTTTCCGATTATGGAGAAAATGCATTAAATAAGCACTTAAGCTACCTCAAGGAACATATGAATAAGGTGGCCAAAAAAGGATTAACCGATTATCTTGCAAAAGCGGCGCAAAATAGAATTGATCAATTAAAGAATAGTAGTAACGCGCGGAAAACGGAAGAGATGCCAGCATGGACGAAGAAAAGCTCAGAGGAATTAACTAAAAAGGCTACTCCAGAGGAAATTGCTTCACTCAAACAAAGAATTGCTAATCGTAAGAAGAAATAACTCCCTGCCCCCTTCATGCTCCCTGGGCTGCATTGAGCGAAAACGAAGGCAGCGAGTCATTGATTTAGCCACTGCAGCCGCATGCGCGTCTTCCGTTGGCAAATCCATGCCTCTAGCTGCCTTCTAGCACACATTGAAAGTCTCCTCATATCGGATGAGCCACTCCCTGCGGTCGGTCTCATTCTACCGATATGAGAAGCCTTTTCACGAAAATGGTCGCTTGTTCAGGGGGCAGGGAGTTGGTGAGTGGGTAAATGCTACATTCAAATGTAAAAAAGAACTCTAGCGTGCTAGAGTTCTTTTTTAATATTCAATATGATGTTTTTTGAATGCTATTTTTGATAATGCCTGAGAATAAGTTTCATCACGGAAAAGGCAATCGTGTTTTTTAGCTTTAATGATCGTCGTAATATTGCGTTTTCTATCAACTGAGAGCAATCCCCAACCATCAGCGATATAGTCCTTTGCGATATCGACTAAATCTGGAGTGACAGATAGCCAGAAATAATCACAGTAAGGCACGTATTCGGCCATTTTGTGATCATTGAGGAGGTCATTTTTATCTACCTTATTTTCGATGCAGTGAATTGTTAGTTTATTGGTGGCGGAAAACTTTTGATCAATATTTGTGAAAGCACAAATGTCCATCCGGCGCGCTTTCCTTGTCGTACCGGAATATACAGGCAGTTCTTCCACCGTGAAATAAACGTCTCGAACTCGATGCGGGCGTGTTGGCGCAAACCATGACGTTGAATGCTCATAAGTTTCGCACATTTCTCCAGCGGTAACTTTGGAGGTATCAAGTAGCGCTACAAAGTCTTTGCCTGCTGCTTCTTCCAGGCTCTTACGTTCATTATCCGGGATGGAAGAAGCTGCTAGAGCGCGATTATGCTTTTGCTGCCTAATTTGGTAAAAAGCTTGTCGAACATCTGCACGACTTAACTCCTTATTAAGTACTTTTGGCATTAAGTTATCAGCGAGGCTCTTATCCGATTTGGCAATTTTACCGACAATTGTAATACTGTCAGGGCTAATATCGAGATCAGTTACTTTTGGTGTTGTTTTCCCTATTGAATTCATGCGTTCAGAGTAGTCTGCATATGTGCGACCGGCATTGAATCTGGCCCAAAGTGTGCTGACGTTGTAATGAGTTTGTTCAGCGAGGGCGTTCATCCATTGCGTAAAACTACGATATTTGCCTTCATACAGTTTTTCAACTTGAACTCGATTCATTAATAGGTAACTCTTCGCCCAAGCCTTGCGATCAGTAACAAGTAGGTCAGTTAGTTCATGTTCAATCTGCGTTAGTTGCGTGTCTTTTTCATCTGCCATAACTCTCACCGCCTTTGCCTGTACTCTAGCACGCCAGAGTATTTAAAGCAACTTAATGCCCCCGCTCCCCGATAAGCCAAAAATAATGAAAAAGATGGTGAGCTTGGGGCTAGCGATAAGGAGAGACACTGGTTAAGTGGCTCGACCGCTAGTCACGAGATCACTAATAATTGCCAAGAGCTGGCAGGAATATGGCAGGCGGAAGACGTTTACGGCTGGAGCGCCATAGGACTGACAGCTCGGCAAAGCGCAATGGCTGAGGGGAGCGGGGGCATATAGAAAAAGACCATCAATTTTTTACGTTGATGATCTTTTTATTAACCGAAATCAACCTCATCGAGCAGTTTCTCCCGGGAGATCTGGTCGAGGCCGAGGTAGCGGAGGGTCATCGCTTCGCTAGAATGGTTGAGCAAACTCATGACCAGACCGATGTTGTAGTTGGTCTGAACGTAGACCCGATAAGCGCCGGTCTTGCGCATGGTGTGGGTGCCAAGATAGTTGATGCCGAGAAGGTCGCCAGTTTTGGCCATAATTTTGTAAAACTGTTTTTCGGTAATGTGACGGTCTTGATGAGTAGTTGATGGAAAGAGCCATTCGGATTGAATATTATTTTCCTGAAGCCAAGCATAATAATCTAGTAAATCCTGTTTAACCGGTTTTAGGTACAAAATATTGGGTTTATTGGTCTTTTGATCGCGAATATACGCATTTTTCTTGATAGTCCCATCGTTGTCAAAGATTTCATTTCGTCTGAGAGCCAATACATCACTCACTCTGAGCAGAGTAGCCTTGCCAACTTGAAAGATGGTGTAGTTTCGGCGCCCATAGCGGAAATTATTGAGTAAAGTGTCCTGGACTTCGTGTAGAATGTTGGTGTCTTTGATGGGTAGAACGTGTTGTTTCATAGTGATTGCCCTTTCTGGTGTTCGTGTTATAATATAAGTACAAGAGATGGTTGATGAAATTGTTCATGGGTTTCACCAACACAAAAGCCCCTCGGTAATCCGCCATAATTACCAAGGGGCTTTAATTGTGGGTTAAGCTGTCACTACTTGCCTATCACTTGCGATGGTTTAACCAATACGCCACGCAAACGGGAATTACCGCTAACGATAATTGTGCTAGGTAGTTCAAGAGATGGTCTAGTAAAGTGTTCATGGGTATCACCTCCCAACATTAGAAAATGGATTCTAAGTGAGCGTGTGACAGCTATTCAATTATAACATGATGAAACATTCTCCCACCCAAATTTAGGGGGAGTTTTTTTGTTTAACGTAAAAATAGCCCTTATATTCTAATTGTAGAATATAAGGGCTTGAGATATCAATATTCTTTAGGGGTTATTTATTAGAAATAGCCCCTAAACTAATTGGGCAATACGTTTTTTTAGTTTCATCGCGCGTTTGTCGAAACACAATCATTTTTTGTTCATGTGTGCCTTTTGCTTGTGCCGGATCAGGTAATGGCCAGTGAATACTTTTAGCTTGTGGTGGTATTACTGGACACCTACAAATAAAATTTGGCTTTTGACTATTTATTAAAGAAAATTCTCAAGGTGTCTTGATGTTTCAATCTGAGTACTCCAAAATAATATTCAAATATATATTTGAATATTATTTTGGAGGAAATAAGAAATGTTAGGAACAATTATTGCTGGTGTGGTGACTTACTGGAGTACTGCTATTGACTTATTAATAATTCTGATGCTTTTTTTTGCGAAAGTTAAAGATAAAAAGGGTGTTAGAGATATTTATATAGGCCAATTTCTTGGGTCTGGGCTTTTGATATTAGTTAGTTTGTTCTTTGCTGTCATTTTACATTACGTTCCTGATAAACGATTATTAGGTTTTCTAGGAATAATTCCTGTCTTTTTGGGAATAAAGGCTTTAATTTTGGGAGATTCAGACGGTGAAAAAATGGCTAATGAAAAATTGAAAGATACAAATCAAAATAATTTGATTAAAACCTTGATTTTCATTACTATTGTGAGCTGTGGTGCTGATAATGTTGGATTATTTGTACCTTACTTTATTAGTTTGGCACTACCAAAGTTATTAATAACTTTAATCGTGTTTTTGATAATGATTTTCTTATTAGTTTTTATTGCCCAGAAGTCGGTTAGTATTCCAACTGTAGGTACAGTTCTTGAAAAATATAGTCGTTGGTTTATAGGAATCGTTTATATCTTTATTGGTGGTTCCGTTTTGATCGAAAATGGATCAATTCAACTTTTCATTAATTTAATTAAATAATAGGCAGAGTGATTCTATGAAAAGCAAAAGTGCTGACATTACTTGTGATCAGACATTGGTTGAGACAGATAAAGTAATGAAGGTCTCGGAATTCTTGGGTAAATCACGTATTAAGAAATACTTTAATGTATTGTCTAAAATCTCAGATGAGAAAAAGTTAAAAATCATTTTCTCTTTAATCGCTCAGGAATCGTTATGTGTTTGTGATATTGCATATATTTTAGGCTGTAGTATTGCAACCGCTTCTCATCACTTAAGAATGCTGTATGATGCTGACATTTTAGACCGTCAAAAAAAGGGGAAAATGGTGTACTACTTTATAAAAGATGATGATCTGAAAAAAATACTTGCTCAACTTGACAGGTGAATTGACTTAAGTGCTTCCCTTAAGAAGAGAAAGTAATTAAAAATAGAGCAGTGAATAGCAGTGAATTTTCTTGTTTGATTCCATTTTATATAGGAGGCTACTAGAAATAGCCCCTAAATTAATCCTCTAACTAATTGTTTAATTTCATCACGTACTTGACGAAATACAAGCATTTTTTGTTCATGGGTACCCTTAGCTTGTGCTGGATCAGGCAAGGGCCAATGAAGGCTTTGGGCTTGGGGAGGAATTATAGGACAGCGGTCTTTCGCATCACCGCACAAGGTCACAATTAAATCAGCCGCATTGAAATAATCTAAGTCAATCAGCTTTGATTTTTGCTGACTAATATCAATTCCATCCTCAGCCATAACCTCTACTGCATAAGGGTTGAGACCATGCTTTTCAACACCGGCACTTTTACATTCATATTGATTTTTGAGCAATAATTTGGCATAACCTTCCGCAATCTGACTACGACAAGAATTACCAGTACACAAAAAATAGATTTTTTTCATAATTAATAAAATCTCCTCTTAATCCAAAGTGAAACATCAACTAATAGCATCATAACTGGAACTTCAATCATTGGACCGATAACAGCTGCAAATGCTTCTCCAGAATTTAATCCAAAGACACCAACAGTTACTGCAACAGCTAGTTCAAAGTTATTGCTTGAAGCAGTAAATGATTGCGTGGCCGAGATTGGGTAGTTTGTGCCAGTCCTCTTTGCAATCCAGAAAGTGAGGAAGAACATTAAAATAAAGTAGAGAAGCAAAGGAATCGCGATACGTATGGCATCTAAAGGTAGTTGAACCACTTTAGCGCCTTTTACCGAGAACATAACTACGATGGTAAATAGTAATGCCCAAGTTGTAATGCGACTAATTTTAGGAACATACTTATCTTCAAACCAGTCTTTTCCTTTACCCTTGATAATCAAGTAACGAGAACAAACCCCTAGGATAAACGGGATTCCAAGATAAATAAAAACAGTCTTTGCAATTTCACCCATGGTAATGTTAACCGTTTGTGTCTTAATTCCGAACAGCTTAGGTAAAACACTAATAAAGATGTAGGCATAAATAGAGTAAAAAATAATTTCAAAGATCGAATTCAAAGCTACTAATCCGGCGGCATAGTCATTATTACCGTGAGCTAACTCATTCCATACAATGACCATCGCAATACAACGTGCCAACCCAATCATGATTAAACCGATCATATAATTGGGATAATTGTGTAGAAAAATGATTGCTAAAGCAAACATCAATAATGGCCCGACAATCCAATTTTGAATTAGTGAGAAACTGAGTTCTTTTTTATCTCTAAAAACATCACCCATTTTCCCATAATTAACCTTAGTTAGTGGCGGGTATAACATTAAAATTAAGCCAATTGCGATCGGAATTGAGGTGGTGCCGATTGACCAACTATTAATTAACTTAGGTAATGAAGGAAAAATAAATCCACTTAAAATGCCAAGTGCCATAGCTAAAAATACCCACAGTGTCATGTAACGATCCATAAATGATAGGTTTTTCGACTTCTTCATAGTATTCTCCTCCTATATAGATAACCATCTATATTAACGACAAAATAAAAAAAATAACAATTAACATTTTTTATTCTTATCATTGCAAATGCAGTCCTTGGTGACCGACAATGCTTCTGTTAAATTGCTGATAAGGAAATCTGCTGCAGCTCGGTTTAATGAATAGTAATGCCAATTCGCTTTCTTATCGACAATGACTAGTCCGTTATCTTCTAATACTTTCATATGATGTGAAAGTGTTGGTTGAGTAAAGTTGAAATGATTAAGAATATCACAAGCACACATTCCACCACATGAAAGCATTTCAAGAATCTTTAATCGATTTGGTTCAGCAACAACTTTTAGTAGTTTAGCTAATTTTTGATAATCCACTTATGTTCCTCCTATATAGATGCTCATCTATATAATAAACTTATTAGACAAAAAAATCTACAGCAATAATACGATTAAACAGGAGTAATTCGTTTAATATTACTGAGTGACTGCCACTTTAATATATACTCATCATTTAGACCTTATTTATTTTGGTTTATAATACTTATAATAGAGATATAAGGAGGTTTCCATATGCCTGAGAAACGCTATACTATCAAGCAATTAGCCGATGAACTAGGGGTAACTAAACCAGGAGTTCGTAAACTAATGACCGCAAATTTTCGCAAACAGTATACAGAAACTGTCGGAAACCGAATATTAATAAATAGCGCTGGTGCTAGAGTAATTCGGAAGCATTTTAGAAACAACGGTGATAATGTGTTTCCGGAAACGAAAACAGAAACAAATAGTAACGAACAGAAACAAACAGAAACAGTTTCCGATAGTGATAAAAATGCTGTCGTATCAGCGCAAGAGGAGACTATTAAGCTCCTGAAAGAAGAATTAAAAGCGAAAAATGATCAACTAGCTAATATGCAAAAATTAATGGATCAAAATCAACAACTTCTTCTCAATACTCAGGCAGAAAATAAAACTCTCCTGGCATTGACACATAAAAATGATGATGAACCAGTCAAGGAAGCTGAATATAAGGAAACGGATCAAGCTCCTCAACATCCTAAGCACAAGTCTGCCTCACAAGCAAAAAGTGACCAGGATATAATCAACAAACTCAATAAAAAGAAAAAATGGTGGAAGTGGTGGTAACCTCTTCTCAAGCTATGGCAGTAGCAAGAGAGCCCTTTTTTTGGTATACTATATTTGTAGAATGATATTTAGGTGAAGCATGGTAGTTTCACCAACACAAAAGCCCCTCGGTAATCGGCCATAATTACCAAGGGGCTTTATTTGTGGGCTAATGCTGTCACTATTTACTCATCACTTACGACGCCTTAACCAATCGGCGAAGTAAACGGGAATTATCACTAAGGATAACTGTGATAAGTAGTGTAGAATGATATTTATTAGGTGTTGCATAGTATTTCACCTCCTTTCACACAAAAAAATGATTCATGCGTCAGGATGTGACAGCTGTTTAATTATATCATTCAAAGTCTGTAATATAACGATATTAAAATATTCGTTTTAACTATATAAAACAAATTAAATTCATATCTTGCATATTACAACCCAGCCATGTACAATATGTATTGCACCAAGGAATGTACGAAAAAATATAGAGAGATAACTAAGCAATGGTGACATTTCCCTCCCAATGGGAATGTGTCGAGACTAATAAAATAGTCAGCCATTGCTTTTTTTGTGCTTTAAAACAATGGCTGGCGGAAAGGAGAACTAGCATGGCATTAGCAATTCAAGATCGCTACGAAGGTTATGGTTGCAAGGTTCAATACACTATTGGATCTGATGAAAATCCTAAAGGCAAGAAGTACCTCTTTACCCACATTGCCAGTGATCACACTGACGAACAATTATTGAAGTTCGCCGAAGCTGTAGAAATGCTTTTCGATGGCTTTTTACTCGAATTTGACGTAATTAACGATACTAAGATCACTGTAGCTCCTGCAGACAAGAAGTCAGCCGCACCAGCAACTGAAGAATAGTTTGCATGGATAAAAGAAATAGGAAGGAGGGACAACAATGGTTACAATCTTAAAGTTACATTTTAAAGATTCTTTGGGTAAAGATCGCTACATTAAGATCGCCAAGCCAAAAAAAGGGCTCGATAAGGAAACCGTACAAAAAGCAATGCAACTAATGACTTCTGCTCGTTTAATGCAAGTCGAGGGAGCTGATATGCTTGCGGTGCCAGTTGGCGCTAAGTATGTAACAACTACTGAAGAGTCTGTTTACTCAGAAGACTAATTACTAGCGAGGACGCGTAATGTGCCCTCGCCTTTTTTGCATCTATATATGGAAGGAGAAAACGACAGCCATGGAACTTAAGAAAGCCTTAGCGCTAGAGAATTTCGCTCAAACCGTCTACCGCAAGTGCGACTGCTGCAAACGAGTACGAGATATTTACTTCCGGCTAAATATTCGGGACGCTAAATCAACCTCAATGCTTGTTGGCTCCCTCGAACTATGCAAGGATTGTGGCTACAACATGGGCGACATCACCAACGCTAACGTAAGTACAGAGAAGGTATTGGAGGAGTTTAACTTTGAATAATGACATTATCCGATATGTGCTAGAGCAGTCGGGTGGTCTGTTAATCGCCGTAATTCTAATTGTCCGCATGGAAGCAAAGTTAGATGGCTTAACCAGCGAGATAACTAGACTAACAGATACATTAACTAGACACCTGATTTTATTCTCACAAAGCGGAAAATCCGAAAAATGACACACGACCAATTTTTATATTTGCGCAAGAGGGGGTGACGAAATGGGATTACAAGAAACTTTTGACCGGTTTCTTACCGACATGAAACTGGAAGGAAAAGCTGATATGACGCTGGTTGAGTATGCAAATCGGTTGTCAAGATTTAAAAAGTACCTAATTCGCCATAAAAAAGCGTTAAATGAGGTAAAACATGACGATATTGTCGAATTTACCCGTGAAATGTTTAAGAATAACTTAAATTCGACAACTATAAAATGTGAACTATCAACAATTTACGTATATAGTTTATGGGCAGTTAAGAACGGAATACTTGATCACGTTTTTCTTTCGCCAGCCGACTACCCTAAAACCAACACTGCTAAAAAGCGGATTCGACGACTGTCAGATGAGAACATCCGAGCGTTTATCGCCTACATTGACAACCTTCAAGAGAATATCCGGGCTGCTTTTTGGTTAATGTACGGAACGGGTGCGCGTGTTGGTGAAATAGCACATTTGATGGCGACCGACGTTCAATTACGGGGACGAGCTGTCTATGTCAATATCAGAGACGCTAAGTGGGGAAGTGATCGCTGTGTTCCAATTATTGACAAGCAAGCGGCCAAGATTGTGTGGCAGTATCAGCAATCTGTTGGACCAAGTAACCAGCCATTGTTTCGGGTATCACGAAGGACCTTGCAATGGTATGCGACAAAATTTGCCCAGGAGACTGGCATCAAGTTTCATTGCCATCTACTACGTCACACTTTTGCGGCCAGATTAACGGAAAAGGGAGTGCCAATCACCACCATTCAATACCTATTAGGGCATCGAACAGTCGCAATGACAGCTTACTATGCTCAATCAGCGCTCGTGGATATGACGAGCATTACACCAACCATTTAGAGAGATAAAGGATCATAAGGAGAGAAAGAGATTATGAATGATATTAAATTATTAGGACGATTAACCCAAGCGCCAGAACTAAAGGAAAGCGTAAATGGAAACCAATATGCATGGTTTACTGTTGCCGTACCACGGAAGAACAACCGTGATGAAGCTGATTTTATTCGTTGCAAGGCTTTTGGAAAGTTGGCAGGTGCGCTTAAACAACATTGTGATAAAGGCCGTCAGTTACTCCTGACAGGCCGTTTAGAGGTTAGCGCCACAATTGATCAGCAAACCCAGCAAAAACGTTTCTTCCACACGGTAATCGCCCACCAGGTTGAATTTCTGCATGATCCTAATCGGGTAGCTGCCTAAGAATTGGATTTGCGCCGGTTGTCAATGGTAAGCGCACCAAGCAAAGCGCGGGAGCATTAAGGAATTGACAACCATACATAAGTACACTTTGGCGGTTTCCGGAAACAAATTTATTTGGTTTCCGGTTGCCCCACGGCGAGTGCAGGGTGTGGGACTGGTCCCACGTACAAAGTTTTTGCGAAGCTTTTTTCAAAAAGCGACCAAGGGAATTTGTCCTGGCATGCGC
>OFHO01001977.1_pt1 | contig 13429 bp, 12 predicted proteins | sample 1521531 | NCBI WGS metagenome assembly OFHO01 (sample SAMEA3504124, study PRJEB24116) | mouse gut metagenome | biome: mouse gut; feature: mouse-associated habitat; material: faeces | place: Denmark | collected 2011
ACCACCCGAATCCGAGAATGTTGTCAGTTCCACAGAGCAGCCGGAGGAAAGCGAACAGCCGGAGGAATCCAAGGAGCAGCCGGAAGAATCCGAGGAACCCAAGGAGGAAGAGCCGGAGGAATCAGAGGAACCGAAAGAGGAAAGCAATGCGGGAACGGAGCTTCTTGCACTTTTGCAGGAGGAATATCAAAACGGATTTGTAGAGGGCGAAGGGCCGAGACATACTTATTATGATGCTACCGATAGAAAAGCCTTTCTCCACAACGGAGCTGTCTATATACGTGGAGTAAAAGGCTATGGCGATGATTGGGACTATTGTTCTTATGACATTGCCTCAAAAGAACTTCATGAATCTGTTGCTATTTCGGCAGATGTAAAGGGTTATGGGTGGTACGCAGGTAATTATTTTATGGACGGCAACTTTTATTTCGCGAACAACTCTTTTAAGGAAGCGGAACTTTCGACAAGGATATATGATTATAATGGTACGCCGCTTCAATCATTTCTACATACCGGCCATGGCTTCGCCTATTTATTTTTTGAAAAGGGCATTTTAGCAATAGATATAGATGACAGCTCTGTCATCCTTTTGTCCCATAATCTTGAGAAAATTGCCGATATTCCCGCTCCGCAGCGTGAAGTTGAACATGGGCTGAAAGAAGATTGTGAATTGGATGCAGATTCTACGTTCGCTGCTGGTGGGACAGTTTGCACAAAAGTTTCTGATAAAGGCACTTCTCATCTTTATCGGCTCAATACAGATACTTGCGAGTGGGAAGATACGGGCAATGTTTCGAACCTTTCTAATCAAGTCGGTAGTTTTTGCGGGAAATACGTCACACGGAGAGACGGCATTTATGACTATGTCACAGGGGAGCAGGTTTTGGAATATGGGGAATTGTATCCCGCTGTAAGTGAATGGGGGCATGATAATCTTTGCTACTTTGGGGGCGACAAATACCTTGGTGTTAAAGACAGTGAATACAGATGGGTAAACTTAAAGGATTTGAGCATGTCTGACCCGCTGCCATTCCCGGATGTACACAGAAACAATCTCGTCATTTTGGATGACACCTATTGTGTATATGAAGACCAGTATGGCTGGTTCCTGTGGAACTACAACACCGGCGAAGAAGAAACCATCGTGATGTTTGAACAGTAAACCGCGCCCGCGCCCATGCGGGCAAAATGTGCGCATACATATACCGCCAAAACAGCTTGGCAGCAAGCTGTTTTGGCGGTATTCATCGTTTTTTGGACGCTCCCTTTCGACCGTCTGCTTCCATTCAGGAAGCATCGCCGTCCATTCCGGAAATTTACGCCGCAGCGTCCGCAAGATGTGGTATGCTTGCGCCAGAAACCAGCGGACCGGACAATCCAATCCGCTATATGGAGGAATGACGCATGAAATCACACGTTACCGTAAAGGAAATGGCGGGAACCAAAATCATTTACGCGATGCTCCTTGCCTGCTACTACTGGATGTGGGCGAGGCGGGACTGGCACAGCTTCTACGACGTAATTCAGAATATGGTTTTCCTGTTTACCTTCCTGTTTTTCGTCCTGCGGGCGTTCCGTATCCGGCAGTACGGCAAAGGCGAAAAGGACCAGGCGGCAATCCGGAACCTGCGCAGCATCGACGCCATCGGGCTGAAAGTCATGGCGGGGGCCGCCGCCGTCATCGCCTTCGCGTCCGCCATTGCGGATCTCGAGGGAAGAATCGCGGGCTATGCGCTGGTCGGAACGATCTTCGCGCTGACCGTCGCTCGCTTCCTCGCACTCTGCCTGATGAGCAGAAACACGGAAAGGAGGTGAGCACATGGCGAAGGATCGTTTTGTGGAGGTCTACAATCAGGGCGTCGTAAACGTGGCAAAGATCATCGTGGACACGGAAACCGGCGTAAACTACCTGATGGGTTCCCATAACAAGGCGAACGGCACCGGCCTGACCGTTCTGGTCGACCGGGACGGCAAGCCCGTCGTCACCCCCATCCCCTAACAGATCTCCCCGAGGGCGGCTGTCAGCCGCCCTCTTTTCATATCCGCCTGTAACCAAACTGTAACTTGCCTTTCATTCTATACAGTCGTATAATAAGGTCAAGTTAGACAGCTGTATAACATACCCATAGGAGGAAAAGACTATGAAGAAGCTGGGCGACGCGGAGCTGGAGATCATGCTGGCCGTCTGGGAGGCGGGGGAGCCGGTGCCCTCCTCCTACGTGCAGGAGAAGCTGCGGGGCCGCCGGGACTGGGCCCTGCCGTCCATCCTGACCAGCCTGAGCCGGCTGGTGGACAAGGGCTTCCTCTCCTGCCAGAAGCGGGGGAAGAGCAACTGGTACCATCCCCTGGTCAGCGAAAAGGACTACAAGGCCGCCGAGGGCCGGGGCCTCATCGACCGCCTCTACGGCGGCAGCTTCACCGGCATGGTGGCCTCCCTCTGCGACGGGCGGGCCATCGACGAGGACGACCTGGCCCAGCTGCGCCAGTATCTGGACACATTGGAGGGCAAGTAAATGGACTTTCCAGACAGTCAAAAAGCCCTCCGCAGGAGTTTGCCGCCCGCAGGCGGCAAAGAAATTTTAATCGTTTTTCCCGCGGCGTGTACGTGGGAAAAACACTCTGCGCGGAGCGAGCGTCGAATTGTCTGCCGCAGGCAGACAACAGAGGCGCAGAGCGGAGCGAAGCTAATTCAAAAAAGATGCAAAGCATCTTTTTTGACACACACATTGGAGGGCAAGTAAATGGAATTTCTTCTCGGCATGCTGAAATGGAGCGCGGTCGTCGGGGCGGCAGCCCTGATCCTGACCCTGCTCAAGCCCCTGTTGGACCGGCGGTACAGCGCCAAGTGGCGGTACGGGGCCTGGCTGGCCATGGCGGCGTTCCTGCTGCTGGCCCCGGCGCGGTGGGAGTCCCTGCTCCCCCGGGCCTCGGCGGAGCCCCCGGTGGTTATCGAGGTCCCCCGGGTGGAGGTGTCCTTCAGCCCCCAGGAGGGGGTGTCTTTCCAGCGGCCCGCCTCTCCCGCCCTCCCGTCCCGCCCCGGCGGAGCGGAGGCCCCGGCCAGGGCGAAGGCGTTTCCCCTGGAAAAGCTGCTCCTGGCGGTCTGGCTGGACGGAATGGCCCTGTTTTTCGGCTGGTACCTGGTCGGCACCTGGCGTCTGATCCGCCGGGCCAAACGCTGGAGCCTCCCTCCCGAGGCGTCCACGGCGGCGTTTTATGAGAGCCTGTGGCGGGAAATGGGCCTGAAGAAGGCCCCGCCCCTGCGCTTCAGCCGGGCGGTGGACTCCCCCATGGCGGCGGGCCTGTTCCGGCCCTGCCTGCTGCTGCCCGGGGAGCCGGTGGAGGCCCGGGAGCTGGCCTTCATCCTCCGCCACGAGCTGACCCACTACCGGCGGCGGGACCTGTGGTACAAGCTCCTTCTGCTGGCGGCCAACGGGATGCACTGGTTCAACCCCCTGGCGTGGCTGCTGCGCCGGGAGGCGGAGCGGGACCTGGAGCTGACCTGCGACGACGCGGTGGTGGCGGGCCGGGACGACGAGGAGCGGCGGGCCTACAGCGAGGCCCTGCTCTCCTCCATCCACCGGCAGAAGGGCTTGAGCCGGGCGGCCCTGTCCACCCACTTTTACGGAGGAAAGGAAGTCATGATGGAGCGATTTCGAAATATTCTGGGCAGCCGGGGGCGGAAATGGGGCGGACTGGTCCTGGCCATCGCCCTGCTGGCCACGGTGGCGGCGGCCTGCGCCCTCGGCGTGAAGCCCTCCGAGGACGGGGAACTGACCCCGGAGGAGCTGGCGGCGTGGCAGGAGAAGGTGGAGAGCCGGTCGATGGACCGCTATATCTGCCGGATGTACACCGACGTCTCCTGTTTGCCGCCGGAGGAGGTCCTGGACGAACTCTCCACGCCCGGCATGGCCGGCCTGGGCCACGAGGATATCGACCCCAAGGTCGTCAGCGGGACCAGGTCCGGCGACACGGTGACGCTGGAGATCGAAGGGACCTTCGCCTCCCGCCTGCCCACCGGGACCCTGACCCTGGTGGACGGGGAGCCGGTCAGCTTCACCACGCCGCTGTACACCGCCGTGGAGACGGCGGCGCGGGAACTGATGGAGAGCGCGGCGGAGGGCTTTCTTTCTAACGCAAAAGAACATGCAAAGGAGCTGGAGTTTACAGAAAAATATATCACCAACCTGTTCTGCTCGGAGAGCATGACCTTTGACGGCAAGACCTACTATGTCTGGGAGCTGTACTACGTCATGAAGCCCAACGACATCGACAAGATCGTGTTCGCCGGAGATATAAGCGTAGAAAACGGCTGGCTGACAACGCTCGTGTACCCGGGCACGCCCATCCTGATCTTCAGCGTGAACGCGGACGGAAAAATCGTTCTGGAGGAGCAGACCTGGAGCGATACCATGGGCGAGGAGGGCTATACCTGGGAGGAATACGTCTATTGCAATGTCCATTTGGGCATGGGTAAGGGCGACATTATGAATGGCTGGCCGGAGTTGAACACCCCCTTCCTGGAATCCCTCCGGGACGGCCACGACACCTGGGCCCTGGACTGGCAGGACGTGGCGATTTCCTACCTGAGCGAGAGGTACGGCATCTACGCCGACAGCGGTATGGACAGCCTGCGGACCTTCCAGGCGGATGAACGCGACAACGGCCACGACGAGGCCGTCCTGGCCCAGGCGGTGTGCGGGGACCGGACGGTGACGCTGCTGCTGGCCCATGTGGCCTATCCCGTGGAGGTGTGGAACGCCACCATGCGCTTCTGGCAGGTGGTCGGCGAGAAATGGGAGCCTGACGCGCCGGATACGGTCCAGGGCCCGGAAACCCCGGAAGCTCCGGACACCGCCCCGGAGGATGCGCTGACGGAGGATGAGCTGGCGGCCTTTGCCAGTTATTTCAATGTGGTTTCCCACAATAGCCTGTTGCGGGTCCCCTATGAGAGCTTCGACGACCTCCGCCACTACCAGGAGATCCTTCTCTATGACTTGGGAAAGCCAGTCACGGACGAGACGGAGCGTGCGGCGCTGGAGGAACGGATGAACGGCCCCATCGAAACGGACTGTCTCAAGCTGACAAGAGAGGAGATCCGGACGTTCTATCATAACAACTTCCTTTGGGACATCTCGGAAGAGGAGATGGATCGGATGCTGGCGGAGGACCTGTCCCTCCCCAATTTACCGGAGTACGACGCCTTCTATTTCGTCCACGGCGACACCATGATGACTCAATACGCCTTCGACAGGGGCGAGTGGAGCGAGGACGGGACCCTTGTGAATCTGTATTATACGGCGAACCTGTGGCAGTACAGCGACGAAGGGGAGCTGGATATTCTCTGGGACCAGCCCATGTGCGTCTCCCTGTGGAAGATCGGGGACGACGGCTGGCGGGTGGTGTCCAACCGGCCCGCAGCCTGATCCCATGCGCAGAAAAGCCCTCCGCAGGAGTTCACGCCATAGATTGTGAATGACCACATCGAGTGGTCATTCACAATTTAATTTTGCACAGCCACTCGATGTGGCTGTTGCAAAATCTTAGGCGGGAATAAAATTTAATCACTTTTTCGGCGGCGTGTACGTAAGATTGTGCAATGCCCCCATCGAGGGGGCATGCACAATTGAATTCTGCACGACCGCTCGATGCGGTCGTTGCAGAATCTTCGAAAAAGTACTTTGCGGGCCGAACTCGGCCCGGTCCCCTTTCTCAAAAAAGATGTGAAGCATCTTTTTTGGCACACAGAAAAGCCCTGACCAAAACCGGTCAGGGCTTTTTTTGACAATATGTCCTATCCTGCGCCTCTTACTGCTTCGCTTCCATCAGCTTGCTCAGCGCGGCCTTGTCGCCCACCAGGGTGACGTAGGGGTGCAGCTGCAGGATGGAGGCGGGCACCTGGGGGGTCACGGGGCCGGCGAAGGCCTTCCACACGGCCTCGGCCTTATCCTCGCCGCTGACCAGCATCAGGATCTTCTTCGCCATCATAATGGACTTGATGCCCATGGTCATGGCCTGCCGGGGCACCTCGTCGGCGGAGGCGAAGAACCGGGCGTTGGCCTGGATCGTCCGCTCGGACAGGTCCACCACGTGGGTTTCCAGCTCGAAAGCGTTGCCGGGCTCGTTGAAGCCGATGTGTCCGTTGTGTCCCATGCCCAGTACCTGGATGTCGATGCCGCCCAGCTTGCGGATGGTCTGGTTGTACCAGTCGCACTCCGCCTGGGGATCGGCCACCAGGCCGTCGGGCACGTTGGTGTTGGCGGGGTTGATGTTTACATGGTCGAACAGATTGTTCTGCATGAAATAACGGTAGCTCTGCTCGTGGGTGGGCTCCAGGCCCACGTACTCGTCCAGGTTGACGGTCTTGATCTGGGCGAAGTCCAGATCGCCCTTTTCGTACCAGATCACCAGCTGCTTGTACATACCGATAGGCGTAGACCCGGTAGCCAGGCCCAGCACGCTGTTGGGCTTGAGGATGATCTGCGCGGAGAGGATGTTGGCGGCCTTCCGGCTCATCGTCTGATAATCTTCGGTCATGTAGATCTTCATAGTAGACACGCTCCTTCATTGTTGGTGATGACCACGCCGATCATCTGTTTGAAATAGAGTACCAGTTAAATTGTATTCTAAAATCCTGCGTTTGTCAAGGGAGAATCCCCTTGAAATTCACGGCGCGCCGCCAAAAGGAGCTGCCCGCGCCGGGAGTATGGCAAAGGCCCCGTCCGGCCGGAGCGGCAGACAGGGCCTTTGTATAGAAGAACCATTCCCGGAGAGGACGTCCATCAGAGGCCCCTCATTTCGAGCCTCACGGAGTACCCCCATTGCAGCGCCCACCGGGCGGACAGAAGGAATAAATCCGCCAGCTCCCCGGTACAACGGGCGCAGGGCGGGAACTGCGCTCCTTTATAGTAAAAGGAGCGGTCCAGCCTGCAATGGCAGTCATTTGCAGATCCGCTTCTTGGCCTTACATGAAAGCTGCTGCACTAAGACCGATCATAAACAGCATAACGTACCAGACCACGACGCAGAGCACGCTTACCACCACGCCCACCAGCGCGCCAATGCCCGCCGCCTTACTGGTCTTAGGCTTGGTGTCCTTCCAGACCAGGAAGAGAATCAGGCCAACAAGCGGAATGCAGCATCCCAGCAGTCCCCACAGAATCTCGCCGCTGTCACTTGTTGACATACCCGCTCCCTGCGCTACTCCGCACTTGGGGCACACTACCGCCTGATCGTCGATCTGCGCGCCGCAGTTTCTGCAAAAGGCCATAACTGTTTTCTCCTTCTATCTCCTAAAAATTTCTCAGGACTACTCTGTCTTTCAAGGCCGTAGCGCCAGGAAATTCCATGCAGTTCTATTCAGCGTTCAAAACACATCCATGTGTTCCTGTAAAGAAACACATCACAGCGGTACCACCGTGAAAAACCGGCTTATCCTCCTAAGCGCGTATAGTCTGCACTTTGACGGGATCTTTGTCAATTACCTTTGAATCAATCAATAATTATGGTAAATAGCTTCCCGGAGGGGACGTCCATCAGAGGCCCCTCATTTCGAGCCCCACGGAGTATCCCCATCGCAGCGCCCACTGGGTGGACAGGAGGAACAAATCCGTCAGCGCGTAACCAAACAGGATGCCTGTCCACAAACGGCGGCGGTTCGTGCTCTCATAGGCGGTGCAGAGCTGAATCACCCCGTCCGTCACCAGCGGAACCATCAGCAGCGCCGCCCAGACCGCGCCGGGATGCGCCGCCGCCCAGGTAACCGCGGCCAGCAGGATTCCCGCCAGCTCCCCGGTACAGCGGGCGCAGAGCGGGAACTGCGCTCCTTTATAATAAAAGGAGCGATCCGGCCTGCAATGACAGCCGAAGACAATCGGCAGCCATTTGCAGATCCACTTCTTGGCCTTACATGAAAGCTGCGCCAAGACCGATGACAATCGCCAAGATGTACCAGACCACAATGCTGAGCACGCCCACCAGTGCGCCGATGCCCGCCGCCTTACTGGTCTTGGGCTTGGTGTCCTTCCAGACCAGGAAGAGAATCAGACCGACAAGCGGAATGCAGCATCCCAGCAGTCCCCACAGAAAACCGCCGTTGTCACTTGTTGACATACCCGCTCCCTGCGCTACTCCGCACTTGGGGCACACTACCGCCTGATCGTCGATCTGCGCGCCGCACTTTTTACAAAACGCCATAACTGTTTTCTCCTTTTATCTCCTAAAAATTTCTCAGGACCACCCCGTTCTTTCACGGCCGCAGCGCCAGGAAATTCCATGCAGTTCCGTTCAGCGTTCAGAATATATCATGTGTTCCTTATAGGAACACATCACGGCGGTACCGCCGTGAAAAACCGGCTTATTATCCTAAGCGCGTATAGTCTACACTTTGACAGAATTTTTGTCAAGTGCCTTTTTTCTTAATTTATCCCGGCGTCCGTCACTTGAACAGCATGGCTCCAAACTGGTTCCAATACCCCATCACAAAGATGAACAGCACGATGGCGGGCAGCGCATAGCTGACATAGAACCGCACCCCTCTGGGGAACCGCAGTCCCTGTCCCTCGTTGGCCTCGGCCAGGAATTTGTCCCAGCCCCAGCCCCGCCGGCTGGTACAGAACAGCACGTACAGCAGGGACCCCAGCGGCAGGATGTTCTGGGACACAAGGAAATCCTCGATTCCGGACACGTCCATCCCCAGCGCCGTGAACCCGGACCACAGATTGCACCCCAGTATACAGGGCATGGACAATACCAGCACCCCGATGAAGTTCACCAGCACCGCCTTCCTCCGCTCCATACCCCAGCGGTCCATGGTGAATGAAATGATGTTCTCGAACACGGCGATCACCGTGGACAGGGCGGCGAAGGACAGGAACAGGAAGAACGCCCCGCCCCACAGCCGGCCCAGGGCCATGTGGTTGAAGATGTTGGGCAGGGTCACGAACACCAGCGCCGGCCCCTCCCCGGTGGACACGCCGAAGGCGGAGCAGGCCGGGAAGATGATGAGCCCCGCCACGAAGGCCACGCAGGTATCCAGCACGCCGATGCGCAGCGCCTCTCCCGCCAGCCGCCGCTCCTTGCCGATATAGCTGCCGAAGATGGCGATGGCCCCGATGCCCAGGGACAGAGTAAAGAACGCCTGTCCCATGGCGGCGAACACGGCCTCCCCCAGAATCCAGTTCCCCTGGGCGTCATAGACCAGGTTGCGGAAATTGGGCTGGAGGTAGAATTTGAGCCCCTCCCCGGCCCCGTCCAGCAGCACGGAATTCACCGCCAGCGCCGCCATGATGGCCAGCAGGCACAGCATCATGATCTTGTTCACCCGCTCCACGCCGTTGCGCAGCCCCTGGAGGCAGACAAACATGCCGATGCACACCACGATGACCATATACAGCGTCATGGTCCCCGGCTGGCCCATGAGCCCGCCGAACTCCCCGGCCACGCCCTCGGCGTCCAGCCCAACAAAGTCCCCCCGAACCATCTTGACGAAGTAGTACACCAGCCATCCGGCGATGACGGTGTAGAACATCATCAGCAGATAGTTCCCCGCGAAGCCCGCGTAGCTGTACCAGTGCCACTTGCTCCCCTTGGGCTCCAGCTTCTGGAAGGACAGGGCGATGCTCTTCTGGCTGGCCCGTCCCACCGCCAGCTCCATGACCATGACGGGCAGTCCCAGAATCACCAGGAACAGCAGGTACAGCAGCACGAAGGCCGCCCCGCCGTACTTCCCCGTGATGTAGGGGAACCGCCACACGTTCCCCAGCCCGATAGCGCACCCCGCCGAAATGAGCAGAAAGCCCAGCCGCGAGGAAAATGTCTCTCTTTTCTCCATGCTTCCGTCTCCTTATCCAACCAAAAAGATAACCGGTCAGCGGTCCCGCTTCAGAATCCGGATGTCCTCCCCGAAGAACCGCAGGATCTGGTATTCCCCCTGAATCCGGGAGAGCACGGCCTCCCCGTACCGCCGCCCGATCTCCTCCGCCGGCAGATTGGTGGACAGCACGGTCTTCCGTCCGTTCACCAGCCGGTCGTTGACGATCCGGTAGAAGGCCGACTGGACGAAGCTGGTGAGCATTTCCGTCCCCACGTCGTCCATGATCAGCAGGTCGCAGTTGAGGTATCGGTTGACCTCCCGGTCCGGGTCCTCCTCGAAGGGGTTCTCCCGCCCGAACTTCCCGCTCTCAAACTGCTGGAACACATGCCCGGCGGTGTCGTAGACCACCGAGAACCCCCGCTCGCCGACCTCCCTGGCGATGCAGGCGGACAGAAAGGTCTTGCCCAGCCCCGGCGGGCCGGTGAAGAGCAGGTTCCCGCTGCGCCGGGAGAACCCCCGGGCGTACGCCCCGCAGATCTCCCGCACCGCCCGCATGTTCTCCAGGGGGCTCCACCCGTACTCCTCCCACACCCGGTCGGAGTACCACTCCAGGGAAAATGTCTCGAAGGACTGGTTCCCCAGGTCCAGCAGTTTGCTCAGCCGCCGGTTCTGCTCCCTGGCGTAGAAGCTCATCAGGCACCGGCAGGGCCTCCCGTCCTCCAGCCACCCGCTGTCCCCGCACGTCCGGCAGGCCGGTGCGTCGTCCAGGTAGTCGTAGGGAAACCCCGCCGCCACCAGCCGCTCCGCCTGCTCCCGCTGCAGCTCCAGGTTGCGCCGTTCCAGCTCCTTCAGCGCCTCCTCCGGGTCGCCCCCGCCGTCGAAGGCGGCCGCCACAATCCTGGCCGCCGTCCCCCGCAGCTCCCGGTCGACCTCCTCCACCGCCGGCGACCGGCGGAAGGCCTCCTGCCGCCTCCGCTCCAGCTCCTCCCGGCGGCGCTCCTTGTCGGCCTGGAACCGCCGCTGGGCCGCGGCCATGATCTTCCCGTCTCTGGGCATTTATTCCGCCTCCTCTTCCCGGCGCAGCTGCCGCAGGTATTTTTCCATCCGGGCCATGTCCTCCCGGGCGGCGGCGCCCGTCTCCCGGCGGGACGCCTCCGGCGGAGCCCGACGCCGTCCGGGCCGGTCCCCGGCCTCGATCTGGGCCAGGGTGTGGAGCCCCTTCTCGTGCCAGGACCGCAGGATCTTGTCCATGTAGGGCCACTTCAGCTCCTTGCACTTCACCACCGTCTTGTCATAGGCCAGCTCCAGGGCCTCGTCCTCGAACCCCAGCTCCTCCCAGGCGAGCAGGTACTTCTCCTCGCTGGGGGCGGGGGGACGGTCCCCCAGCCGCAACAGGCGCATCATCCTGGGCATGGCCTCCCGGCTCCGCTGGTACTTTTTAATGTACGCGGCGGCGCTCTCCTGGGTCATCAGTCCCAGCCTGGCCCAGGTGTAGCCCTCCTTCTCGATCTGGCGCATGGTGGGCCTGCGGCCCTCGCCGTACCGCTGGGCGGTCCGCTCCGCACAGAACCCCACCAGCAGGAACACCACGTCCGCCGGCAGCCCCAGCTGGTCATAGAGCCCCAGCAGGATGGCCAGGTCCGGCGTGGTCAGCTTCTTCCCCAGCTTTTCCTCCACCGCCCCGGTGAGCCCCGCGAACTCCCGGCCCTCCAGGGCCCGGGCCATGTCGGCCCTGGTGTACTCCGCCCGCTGGTCCGCGGGCCTGGGGAGCGGCGGCGCGTCCCTCCCCGCCGCCTGTCCCGGCAGTGAAACCAGCCCCTGGCGGGACAGGACCCCCAGGGCCCGGCTGAACCGGTTCCGGTCCCATCCCAGCTGGGACCGGACCTTCTCGTCGTCGGCGCTCCCCCGGTTTTTCAGTACGGCGATATAGAGCAGCGCCGCGTCCCCGTCCCCGCAGCGGATGAGCCGCCCGGCCGCCGCGCCGGAGAGGACGACGCTCTCCTCCTCCGGCAGGTGCAGAATATACTCGCTGATGGTCGTCCCCTCCCCAGAAGCCTCGTGGTTTTCCTCCTATTCTACATGAAAAGACGCCGTTCGTAAAGGGGCAGTTTTCCGGCCTGCGGGCTCCCCTTATCCCCGCGCCCTCTCATAATACGCCAGGTCGCACAGCGTCATATAGGGCGTCAGCCAGATCTGGAGCAGGCCGAAGGTAAACTGCGCCAGGATCACCCATCCCAAAAAGCTGAGGTCCAGCAGGAACAGTTCCCACTTCAGCCCCTTGGTCTGCCGGCAGGACCGCCGGATGGCCTCCCCCGCCGTAATATTGTCGTCCGTCAGGATGTTGTAGTAGGCGAACCGGTACCGGTACGCCGCGATAATCCCCGGAATCCCCAGCAGCAGGGACCACAGGAAGATCTTCACCGCCATCTGCACGCCGCACCAGATGAGCCTTCCCGCCGCGCCCAGCCCGTCGGCCAGGGTGGCGTAGGGCATCACCGCCCCCCGCCGCACGCCCATGCAGTAAAGGTAGTACCCCCCGTACAGCGTCAGCATCACCAGGGACACCAGGACCGAGCAGAAGAAGCCCGCCCCCGTATCCTCCGGGATGGCGTACAGCAGCCTCTCCAGCGCCGCGGGATCTCCCCCGGTCAGGGCATCATAATACCGCGCCTGCAGCTCATAGGAATAGAGCGGGGACCCTCCCTGCACCCAGTCCGCCAGCCGGCTGAGCAGAAACCCCGTCCCCAGCACCAGCAGGGTCGTCACATAGGGCGACATCCTCGCCCTGCCCAGAATCCCCTTCGCCTCCGCCTTTACAGCCTTCCGATCCATCATAAAACCATACCTCCCGCCGGAAAAACCGGACATTTTTCCCGAAATTTGTCCCATCATACCATGATTTCCCCATAAACGCAACCCCTCCCACTCCCGCTTTTTGTTACAGAATTAACAAGCAAGCTCCTGATTTTCCTACATATTCCACAAAAAAATCCGAAAAAATGACAAAAACCATCTGGACAACGTCCGCGAATGGGAGTATGATAGCATTCTGAAAGAACCGCGCCAAACTGAAACGAGAATGAGGTGAACCTATGGCACAAGCCTTTTTCGGCGGCATCCATCCCAACGACCACAAGGCCGCCACCAACAAAAAGCCCATCGAAACCCTCCCGCCTCCCGCCCGGGTGGTGATCCCCATGTCCCTGCACATCGGCGCGCCCTGCACCCCCTGCGTGTCGGTTGGCGACCAGGTGACCGTGGGGCAGAAGGTGGGGGACGCCCCCGCCTTCGTCTCCGCCCCCGTCCACGCCAGCGTCTCCGGCACGGTGTCGGCGGTGGAGAAGCGCATCCACTTCTCCGGCGTGCCCGTCATGAGCGTCGTTATTGAGAACGACTTCAACGACACCCCCTGTCCCGACTGCGTCCCGGCCAAGGACCCCGACGCCCTTACCCCCGAGCAGATCTCCGCCCTGGTGAAGGAGGCGGGCATCGTGGGCATGGGCGGGGCCACCTTCCCCACCCATGTGAAGATCTCCTCCGGCCTTGGCAAGGTGGACACGGTCATCGTCAACGCCAGCGAGTGCGAGCCCTACATCACCAGCGACCACCGCATCCTCC
>OFHO01001989.1_pt1 | contig 13374 bp, 15 predicted proteins | sample 1521531 | NCBI WGS metagenome assembly OFHO01 (sample SAMEA3504124, study PRJEB24116) | mouse gut metagenome | biome: mouse gut; feature: mouse-associated habitat; material: faeces | place: Denmark | collected 2011
AAGCTGAATTCCTACGACTCCGTCCCCCGCCCTCTTCCGCCTCAGTCCTCTATTATGACCGCCTGCACGGCGAGAAAAATGGCGGTGGTCCTGGACGACGGCAAAGATACCATCACGTCCAGGATGATGATGAAGCTGGTCATCGGAAGTGACCACCGCGTCACCGACGGCGTTCCTCTGGCAAACTTCATCAATAACGTAAAAGATTACCTGGAAAATCCCAAGTCCCTTATGTGACACCCAAAATACGGGGCGGCAGCAGGTAAAATCCGCTGCCGCCCTCGCCGTCCCCCGCGGCCCAGGACAAGCAAGGAGCGCACTATGGACGAAACGCTTCACGGGATGCTGATCGCGAATGCGGGCATTCTGCTGGAATACCGAGGCACCAAAATCCTCATAGACGGCCTCTACCAGGTGACAGACAACCCCTTCAGCGATATTCCGCCGGATATTTTACGAAGGCTTTTAGATGGGGAGCCGCCCTATGACGGCGTTGACTGCCTCCTGTTCACCCACAGGCATTCAGATCATTTCTCGGCGGAACTGACACTGGAGTACACCCAGCGGCGCCGGCCAAAGATACTTCTCCTCCCCCCGGGAGTCTGGGAGTCTCAGAGCTGGCCGCGGGATTATTTGGCGGAGCAGGGCATACCATACGTCCTGCCCAGCTGCATGGACGAGCGGACCCTTGTCCCTGGTGTCACGGTCCGCTCCTTTTCCACCCGTCACCTAGACAAGCAATACTGGGAGGTGCCCCATTCCTGCCTCCTGCTGACCCTCGGCGAAAAGCGGGTCCTTTTCACGGCAGACGTGGACTATACGTCGGAAACCTTCCCGGGCCTTCCGCCGCTGGACGCCGTCTTTGTCAATCCTCTGTTCTTCCGGGCCCTGCGCGCCGAAAAGTTCTTCCATGGGATTCTCCCGGCAAAGGCCGTCTGCGTGTACCACATCCCCTTCCCAGAGGACGACTGTGGTCAGATGCGCCCCACCCTAAAGCGTGACGTGGAGCGATGGCCGCCGGAGCGGGGAAAGGTCATCCTCTTCACAGAGCCGGGCCGCTGGGAGGAATTATAGGCAAAACAACTCCGGGTGAGCCGCGCTCACCCTGGCGTCCCCAGCGCGGTCTCTACCAGCTCCGCGGCACAGGGACAGTCACGCGCTCCGGTGATACCGGCGCTCAGTTTGGCTATCTCGCTGGCAAGGACCTGGAGACGGCTGTCCAATTCCTCAATCTTGGCGTTGCCGCTGGAGATCAGCACCGAGGGCGCACCCATCAGCATGTCCAACAGCTTTTCAATCTCGCTTTCCACCCAGGCCAACTTCGCCCGCCTCGCCGTCAGCTTCGGTCTGGCGGCTTTCTTCTTTTCGTGGTCTGTCAGCGTTTTGTAATTCTCCAGCTTCTTTAACATCTGCCGGCAGACTGTCGACTCAAACACCCACCCTAAAAATTGTCCGTCTGATTTCATGGCAAAGCAATTTAGCCCGGCATACTCCACTCTCGAACACTCTCAAAATAAGGGCTCTGTCTACGGTACCTGAAATCGGCGCCATCTTTATTGGTCCAATCGTAAAATCCCTGTCCGGATCTCTGACCAGTTTTTCCTTCAGAAATTCCCTCCAGCGTTGTCTTTTGCACGGCCTTCACATCGCACAAGTCTGGATAGACATTCTCCGCGATCGTTTTCTCCAGTTCAAATCCCACCGCATCATAGTATTCCAGCAAGCCAATCGAACCGTATCGCATGCCCATAGCGTACTTTACTGCCGTATCTATATCAAAGGCTGTGGTGACGCCTTCTTCTATGAGATAGATCGCTTCCCGAAAAAGTGCCTGGGCAAAGCGGTTCACCAAAAATCCCGGTACACTGCGATTTAAAATAATGACTTTGCGGCGCAGCAACTCCAAAAGTTTCACCGTACGTTGTAAAGTCCGATCAGACGTCTTGCTGTGACGGACAACCTCCACCAATGGCAGCATATGAACAGGCTGAAATGGATGCGCAATCAACAGGGCTTCAGGATTGTTTGTCAATGCGGCCAGCTTTTCCGCATCGATGGAGGATGTGCACGACGCGATGATAACATCAGCCGCAGCATAACGCTCCACCATCTGAAACACCTGCCGCTTCTGTTCCTCTGATTCGGTAATTGCCTCAAACACAAAACCGCAATCCGCTAACCGCGCAGGATCATTTGTAATGGTCAGTAAGCTCATTGCCGCATCCTTGTTCTCTGGAGAGGCAAGTCCCTCTCGGATAAGATCATCCCAATTTTGAAGAATGGCGGCTTCGCAGCGCTCCAAGCCCTTTTCAGAGTGCCCCACAACAACGCAAGGCAGCCCATTTCCAATTACGAGTGTCGCTTGACAGGCTCCAATCGTACCAGCTCCATACACCGCGATTTTTTCCATATATGACTCTCCTTTCCACTTGCTCAAAGAGAAGGCTCGGCAAATCATCCCAAAGTAACAGACTTTATTCTTTCGGCGGGTCCCAAAAGCGCATCATTATAGTGCGGGAACACGGTGCACGATAGGTTAATTTGCCAATACATGAAGGAAAAATGTTTCATCGCCGAAATTGCCCGACTTTAGCACCAGAGCCAACTCGGGCTGATTGATTGGCCACAGCTCCGGCACGCCCGGAGCGACATCCGCTCCAATTTGAAATGCCCCTGTTTTCAGCTCCCTGATAACCGCGCCGGATGTTTCGCCACCGGCCACGACAATCCGCTGGTAACCACAGTCTCTGCCGTAAACTGCCAGCCGCCCCATGAGCGCCTCCAGCAACGCGGATACCCGCTCTGAGCCCATACGCTGATACGCCCGCACCCGCTTTGAATCCGCCGTGGAATACAGCAGGATATCCCCATCCGCCAAACGAATAGCCTGCCGAAGCTCTTTTTCCGTCTGCATGCCAGACAGCAGCTTATCCGGTTCAATTCGGATCGCGTTTCCACCCTGGGCGAGGTATGTTTCAACCTGTTTCCGCGTCATGGCGGAACAGCTCCCCGCTAGCAGCAGTCTGGGCAATCCTTTCGGAGCAGCTTGCCCGGCAGAAGGCTCCCGCGCCTCACATTGGTTTGAGCCATACAACCGCCCCAAATGCTCCAACAGTCCGGATCCTCCCGTCAGAAGGGGTAAATGCCCGAATTTTTCCGCAATGCGCGCGCCATCCGCATCGGTTGAATAGGAAGGAACCATTGTAAACCGCTTTTCCCCGGCGAGCTCTTCCTGTATCCACTCCATCTGATTTCCCTGGAGGATAAAACACGGATAGCGGCTCTGCGCCGCCATCAATACAGAAATATCTGACTGCGTCATCGGGTTGATGGGATGATTTCTCATGTGGCTCTCCGCCAAGGGTGTGCCGTTTACATACAAAATTCCATCCTTCACGGTTCTTCCGTTGACTGGAAGAGAAGGACATACTACCGTGCACTTGCTTTCGGTCAATTCCATAAGCGCATCCGTGACAGGTCCGATATTGCCCTTCGGAGTCGAATCAAAGGTAGAGCAGTACTTAAAATACAGGTGCGCGGCGCCGCATTCCAGCAGCCATTTCGCGGCCTTCAGTGTCTGCGAAACCGCAAGCTCCGCCGGGATGGAACGGGATTTCAGCGCAATCACGACTGCCTCTGGCCGCAGGGCTTTCACTCCTTCCCAATCCCCAACGCCGTTGAGAAGCACAGTTTTCAAGCCCGCTTTTCGTAAAAAAGACGCCGCATCACTCCCACCCGTAAAATCATCCGCTATACAGCCAATCAGCAATGTGTTTCGTTTCATGCCCAGCCTCCGCTTTCCAAATCCGCCAGACGCAACATTTTCAGAGCGGCTTCTCCTTGCCGCGGCAGATTTTCCGCCGGTGCCTCGATGCTCATTGTTCCATGATAGCCAGCCTTTTTCAAATCGGAAAAAAGCTCCACATAATATGCAAAATCCTTCATATCCGGATATCCTCGCTCCAAATTCGCTCCGCATGTGCTGATATGTGTATGACAAATCAAATCCTGAAATCCAGCGAAGTCACCAACCGGCTCTCCGGCAACCGCACGATGGTAAAAGTCCACCACCAAAGCGAGGTTGCTGGCGCCAACTTCCCGAACCAGCGCAGCCACCTTTTTCGTAGATGTGCCGTATTCACAGGCTCTTGGGTTCAATTGTTCAAAATTCACTCGCATCCCATAAGCCTTCGCCACGCCGGCTGTCATGCGCAAAAAGGTTTTGCATTGCGCATCGGCCCGTTTATTTTGAAAGCCCGGCGGCAGCCTTCGAGCATTCGGCGCGCCATCCCAAGCATCCTCACGCCAAGAGCCGCCGCCCGCCTACAGAAAGACTCCGCATAGCTGGAAACAAGCTCCACATCAAATTCTCCGCCCACAATGGCAGGCGATCCTTCACAATAGCTGTTGAATGACACACAGGGGAGCTTGCCGGCACGAACGCTTTCACAAACTCGCTCAAATTCCGCATCGGACATATTGAAAATCTCCGCTCCGGAGAACTCCACAAAATCAAATCCGGCCTGTTCCGCAAGCCGATAATCCTTCGACGGGACACAGCATCCAAACAGCATTGAGTACCTCCTTTCTCACAAGGGTCAAACCTCGTCCAAATTGGATTGAATATGATATTGCCCTTTTAGCCGCTCTAGCGACCCAATGGTACGGACAGGAACAGGAATACCTTCTCTCCGGCGTTTCTGCTCCTGGCGTGCCTCCAGTTCACCCGGAAATGCCAAGGGAGCCGCGCCATCCGCCATGGGTACGTTCTGGATAAAATGATGGTAGTACTCCATTCGTCTTTTCATCTCTTCCGGTTGAATCCAAGCCGAGAGATTCATGGCGATCATAAAATGACCCGTGAGGCTTGGAACATCCGGGTCATGATACATACTCCGCATTTGATCCGCGAACAGGCCCCCTGTAATGACGCCACTCAAGATATCAACCGCATAGGCAAGACCCAGGCCCTTGTATCCTCCGATTGGTAGCAGGAAACCTTCCAGCACCCTCCGCGGATCATCTGTAGCCTTGCCATCTTTATCAATCCCCCATCCATAGGGGATCTTCTCTCCCTTCGCCACCGCAAGACGCAATTTTCCACCAGCCGCCACCGACATAGACATATCCAGGGAAAATGGAAACTCGCAATAGGTTGGTATTGCAACGCTGATCGGATTATTTCCGACCACAGGAGCCTTTGCGCAGGGAGCCGCAATCAGCGGCATGACATTTGTCATCGCAATTCCAACCATACCTTGCTTCACCGCCAATTGACTATATAAGGCGGCAGCTCCAAAGTGGTTGCTGTTCGTAACCCCCGCCGCGCCAATGCCATAAACGCGAGCATCTTTAATCGCCTGCTCCATGGCTACCCGACCAGCCACGGCCCCAGCGGCTCCATCCGCGTCGACCAACGTGATAGCCGGGGCTTTCCGAATGGTCCGGATTTCTGCCCGACGGTTAATCGCGTCAACCAGAACGCGGTTAAAATATGTCGGAACGCGAATCACGCCATGGGAATCAATTCCCCACAGATTTGCCTGCACAATTGTCTCCGCATACCAAGCCGCCTCTTGCGGACGCATACCGCCCACAATAAAAAGCTCCTGGGTAAATCCGCGCAAACTTTCAAATGAAATTTTTTTAACTGCCTCGTCCATTGATTTCTCCTCCCCGTTTTACAGGGAACCCTCTAGTTTCCACGCGAAAGAAAACCTGCCTACAAAGAAGGGCTCGCCATCTATAGAAAGCAAGCCCATGATTCTTGTTGTCATGTCCTATATTTGCCCAACCGTATTCCTGTTTGCAAGGGAAGGCAACGCGGCGGGAAAAAAGCGGTCAGACGGCGTTTCATCGTTGTAAGTACAAGCTCTTAGCCTTCCTGGGACCGCAATACACTGGGATTGCAAGGATATTTGGGCATTCGCCCCTCCAGATAGTCCACAATCCCAGCCGCGCTATCCATTGCCATCGCCAAAAGGGCGCCATCGCTCAGTGCGGCGTTGTGGGGGGATAGAATCACATTTTCCATGGAGAAAAGCGGATTATCTGGGGCAGGCGGTTCTTGCTCAAAGACATCCAGGCCAGCGCCTGCGAGCTCGTGGTTTTTCAGCGCTTCTATCAGAGCCGCTTCATCGATGACAGGCCCGCGGGAAGCGTTGATGATATACGCGGCTGGCTTCATCAGGCGAAGCTGCTCCGCGCCCACCAAATGGTAGGTTGAAGGAAGCAAGGAAGTATGTACTATCACAAAGTCAGACCGGGTATACACCTCTTCCGGCGCGACCAGAGTCACAGGCAGGCCGTTCACATCCTTCCGCTGTACAAAGGGGTCGCTAGCAATTATATTCATTTCGAATCCAGAGAGCTTTTTCACCACCATACGGGAGATTTTACCCAGGCCAATCAGGCCAACTGTGGCGCCCTTTAATTCCGCGGTCTTGTACATACCGCGCTTCGCGAACTCACCGGCACGGGTCAACTTGTCCATACGGACAGTCCGCTTGCTCAAAGAAAGCAGCAGCATGACCATATGCTCCGCCACGGCGTTAAGGTTGGAAAACGGAGCATTGACTACCAAAATCCCCTTTTGGGTGGCGTATTCCACGTCAATATTATCCACCCCCATGCCGTGCTTCGCAACAACCTTCAAAGAAGGTACCGCGTCCATCATCTCTGCCGTAATTTTTACGGAGCGAATCAGGATGCCCGCACACCCCTGAGCTTCCTTAACAATATGCTCGAGATCCTGCCCTTGGATTACTTCAAAGTGCCTTCGCAGTAGAGAAATAGCCTCCGGGTGGATCGGCTCGCTTACATAAACCTTTTGTTTCATCATGGCCTCTCTTCACTCTCTCATTGATCTGCTTTTTTGGATAGACGCAGCTCCTTCCGCACCGCGAACGCAACCACCAGGACAGACACCGCCAGAAAAACCGCGCTGATGGGGGAGGTCACGAACGGAAGATAACTGCCCTTGCTGGCAATCAAGCCTCGCCGCAGGTTTGTTTCAATCATGGGCCCCAGAATAAAGCCCAAAATAATAGGCGTCAAGGGGAAGCTGAACTTCTCAAGGATATATGCCAAAATTCCAAACGCCAGAATGGCCCATACATCAAACAAACGGTTGTTCAGTCCAAAGGCTCCTACTACGCAAAGCACCAGAATAATCGGCATCAAGATATATTTTGGGACTGTCAGAACCCGCGCAAAAATCTTGATACCGCCATATTCCGCCATTACCATAAGCAGATTCGCAACCAAACAGATGGCAAAAATGCCGTATACTAGCTCCGCTTCGGTGTCAAACAACAGCGGCCCAGGATTCAAGCCATGAATGGTCAATCCACCCAAGAGCAGCGCGGTCGCCGCATCCCCGGGAATCCCCAGGCACAGCAGCGGCACCAAAGCTCCGCCGACCGTCGCGTTATTGGAGGTTTCAGAGGCCACAATACCATCAATCACACCAGTACCAAATTTTTCCGGTGTTTTAGACGCGTTTTTTGCCGCTGTATAGGCAAGGATGTTGGAAGTGCCTCCGCCAATACCCGGTAAAATACCAATGCAGGTGCCAATGATGGCGGACCGAAAGAAATTTCCAATTTGGCTGATAAACTCCTCGACACTGAACCCAAAGCCTTTGATTTTAAAATTCTGCGTAACGGTCATTTGGGGAACGTTGCGCTCTCTTGCCGCCTTGATAATTTCAGAAATGGCAAACATGCCAATCAAAAGCGGAAGGATGTCGAAACCGCCATCCAGAGCATGGAAACCGAACGTCAGCCGGGGAAGGCCGTCAATGGGCGCTGCGCCCACCATAGCAATCAAAAAGCCTATCGCGCCGGAGGCCAGCCCCTTCACCACGGAGCCGCTGATCAGGCTCGCCATCATGGTCATGGAGAACACGCCTACCGCAAAATACTCATAGAAGCTAAATTTCAGCGCAATTTTTGCGAGAAACGGAGAAATGCACATCAACACAAGAATGCCAAAAATCGTTCCCAGAAAGGAGAAGAAAATGCCAACGCCCAGGGCCTTTCCGGCCTCTCCCTTCGCGGCCAGGGGATACCCGTCAAAGCAGGTCGCCACCGATGAGGGCGTGCCGGGAATCCGAAGCAGAATTGCCGCCACCAGGCCGCCGGAAATGCCGCCGATATAGAGACCGATTAATAAAGCCATGCCGCTGATCGGCGCCATACCGTAAGTCATTGGCAAACAAAGAGCGATTGCCATGGTAGCAGACAGTCCGGGAATTGAGCCGAAAATAATGCCGACCACAACGCCTACCGCGATTAGAAGGATACATTCCAAGCTGGCAATTTCGGAAAATCCGACCGTAATCAGTTCTAACATATGGCGCCTCCCTCAAACGCGCAGGATGCCGGCAGGCAGCATCAAATAAAACACTTTGGTAAAAATGAAGTAGACAGCAACCGAAGTGATCAGAGAGACCACAACAAACACCGCCATGTTTCCGCGAGTCCGCTCTTCCTTTGGCGCCAGCACGTACATTTGCATCACCAAATATGCAAGGGTCGTTATGATAAAACCCACCGGCTTCAGCGCAAAGATATACAACGCAATCAGCCCCAAGGTCTCCAGCATGCTAATGGTTCCATCGTTTTCCCAAAAATGGCCTTCCTTTTCGTCGGCATGCTGGAAAATCTTCCCCTTCTTTAAACCAGTTGCTGTCAAAACAATTCCAAGGATACCCAGAAGGGCCGCATCCAGCCGTGGGAAAAAATCAGCTTTAATTAAATTCAGCGCAACGGATTTAATGCCAAACGAGGCAATATACAGTCCGATGCCCAGCAGTATCAAAGCACTGCCGCAAAATACGTCCCTGTACTTTTTAAACATATTGTTCTCCCTTTTAATCCGGGACATGGGATCATGTCCCTGGTTCCGCCCTGTTGATCCGCTTTTGTTCCTTAGGTACAGCGGGCGGATAATCCACGATTATCCGCCCCTGTCTTTATCTGCCATGTTAGGCATATAAAAGCATGATCCTTTTAGCTGGCAACCAGTTCGGAAACGAAGCTCTCCACTACGCCTTTAAAGGTCTCCATATACTTCATGCCTTCCTCCGCCGAGGCAAGGAACGGCTCTTGCCGGAAGGACTCCATAATGGAATCGGCATAGGCCTGCTCCCCATTAACTTTTTCACAGGCGGCAGCAAATCTGTCGACAATTTCCTGGGGTGTATCCTTGGGGAAAGCAAAGAAGTAGTGCTTTTCCAATGTCAAATCATATCCCTGCTCCGCGGCAGTAGGAATGTCCGGATAGCCGGCGGAACGTTCGCCATTGGTTTGCGCCAAGGCGACAAATTCACCATTTTCCAAGTAATCCTTAATCGTGCCATAAGCGTTAATAATGCAATCAATATGTCCGCCGGCCAGCGATGCCACACGGTCGGAGGCTCCTCCGACGTCCACCAGGGAAATGTCAAAGCCGGCTTTTTGCATCATCAGGCTCTGAACATGAACCATTGTACCCGTATCCATACCGATCTTCAGCTCACCAGGATGTTCCTTGCTATAATTGAACATATCCTCCAGTGTCTTAAAACCGGAGTCAGCGCGGACGGCAATAATTTCACCGGGGCTCTTCGCCACAATGGAGGACAACTTAAAGTCCTGAATGCCAAAATCCGCAACGCCGATTACCTCGTTGACGTTGATTGCGGAATGGAAAAACAGCACAGAATATCCGTCCGGGTCCGCATCCTTTACCTGACGGCTGGCAATAGAGCCGCCGCTTCCGGTAACGTTGGACGCGCCCACATTTACGCCCAATTCCTTGGAAAGGCCCTCCACATAAGCGCGGGCGTTGAAGTCCGTATCACCGCCAGCGCCATAGGGAATGACGATTTCAATCGGCCGTTCCGGCCACTTGATCTCCTCGCTTTGAGGTCCTTTTTCCGTCGCGGGGGTCTCTTCCTTCACAGCAGGCGTTCCCTCTTTAGCGCCGCATGCGCTCAGAGTAAGGACCATAACCAATGTGAGAATCATTGCAAACCATTTTTTCATCGTTCTTCTCCCTTTCTTTTATTATCCCCAGATACGATTATCGATCCGGAAACATCACTTGAAATTGTTCCACATTTTTCTTCGCGGCCGCTCCCAGCGTACCGCCATCCGCAAAAGGAATGACCAGTGAATATCCACGGTCAAATTTCTCTTTCGCCGCGTCCATACCGCCGGCAACGGAAGCCAAGAACTTATCCGAACGCAAAACCGCATCCTCAACTTTTTGAATCGCCGCCTGAACATCCGGATTGGCGGGATCACAGAAGTGCCCCATAGAAGTGGCAAGGTCCATAGGACCCACGAAAATACCGTCCAATCCGTCTACTTGCAAGATTTCTTCGATGTTGTCCACGGCTTCCAGCGTCTCGACTGCCGTCATGACCAATATCTCACCGTTGGCCCGCTCCATGTAATTCATACTGTTCATATTCCAGCCGGGGGCTCTTGGACTCGGAGCCACTCCCCGCACCCCCGCGGTTGGATATCTACAAGCAGCGACCGCTTCTTCAGCTTCCTCACGCGTGTTAACATAAGGGATCAAAACACCATAGGCGCCCGCGTCTAAAATGCGTTTGATCGCTACCATATCATTCCACGGCGCCCGCACAAATGGAACGCCACCAAAACGACCCAAAGCCCGCATTTGATCAATCAGGCTTAAAATATCATTCGGGCCGTGTTCCATGTCAATCATCAGTATGTCTACGCCGGCCTTGGCAAAAATTTCAGCCGCAAAGGGACTTGCGATCTGAAGCCACGCCCCCAGCATTTTTTTGCGCTCTTTCAGCAAATGCTTCGCCGGATTATAAAATTCCTCGTCTAAACGCAGCATATAAAACTCCTCTCCAAGCCCGCGGCGCGATCATTTTGTTTCTTGCCACACAGGTCTCCGCTCTTTGTCATTAATTTGATGCAAACATTCATTTATATTTGTTATTTTATATTCTCACAAATATGATAGATTTATAAACTGAAACATAGTGCCGAATACCTCTCTACTTTTTTGCTCACTTTTTGTTCATTATGTTCCCTTTTCACTTAAAAGTATAGCGAATTGGACCTCTTTTGTCTTTAGCCTCAGTTGCTTCTTTTTTGTACTATATTATTCTAGACAAGAATTTTCATTGACTTTATAATTGTTTTGTGCAAATATTAAGAAAGCTCTTACGAATTGGAGTCGATATTATGACGCACCCGGTACAACTCATTTGGACTTTTATGGTGGATTACGCAAAGGATTGGGGCGTTCGCCAGCATGCTCACGATTATTTTCAGATGTACTACTGCATTGCGGGACGCGGCAATATGTTGCTTGGTGAGCAAAGCATCGTCTTGGAGAAGGACAGCTGTCTACTGATTTTGCCCAATCAGGTTCATGAGCTTTATCCCATCAAAAGCGGTCAGCTTCGAACAATTGATACGAAGTTCTATGTACACGACGAGGCGATTAAAGGCGCTCTTCTTCACGCGCCGCAGCTTATCACGATTTCGGACTCTCATTTCCGTGATCTACAGCAAACCATGAGAAACGAGTGGGTAACTGGCGCGCTTTTTGCAAAGGAAATGGCCGAATCGCTATTTGAGCAATCGCTTTTGCTATTTCTCAGAAATAACGCTCATGTTTCCGCGCAGCCTCCATTTTATCGTACTCTCCAAGAGAAAACAAAAAAGCTGACTGGTATCGAAAAAGATATTGCCGACTATTTGTCCATTCATTTTTTGGAGGATTTGTCTCTGGATATCATAGCGAAAGATCTAAAATACTCCAAAAACCACCTATGTAAAGTTTTTAAGCGCGCCAGCGGATATACGATTAATGAATATATCAACTGCCTTCGTATCAGCAAGGCCTATGACTTGGTTTGCTGTACCAATAACCGTCTTACAGAAATCAGCGCTCAATGCGGCTTTTCCAGCATCCACTACTTTTCACGAACTTTTCATCGCATTGTTGGCATGACCCCTTCATTGGCCCGCAACCATGAAGAAAACTCTCTCAACACCGATATTCGCCTCCATGGCACATTCCGTTATCGGTATTTTAATAATGACCCCCAAAATGATATCTCTCGCAAGCACGACGGTGATGATCGCTCCTGAGCTCCCGCGCGTCCTCTTTTCCATCGAGGAATCCGCGCCCCCGCAATTCATGGAGCGCCCATTTTACGCCGGAGCGGAAATAGCTGCGCGGCGCCGTTACCATCCGTTTCCCGCTCATTTTATTCCGTATGGCCCGGATATCATTTCGCACATGCTTCCCCAACTCTACAGGGAAAACAATGTGAGCTATAACGTCCTGGCCAACAGCCTAGCGAAAGCAACTTGCCGGTCACCGTGGACACTCTGCGTCCACCGACCTTTGAGCAACTGAGAGAGGTGTTGTACAACCGCCCCGCTAATATCGTACATTTTGATGGTCACGGTGGCTACGGCGCAGTCATGGACACACCTGCTGGAAACCTGTACGCCGATCCAGAAAGCCAAACTAACAAGTACTTCCGCCCTGGTAAAATCTATCGAAGAAAAAAGGTAATCCTGACGAGGCCGCCGCGAGACAAGCCCTGCCTGCTGGTGTGGGCCAACTTTGAACCCGCTTCAGGTATTGAGGGGACGGAAATTCAGCCGCAGCTCAGCGTAGAGGATCGGGATATCCTAACCCAGCCGATGAAAGGGCTCCGCCCTGGAAGGATAAAGGTGTTACTCACAAGCAGACGTGCGGAAGCTTGGTTACAGGCGCAATCCTGCTACCGGCTTCTCCTGAGCGGCTTGATTGGGGAGGGTTTGTTAGAATACTGCAACGCCAACAGTTGAATATTCCACATATACCCAAAAGAGTACTATATTGGCCCTGGCGCAAAAGAATCCTAGCTTTGCGGAATTTTATTCGCGATATTAGGACCAGATTGTCTTGTCAGCGCTATTGCCTATCGATTTACAGGACGATGTGATTGCAATTGCGGAGAAAGAATCCGATCTGTCCTCCGCGGTAAAGCGCTGCCGGAAGAACGTACAGTCTATTCCATTTTTTGCCATTCCCGGTTTGCCGGAGACGGGGGTGCTGATCGCCGCGTTGTTCCTTTTAAGGGCACACATCAAAATCCATAGAACAGAAGATGGCAAATGGGAGTTTCTTGTGGAACACAGTTCCTCCGACGACGGTACCCTTGAAAAAGTCGTGCGCATACTCGCGAATCTCTTCAAAATTAGAGTACTGAAAGTGGGCTTGCCATGCTAAGTTGATAAACCCAAGGGCTTTAAGACGCCTGTCCGCAAGGGTTTGTCAGCTTTCTTTTGCCATGTGCGTATGCAAATAGCAATTCACGGAACTTGAGCCCCTCTTGTT
>OFHO01001994.1_pt1 | contig 13344 bp, 10 predicted proteins | sample 1521531 | NCBI WGS metagenome assembly OFHO01 (sample SAMEA3504124, study PRJEB24116) | mouse gut metagenome | biome: mouse gut; feature: mouse-associated habitat; material: faeces | place: Denmark | collected 2011
CCCACTTTTCTGCTGCCTGCTTTACCGTTATATACATAAAGATCGCATCTCCCTTAATAGTATATTCTATAATAAAATGTTATTCCTCTCCGATTTTATAAGGGGCATAGGCGGATATTTTATTATTCCGAAAATTATTCCAAAAAATAAATTCGAGCATATTTTGATTTACTGTAAAATGCCCCGGACATTGCTCCCTTTTCCAATGCTTCAGGATTTCCCCATTTTAAGAGATAAGCTGCCAAGCCGGTATCTAAAAAGTGAAGGATCGGCTACACAAGAGCAATGATATGGGACGATACCAAAATAGAAAGCCATTGATATCTCTCTGCAGGTACGCATGCTTGAAATACTGCGAAAATAAGACACTCAATCTCTTTTGGAAGAATAATCGTTCTAAATCTGAAAAATACGATTCTTTATGTCTTAATAGAGTAAAGGCATCTATTGGTATCTTCCAATAGATGCCCCTTTTCCAAAATCAATAAACTCTATCTTTATTCATTTTTGAATCGCTCAAATAACCCATATATATCTTCCAAGCACAATTCCAACTTATCGTATACTTTTATACTTTATTCATATGGAAGCCCCCTCGCTCAAGAATGCCTTTTATCATCTTTTGCATACAAACTGTAAATGTAGGCATCCTCCAATGTCGGTTCGCATGATTCGCAAGGAATCCCCGGAATCCCTTCACTTACAAAGCGTACCTCTATTCCCTTCGCCTTATAAATTTTTGAAGCTACTTTATATTTTTTCTGAAACAGGGAAAATTCCTGTTCATTGAGAAGAGTACAGCAAAAAACATGGTTTTGTGCATTTTCGATCAGTTTGCTGATCGTACCATTATAGGTAATCTTCCCTTTTCTCATAATGCAAAGCTGCTCACAGGTAGCCGCCAAATCCTCTGTTACATGAGTAGAAAACAGCACAATCTTATCTGCCGCAAAATCAACCAGCAGGTTACGAATACGAATACGCTCCTCCGGATCCAGCCCGGTTGTCGGTTCATCAACGATCAAAATATTCGGTTCATGCAGTAATGCCTGCACCAGACCAACCCGACGTTTCATTCCACCGGATAACTGCTTATTCTTTTTATGCTGATGCTCTAATAATCCCGTCCTTTTCAAATAGAAGTCAATCTGTCTGGTATAAGTCTTTTTCCCCATTCCGCACATAATTCCTACATATTCCAAAGATTCCCGAACAGTCATATTCGGATATAATCCCAGTTCCTGCGGCAGATAGCCAATTCTCTTTTTGATTGCCTCATAATTCTTTTTTTCCAGCTTCAGTCCGTTTATCTTCACTTCTCCTTTTGTGGGAGTAAGCAGCGTTACAAGGATTTTCATTAATGTTGTTTTACCAGCCCCGTTTTCTCCCAACAACCCATAAATTCCATGTTCAATCGTCAGATTTATGTGATTTAAACTTTTAATCCCTTTTTTATATTCCATAACCAGATTTTTAATTTCAATTCCCATGCTTTTTCCATCCTTTCTTTCTCTGTTTCGGTTGTCTCCGAATCAAAAACACATTGATTCCAAATAGTACAATGCCAACTGCTGCATATAGTTCTCTGCTCGGATAATATGGGAGTAGAATTCCATCCTGTGCCTCAGAACTATGGAGCAAAAACAGTTGAAAATAATCTGGCAAATGATCCATAACCGAGGATGTCATAAGTAGCCATAAAACTAATGTTCCGCCAATGCCAATCCCCATGTTTTGTGTCAGGTTTGTCAACGTAAACCCGAAGCTGCCCACAAAAATAATGCTTGCCAGGGATGCAGCAATCACATTCCCATATAGAACTGACTCCGGAGTGGCAGATACGTGGATTGGATGATACCAAAGTATAAATCCCCAGTACGCCAATGTTGCTAATAGAAGCAGATAGCTTATGCCAATCAGATTTCTCTGTATTACTGATATAATTTTTTTCCGTATTCCATAACGGTAATAACAGGAGATACGCCCACTGGTAAATTCCTGATAATAAGTATCCGCAAGAAAAATCCCCGCAAGTAGTGCAATATACGTTTCCACTGTCACTATAATTTCTGTGGTTGACTGAATCGGTCTTACTAGCACAATAATCCCCATAAACAAAAATGAATAGACCATTTTATACACTGGCAATGCGATTTTCATTTCGTATTTCATACTGACCGCCTTCTTTCCCATAGTTTTATACTTCCAACTAATGCAAAAACCGTCAAAAATATCAAAAAACACAGATTGAATATACCGCCTTTGGGAAACTCATTTGTTCCAAATACAGACGGAAATCGGGTAAATAATGATAAGGGTTTTGCCTGATAACGGTACCCATACCACGCAACCAGCGTTGAATCATAGGAACCCATATTACAATATAGATAATACAAAAGCATGGCCGGTATTGTTGGTACGGAATTACAAAATACAAGGGAAATCAAAATCATCAAACTTCCGGTTGCTAAAATACTTGGAATATGAAACATCAAAATCGTCATCCAAAAGTCATAAAAATTAACGCTTAATCCATATTCTGCCCCTGCTTTCATAGTCAAAAAATCCATAATCAAAGTCAATGGTACGGTTGCCCCAAACACGACACTAATTCCTGCTACAAGTTTTCCAATCAGGAATTCCATGGCAGATAGTGGTTTTACATGAATCAAGGCATAAATATCTTTTTTCATATCCCGGTACAGCAATAATACAAATACAAGCATAGCGAACAAAATAGAACTGATGCCGAGATAATCTACGTATTTGTAGGAGACTTCTTTTGTATAAGTCTTATTCCCGTTTTCTCCAAAGGCCTCCTGCAAATAAGCATCCATTTCTTCTTTTGTAGCAGAATGATATGCCTTTTCGGCAAACGTACTTCGTACACCTGCAATTTTGTGTTGCTCTTTAAAATACGATGCGATTTCTGGAACACTCCACTTCTTTACCTTCTCAATTTCCAGTTTTGCTTCTTCATCCGTCCAACTACAATCCGTAACCAGATACTCCTGTAGCTTTTCTAATGCAGTTTGGTATAATTCATCCTGAGAGGTTGGAATATACCCGTCAATCACGTCTCCATCCTCTGAATACGCCGCTTCTGTTCCGTGCTTCTGAAGATTATCATAAAAGTTCCAATAGGGACTGACTCTCCAGAATACAATCATTACCATTAGCAACATACCAAGATAAACCAGCGGATTTCTCAACAAAATACCAATCTCTTTTTTTATCAATTTGCCATTCATCTCATTCGCCTCCTTTTTCTGCTTTTACCTTACAAATGACTACAAAAAAACAAGATTCGGAAATTTCCGAATCCTGCCATCTATTTTATTCTGAATTGTGCTTTTACCACTGCCCCGCCAACCCCCTGGTTCCCAATGCTTAATTTACCTCCATGCTTTTTGCATAAGTTATCACAGAGATATAAGCCCATGCCATAATGGTCCCCCTCGCTCTCATCCAACTCATGATAGAAAGGTCTGCGCGCTGATTTCAGGGCTTCTTTTGAAAAGCCTATACCATCATCGTAAACATTCATATATAACCAAGACTCTATATCTAAAAGTTTTAACCATATTCCTTTTTTTGCATAACGCATGGCGTTTGCAGCAATATTTTCCAGAATTTCTAAGTATATGTCAAAATCAAGCTTTACTTCTTTCTGTTGTATCGTTTCTTGGATAGAATATGTTTTTCCATATTTTTCTGACAATGTGCTCAGTATCGTTTCTGATTTTTTAAGAATAGTTGCACTATCAATCAATTTCTGATCTACTTCCCGTTCATCTAAGCGATTGATTTTTTTCATTGTATCAGCAAAATTTTCAATCCTCTGTGTCTGCTCTGATAATTCCTTTAAAATTTCTATAACTTTTTCTTTGGAAAGCCGCTCATCTGGATAATATCGGCTTAAATACTCCACATAGCCTTTCAACACAGACAATGGTGTCCGTAAATCATGGGAAAATGCTGCCCTGATTTGTTTTTGTTCTTCTATCATTTTCCACATCATCTGGTTATTATCCCTTAGTTGCAGGCGCATCTGCTCAAAAGCGTACAACTGCCCCATCTCATCTTCCTGTCCATACTCAACATAAAAGTCTAAATCCCGTCTTCCAATTTTTTCTGCACTATCTTTCAAAATTTCCAATGTTTTTTTTAATCTATGCCGGTAGAATCGGTCCAAAACCAGAAATACACTAAGAAAAGAAATGAGAAGCATACTCCATGTCTGAAGCCAATCCAACACTTCTACAAACCATTGATCTACTTTTGACAGGCTACTCTTATTTACACTTGGAATTGGTGGTAACTCCCCAAATTTTTTAGAATATGCATTTTGAAATCCATACAATTCCTCCCTGTTCTCCGTATAATTCAACCATATCCGCTGTTCCGCCTTATACGCTAAATCTTGTATCAAAACTGACAAAAGTAAAGAGATGATTAGTGCAATCACCAGATGAAAAAACAAGGATGTTTTTATTGATTTTTGTTTTGCAGTGTCCACTTATATCCACACCCCCAGACAGTTTCTATGTATTCCCGCTTAGAGACATCTTTTAGTTTATTTCTGATCCGTCGAATCAACTCTGTAACTATCTTATTATCTCCGGTTCGTTCCAACCCCCACAATTTTTCATATATTTGCTCACGGTCAAATGTCTGACCCGGATAACTCGATAATAACTCAATAATATCAAACTCAGATTTTGTCATAAGAATCTCCTGATTATTACAAAAAATCTGACGGCTGCTGTAATCAATACACAACCCAACATCAAATCGGAATGTTCTTTTCGCACTCTTCCGCTTTTCTCTGCGAAGATGCGCCTCAATCCTTGCCAGCAATTCTTTGAGAGAAACGGGCTTTACAATATAATCATCACCACCTGTACGCAATCCGGCAATTTTATCCCGTTCTTCAATTCGTGCCGTTAAAAAGATGATCGGGCAATCCAACATATCTCTTATTTTCCCACAAACTTCCAACCCATTCATCCCCGGCATGTTAATATCCAATAAAATCAAGTCCGGATTCTGTTCAGCTTTCCTAATGGCTGTTTCTCCGTCATAAGCACTCACCACCTGATACTGCTCCATTTCCAGAAAATCTTTTATCATCTTCGCTATTTTTTTATCGTCATCTACAACAAGTATCTTGTCAGACATGCTACACCTCCTGTTACATTTCCTCCTGGAAGAGCCAGCGGGTGTATGGAAGAAACCCCATTTGCCGTCTTTTTCCTGCATGGAAATAATCTGTTTTGCCCACCTCGTATCTTTATGCATGATATGTGCTTCATACAAATACGGATTATCATTGTATGCCCGACAACACAGAGAGCAAACTTGAAATACGTTCTGTACAGTCTGCTTCTCGCGTCTCCTGTTTTCTCCAGTCATTGGAAAGCGGGAAATATACCTTATCATTCACTGATTTCCCCATATCCCACTTACCATTTTCCTTTTTCAGCCCGTTTAACCAATCCGCAACAAACTGAAGCTTATCTGCCGCATATCTGTATTTGGATAAAAGCTCAACAGCCGCAAGATAGCGGCTGGCTTGCCTGCTTTCAAAAACCTTGGGCAAGAACAGGATTCTCTCGCTATATATGTAATAGATTCCATCCTCTTTGTCTAAAACATAGTCCATCAGAGCTTCCTCAGTTCTTCTGTCCAGGCAATTTACCAAAAGGGATATTTGGTAAAAACACGTAAAATCAATAAGCCTTCCGCCCATTGGCTTAACTCCAAAAATATCCTGATAGGCAGAAATATACTCTTTATGGTGATATACACCACCTTGGAATGCAGAGGAAATCACTGCTGCCCATTGGCCGGCTACTTTATTGGCCGCCGGATATCCATCCGAAAATCTTCTGATCCATACGGTAAGCATAAGGGAAACAAAGAGCTCCCAGTCCAAAAGTTTTTCCCTGCGATCCGGGATCTCTGCCCTTCCAACAAGACAGTTATTCATATAGGAACACGCCTTCTGGATACATATATCTTCTATTGTATAACCCAAACGTTCCAGCCGCCGAAGTGCCTGCTCCGTTGTAATCGGCCTTCTGGAAGAGCCAGAGGGCGTATGGAAGAAACCCCATTTGCCATCTTTTTCCTGCATGGAAATAATCTGTTGTGCCCACCTCGTATCTTTATGCATGAAATCTCCCCTCCCCAAGCTGCCTGTTGCCTCCATGCTCAGACTGTCTTTATCCAATATCGGTTTTACGGAAATGTGCAGCGCCTAATGCCAGCGGCAACAATATCCAGATAACCGACATCAAAATTCCACGGAATAAAAACTCCAGTGGAAATGCTTCTGTTGGACAGTCTGCCATAAGGTTCAATATCCAGTATCTGCTGATTGATATATTCAACCGCAGCACAGAAAACAGTAAATCCAGTCCCTGTACCAGCAACGGGGAAAATATGATCACTGCCATCGTAATCCCAATTCCGGCCGCCATATTCCGGCTCCACTCACAAATGGCAATGACAATACTGCTGACGGCAGCTCCAAAAAGCAGCTGAAGACCAAAATAGATCAGCAGGTTTTGGAAAAATAGCCTGTCCCCGTCCGGTGTTCCGATGAGGACTAATCCGGTTATCAATATCACAAAGAATATAATCAGATTCATGATCAGGGTAACCGCCATTCCAAACAAATGCTTTGCCAGAAATACCTTCATTCTGGAATAGCCTTTGCCGACTACATTTTTCATTGCTCCATGCGTATAATCGCTTACCATCCATATGCAAAGGAATATCATCCCAAACATCGTTACAAGCCCTCCGCCAGCAAACTGTGCCGCCATACCGGAAATGCCGGTCTCCTGCAAAACATCCCCGCCGGCGCCCATTGCCTGGCCTGCTGCCGTCATGGTCAAATAGACAAGAAGTATCATGCCTGCCGCAGATAACAGGCATATCCAAAATGCTTTATTCTTCTTCCATCTATACCACTCACCATACAAAAGATTACGCATGGAAACCACCTCCCGGCAGGGGGCTCTCGCCCATCCTCTCCATGAAATAGCTTTCCAAATCCTCTCCGGCAAAACGGCTCTCTTTCAAAGCAATTCCATTTGCTGCGACTGCATAGTTGATTTCTTCGGTCGTGTCCAACTTTTCAAAAACACATATGGTATGTGCATCCGCGACCGTACTTGAGATACCCAGTTTTTCCGTCAAAACCGCTGCTGCCCTCTGTGCGTCATCCACTGTAAGCTTCAGATACTTCCTGCATGTTACGTCCAGCTGATCAGCGCCAATCTCTTCAATCAGTACGCCGTCCCGTAAGATACCATACCTTGTCGCAATCTTTGACAGTTCCCCTAAAATATGGCTTGAAATCAATACCGTCACATGTTCCTCCCGATTCAGTTTTAATAATAAATCCCGGATTTCCCTGATACCAGACGGATCTAATCCGTTTATTGGCTCGTCCAAAATCAGAAAATTGGGCCTTCTTATCAGGGCAATGGCTAATCCAAGACGCTGTCTCATTCCCATGGAAAAATTCTTTACCTTTTTCTTCCCGGCCGATTCAAGCCCTGCAAGCTCCAGCATACGATCTGTAACTGCCTTATCTGTAATACCCAGATTCCTCCGGATGATTTCCAAATTATCCCTTGCGCTTATGCCGGGGTAACCGCCCGGCTCTTCAATCAGGCTTCCGATATGCTTTCTCTGCTGCTCTAAATCTGTTTTGCCGAAGAGCTCCATCTGTCCGCTATCCGGTGAGGCAAGCCCCAGCACCATACGCATGAAAGTAGTTTTTCCTGCGCCGTTCTTCCCAATCAGCCCGTATATGTCTCCCCGGCGCACTGTTACGCTCACCTGATTTACGGCTATGCATTTCCCATAGGTCTTTATCAGTCTTTCTGTCTTTAGTATATCGTTCATATTGGCCTCCAGCTTTTCTTGTTTTCATTCCAGGCTCTGCAAGATGTATTATCTTATCATTTATATACATCTATTACAATATACCAGGCCAGTTTTGCAGATTGAGGGGCGGTTTTTGTGTTCTCTTTGATAGTCTTTCTAAAACATTGATCTGGGATTGACATCGTAACATATTCCTCTTGACTCAATTAATAACTCTCAATAAAAAAGATGCCTCCCACAATTTCGGAAAGCATTTTTCATAAACCTAAAGTGTAAACTACAACAAATATTTAATTTATACCATCCCTCCATTCTTTCAGCCAATCTACAATCATCTTGCCCTTCCGTAGAGCTTCGGTAATCTGATTACATTTCGAATTTTGAGGCCCCGCAAAATTAATTACCAGATCATCATTTTCCATTAACTCTTTTGCAACAGCTTCAGCTACCCCTGGTATATCAAAACCCTCATATTTTCCGACAGAGGTTTTCCTCAAACGTTCTAATGCTTCTCCTTCTATTCTTTCTTTGAACATTCCATATGTTCCAAATCCTCTATTTCGTATGTATTCCTTAAACTTGTCATGCTCATCTTGTGTATAGTATATTGGGATCACACGTTTAAACATTTCTTTTGCCTCACTTGAATAACTCCCACACCAATGTGCGAACACAAACTCAAACATAAGGAATCGAAAACTATCTTCAATATAATATGCCTCAACTACAGGAAATTCTGGTGGAAGAACATTTGTCCTTCCCTCATCAATCCTTTCTAAACTACTCGTAAATAATGGTATATTTTTATAATACAACCGAATTTCTTCTTGATTAGAAAAATCAGTATGGTAACTCACATTGCAAAATGCAAACAAATAGAAATATGAACTTCCCACTGCATTATCATTGATATCCGTTGGCACTTTAATCCGTTCATCCTTATCATTCCCCTCATGAACATAGTGAACTGTATAATCTGGATCAAATTTGTAATAAAAAAAGAAACGACTAATGCCAAATATATCGGCATCTCCATCTACTCTCTCCCAATTTCCCAGATCTCTCAAATAGTTTTTTGCTCGTTGTGACGGATTATATAAAAGCCCAAAACGTCTTTTCCATAATACCTCTGTATCATATAAATCTGCGGTACTTGTCTTCGGAGTATTTGTATCACCTTTTCGAGTATAAATAGCCCCTTTGAATAAAGTGCCTCCTTCTCCTTTATAATCCTCCAACAAATAAAATGGTGTATTATCACTTTGTTTAATAATAACGACATCTATTTCTTTTTCTGAAACAGTAATGGTCTTTACATATACCTCCGGAATATATCCACCAGCCCACTTCGGTTTTTGACGCAATAAATCAATAACATTTTGTTGATTTTTACGTTTCTCATTACTAACACCACATAGAATATGAGTGCCATCCTCCACGCCAATTATAATATAGCAATTACGATTAGCAGGGCTGTTTGCCATGCAAATAATATCATGCAATAAATCAGAATTATTTTTATACCACTGTCTCTTAAAGTCCCAATAAACTCCTTCTGTATGCAACTCAATTAGGCTTTTTATCTCATCTTCTAATTTCAAAGCCTCCATCAAATCACCCCACATTTCCTCTGTACTCATTTATTTGTTTTACTATTTTTTAGCAATTCCTTACTATTAATAAAACCATATGATTCAATCAATTTCTTATCTTTATTGTTCAGCTTTGGCACACCCCACACTAACAAGTGCTTAGCTCTTGTACTGGCAACATATCCAATTCTTTTTGATTCTCCCTCACCGTTTATCCAATGTTCCTTCCAGTGTCCACCTTTACTCTTTTTATCCTTACTCGAAATAACTAATGTAGAATCATACGTACATCCTTTACTTGCATGAATTGTCATAACCGGAATACTATTCTTTGTTGATTCCACTAATTCTCCAATAGTGACCTTTCCATTTCCATTACTAATCTTGAAATTTCTTCCATCAATTAATTTAGAGAAATCCCTGTCTATTACTTCATCAAAATCTTTAATATAAATATAATTTCTACCTAATATTTTACCTAGATCTTCTCTCGCCCATTCATGCCATTTCCCATATGTCTGTGTAAAATCTGATAATCTGGCTGACTGCAAGATATCTTTTAGTACATTCATGATAAAAAGTCGCCATTGATAAACAGAAGTAATTTCTTTGGGACAGTAATAATTTGTTTTCGTCCGTTCGCCGCCGAACCATCTTGAAATTTGTTTTCCCGCTAATTCTAACGCCAGGCTCATTTGCTGTGGCAATTCTTTTTTCCAAAGTTGTGCTGCTACAATAAGCGGCTCTTTTTCATCATAATCATTGCGGTTAGATCTCACCAGCTGTAAACGTAATGAATTTTGCCTCACCAAAATCCGATTCTCCTTATTTAAGAAATGATATTTCTCCAATATTTTTTCATAAATTACTACAGCATCCTGTGGCTCTATGTACTCAATATATAATAATGGCATACTACCAAACTGACTCTTTTTATTCACATATTTCCCATCTGTGCTTCCAATTAACTTATCTGAAAACTCTACTATTTCTTTACAACTTCTAAAATTAATACTTAATTGCTTTTTCTTAAAATCTTTTACATATTCTTTAATTTCATTCGGCTCAACACGCTTAAATTCATAAATGCTTTGATTTAAGTCTCCAATACAATGAATACTACAACCAAGTTTCTGCAATCGCATGAGAATGCTTAATTCATTACCTGACAAGTCTTGGCATTCATCTATAAAAATAACGGGAAATCGCTCCGATATCCTGTCTCCCATTTCTTTCTTTGCCAGTACTTCTGCAGCCAGATAATTAAGATCATCAAAAGTTGCAAAACCATCCCTCCAAAATGCTTCTTTACAATCACGAAAACATTTTCTAATATACTTTAACTCCCAGAAGTTACTTCTGGTTTCTCGTTTCTTTCGGATAAACTCTTGCAAAGAATCACTTTTATAATATTCTTTAAGCCATTTTGTGCTATTTTTCCCGGAAGCAAAGTAAAAATCTTTTTTCCAAATATCATATCCCATCTGATGAGCTAAAATAGGTTTCCATTGTCCTTTTAAATCTATATACGATACATCACACTTATATTTTTCTAACCAATGGTTAGTATAAACAGGCATATCCTTATCAATTATATTAAAAGAAAAATCTCCATTTTTACCCTTAAACCCTCGCACCTTATATGCAAAAGGTTGAACAATATAACTATGTATAAAACTGCTTAAAGTTCCAATATAGTGCGGATATATATTATTTTTTCTTGTAAATTGTTTTATGCGGTTACTTATCACACTAGTAGCATCATTTGTAAAACACAATACAGCAATCCCTCGATTATAATATTTCCATTGCAACATTTCATAAGCAGCTTTTAGGCTAACAACCTCTGTCTTGCCACTTCCTGCACATGCATTTAAAAAAGTGCATTCATCCTTTTGTATCATCACATATCTAAGTTGCTGTTCTGTTTTTTCGGAAATCCTGCATCCGCTAAAATCTTTACATATATCGCCATCCGTCAATAAATAGCACTCTTCACAACCAATTTCTACAGGCTTTTTACATATAATATTGGCTATTTTTTCCTGAATTTCTTCTTTAGTCACAGTCTCCTCCACAGGCCCAGATAATTGCTCTTTTTATATAATCTGGCACTATTATAGTCCTTTTTTCTTCCAGTTTTTCTAAAAGTGCTTGCGAAAAAACGCCCTTTCCTATTTCATCGCAATCTATATGCTTGTAAATATAGGTTGCATCATTGCGTTTTTCTTCTACATCGCTATATTCATTATTTTTGTCTTTTATCTGTTTGCAACGATTCTTTACTCCATTTTCTCCTCCATCCTTTGTCCATTTCTCTTCTAAAACTTCAGCCATAATAGAAAAATTCCCACTCATTGCCAGGTCATATTCGAAGGTTTTTAAAGATGCAACATACAATCTTGCCATTTGTGTTGTATTTATCTCATCTGCCAATTCTATCGCTTCATTTCCGCCCTTTATTTTTTCTCCATCAATAGGATATTTCTCTCTTTTTGTTATTTTTCCTTGGTTATTTCTTTTAATATCAGGAAGCGGATCCTTATCCGTTATGCCGCTACATCGAATTGGCAGTCTCTCCTCGTCCCAAGGATCATAAAATAATGGGTAAAAATATTTAAAATTTATTCCATTTATATTTACTACGGTAACTCCCGCTTCTTCTAATGTATTTGGTAATTTTTTCTTATGAATCCCATTATATTCGTCAAGTACCACTGGAGCTAAAGATGGCAGTAGCATTGCTTCACATATTCCTTCTACCAATATTACCCCTTTAGAAAATAGTAAGGTAGATTTCGTTATATCCATCCATCGATTTAAATAACCTTTTATATTATCCTCAAGTTCAAAATCCGATAATTTCTTTATTGCAATTCCTGTCTTTGTACTCGATACATGTATAATAGTATCAATATCAACAGATGATGCTAATACAGCTGAATGCGTTGTAAGTATAATCTGTAAATTCTTTTTTTCTACTGACATTTTTTGCAAATATTTTATTAATTTAGACTGAATTTGCGGATGTAAATGTGCTTCCGGCTCTTCTATTAATAAAACAGAAAACAAACGGTTGTCAACAGCTTCTAATTCAGCAAACACTGTCGCTATATATAACAGATTATTGTATCCCAAACTATTGATTGCAACATCTCTAAATTTCTCATCATCCATTTCCCCCATATTAGGGAAAAAAACCATTTTTATACTCTGAAGAATTGCGGAAAACGAATTTTCTGCAAATTGTAAATTAACACTCTGTCCAAACACATTTCCCATAGATACTTCCATAGCTGTGTTAATGTCTTTTCTTGCTTTTGCTATTTCATCAAACTTATTATCTTCATTCTTAATCACTGATTTGTTAAAACTATTAAATGCATCTACAAGTTCTTTTTGTCTTGTCTCATTTCTATATTGATGCTTTAGCAAAAGTGCAAGCCTTGATTTTTTCCCATTTGTTAATTTTTCCTCTGCATTCCTAAGTGCTGGCAAATAGATAACATTAATAAAACCAAACGTATCTTCCTCAAAAGCACTTGCTTTGGATTTTCCTCCCCAAAAGCTTTTCTTAAAATATCCCCTTGGATTCGGCTTGCTTTCTACTGCCAAATGTAGTTCAGCTTCAAACTCCGCATTACACCATGATAAAAAGGTCACTTTTTCTTCTTGATTTAATTCCTTTAATATTATATCAATTTGAATATTCTTTTTCTGAATATTATCTGTAAATGATTTATAAAAATCTTCTTCTGTAATGTATGATTGCTCTGAGTCCCTCAAAATCATTCGCAATGCATCAATAATTGTAGATTTTCCTGACGCATTCTCTCCTACCAGAACA
>OFHO01001996.1_pt1 | contig 13341 bp, 10 predicted proteins | sample 1521531 | NCBI WGS metagenome assembly OFHO01 (sample SAMEA3504124, study PRJEB24116) | mouse gut metagenome | biome: mouse gut; feature: mouse-associated habitat; material: faeces | place: Denmark | collected 2011
CAATGCCCTCTTCCACAATCTTCGCCGCGGCTATCAGGGTCCTCTTGTCCTTGGATTCCGGCAGAACGATAGTCTTCTTGTCGAGCTTGGCTCTCTCCTTTATCTTGTCAATATATGACATATCCCTTCTCCTTTCCCGCGGTCCCCGCACGAAAATTCATTTCCATAATCCGCTGCCCCCCACAGGTTCCCCTGACCATGGAAAAAAATTTTCAGACAAACCCTCTCCAGGCCTGTCCAACGGCATCACAAAAATATGCTTAACAAACCGCCATGCTTATATTATACTAAATGTGGAAAAAATAAACAAGAAGCAATCTTGGCTGTAAAAGCTTTTTCCCACAATTTCTGAAACAATTCCTAAGACAAAGGAGCGGCACGGAATATGCAGGTAAACGGAATCATCGCTGAATACAATCCTTTTCACAACGGGCACAAATATCACCTGGAGGAATCCCTTCGCCGTACTGGCGCCGATTATACCATAGTCGTCATGAGCGGCGATTTCGTACAGAGAGGAGCTCCCGCGCTGATGGACAAACATGTCCGGGCCAGGGCGGCTCTCTGCTGTGGAGCGGATCTGGTTCTGGAACTTCCCGTACTTTATGCCACTTCCAGCGCCGAATATTTTGCCCATGGCGCCGTGTCAATTTTTGACAAACTTGGAGTAGTTACCCATCTGTGCTTTGGCTCCGAGTGCGCGGACACCGCCCTTCTGAGACAGACTGCAGAGATTCTCCTGGAGGAACCTTCTCCATTCAGGCATGCCCTGAAAGAATTTCTAAGACAGGGGTTTCCCTATCCCGCCGCCAGATGCCGGGCCCTGGAACAATGCGGTCTGCTGTCCGGCGCCTCTCTGGAGGCCCTGGCACAGCCCAACAATATTCTCGGCATTGACTATATCAAAGCTCTTTTAAAACGGTACAGCAAAATCCAGCCCGTGACTGTAAAACGGCAGGGGCCAGGTTATCATGACAGTTATGATTATGGCAAGGAGTCTCATAAAGAACCTTCTTCGGAGCCCTCCACTTTTTGGTCGGCCCTGGCTCTTCGGCAGGCGCTTTTTGCGGGAGACAGCCCGGGGAGGCTGGCCGGCTTCATGCCTCCGGAAACCTCTAAGCTCATCGCCGCATGTATTGACAAAAAGAAGCTCCTGCAGGCGGAGGATTTCTCCTCCCTGTTATATTATAAGCTCCTCCTGGAAAAAGCCCAGGGATATGAAACATATCTGGATGTATCCCCTGCCCTGTCCAGGCGCATCTCAAAGCTGCTGGGGGATTTCACCGCCTATGAGACATTCTGTTCCCTGCTGAAAACCAGGGATATGACTTATTCCAGAGTCAGCCGCTGCCTGCTGCACATTCTTTTGAACATCACAAAAGATGATATGGCAGCAGCTGCCCGCCTGGACCATGCCCCCTATGCCAGAATCCTCGGGTTCCGCCGCAGTGCCCTGCCCCTTCTGGGGGCACTGGGAAAATGTGCTTCCATCCCCCTGATCACCAAGCTGGCAGATGCACAAAAGAGCCTGTCCCCGGACGCATGCAGACTTCTGGAACAGGATATTCTCTCAAGCCATATTTACCAGAGTGCTGCCTGTGTACCCAATGGCAGCGGGATACCCAATGAGATCTCCACCCCTCTTGTGATCCTGTGACTCTGGAACATGACTTGGGAAAATGTATGCTCCTTATTAAACTTTAACCTTAATTCTTAAAACTGTGAATGGGTGCCGGAATTCTTCCTCCACGGCCGATAAATGCCTCACAGGAAAATCGGTTCACAGGCATAATGGGCGCATAGCCCAACAGTCCTCCAAACTCCACTGTCTCACCCACGCCCTTTCCAATCACAGGAATAATGCGGACGGCGGTGGTTTTCTGATTTACCATGCCGATTGCCATCTCATCCGCTATAATACCGGAGATGGAGGATGCCTTTGTATCCCCGGGAACGGCAATCATGTCAAGACCCACAGAACAGACGCAGGTCATGGCCTCCAGTTTCTCCAATGTCAACGCTCCCGCCTGCACCGCGTTGATCATCCCCTGGTCCTCGCTCACCGGAATAAACGCGCCGCTGAGTCCACCCACATAGGAAGAAGCCATTACGCCGCCTTTTTTCACCTGATCGTTCAGAAGCGCCAGGGCCGCAGTGGTTCCCGGAGCCCCTGCGTACTCCAGCCCCATCTCACAGAGAATATCCGCCACACTGTCCCCTATGGCAGGGGTGGGCGCCAGGGAAAGATCCACAATTCCAAAAGGTACTTTCAGCCTGGCAGAAGCCTCCTGGGCCACCAGCTGCCCCACCCTTGTGACCTTGAATGCTGTCTTCTTGATGGTCTCGCAGAGTACCTCAAAATTCTCTCCCCGCACACTTTCCAGGGCTGTTTTCACCACACCCGGGCCGCTGACTCCCACATTGATAACCTTATCCGCCTCCGTCACGCCGTGGAATGCCCCGGCCATAAAAGGATTGTCGTCAGGTGCATTGCAGAACACCACCAGTTTTGCACATCCCAGAGAATCCTGGTCCCTGGTCTGTTCCGCCGTCTCCTTGATGATCTCTCCCATCAGCTTCACACCGTCCATATTGATGCCGGTTTTGGTGGAACCCAGATTCACAGAACTGCACACCCTCTCTGTGGAGGAAAGTGCTATGGGGATGGAACAGATCAGGTTCCTGTCCGCCTCAGTCATGCCCTTACTCACCAGAGCAGAATATCCGCCGATGAAGTTTACCCCCACATCCTTTGCGGCCCGGTCCAGAGTCCGGGCCACCGTCACAAAGTCCTCTGGTCTCCCACAGGCCGCACCCCCCACCAGGGCAATGGGCGTGACGGATATTCTCTTGTTCACAATGGGAATGCCGTATTCCCTGGAAATCTCTTCCCCTGTCTTCACCAGGTCCTTTGCGGCATGGTATATTTTATGGTAAATCTTCTCGTTGAGCTTTTCCAGATCGGAATCAATACAGTCCAGGAGACTGACACCCAGAGTAATAGTGCGCACATCCAGGTTTTCCTCGGAGATCATCTTATTGGTCTCTGTCACTTCAAATAAATTAATCATGCCACTGCCTTCCTTTTTCAGTACTCAATCCCTAACGCCTAAATCCGGTGCATTTTATCAAAAATCTCTTCCTTCTGGCATTTGATCACCACACCGGTTTTCTCACCCAGAGCCGCCATCTCGTCGCAGAGATCCCCGAAGGGCTTGTCCATAGCTCCCGTATCCACGATCATCATCATGTTAAAGTATCCCTGTACAATGGTTTGAGAGATATCCAGGATATTGATCCCATTTTCCGCCAGATAAGTGCAGACCTTGGCGATGATGCCCACAGCATCCTTCCCCACCACGGTAATAATCGTCTTTTCCATAACTAATATCCATCCTTCCTGCGCCTGTACACCTTGTTTTCCCGGAACCACCCCGCATAAAACCGGCACAGTTCTCCTACCTGCAGTTCCACCCATATTCTATAGACGCATATAATTTGTTTAAAGAACTCTCTGCGGTATAAATTTTACGCAATCTCCACCACCGGCGTCAGTTCACTGCGCCTGGCCACTCGAATGTCAAAATCACCGGCTTTATAGGGAGTGCCGCCCATATTGATCTCCATCCGCACGGATTCAAAAGCAAGTTCCGGCAGGTTGTTCTCTTTGCTCAGATGCCCCAGAAGAACCGCCTTCAGCTTATCATGCAACAGTCTGCACAGAAGCCTTCCTGTGTTTTCATTGGACAGATGCCCCCGTTCTCCCAGGATCCGCTGTTTCAGATAATATGGATAAGGTCCCACCTGAAGCATGTTCACATCGTGGTTTGCCTCCAGAAGCAGCGCATCCATGCCCTTTAGGCACTCCACCGTATAGTCATTATATGTACCCAAATCCGTGCACACAGCCACTTTCCTGCTGCCGTAGGCAATCCGGTAGGCCACAGGCTGTGCCGCGTCATGGGATATGCGCATGGGATTCACAGTCAGATCTTTCAGGGTAAATTTTACATCTTCTTTCACCTCATGGAACAGGTCGCCGTCGATGCTGCCAAGTCCCCTGCACTCTTTTATGGCGCGGATTGTCCCCCCGGTGGCATAGATGGGGATCTCATATTTCCGGGCCATAACCCCCAATCCCTGGATGTGATCCGCGTGCTCATGTGTTATTAATATACCGTCAATATCTTTTCCTGTGAGCCCCAGCTCTTTCAGGCCGCCTTCTGTCTTTCTGCCGCTGATACCCACATCCACAAGCAGGTGGGCAGCCTCGGATCCCACATAAATACAGTTGCCGCTGCTGCCGCTTGCAATACTACATAATCTCATCTCTACTCGCTTCTTCCCCCATCATAATTAATAGACAGAACTTTTCAGGATATTCTGCAGCCTTCTGTCAACCTGGCTGCAGCTGTCCTGGAAGGAACCACTGTTGTCTATTACAAAATCACAGCATTCCCTGAACTTTTCCTCTGAGAGCTGTCTGGCCATAATCTGGGAAATTTTATCTCCGCTGTAGCCCCTGGAGCCCGCAAGCCTGTCCCTTCTGACTGTCTCATCCGCATAAACATACCACATCTCATCCACCAGATTCAGATACCCTCCTTCGATAAGAAGAGCAGCTTCTACAAAAAACAGCTCCACCCTGCCTGCTGCCCTGGCTTCCTCCAGCCGTTCCAACAAAAATTTCTTCACGGCAGGGTGGATAATGCCGTTCACTTTTTCCAGAAGCTCAGCCTGTCCGAAGATTCTGTCCGCCATGACCTGTCTGTCAATCTGTCTGTTCCGGTCCACAATGTCTCCGCCCAAAAGCCCCAGCAGTTCCTGGTAGGCCTGCGTGCCTGGCTGTTTCACCAAATGAGCTACCTCATCCGCCAGATAGATTTCACAGCGATATTTTTTTCTGATATACGCCAGAATCTCGGATTTTCCTGCACCAACTCCACCTGTAATCCCTATGAAATGCATTCTTCCCCTCCCAGGGCCAGTATTCCCTCAGTGATTTAAAACATGCTCCAAAAAGTCCCAGCAGATGTGCATGCAACAAATTATAACACTCCCCCACCTGTCCTGCAAGCCTTTGAATCAGCAAAATCCCAACAAAAGCAGGATCCGTATCGTCCTCTCATACTTTTCCGCATCAAATTCTTCCAGCAGCATTCCCAATACCTCCCTTCTGTGCAGCCTGAGGATCTCCGACAGGATCCCATGGCTGATACAGTAGTCCACCGCCCTGTCCTTCACCTGCCGGTTTCCTTTCCTCCCTGCACTGCCCGCTGCCCTGCTCACGCTGCCCCTTCTCTGGGATTTACTTCCTCCAGATGCCTTCCCCCTCTTTCGTCTCTTCTGCATTCTCTTTCCTCCCCTGTTTCGGCAGAATACAGAAAATGCGGATACCTGGCCTGAGCCGGGAATATTGCCCACTGTTGTCCATCCTTTTCCGTTCCTGCCACATTGTCCTCTCTGAAATATAATTATTAAAATTAGAAAATCTGGCAGAAACTGCCTGGATGCGCTATGATCAGCGCACATTTTTTAGAATTTTCTGACATATTCATATCATAAGCCACATCCATGTGCTTGTCAAGTATGGATGTAGAAGAGAACAGCTTTTATCCTTGCACAGTCAGCAAAAATACAATAAAAATCCTGATAGAAAGCATCCGTCCCGCCACAGGCCTAACTTCATACTTTATATCAGGATTTTATGACATTAAATTATACAGGACTCTCTTTTTTTACAGCTTTCACCAGCAGCATCATGGGACGGCGCAGCTCATCCTTCATCTCTTCCGGAGGCTGAGCCTCCTCCACCGCTTTTAGTTCAAAACCATTTTTCAGTAAACCCATCAATATCTGTGTGAGCGTGTGGTGCTGTTTTACAACATCGCACCCTAAAAAATGCGTGTTCCGCTCTCCTGGAAAGAAATAGTTGTCAACCGGCCAGTACAGGGCCTCTCCGGCTTCTGTGTAAATCCAATCCTGTCCAACTCCTGCGGTAAAAACCGGGTGCTCCATGTTTAAAATAAATACACCCCAGAAAAAAGTTTTCATTGTAATACTCATTATACATAGTCAAGCTCTCCAAAAAGAGAATTTATTTCTGGCTCTATTTCTGTCCCTGGTCCTTCTGGTCCCTTCTGACCAGGAAGAATATCCCCAGCCCTCCCAAAATCGCCAGTAAACTGCCTGTCACCAGCCATATTATCCATGTGTTTCCCGTAGACTGATTTTCTGTTTCTTCATCAATATTCAGGCTTTCTTCAATGTCCGGACTTTCATTGCTCTCCTCTCCGCTTTCACTTTCAATCACAACCATATAATCCGATGCGTGTTCAAACTCAAACCCTGCGATTCCGCTCTCTGATATCTGGCTTCTTCCCACAGCTTCCAGCTTTTCACTGCCTTCGTTATAATAGTATAGAACTGCCTCATATCCCTGGTTTTCTTTTCCCAGATCAAGATAAAGCATTCCTGTAAATCCAAAGTTGCCGCTATGTGCCAGGCTGAACATGACATAGACATTTCCTGCCGCAGTACTTTGTGCCATATCCTCCGGAATTGCACTGTTCTCTTTTTTTACAGAGAGATCAATTGTGCCAGCTTGGCCGGCATTGACCTGTTTTCCGTTCACACTCCAGACAACACCGTCTCCCATGTCAAAAGCCAGAGTAATATCTCTGCCTTTGACAGTGTCCAGCACATCCCCTGGAACAGTACCCGATCCGTTCATAACGATATCCAAAGAGCTGCCCTTTTCCGCTTCCTTCACTGCCTCCTTTATCTGTGTCCAACCGTTTTGTCCCTCGCTATTCCGGAGAAAAGGTCCTTCGCTGTCCTTCTGATTATCTATAACAGGAACCTCTTCCCTTTCCATTATGTAACCACAGACAACACACTGTCTGTGTCTGCTTCCGGCTTCTTCGGCAGTTGGCTGTCTATCCGTTATCCAGTCGCTTGGAATGTGTTCCCCATAGCCATCCTTTTCACTTCTCTTAGCAATATCACATCCCTTCGTCATACAATTGTGCCAATGGTGCTTATTGTCGCTCTTCCATGCACTTGCCCATCTATGGCTGTGAACAGGTTTTACCGCCTGACCTGATGTAAGCCCTGACGGTGTTTCTTCTGTCAAACCTGTTGTCGGTACAGCAGAGGGCACTGGTGTCAAATTCACTGCAGGGACCGACGTGGGCGACTCTGTAGGCGTTGTTGTCGGAGCCGATGTAGGCGCTGTTGTCGGTTCTGTTGTTGGCGCCGACGTGGGAGCTTCTGTAGGCGCTGACGACGGTTCTGTTGTAGGGACCTGTGTGGGCGCTGTTGTCGGTTCTGTTGTAGGTTCCATTGTAGGAGTCTCTGTAGGCGCTGCTGTCGGTTCCGTTGTGGGAGCCTCTGTAGGCGCTGACGACGGTTCCGTTGTAGGGCTGGGGGTAGGCGTGCCGGCAGAACCGGCAGGTATCACCTCTGGCTCTGTTGCGAAACCGCATTGGGTACATTCCCTGTGTCTGCTGCCTTCCGCCTCTGCTGTGGGTTCCTTGTCTACTATCCATTCTCCCAGGCTGTGCTCCCCATAACCGTCTTTTTCCGACTCCGCAGCAATGGCACAGTTTTCACCTGCAGCACAATCATGCCAGTGATGAGTATCATTATGGCTCCACACTGTGTTCCACTTATGGTCAACCGTTACCTGACATACTGCCGCAGCATTTTCAATCTCTGCAGTGATGACGGCCGTCCCTTCTCCTTTTCCTGTGACAATTCCCCCATCCACTGCCGCAACGGCTTCATTGTTGGAACTCCAGATTATTTCTGCATTTTCCGGCTTGCTCATTGCTGTGAGAACAGCAGTCTCTCCAAAAGGAATGGTAATGGACTCATGATCCAGACTTATGGCAAAAATATTTACATTACCGTCAAAATTCACGTTTCCTCCCTCCTGAGGAACCGTGACCAGCTCTCCAGCCACAGATACCACAGTGCCAGGAGGCAGATCAATATTACCATTTTCAGTCACAGTAGCCCCTTCCCCTGCCGGGAACGAGGTTATTGTCACCTCATGGTTAATTTTCAGACTGCCACCCTCCTGAATGATAATCTTAGTACCCTGAGCCAGTGTTACCCCTTGTGGAACAGCCGCAGCTCCTCTCACCTCAGCCACGCCATTCTTAACGGTCAGAGTGTTGTCCACAGAAGCGAAAGCGTCGTCCCTGTAGGTTCCCTCTATCCAGGATCCGGAAATCATGGAGCCTTCCTGTGTCCCTAACAGAATCCCCTCTTTGGCATCACCGCCTTTTACCGTAACCACGCTGTCTGTGATAGACGCCGTTCCGGGTGAAGAAATCCCTGCTTCCTGTGCGGATTCTGCTATTATGGTACTGCCGCTCACCGATACACCTGTCTGTGCCCAAAGCGCCTCATTTTTGCCCTTTGCAGTCACGTTGGCTCCATCTGTAATCTCTATAGCCCCTGTCTGTGCCCAAATTCCGCTGGCGTTACTGGAAGATAAATCGGCCAGGCTTCCACTGATGCTGACATTTCCTTCGGCTACCAGTGCTTTCTCAGCTACTTCCGCCTTTACTTCAGAGCTGTTACTAATATTGATGTTTCCGTCCACTGTCCAGATTCCATCGCTCTGCCCGGACAAAGTCACCTTACTTCCATCAATTACAACATCATTTTTTGTCCGTATGGCCGGCCTTGCCCCTTCTGCAGACACATTAGCTCCATTGACAATCTCAATACTGCCGTTTGTCCAGAGTCCGCTATTATAAACAGATATCGTGTTTACTTCACTGCCGCTGATGACGATACCCTGTCCTCCTTCTATTGCTGCAGCTGTTCCCTTATTTTCAACCTCTACCTTCGCCTGGTTCTCAATTTGTATGGTTCCTAATGCACAAATACCGCAAGTTCCATCCGTCCCGTTCCCAGCTGTGACGTCTACACTGCCATCACTGAAAGTAATATTTCCTCTAGAAAAGATACCATTGGAGCTTTCCGACTGAACCGTTATATTTCCCCCTGCCAAAGTAATGCCGTTCTCCCCAACGATTCCGTTGTGCTGCTGGGATTTGACCTGGGCCTGGCATCCCTGCATATGTACTTCATCCGCGTAAATTCCGGCTGCTCCCTTGCTCTCAGCTGTGATAACACCACCGTAAGCAGCGACCACTGCCCCCCCGTAGTCACTGCCGATAGCAGGAACACCGTCTGCTTTCGCTTCTATCTTACCTCCATTTATAACGATCTCAACATTGGTGTGGAAGGACTCATCGGCGCCGATACCGCCTCCTGCCACTAGCCTTCCCATGGTTCCCTCCTCATGGGACTGGGCATAGATATATAATCTGCTGTTAGCTTGGGTAATGATACGCCCACAATTTAACACAGCGCCATCTGTTAAGATCAAATGAACCGTTCCCTGCACATAGATAGTATCTGTGAGCCCACTTCCCGGCACAGAATTATTTATTGACACATCTCCGCTGACAACATACCAGGATTCCCCTCCGCCAGTGCCCCATTCCACATCACTGCTCTGTACAGAGGTATATTCACCGGAAGCCTTCATTCCGCTTTGCCAGGTTCCGCTGCTATTCTCCCAGTATAAATAGGTTACATCCAGCTCTACTGCCAGAGCCGCCGCAGGCAGCATAACCACAACCATACACACACTTAATAAAAATGACACTACCTGCCTTTTTCTTTTTCCCATTTACTCAAATCTCCTTTATCCTATTGCAAAAACACTTCAACCTGCTGCAATGGGCATTTTCAAACTCTTCTCTCCCAGATACAGCCCAATCCGGTTCTCCAGGTGATCAATCAGCTTATCCTTTGTAATACTTCCAGACAAATACTGTTCCCTTAAAGCTTATTCGTGACATGCCGATTTCTATCTCTGCCCTGTCCAGCAAGCTCCCATCCTGTGGCAGGTAATGCCACTCAAAACGATGCTTCCTCTGGTGGATATTCTGCCTTTCGTTTTTTGTTCTGCTTTTTGTTCAGCTTTCTCTCTAATTTCTTTGATAGTTTTCTAGTATTTTTATTCTTTTGTAAATTACTAACATTTTTACTTATTTTCTTTCTTAATTCATCCCTTTTCTTCAACGCCACAGTAATTTCGGACCTGTTATGAAACAATTGCCGTGCACCGATTAATTGAAAACCATTAAAATTACCTATCCACCTTTTAATAGAAGAGTAACTATATTCATGGGGCAGCTTAAATGTTACAATCACAATGCCATCTTCTTTTATCTGATCATAAAACTGATTAATAATATTTACACTTTTTCCCACATCCATTTTCATATCATTCACAACAATATCAAATTGTTCCTCATTTTTTAATTTTAAATAATCCTCCACTAACATGTGATAGTATTTTACTTTACTGTTTTTCGCAATTTCCGGTTTCAAAAAACTTGGGTCAATGCTTGTACATTCCAATCCGCAATCAACCAGTACCTTGGTCCAACCACCCGGAGCCGCTCCTAAATCCGCGCCCTTTTCCATATTTTTTATATCAATGTCAAAGCACTCAAGAGCTTCCAGAAGCTTATATTCTGCCCGGGAAACAAAATGATATTGGGACGTAGGAGAATAGTGAGGCATACCCCCTTTCCAATGGCTTAAATTGTACTTTTTATTTCCAATTCCCCAAAATACTTTTTCACCGTCTATAAAAACAGATATAATGTATTGCCCACCTGCCACATCCAATTGATATCCTTCACGAATCAGCCTTTCCGCTATTTCTGCAGATATATTTTCAATGCTGTCAGAAGTTTTTTTAGAACAACGAGTCTGTACTGTGAAGGACGCAGATTTGTCCATGTTGTTTTTACAGCAGGAAACAATTGCATCCTCAAATTTATGTATACTGCTAATCTCAACAAGCCTGAAAATATGTCTGACAAAAATAATCGGCTCCACTCTTATGCACTCGCACAGTTCTTCATTGCTTAACTCTGTCTCAAATACCCCAACACCTTCATCCAGCCATGTTATAAAATGATAACTATCATCCTTTTTCCTGAATTCGTAGATTGTTAATTCAGAATTTTTAGGATTACATGTAAAAATATAATTATACATACAAATCTCCATATCGCCACACTATTTTGCTTCATCCCAATATAGCTGCACCCATTTGTAATTTTCTAAAAACTACTCAAATGGCTTAAAGCTAAAGACATCACCTCTGTGGGTGTATACTGTTTTGCCAAGTAAACAATAACCTGCAAAGGGTGATGTCTTATAGAAAACAGTATATACCATTCAGAGCTGCTTTACAACCGCTTTAAAAAATTAAGTTGACGCCGGTTCTTCTCACCAACGGTCATAAAGCATAATCTTCAGCAGACTAAAATCCAAAAAACAGGCAGTCCCTCTTCCAGATCCGGGAACTGCCTGCTATAATTCTACCTATTTTTATAACAAGTATTTTCTCTCTGCCATCAACTGCACATCAATCGTGGCAACTTTACAAAGGCCAGGTTAAAAGCATAGAAATGGCATTCAGCCACTGTTTCTCAGTTCTTCTCTCCCAAATACAGCTCAATCCGGTTCTCCAGGTGCTCAATCAGCATATCTTTCGTAATACTTCCAGACAAATACAGTTCCATTTCTTCATATAAGATATTACTCAGTTCCTTTGGAAAAGCTCCAACGGGCTTTGCTCTGTCAATTAGATCCAACAGCGTCGCTCTGTCCCGCTCTATATCCATCTTGCTCCCCATGCTGATCTCACCAAAGCCAGGCATATATGTTCGCGATTCCATAGAAGCAATCTGTTCCTCCAGCACATCTCTGCGCACGCTTAAGTTATAATTGATATCCTTTGCCGCATGAACCTGCCCCTCATAAGATAAATACAGGGCAAGAAAGGCAGCGGCAGCCTCCTTTTCCTCCTTTGTAGCTGTTCTGCGGATGGACAGCATGCCGGATGGGATCATATAGTGCATTCCCCCATCCTTTGCGGGATAGCCGATATAATTCACATCCTCTCCGTAAATGAGTCGGTGTGCTGCAACATACTCCGGCTTCACAATATCCAGACTATTGCACAATGTTTTCCTTTCCAGCAGGGAATTTCCGGGCGCTACACTCTCCGCAGGGCCACTATATTTCTCCGCCAGATCCAGGATTTGTTGGAATCTGACGCTGTCAAAATACATCTCTCCGGTTTCCCCATCCGGGACAATAAAATAGTTATCATCCAGTCCATGGTTCAATAACCTGACATAATAATAAAGTACACTTTCTCTGTCATAATAGTTACAAATCGCCTCTAACTCCGGCATGTCCTGGATACACTGGAAAAATGTGTCATAATCCCAATCCTTGACATCCGGATTGGCGACCACTGTATCCAGAAAAAAATCCCTCACTATTCCATACAGGGTTCCATTGATCTTTCCCATCTCCATGGCAGCAGGCAGCAGCTCTTCCATGATACCCAGCTGCTCCATCACGGTATCAAGAGGCTCCCACAATTCTTCCAGTTCCTCAAAGTCCAGTATGGACGGATCAAGCAGTATCGGCCCCTTCCCTGCCGTCAGCTGCGTCAGCAGTGCAGTTCCGTCTTCATAAGTATACTCAACTAATTCTATATGACAAGATGGATACCTTTTGTTAAACTCCGCAATTACCCATTTGTAGGAATCCGCAGCGTAAGAACTTACTCCCACGGTAATTTCACAGACAGCCACCTCTTCCGTGGTAGGCTCCAGGCTGAGGTAGTTATGATTTTCTGAGTCACTGTAAATAAGCGTAATCCGCCCCTCTTCATCCGCCTGCAGAGCAGATACCCCATGGGCTATGACACCGTGGTTGGTCCAACAATAAATCACCTCCGGGTTCTCCCCTGACAGCCCACTGCGGTGCACCCCTTCCCTGTCCGCATACAGCAGGGTATCTTCGTCAAGGAGCGTAAAGCAAAAAGCATCCTTTTTCAAAGTCGCCAGTGTCACAGGACTGTGGGTTTCTTCATCTATATACTGCAGAATTATTCCCCCCTCGACCCCTTCCGCCTCAACCTCAAAGGCAATACGACCGTCATACAAAGGCACTAGTTTCTTAATATAACCGTCTTCAGGACTGTATTCCCCCAGAATCTCCCCCTCCTGTGACAAAAGCATATACTTGTTCCATAACATGTGGACCCTCCCGGTCTCATCCACCAAAAAGTCTGAAAGACCCGCAAGTACTTCATCCAATTCTCCGCTCAGGAAATCCAAGGGAACCTCCCGCAGATATTCATGGTTTTCGTCTCTCTCGGTAAGGAAGTACTGATATTCCCCATCTTCCTGTACTCTAACGCTGAAAACTACGTAA
>OFHO01002027.1_pt1 | contig 13173 bp, 17 predicted proteins | sample 1521531 | NCBI WGS metagenome assembly OFHO01 (sample SAMEA3504124, study PRJEB24116) | mouse gut metagenome | biome: mouse gut; feature: mouse-associated habitat; material: faeces | place: Denmark | collected 2011
ATACATCAAAATTCCCGCTATCTCTATGAGGTTGAGATGGCGGGAATTTTTTGTTTGGAAAGGAGATTCAAAATGGAAAGTAGAAAATATTACGAAACGGAAATGGAAAGTACTCTTCTTGAGTTTGTGAAAAGGGTGTCCCGAGAGGGCGCAACCGACGCAGAGGTGGAAGCTCTACCGGCGGTTGCGGAACTGCTTGCGAGGATCACTAACTTAGTAGACTAGTGATTTTCTATTACGTTCAGCTCGTTTTTCATCACGAATAGACTTGAATGTCTCACAGATTCTGGTGTATGCGTCTTGGTACATTTCAGCTACTTCTTCCGGCGTTTTCCTGGATAAATCTTGGGATTTGATGTATTCCAAAGCAAGTGCCTCTTGCTTTGAATCTGGGAAAAAGCCCGTTCCGCTCGGCATCGTGTTCACCTCCCTTCGCGAGAATTGTACCACTTTAAAACAGGAGATGCAAGGAGTGGCTTATGTTCCAGACAAAACGATCGCTTAAAAACAAGATCAAGGCATTAGAACAAGCCCTTGAGGAAGAGAAGGAGCTGACGCGACTGGGTGCGTTCGCAAGCGAAATCCCTCCAGTCAAAAATCCGGCCTGTGTCCTGTGCCGGTATTGTTTCCGCTACTACAATGGGACATCCGCTTATGCGTTTGGCTGTCTAAAGGGAATTGATTGTGACCATTTTGAACTATTGGAACCAGGACAAAATTGTCTCCCAATTCGATGCTATAACGCCAACCAAGCTCAGTAGTGCAATGAATGTCGTAATGGTGTAAGGGATTAAGAAGCCCCCAAAATCACGCCGTTTTTGTTCAACAAAAGCACGACCTTTTAAGTTTATTTCAAATACCATTACACCTTCTTCTATGGTATTGAAATTCCGGTCCATCTTTTCCCCTACAAGGTTGCTGTCAATCAAATGGTTTCCCATCAGAAACAAAATGTGGTTGTTGCCGCACCCTCTCTCTGGCTGATATGTTATGGCATTGACCTCTTTCTCTGTAAGCTTACCATTCCGGTAAAGTTTTATCAGTAGCTTGTAAGTAACCCGATCAAACATCGTTTCACCTCCTCCCCCCCGCAATCATACCACACTCCCCCCCCGCCCCGCGCAATTTGCGCGGACTATACGATGAAAGGCGGTGATTGCTATAGCCGCAAATTCTACCGCTGACGGTAGCATTATCATCAACGTTGATATGGACGTCAGCGATGCAGAAAAAGAACTTGCTAGGTTGAAAAGGCGCGTTTTCAAGCTGGAGGATGATATCGAAGGCAAAGAATACGAGCGAAACGCCCTGGTTCAGAAAAGGCGGGGCCTGGAAAAAGAGCTCACCGCCCTCAAAAAGGAGCGTCAGGCTACAGTCGTTGACGGAGAGTTTTCGGACAACTCCGCAATTGACAGCAAAATAGCGAAAATCAAAAAGGAAATTTCCACAATCGAGGGCCAAATTGAAAAAGTGGACCAGGCAATCGAAAAGGGAAATATCTCTCTGGAGCAGACAAAGAACCGCTATGTTGAAATTGCCCAAAAGGCCAGGGAGCTCAAAGCGGAAGTAAAAGACGGGGTAGATTCTGCCCGGACAGATGAGGCGGCAGAGCGGCGCGCTGCGTTTGAAGAGAGGCAAGGGCAGATCGCAGAGCGCCTGCAAAAGAATTTGCGGGCAACTGCCGAGATTACTTCTGTGGTCGCTGGTTTCATCAAGGAAAAACTGTCTCCGGTATTCGGCCCGGTCTATCAGAGAATGGCACCGACGCTTGACCGAATCAAACAGAAAATTTATGATTCCCTGGATTTGGAAGAAGCAAAGAAAAGATTTCTGATCGGAATTAAGGGTATCTACAACGCCCTGGACTTGGGAGAGGCAAAGAGAAGACTTCTGGCCGGCGTAAAGGGTATCTCCGGAGGAATTTCTAATTTGTTTGGCAAACTGGGCCCCACAACAAAAACCGTATTCAGCGGAGTGAAAACCAGCATTTCTGGAATGTTCTCTGCATTTAAGGCGGCGTCTCCCCAAATCCTTGCCGCCGTAGCCGCCGTAAAATCCGTGATCTCCGTCCTGCAAAGAGCCTGGGACATGGCGGTAAAATTCGCCGCCGGTTTTGCAAACGCCCTAAAACGCGGCGCGGCGGCGGTCTACAGCTTCGGCAGCGCGGTGGCTAAGAACTTCGTCGCGGCCCTGAAAGCCATCGGGCGATTATCCGGCTCTTTCGCAAAGACAGTCGCCGGTATCACCAAGAATATCGTCCGGCTGACAAAGCGGCTCAACGTCTTCTCCCGCATGGCAGAGACGCTGGGCGGCGCAGTGAAGCAGCTGGGCAGCACCATCAAGAGCGCCCTGGTGTTCTCCGTGATCTACAAGGGCCTGTCCCTGCTGCGGGAGCAGGTCGGGTCCTACCTGATGGTCAATGAGCAGTTCTCCACGGCGCTGCGCCGCCTCCAGGGAGTGCTGCTGACCGCATTCCAGCCCATCTATGACATGGTGGTCCCGGCGCTGACCACGCTGGTCAACGCGCTCACCCACGCGATCGCGGTCCTGGCGCAGTTTTTCGCCGGCCTGTTCGGGACCACGGCGAAGAAGGCCCAGACCAACGCAAAGGCGCTCTACGGCGAGGCCACGGCCCTGAAAGCTACTGGCAAGGCCGCAGAGGAAGCCGCCGGGTCCCTGGCCGGATTCGATGAGATCAACCAGATCCAGACGGAGGACAAGAGCGGGAGCGGCGGAGGCAGCAGTACCCCGGATACTGGGGCTATCTTCGACTACAGTTATGAGGAGACGCCCTTCGCCTCCTGGGGCGAGATATTCAACGCGTTCCTGGACGACCTCCTGGAGGGCATCCCCAAGCTGGAGGCCGCGTTCCGGCGCTTTGCTGACGGCCTCAACGGCTGGGCCCAAAAGGTCTATGATATGTTCACCTTCCCGGGTGTGCTGGACAAGGTGAAGAAACTGGGAGAGGACCTGGCAAATGCGCTGAACGGCCTGGTGGACGCTATCGAATGGGAGCTCCTGGGGCAGGCCCTGGGCGCGGGGCTGAATCTGGCGCTGAACTTCCTGACCTCGCTCCTGTACGGTTTTGACTGGATCAACCTGGGCCGCAGTCTCGCGGCATTCGTCAACGGCCTTGTTTCGGAAATTGACTGGTACGAGTTCGGGCGGCTGCTGTGGGCCGGATTCAAAATTGGCCTGGAGACCCTGGCCGGGTTCATCCTGGGCCTGGACATGCCGCTTCTGGCGGAGGCGGCAAGCAGCATCGTCAATGGCTTCTTTGACGAGATGTACAACACCATCAGCACCATCCCGTGGATGGGCATCGGGACGCAGATCGCCGCCTTCCTCAACGGCATTGACTGGTACGGCACCATCACCAGCGTCCTGACCGCCATCCAAGCGGCGGTTATCGCCCTGTCCAGTCTGGTCCTCCGGTTCATTGAGGGGCTGGAGTGGGAGGCCATTGCCAAGCAGATTTATACCGCCATCAACGATTCCATGGACCGGGTTGACTGGACCGGCGTTGGCTGGGTCATCGGAGAAGCATTCACCCACACCTTCGATTTTGTGCGGGATGTGGTCTCCGGCATCAACTGGTATGAGATCGGGCAGAACATTGCGGACCTGATTATCGGCTTTGATTTCGCAAGCGCCCTGGGCAGTCTGGCCGACGCCCTGGCGGCGGGCATCAACGCTGCCATTCAGCTTGCCCGCGGCCTGCTGGACAGGCTCGGACCGGAGGCGCAGGGGATCGCCGAGGGGATCGCCGAACGGCTCAGAAACGCAGTGGAGAGCGTAGAGTGGGACGCTCTGGGCGGCGTGATCGGGGACGGCGTGAAGACTGCCCTGTCCTTCGTCGCCGGGCTCCTGGACCCGGAGCTGTTCAGCGAGATCGGGAAAGCCATTGGGGATTTCCTGGTCAACCTGGACTGGCCCGGCCTGGTGGGCGGTCTGGCCGAGGTGATTGCCAACGGGATCGCATCCGCAGTAGCGGCGATCCAGGGCTTCATGAGTGCCGTACAGCCCAATCTCCAGCAGATCGCGGAGGACATCGCGGCGAAAATCAATGAATTTGTTGAGACTGTTGACTGGGCAGAGCTGGGGCAGACCATCCACGACGGCATTGACGCGGCCCTGGATTTCCTCATCACGATCCTGGATAACCTGGACTGGGAGGCTATTGGGGACGCTGTTGTTGATTTCCTTGCCAACCTCAACTGGGGCACCCTGCTCAACAAGTGGGGCACCGTAGTCGGGAAAGCCGTCGGCGGAGCGCTGAAGGGCATCGACTTGACGGAGGCCACTGCCCTCGGCGGCAGCATTGTCGGCGGAATGCTGGGCGGGATGCTTAACAAATGGAACGAATCCGGCGGCATCCTCGGCTGGATCAAGCGGAAGCTGTTCTCTCCCTTTGTGGAGGGCTTCTGCAACATTTTCGGGATTCACTCCCCGTCCACCGTCATGGAGGAGCAGGGCGGCTATATCATCGGCGGCCTGTTCAAGGGCATCGAGGATTCCTGGAAGAGCATCACGGACTTCTTCGACCAGAAGCTGGAGGCGCTGAAAAAGAGCCTGTCCGACACCTGGAAGAACATCAAGACCACAGCGGCGGAAAAGTGGAAGGAGATCAAGGATTCCACCCTTGGAAAAACCTGGGATTCCATCCGCGAGAACGCCAGGAAAAAATTCGACGAGACAGCCAAGAAGGTCAGCGACGCCTGGGACAGCGTGAAAAAGGATTCCCCCGGCAAGTGGAACGAGATCAAGACTTCCCTCGCCAACTCCTGGGATCAGATCAAGAGGGACGCCGGGGAGAAATTCCGCAGTACCAAGGACACGATCATCCAGACGATGGACGGCCTGAAAAACCACGGCTGGAGGTCCATCGGCGAGACGGTGGTGAGCGGCATCGTCAGCGGCCTCCAGACCATCTGGAACACCCTGACCGGCTGGGTCCGGGATGTGAAGAGCGCTATCGCGGACGCCCTCAGCGGGGCGAACAGCAGCAGGGGCGGCGGCTTTGGCGTTTCCGTCCCCTCCGGCGGTTTCGGAGGCCGGGCCCGCGTGGCGGTCCAGGCAGTGCCGGATATCTCCACCTTCGAGGTCCCGGCCCTGGCGCATGGCGCGGTGATCCCGCCTAACCGGGAGTTCCTGGCGGTGTTGGGCGACCAGGGGAACGGAAATAATCTGGAGGCCCCGGAGGGCCTGATCCGGCAGTTATTCCGAGAGGAGCTGGGGAGTACCGCTGAACTGCTGCGGGCTATCCTGAAAGCGGTGAAGGACGGGCACATCATCATGGTAGACGGCGCGGTATTTGGCCGCACAGCGATCAAGACCATAAACGATTCCAACGCCGCCGCAGGAAAACAGCAGCTCAATATTTGAGGTGGCAGATGAACATCTTAGTTATCAACGGTCACGACTACACCCGGTGGATTGAGGACGACGGCTACACCTGGAGCCGTGACGACATCGACAGTGAGAAGACCGTCCGGGTGAAAACTGGAGAAATGCGCCGGGACAAGATCACGGAGAAGCGCAACCTCACCTACAAAATGCTCCCCATGCCTCAGGAGCAGGCCGCGCAGTTGGATGAGGACCTGCATGAGCCCACGTTCCAAGTGCAGTACCAGGACCTCCACGGGCAGCAGACCCGGAAGTTCTATTGCAGCAAATTCCCGGCGAATCTGAGCCAGGTGCTTGACGAGGGCAATCTGACATGGAATGGGATTTCCTTCAATCTGCATGAGATTTGAGGTGACGCAGTATGGCACAACAGACCAGCAATCTATGGAAAGCCCTCTGGAGGGAGCGCGGCACCACACGGGAGTATCAATTCGACGTGTCGGGCACGATCTACGGTCCGGAGGCGGAGATAAGCCACAAGGTGGACCACGGTCTGTACGATACCTTTGGCATCGGCAACGCCGCTATGGCAACACTGACCATCTCCCTCTTTGCTGAGAGCATCCACAAAGGGGCCTGCATCAAGCGGTACATCCGCCTGCGGAACAGGGAGAGGGTCAGTGAGTGGCTTCCCAAGGGCGTCTTCTATGCCAACCGCCGCAGCGAGGAGGACGGGTATTGGACCGTTGAGGCATACGACGACATGCGCAAGGCGGAGCGTCCCTGGGAGCCGCGTCAGGACCTGATCTTTCCCATGGCCATGCCGGATGCAGTAGCGGAGTTTATGCGCATCATGGGCACGAAATTGGACCCCCGCACCCAGCTCAACCCCGCCTACAAGATCGGGTATCCGTCCAGCGACCCGGACAGCGAGACGGGGGAGTACTACAGCATCCGGCAGCACCTCCAGTGGATCGCCGCCGCCCACGGGGGCAACTTCATCATGAGCGATGAGGGGAAACTGTGGCTGGTCCCGCTGATCTCCGCGCCGCCGGAAACCAGCTACCTGGTCACGGAGCACGGTGACGCCATTACATTGGGAGGGGTGAGGCTCCTTGTCTGACAAGCATTTTATCGGTCTGGACCTGACGGGCCTGGAGGACAACGGCCTGCGGCCCGGTATCTCCCGGGTGACGCTGCTATTGGACGGCGAGAATGCCGTCACCGCCGGGGACGGCACCGGCGCGGAGCTGACGGCGAACTGTCCCCACGCCACACAGGCAATGGCGGAGGCCATCCTTGCCCAGGCGCAGGGCTACCAGTACCGGATGTTTTCCGCCACAGACGCGGCCCTGGACCCGGCAGCGGAGCTGGGGGACGGCGTGACCGTCGGGGGGATGTACTCAGTCCTCGCCCGCGTCAGCGAGGACGGCAGCGGCTACTGTAGCATCACTGCCCCCGGGAAGGCGGAGCTGGAGGACGAGTACCCCACCGGCGGCTTCCTCACCAAGGAGTTCAGCCGGAAGATCGCGCAGGTCCGCTCCTCCATCAAGAAGACGGCGGAGGAAATCACACTGCTGGTGGAGGACACGGCAGGAAGCCTGTCTTCCGCGTTCTCTGTGGAGCTGGAGAAGATCACCCTGCGGGTAGCAGGGACGGAGGATTCTGTGGAGGCCGCTCTGGACCTGGTCAACGGCTTTACCGTGACGGATTCCAGCGGGACCACCCGGATCAAAGGCTCCTCCATCGACACCAGTACGATCAAGGCCAACTCCATCAGTGCGGATAAGCTGAACCTGACCGGCGCTATCCAATTTACAGACCTGGACACCCGCACACAGGGTTCTATCAACAGCGCCGCCTCCAACGCCTCCGCGGCCCTCACAAACGCCTCCAATGCCCTGTCTGGCGCTTCCGCCGCCCAGAGCGCGGTCAACGGCTGGGTCTATCCCGGCTCGTCGTATATCGACGGCAGAAAGATCATGACGGGCACGGTGGTGGCCAGCATCATCCAGGGCGGGACGGTGAATGTGCTGTCCCAGACCGGTGAGACCGCCGCGACAATGACCATCAATATGAACGGAGCCACCGGGGACAGGCGTGGGGCACTGACGATCGAAAGTGATGCGTTAAGCCTGCAAACAACGCACCGCGACGGTATGCTCAACCTGTTTAACACCGGCGGCATATCGCAATCCGGGCTTGCCCTTGCTCCTGACGGTACGATCAAAGTGGTAGGGCACCTTATGCCCATGCAGGACGGCATGTATAATATCGGCTTCAGCAACTTCCGGTGGAATGTCATCTGCCTGCAATCGCCTCCGATGGTCACATCTGACCGTACGAAAAAGGAAGCGCTCAACTACGACCTGGACCGCTACGAGGCCTTCTTTGACACCCTGCGGCCTGCCAGTTTCCGATTTGTTGACGGACAGTCCGGCAGGACGCATTTGGGCATGGTATCCCAGGACATCGAAGAGGAGCTGGAGGCGGCGGGCCTCACGGATATGGACTTTGCCGGGTTCATCCGCAGTCCCCGGCGGGATGAAAAGGGCAATGAGATCGCGGGGGAACTGGATTATATGCTGCGGTATGAGGAGTTCATCCCCATGTGCATCTACCAGATACAAAAACTCAAGGCCCGGGTGGCCAAACTGGAAAGGGGGACAGCCCAATGAGCGAGAAGAAAAAGGACCTGAAAACGGAGCTGGACGCGGCCTTCAAGCTGATCTCCGCCCTAGCGGTGAGCGGTGACACTGTGGACGTGATAGCGGCGGTGCGGGAGCACCTGCGGGCGGCGTACAGGCTTGCGGAGGATAGGAGCGCTGTCTGGGAGCTATACAAGAGCCTGGAACGGCAGGAAAAGAAGGAGGGCAGCAATGGCTGATAAGACCACCGGCGGCCTGCCCGCCGTCAAGGAGGCGGCAATCGGGGGCCTCCCCGGCATTGCGGACCTGTATGACGATACCCTCCTCCCCGTGGAGCAGCAGGGGGAGGCCCGGAAGATGACCGGGGCCCAGTGGAAGAAGTACGCAAAAGCCGCCGTGTCCATCTACGTGGAAGGCGCGAAGGAATCTGCGGATGCGGCGGCGCAGTCCGCCTTCAGCGCCGCCGGTTCAGCGTCCTCCGCCCAGATGTCTGCGGCAGAAGCGGCTAAGAGCGCGGAAGCTGCGGCCGGGAACGCGGCAGATGCGTCGGAGAGCGCCGGCAGCGCGGCTGGGAGCGCCACAGACGCCGCGGGGAGCGCTTTATCCGCCTCCGGAAGCGCCGCCGCCGCCCAGACATCAGAGGAAAACGCTGCGGACAGCGCCTCCAGCGCCGCAGGAAGCGCACAAGACGCCGCAGACAGCGCGAACAGCGCACAGGTCAGCAAGGTGGCGGCGGCACAGTCCGCAGGTGAGGCGGCGGGCAGCGCGAAAGACGCGGAAGACAGCGCCACAGCGGCGGCAGGCAGCGCCCAGGCCGCCCGGCAGTACTCCGGAAAACCGCCCATTATCCAAGCCGGGTACTGGTGGACATGGAACGCGGACCAGCAAAAATACGTGAACACCGGGAAGCGCTCTGTCCTCAATTTTGACAAGGTCTATGCCTCCGTTGCAGAGATGAACGCAGACAAGGGAAATGTGGAGGAGATGACCACGGCGATCATCTCTTCCACAGTGGAGGACCCCGCCAACGCGGCGATCTACATCTTCGATGGAACGGACTGGAATTTCCTTGCTGACCTGTCCGGTTTTACCGGGGTGGGTATTCAGTCCATCACCCTTACATCCGGAGACCACAGCCCCGGGACTGCGGACACCTACACCGTCCTCTGCACAGATGGAAGCGCCTATACCTTTACGGTGCATAACGGCGCGACAGGACCCGTTGGCCCCCAGGGCGAGCCCGGCCTGCAGGTCATTGGCATGTATGGGACCGTGGCAGAGCTGGAAGCGGCTCATCCGGTCGGGACACCCGGAAAGGCGTATGCCGTGGGGACGGCAGAGGAGAATGAGATCTACTTCTGGGATGTTGGCAGACAACAGTGGCGAAGCCTGGGACGCCTCGTTGGTCCGGAGGGCAAAGCCGGGCCTCCCGGGGACAAGGGCAGTGACGGAGCCGCAGCAGGCTTTGGGGACGTCACCGCCACAGTGGATGACAATACCGGTGTGCCCAGCATCACGGTGACGGCTAGTGGACCGGATACCGCTAAAGTCTTCAACTTTGCGTTCAAAAACTTGAAGGGTGCGCCGGGCGCGAAAGGCGAAACGGGTGCGAACGGGGCGGATGGGAAAGACGGCGCTCCCGGCAAGGACGGGCCCCAGGGGCCTACCGGAAAAAGCGCCTACCAATACGCCGTGGATGGAGGCTACACCGGCACGGAGGCGCAGTTCCAGGCTCTTCTGAACGATATCCCCAACAAGCAGCCCAAGCTGCGCGGCAGCGCGGGGCAGGTGGTGGGGTTCAACACCCAGGGAGCGGCGGTGGCGGTGAGCGGGTGGAGTAATCCGAATCTGCTGGAGAACTGGTATTTCCAGGACCCCGTGAACCAGAGGGGGCAGGAGGAGTATGCTGGCGGAAAAATGTACTGCATCGACCGGCTCTATATCCGGAACAAAAACCTAAATGTAAGCCTGGTGGATCGTGGGATAAAGATTCAACGTTCAGATGATACACTCATCGAAGCTGATGGAAGTATCCTATGTTTTTTGAACTATCGCTTTGAAAATCATTATAAACTTCTTGGCAGAACAGTCACTATGAGCGCTTTGATAGATGAGGCAGTTTTTGCAAAAGGCGGCATTCACTTTGGATTATGGCAATCGGATGGTGTGAGCCTTAATTCTGTCGGAATTTTGTACTCTCCCTATATCAATCAGCCCGGGCTGTACTCGATTACTATTGACGTCCCAGAATCGCTTAGCAAAAAGGGAATCACTGCGGGTTTTCTAGTTTCAAATATAGCAGCTGCTGAAGATTACGCTGTCTGCCGTGCTTGGAAACTAGAATATGGCACCCAGCAGACCTTGGCCCACCAGGATGCGGACGGTAACTGGGTGCTCAATGACCCGCCGCCGGACAAGGTGCTGGAGTTGCTGAAATGTCAGAGGTACTATCGAGTGCTTGATTGGGGGACTAGTATGTACACTCTTGGCTTCCCTGGCATGGTCACGAACGTGGCAAAGGATGTCGTTTTCCAAATCCCGAACGCTGTTTCATTTCGGGCAATACCGTCCGTTTCGGTATCCTCTGACTTCAAGGTGCTGCTCAGAAATCATGCTGGATACATTGGCAGCTCAGCCGGATTAGTCCCAAGTTCCTTAAGGATAAGCACGGTGCCAAGGCAAGTGCCCTCTATATCCATGACCGCAAATTTTGATGGAGTCGATCTAGGCGACAACAATGTTCCAATTTATGTTGCAATTAGTGCGGGCAAGCTGATTTTTGATGCCAATTTGTAATTATCTGAAAGGAGAGAGGGCATGAACACAAATGATATCCGTCATTACATCGCCATTGATGCCCAGGGCCGGATCACCTCCGGCTGGAGCGACGGCCCGCAGCGGGACCGGGACACCACCGGCGCGGTCTGCATTAACGAGGCGGGCGGCTACCAGTTCCGGCTCCACCCCGGCGGAGAGGAGAACCCGCCCCTGTACACCGAAGACGGCATCCCCCTCTACCGCTGGGACGGGGAGCGGGTGGTCCGGCGCTCCGAGGAGGAGGTCCAGGCGGACCGGGCCGCGCTCCCGGCACCCGCTCCCAGTGAGCAGGAGCGCCTGCGGGCGGACGTGGACTTCTTGGCCGCGATGCAGGGGGTGACGTTATGAGCGTGGCTGAGCTTGCACGGAAGTACTACCCCCGCCTTTGGGACAAGTCCAGGCTGGAGGCTTTGGCCGCCGCCGGGAGGCTGACGGAGGCGGAGGTGCGGGAGATCGTGGGGGAGGAGGAGAACCATGTACATTGACGCGAAGACGCTCATCGAGCTGGCAGCGCTGCTGACAGCTCTTGGAGTGATCGGAGGCGCGGCGCTCTGGGCCGTAAAGTTCGTCGACCGGCAGAAGAAACAGGACCAGGAGCTGACCGCCATCCGGAAAGAGCAGACCTTAATCTGCTACGGCGTCATGGCCTGCCTGCGGGGACTGAAGGAGCAGGGCTGTGACGGACCGGTAACCGCCGCGCTGGACAAGCTGGAGAAGCATCTCAATCAGGCGGCACATGAGGAGGACAGCTAGGAGGAAAACATGGACAAAACAATCATCAAACGCTTGGGGAACCTGCTGAGCGTCAAGAGCCTGGTCACTCTGACGCTCACCATCGTGTTTGCGGTCCAAGCCCTGCGGGGGACCATCTCCCAGGACTTCATGACCGTGTACGCGGTGGTCATCGCGTTCTACTTCGGAACGCAGTCCCAGAAGGTCCAGGACGCGCTGGAGGGAGGCGGCAATGAGAACGGTTAGAGACCTGCTGGAGGTCGCCGTCCGGCAGCTGAATGTGCGGGAGGACCCGCCGGAGAGCAACAACGTCCGCTATAACACCTGGTACTATGGCCGGGAGGTCCACGGCAAGGCGTACCCCTGGTGCATGGTATTCGTGCAGTGGTGCTTCGCCCAGGTGGACGTGGGCCTGCCCGCCCGGACAGCCAGCTGCTCCGCGCTGATGAACGCGGCCAAGGGGGCCGGGTGCTGGGTGACGCGGAGCTTCCTGCCGGGGGACGTGGTGATCTACGACTTCACCGGGAAGAAAAAGCAGGCGGCCCATTGCGGCATCGTGGAGAGCGTGACCGGCAGCGGCGTGATCGCCATCGAGGGCAACACCGGCGCGGAGAACGACGCCAACGGCGGGCAGGTCCAGCGCAGGACCCGGCCCGGCAAATACATCATGGGGGCCGTGAGGCCCGGATTTGACAAGGAGGGACCGGAAATGACTCAGGAGGAATTCAACAAGAAATTTGAGGCGGCGTTGAGCGCTCACCGGCAGAAGCTCCAGGATAATGACGCGAGCTCCTACAGTGCGGAGGCCCGGGCGTGGGCTGTGGCTCAGGGGATCGTCCAGGGCGGCGGGAAGCTGCCGGACGGGAGCGACAACTACATGTGGGAGGACCTTCTCACCCGGGAGCAGATGGCCACGCTGCTGTACCGGTTCGCGCTTCTGACGGGGCAGGCGTGATGGAGTTCTCCAAACGGCTGATCGCCGACATCCGTGCCCTGCTGTGGGTGGTGACGGTGGGCGGGCTGGTCCTCGCGGCCTACTGCATCCGCCGGGACTACGCTGGGGCTCTGCCGTGGCTCACCGCCATGGTGGGGCTCCCATGGACTGCCCATGGGACCGTCTGCGCGTTTTACCTCAATATGGCTAAGAGCGACCACAAGGCCGGAGGGATAACCTTTGAGACGGCCAGGGCGGCGGGGTTTCGGGGGAGTGAGAACAGTCCTAGCATATAAGAACAGTCCCCGATACTGGAATCCCCGTAGCGGGGACAATCGCACAAAGCACAAAATTTAGACGCGCTGGAGACAGCGCGTCTACTTTGGATTCATCTCTTTTTCGATCAGCTCAACGATAAACTGCGTAGTACTTTTTCCACGCAGCTTTGCGTATCGGGTTATCTTTTCCTTTTGCCCCTTCTTGACCTTGATCTCTATCCGGTCGTAGGTCTTCTTATTGTACCGGGCCGTCGCCTCTTTCTGCGCGTCTGAATATGCCATGAAAACACCCCTCTTGAGGGCAGTATATAGGATTCTATCTCCATTTTGTATAATGTCGATATGATAAATTTGTGTATTATCCCACCTTTTTATACGGTCGACAGTATGCTACAATAAAACCCGTGCAGGGGCGGCA
>OFHO01002030.1_pt1 | contig 13159 bp, 8 predicted proteins | sample 1521531 | NCBI WGS metagenome assembly OFHO01 (sample SAMEA3504124, study PRJEB24116) | mouse gut metagenome | biome: mouse gut; feature: mouse-associated habitat; material: faeces | place: Denmark | collected 2011
GGAGCCTGATCCTCTGCCCCGGGCACTCCGCCCGGGACACCTTTGAAATGCTCCACCGCCGGGGCGTGACCATGGAGGCCAAGCCCTTCGCCGTGGGATTGCGCATCGAGCACCGCCAGGCGGACTGCGACGCCGCCCAGTACCGCCAATACGCCGGGCACCCGGGCCTGTCCGCCTCTACCTACAAGCTCTCCTGCCACCTGCCCAATGGGCGGGGGGTGTTCTCCTTCTGCGTCTGCCCCGGCGGGGAGGTGGTGGCCGCCGCCTCGGAGCCGGAGCGGATTGTGACCAACGGCATGAGCGAATTTGCCCGGGACAAGGAGAATATCAACGGAGCAATACTGGTCAATGTCACGCCGGAGGACTTCGGCAAGGACGCTCTGGCCGGGGTGGCCTTCCAGCGGCAGCTGGAGGCGGCGGCCTACACCCTGGGAGGCGGCGGCTACCGGGCCCCTGCCCAGCGGGTGGAGGACTTTCTGCTGCGCCGGCCCTCCGCCGGCCCCGGCCGGGTGACGCCCACCTACCGCCCGGGGGTGCGCTGGTGCGATCTGTGGCAGGTGCTGCCGGAGTTTGTCTGCCAGTCCCTGGCCCAGGCCCTGCCCATTCTGGACAGAAAGGTCCGGGGCTACGGGGACCCGGACGCGGTGCTCACGGCGGTGGAGTCCCGGTCCTCCTGCCCCCTGCGCATCCTTCGGGACGGGGAGGGCCAGAGCGCTATTCGGGGTCTGTGGCCCTGCGGCGAGGGCGCGGGCTACGCAGGGGGCATCATGTCCGCCGCCGCCGATGGACTGCGGATTGCCGAGGCGATGCTGGCGCGCCTATGATCCGGCGGCCCCTCAGGCGCGTCAGCCGCCCTGTATTTTTTACCATAAAAGGCAGCAGAAATACGATACATAACGAAACGAGGTCATCCGGCTATGAGAAAAATCGCCGTATACGTGAGCTTCATGAACGACCGCTACCGGGCCCAGCTTCGGACGGCGGCGTCGGAACAGGGCTTTGACCTGGACTTCTACGACTGCAGTCGGGACAGCGCGGCCCTTCTGGACCGGATCGGGGACTATGAGATCATCTACGGCCACCCGGACCCCGCGTGGCTGAAACGGGCGGACCGCCTGCGCTGGCTGTGCAGCGACTTCGCCGGGGTGGAGAAGTACCTGGACGAGGCCATCTGGCCCAGCCAGGGCTGCCTGCTCTCCAACAGCTCCGGGGCCTACGGCCCCGCCATTGCCGAGCACATCGTCATGGTGCTGCTGATGCTGCTGCGGCGGATGCCGGAGTATCAGTCCGCTCTGGCGGAGAGGAGCTGGCCCTGCCTCACTCCCATCCGCTCCCTCGCCGGCAGCCAGGTAGTGGCGCTGGGGACCGGGGACGTGGGGCGCAGCGCCGCCCGGCGGCTGAAGGCCCTGGGGGCCTCCGTCACCGGGGTGTGCCGCAGCGGCCGGTCGGAGGAGCCCGCCTTTGACCGGGTCCTCCCCATCGGGCGGCTGGATGAGCTCCTGCCCCAGGCGGACGCCCTGGTGATGGCCCTGCCCGCCACGGCGGAAACCGCAGGTATTCTCTCCAGAGAGCGCATCGCCCTGCTGGGGCCCCAGGCCCTGGTGGTGAACGTGGGCCGGGGGTCCGCCATTGACCAGCCGGCCCTGGTGGAGGCCCTGACGGCCCGGCGGCTGGCCGGGGCGGCCCTGGATGTGATGGAGCCGGAGCCCCTGCCGCCGGACCACCCCCTCTGGCAATGCCCCAACACCATCCTCACCCCCCACGTGTCCGGGAACATGGCCCTGGGCCTCACCTGCGATCTGGACGTGGACATGTTCTGCCGGGACCTAGGCCGGTACGCGGCCTGGGAGCCCCTGGAGAACCTGGTGGACCGGAGGCGGGGGTACTGATGGAGCCGCTGCGGGAGAAGGACCTCTACGGCCCTGTGCGGGACTACCTGGAGAACCTGGGCTACCAGGTGAAGGGGGAGGTCAAGGACTGCGATATCGCCGCCCTGCGGGACGGGGAGCTGATCGTAGTGGAGCTCAAGCGGGGGTTCACCCTGGAGCTCATCTATCAGGCCCTGGAACGGCAGCGGGTGGCGGACGGGGTCTACGTGGCCGTGCCCCTGCCCAGGCGGGGCTACCGGGCCCCCCATATCCGGGACATGGAGCGCCTGTGCCGCCGGCTGGAGCTGGGGCTCATCTTTGTGGGCTTCACCTCCAAGGGCCTCGCCCAGGTGGACGTGGCGGTCCACCCTAGGGAGGCGGCCCCGCCCCGCCGGGACAGCAGACGCCGCCGGGCGGTGATCCGGGAGCACCAGGGCCGCACCGGCAGCGCCAACACCGGCGGCGTGACCCGGCAGAAGATTCTCACCGCCTACAAGGAGCAGTCCCTGCGGGCCGCAGACATCCTGCGCCAGAGGGGCCCCCTGCGGGCCGAGGAGGTGCGGGAGCTGGGGGGCGGGGAGGGGATCGCCGCCATCCTGGGCCGGAACGTGCTGGGCTGGTTCAGCCGGGAGCCGGAGCCCGGGGGGCGGAAATACCTCTACCATGTGACGGAGGCGGGGCTGGCGGCGCTGGAGGAGTACCGGGCCCTGCTGTAGGACCGATTTTCGTCGCCCTGCACAATCCCCCTTCGACGCTATTGTCAATTGCTGGACATTGTGCTACAATGGAGTATATCAAATAAGGAGGGCCCCACAATGAAACTCAGCTTTTTTGGCGCGGACCAGTGCGTCACCGGCAGCTGCCACTGCCTGGAGATCAACGGCAAGCGGATCCTCATCGACTGCGGCCTCCAGCAGGGCCGGGACGAGATCGACAACCGGGAGCTGCCCTTCGCCCCCAACACCATCGACTACGTCCTGGTGACCCACGCCCACATCGACCACACGGGCCGCATTCCCCTGCTGGTGCGCCAGGGCTTCTCCGGCCAGATCTGGACCACCCGGATCACCGCCCGGCTCATGGAGATCATGCTCATCGACAGCGCCCACATCCAGCAGTCCGACGCGGAGTACACCAACCGCAAGAACCTGCGGGCGGGCCGGCCCCTGGTGGAGCCCCTCTACACCATCCGGGACGCGGAGCTGGTCCAGGGCTTTGTCCACACCCGGCGCTACAACGTCCCCTTCCCGCTCTGCGAGGGGGTGACGGTCACCTTCAGCGACGCCGGGCACCTGCTGGGCTCCTCCAGCATCACCATGGATCTGACGGAAAACGGCGTGAGCAAGACCATCGTGTTTTCCGGCGATATCGGCAACCTCAACCAGCCCATCCTCCGGGACCCGGTGCTGCTCACCCGGGCGGACTACGTGGTCATGGAGTCCACCTACGGCGACAGGAACCACCAGGAGGTGTGGAGCTACACCTCCGAGCTTGCCAAGGTCATTGACCGCACCCTGGGCCGGGGCGGCAACGTCATCATCCCCGCCTTCGCCGTGGGCCGCACCCAGGAGATCCTCTACTTCCTGCGCCGCATCAAGCAGGAGCATCTGGTGAAATCCGTGCAGGACTTCCCGGTGTATATCGACTCCCCCCTGGCCAGCAAGGCCACCACCATCTTCTCCGGCGACCTGCGGGGCTACCTGGACGACGAGGCCCTGCAGCTGGTGCGGGAGGGTACGGACATGTTCTCCTTCCCAGGGCTCCACATGACCGAGTCCCTGGAGGAGTCCAAGATGCTCAACACGGATAAGACGCCCAAGGTGATTATCTCCGCCTCCGGCATGTGCGACGCGGGCCGGGTCCGCCACCACCTGAAGTACAACCTGTGGCGCAGAGAGAGCGCCATTGTCTTCGTGGGCTTCCAGTCCCCGGGCACCCTGGGCCGCACCCTGCTGGAGGGGGCGGAGACGGTGAAGCTCTTCGGCGAGGAGGTGGCGGTGCAGGCGGAAATTGTGAATTTCAAGGGCCTGAGCAGCCACGCGGACAGGGATCATCTGCTGGAGTGGGCCCAGTCCTTTGAGAACCCCGCCCACGTCTTCGTGGTCCACGGGGACCGGGAGGTGGCCCCCTACTTTGCCGAGAGCTTACAGCATCTGGGCATGAGCGCCCACGCGCCCCAGTACACCGAGGTCTACGATCTGGCCGCCGGCGTTCAGCTGGAGCGGGGCTACCTGCCCGAGCGGCGGGCGGCTGCCCACGGCGGCAAAATCTCCAGCGCCTACCAGCGTCTGGCGGCTGTGGGCAAGCTGCTCCAGGAGGTCATTCTCCGCAGCAAGGGCCGCACCAACAAGGATCTGGCCCGGTTTGCCGATCAGCTCAAGCAGCTCATCGACAAGTGGGAGGCGTAGCCTCCGGATTTCCCGCCTGCGGGCGGAACACGCAGCGAGGTTTTTATGGCGCAGCTTCAAAAAAATCAGATCCACACTGTCACCGTCACCGGCTACACCGCCGAGGGGCTGGGGGTGGCCCGGGCGGAGGGACAGGTGGTGTTTATCCACGGCGGCGTGCGGGGCGAGGAGTGCGCCGTGCGCATCCTGAAGGTACTGAAAAACGTGGCCTACGGCCGGGTGGAGGAGATTTTGACCCGCTCCCCCGCCCGGCGGGAGCCGGACTGCCCCCACTACCCCGCCTGCGGCGGCTGCGACTTTCGGCACGTCTCCTACGAGGAGGAGCTGGAGGCCAAGCGTCAGCGGGTGGAGGACGCCCTGCGCCGCATCGGCGGGGCGGAGATCCCGGTGGAGGAGATTCTGGGCAGCCAGGCGGTGGACGGCTACCGCAACAAGAGCCAGTTCCCCGTGAGCCCAGAGGGCCGCGCCGGGTTCTACCGGGCCCGGAGCCACGACGTGGTGCCGGCCGCGGACTGCCGCCTCCAGGCGGAGCAGGCCAACGCCGTGGCCCGGGCGGTGGAGGAATATCTGCGGGAGGAGGGCGTCCCGGCCTACGATGAGAGGACCCGCCGGGGGCTTTTACGGCATATCTACGTGCGCACCAGCCGGGAGGGCCGGGCCCTGGTCTGTCTGGTGGTGAACGGGGAGGCCCTGCCCCGGGAGGCGGCGCTGGTGGAGCGCATCCGGGCGGCCTGCCCGGAGACGGTGGGCGTGGTGCTCAACACCAATGACCGGGACACCAACGTGGTGCTGGGGGAGCGGTACAGGACGCTGTGGGGGGAGGACACGCTGACGGACACCCTGTGCGGCCTGCGCTTCCGACTGAGCGTGCCGTCCTTCTATCAGGTCAACCGGGCCCAGGCGGAGCGGCTGTACGAGAAGGCGGTGGAGTTTGCCGGACTGACGGGCCGGGAGACGGCGCTGGATCTGTACTGCGGCGCGGGGACCATCACGCTGGTGATGGCCCGGCAGGCGGGGCAGGCCGTGGGCGCGGAGATCGTGGCGGCTGCCGTGGAGAACGCGGAGGAGAACGCCCGGCTCAACGGCGTGGAAAACGTCCGGTTCCTGCTGGGGGACGCGGGGGAGGCCGCCGCCCGGCTGGCGGCGGAGGCGCTCCGGCCCCAGGTGGTGGTGGTAGACCCGCCCCGGAAGGGGCTGGGCGAGGAGGTCATTGCCGCCGTCGCCGCCATGGGTCCCGAGCGGGTGGTGTATGTCTCCTGCGATCCGGGTACGCTGGGGCGGGACGTCCGGCGCTTCGCGGAGGCGGGCTACCGGGCGGCCCGGGCCGCGGCGGTGGACCTGTTCCCACGAACGAGGCATGTGGAGACGGTTGTGCTGCTGCAAAGAGGCGCCCTGTAAAGCGTCTGCGCCTCCGGCACCCTGCCTGTCATATTGTGTCTCATGCCGCAGGTTTTGAAAATCTGCGGCATTTTTATGGAAACGCAGGCGGATTGCGGACCTGTTCTATGGTCTGCATCCCATGTGGAGGCTCCTCCCCCAAAAGTCCACTTGATTTTCTCATCAATATCATATAGAATAACCCCTATGGGCCTTGTATGTACCCAGATTAAGAAATGTAGGGAGGCAATTCCATGAAAAAACGGATTTTAGTAGTAGATGACGACAGCATGAACCTGATGCGGACCAAGATGATCCTGGGCCAGGAGTACCAGGTGGTGCTGGCCGAATCCGGAGCAGAGGCGCTGAACAGGCTGAAGGAGGATGAGGAGCAGATTGACATGGTTCTCCTGGATATCGACATGCCGGAGATGAACGGCATCGAGACCTTTGAGCGCATGAAGGATTTCGCCGCCGATATCCCTGTGATCTTCCTCACCGCCTCCGGCCAGGAGGACGACGTGGTCAGCGCCATCCGGCTGGGCGCGGTGAACTACCTGAAAAAGCCCTTCCGCCCCCAGGAGCTGATGCGGCGGATCTCCCAGGAGTTTGAGACGCAATGAGGGCAGAGGAGCAGACCAGCAGGCACCTGCTGCTGGCCATCATCACCACGGGCTTCAGCGCCATGCTGAGCATGGTCACGGTTGTTCTGGCGTGGGAGCTCTGGATGGTCCTTCTCATGTCGGCGGGCTGCATCAGCGTGTGGATTCTGCACATCGCCAGGATCGGCTCCAACGCCCTCTATGAGAACCTGTGCACCGGCCTGCTGCTCACGGAGTTCTTTTTCTTCAGCATTCATGAGAGCAGCCTCTTTGACATACCCGCTATGGCCTGCATCCTGATCCTTGCGCTGTTCATGCTCAATAAGAAGTGGATCCTCCACGGGATCGCGGCGCTGTATCTCCTGGAGCTGCTCTACCACATACTGATCCTGGGCACCATCTCCCCCCGCATGACGTCCCGGGACGCCTTCCGTCTGGCCCTGGGCGCCATTATCATTCTGGGCGCGGCCGCCCTGGCCAGATACTGGATCAACCGGCGGAGCGCCCAGCGGAAGTGGTATGAGGGGATGCTGACGGAGCTGGAGACAGCGGGCAAGCAGAACGCCGTCTTTCTATCTAATGTATCCCACGAGCTCCGCACCCCCATCAATATGGTCATCGGCATCAGTGAGGTGGCCCTGGGGAAGGAGCTTCCTCCGGATATCCGGGGGGACATGAACTCCATCAAGCTGGCGGGCAAGCGGCTGTCCAACCAGATCAACAACATGCTGGACTACACGGAGATCGTGGAGGGCACTCTGACGCCGGCCAAAAAGGGGTATATGATTACCTCGGTGCTCAACGATGTCATCACCATGACCGCCCTCCAGAGCAACCGGAACCACCTGGAGCTGGTGTTCGACATCGACCCCAAGCTGCCGGCCGTCCTGGTGGGGGACGCGGAGAAGATCTCCCACGTGCTGAAAATCCTGGTGGAGAACTCCATCAAGTTTACCGAGGAGGGCGGCGTCAACGTCCGCATCGGATACCGCCGGGAGAGCTACGGCATCAATCTGGTGGTGGACATCCGGGACACCGGCATCGGCATGACGGACGACCAGCTGCGGCAGATGTACGACGTCTTCTATCAGGCGGACTCCGGCAGCAGCCGCTTCGCCGGAGGCCTGGGCCTGGGTCTCCCCATTGCCCGGGGACTGCTCAACGCCATGGGCGGCTTTGTTCATTTCGACAGCAGGGGCCAGCAGGGCCTGCTGGCCCACATCGTGATCCCCCAGGGCGTGGTGGACGACCAGCCCTGCATCAACCTCAACCACCCGGACCAGCTCTGCATCGCCTGCTACTTTACGCCGGAGCGGTACAGCTGCGACGAGGTCCGGGAGTACTACGACGGGCTGATCCTCAACCTGGTGGAGGGGCTGGGCATCAGGGGGTATCAGACCCATAACTTCGAGGGTCTCCTCAAGCTCCAGCGCAGCTATCCGCTCACCCACGTGTTCATCTCCCAGAGCGGGTATGAGGAGAACCGGGCCTACTATGAGGACCTGGCGGCCACCATCCGCGTGGTCCTCATCGCGGAGAGGGAGTTCACCCTGGCCCGCGACAGCAGGCTGCTCATCATACATAAGCCCTTCTCCGCCCTCTCTGTGGCAAACCTCCTCAACGGCGAGACCGGCGAGCGGGGCTTTGCGGAGGCCCAGGCCGCCGGCCGGAAGCCCTTCACCTGCGTGGGCGTCCGGGCCCTGGCTGTGGACGACGAGGAGATGAATCTGGTGGTGGCCAAGGGCGTGCTGGGCAGCTACGGCATTGAGGTGGACACCTGCCTGAGCGGCAGGGAGGCGGTGGCCCGGTGCGGCAGCATCGCCTATGACATCATCTTCCTGGACCACATGATGCCCGGCTTTGACGGCGTGGAGACCCTCAAGCGCATCCGCGACCTGGGAGAGGGCATGTACCGGGATCTGCCCATCATCGCCCTGACCGCCAACACCGTCAGCGGCGCGCGGGAGATGTTCCGCAGCGAGGGCTTTACCGAGTTTGTCCCCAAGCCCATTGAGCGCACCGTCCTGGAGCGGGTCCTGCGCAGGGTTTTGCCCAAAGACCGCATCCACTACAGCACCGGCCATGTCCTGGAGGAGGCGCCGTCCCAAAAGCCTGCGGAGGCGGCTCCGCCCCCCGCCGAACCGGAGGAAGCCCCCGCCGCGCCCCCGGAGGAGGCACAGGAGGCCGCACCGGGCCTTCCCCTCGACCGCCTTGCCCAGGCCGGGCTGGACGTGGAGACGGGCCTTCGCTACTGCGCCGGGGAGGAGGGCTTCTACCGGGAGATGCTCCGCATGTTCTCCGCCCAGAGCGGGGAGAAGCGGGAGGAATTGGACGCCCTCTTTGAATCCGGCGTGTGGGCGGACTACGCGGTGAAGGCCCACGCGCTCAAGAGCACGTCCCTGACCATCGGCGCCCAGGCACTCTCCGCCCAGGCCAAGGAGCTGGAGATGGCCGGAAAGCGGGGGGACGGCGGCTACATCCAGGCCCATCACCCCGCCCTCATGGCGGCGTATGAGGCGCTGTGCGAACAGCTCACCGGGCTTTGAGTCCGGTGAGCTGTCTGAAAATACCCAGTAAGGAGGGGTGAGTGACGGCTTGATCAAAAAATGGTTAGAGGTCATTACAGACCACCGGATCAGCCTGCGGGAGCGGATGTTCCGCCTGGTGACGAGTATCTGCATGTTCGCTCTGCTGTTTATTCTGCCCATGGGCAGGAGCATCTGGAATATCCTCATATTGGCAGTGAGCCTTGTGGTCATGGGGGCCATCGTCAAATACAGTATCCGGAAGCGGCGCATCGACGTGGGGGCCACGGCGATCGCGGTCTTGATGCTGGTGCTGTTCCCCATCAGCTTTTTCACCGCCGGGGGCTTCTACAGCGGCGTTCCGGAGTGGTTCGTCTTCTGCTTTATCTACGTCTGCATCACCTTGCAGGGGCGGCGCATGGGGGTGTTTTTCGTCCTGTGCGCGGCGGAGACCCTGATCTGCTACTCCGCCGCCTTCTTCTTCCCCCAGACAGCGGTGGGGAACACCCTGGAGCGCTCCTTCTTCGACTCCGCCTTCTCCGTTATCATGGTGGGGCTTTTGGCCAGCGTCCTGCTCATGTTCCTCAACCGGATGTACGAGGAGGAGAACGCCCTCTCCCAACAGCAGAAGAAGGAGATCGAGGAGCTCAACCGGGCGGAGAACCACTTCTTCTCCAGCATGAGCCACGAGATCCGTACGCCCATCAACACCATCATCGGCCTCAACGAGCTCATTTTGCGGGAGGACATCCCGGAGAGCGTGGCCGAGAGCGCCCGGAACATCCAGGGGGCGAGCAAGCTCCTGCTCACCCTCATCAACGACATCCTGGATATCTCCAAGATCAAATCCGGGAAGATGGAGGTCGTCAGCGTCTCCTACGAGACCGGGGCCCTCTTCTCGGAGATCGTCAACATGATCTGGGTCAAGGCCCGGGAGAAGGGGCTGGAGTTCAAGCTCCATGTGGACCCCTCCATCCCCAGTATGCTCTGCGGCGACGAGGTGCGCATCAAGCAGATCCTCATCAACCTGCTGAACAACGCGGTAAAGTACACCAGCGAGGGCTCCGTGACCCTCTCCGTCCGGTGCGAGCGGCTGGATGTCAACCGGGTCCGGGTCTCCTACTCCGTGGAGGACACCGGGCAGGGGGTCCGCAAGGAGAACATCCCTTACATCTTCAACGCCTTCCGGCGGGTGGACGAGGAGAAAAACCGCTACATCGAGGGCACCGGCCTGGGGCTGAGCATCGTCCACCAGCTGGTGGAGCTCATGGGCGGCGAGATCAGCGTCAACAGCGTCTACACCAAGGGCTCCATCTTCATCGTCACCCTGGAGCAGGACATCGTGGACGCCAAGGAGCTGGGGCGCTTTGACCTCTCCTCCCGGACCCGGGTCCAGGAGGGGGAGCCCTACCGGCAGAGCTTCGAGGCCCCGGACGCCCACATCCTGGTGGTGGACGACAACGACATGAACCTCATGGTGGTCAGCCGCCTTCTCGCCGCCACCAAGGTCCAGATCGACACGGCCTCCAGCGGGGCCGAGTGCCTACGCCTGACCCAGAACCACCACTACGACTGCATCCTCATGGACCACATGATGCCGGAGATGGACGGCATTGCCTGCCTCCACGCCCTGCGCTCCCAGCCGGGGGGGCTCTGTCAGGACGTGCCCGTGGTGGCCCTCACCGCCAACGCCGGGAGCGGCAACCAGCTCCTCTACCGCAAGGAGGGCTTCAGCGGCTACCTCAAGCCGGTCAGCGGCGCGCTGCTGGAGGCCGCGGTGCTCAGCATCCTCCCCAAGGAGCTGGTCCTTCTCAGCGACACGGTGCCCAAGGCGGACATCGACAAGGACATCCTCATCTTCGAGCAGGTCAAGCGGCGCTCCATCCTCGTGACCACGGACAGCGTGTGCGACCTGCCGGAGGCCCTGCGGCGGGAGTTCAGCATTTCCATATGCCCCTACTACGTGTGTACGGAGGAGGGGCGGTTCCTGGACGAGCAGGAGCTGAAGACCGACCAGATCCTCGCCCACATCTCCATGGGGCGGAAGGGGACGTCCCAGCCCCCGGACGTGCGGGACTATGAGCTGTTTTTCGCCGAGAGGCTCACCGAGGCCCAGAACATCATCCACATCACCATGGCGCGGAATGTCAGCGAGGGTTACCAGAACGCCCAGGAGGCGGCGAAGTCCTTTGAGAACGTCACGGTCCTCGACTCCGGGCATCTCTCCAGCAGTCTGGGCCTGGTGGTGCTCAACGCCGCCTACATGGCCGAGCACCAGGCCGCCAAGGCGGACATCGTGGAGACGGTGAAGCGGCTGGAGCGGCTGATCTCCTCCGCCTTCATCATCAACAGCACCCATATGCTCTGCCAGGCCGGGCGGATTCCCAGGCGGACCCAGATCCTCTGCGACGCCCTGCTCCTGCATCCGGTCCTGGTGCTGAAAAAGAGCCGGATGGTGGTGGGCAGTATGGAGATGGGGGGCTTCCCCCACGCGGCCAAGCGGTACATCCGCAGGACCCTCCTGGATGCGCGGAGCATCGACCGGCGCATCCTCTTCATCACCTACTCCGGCATGGACCAGAAGCAGCTCCAGTACGTCCAGGACCTGGTCAAACAGTACTGCCCCTTTGAGCGGGTGTACCTGCAAAAGGCGTCCCCCGCCATCGCAAGCAACTGCGGCCCCGGCTCCTTCGGCCTGCTGTTCATGCGCAAGGACGACGCCGTGATGCCGATTTTCCACACATCCCGGCAGGACGGGGCGGAAGCATGACTCCGCCCCGCCCTTTTTTCCCGTGAAAAGCCGCCTGCGGGGCATCCGGTTTTCCGCCCGGAGCGGGACCGGCCCTTTCTTTTTCCCGCCCGATGTGATATACTGACCCCAACACGGGCGGACCATCCGCCCGAAAGGACGGAGGATACGCACTTATGAGCTACATCGAGGTACAATACCCCGCTGAGAAGGCGGCATTCTACAAGCTTCTGAAGGAGCAGGCGGCGCTGTACACCGGGGAGGAGTCCGCACAGACGGCGGTCCTTGCCAACGCCGCCTCGGTCCTCGCCCAGGCCTTTCCGGAGGCAAACTGGGTGGGCTTCTACCTCATTGAGGGGGAGGAACTGGTGCTGGGGCCCTTCCAGGGGAAGCCCGCCGTCAGCCGCATCGGGTATGGCAAGGGGGTCTGCGGTACCGCCTGGAGGGAGGACCGCTCCCAGGTGGTGGAGGAGGTCTCCTGCTTTGCCGGGCACATCGCCTGCGACTGCAATACCCACTCGGAGATCGTCATCCCCCTGCGCCGCGCGGACGGGCGGATGTGGGGGGTCCTGGACATGGACAGCGTCCTGCCGGGACACTTCACGGAGGCCGACCGGGCCGGGCTGGAGGACATCGTCCCCCTCCTGGACCGGGGGGAGGGGGAAAACCCGGTCCTCCGAGCCCTCCACGAGCGCAAGAGCGTGCGGACCTACACCGGGGAGCCGGTGACCGGGGCGGAGAAGGAGGCCATCCTCGCCGCCGCCTGCGCCGCCCCCACGGCGGGCAATCAACAGCTCTACACCATCCTGGACATCACGGACCAGGCGGTCAAGGACGCCCTGGCCGTCTCCTGCGACAACCAGCCCTTCATCGCCAAGGCGAGCGCGGTGTTCGTCTTCTGCGCGGACTGTCAGAAGTGGTACGACGCCTTCCGCTCCGGCGGCTGCGATCCGCGCCTGCCCGGAGCCGGGGATCTGATGCTTGCGGTGACCGACTGCGCCATCGCCGCCCAGAACGCGGTCACCGCCGCCGAGAGCCTGGGTCTGGGCTCCTGCTATATCGGGGACATCATGGAGCGCTGCGAGGTCCACCGGGAGCTGCTCCATCTCCCGGACTACGTGTTCCCGGCGGTCATGCTGGTCATCGGCCGCCCCACCCGGCAGCAGCGGGAGCGTCCCAAGCCCAGGCGCTGTGCCCTGGAGCACATCGTCCACGAGAACGCCTACCGGGTCATGGACGGCGGGGAGCTCAGGGAGATGCTGGCCTGCCAGGCCGGGGAGCGGCCCTATGAGGAGTGGCTCGCCGCCTTCTGCGCGCGGAAGTACCAGTCGGACTTCTCACGGGAGATGACCCGGTCCGTGGAGGCGTACCTGAAGGCCTTCGGCGGGGAACGGTGAAAAATCCCAGATGGGAGTGTCCAAAATAAAGAGTGCCCAGGCCAGAAGCAAAGATGTAGTTTTTCCGAGGGAGCATAAAAACGAGGCTCCCGCGGCGCAGGAAAACGCACCGCGAAAGCCTCAATTTCAGGGCGTATGATTACATGAAAGAGGACGGAGCCCCAGCTCCGCCCTCTTTTCACATCTGCTCATTGAGGTACAGCCCGACGCGGCTGTTGAGCATCTGCACCGTC
>OFHO01002031.1_pt1 | contig 13157 bp, 9 predicted proteins | sample 1521531 | NCBI WGS metagenome assembly OFHO01 (sample SAMEA3504124, study PRJEB24116) | mouse gut metagenome | biome: mouse gut; feature: mouse-associated habitat; material: faeces | place: Denmark | collected 2011
GCACCGAAATTATAAGCAAATACAGGTGAAACAGCCTGCGATACCGCGTTTATAGGCACAACAGCAAAAATTGCCAGCTTGCTTATATATGCGAAAGCATTAACACCCAAGGTGCCCGAGATTTTTGACAAAAGATGATTTATAAGCAAAAACATCAATGAAATACTGCCTGTTTGCAGTAAGGTGGGAACACCGATAAAAAGAATTTCCTTAATCGTATTTAATTCTATTTTAATAATATTGAATTTCTGGCAGCTGATTTTAACAAAAAACAGCACACTCATCAAAAAGCTTGAAAAATAACAGATAACCGTTGCAAGCGCTGCACCTTTCACACCCATGTCAAGCCCATAAATAAATACCGCATCCAGCACTATATTTATTGCCGTAGGTATAAGCCAAATCAATAATCCATAGGTCATTTTACCCTCTGCCCTTATGATTGAAGAAAAGCCTGTTGAAAACACGTTTCCTGCTAAAACAACAGCAAAATATTCCTTTGCAAACGGCAAAATATCCTGTGTAACTCCCAGAAGATTTAAGATAGGTAGCATAAAAATATAACCCAAAACAGTAACAAGTACTGCCGAACTGTAAAAAACAAGCATTGCATTAGCCGTAACACTGCCTGCACCCCGGTAATCTTTTTCACCGAGCTTTTGTGAAACAATTACCGCAGCACCGCCGCCGACCATTTGTGCAATACCGCTCTGAATCAGCATAAACGGAAACACAATTGAAACACCGCCCATTGCATCATCACCTACACCGCGGCTTACAAACAGTGTATCAACAATATTATATAGTGCATCGAATAACAGTGCACAGAAAGTAACTGTCGAATATCTAAATATCAGCTTAGGAATACTTACTGTTTCCATTTGGGCTGTTTTTGATAATCTTTTATCCATTTTTCAGAACCCGAAAGGCACATTTATACATAACAGCACCTGTTGCTATGTTTCGCCACCAGCCAAAGTGATGAGGTGTATAGCGGTAATACTTTTCAATCTCCATAATCAAACCCATTAAACCCTGCGCAAAAGCATATCTTATTTCGGTATCCCTGTTCTCCTCAACAGGAACATCTGTTACGGAATTATAAATCTTTAAAGACTCTTTCTTGGCTTTAACTGAAAATAAAGGATTTTGCATACATATAAAATCAAATATTTTATCACCCCAGAAGCTTCGTTCAGGATCAATCCAGCAAAATTCCGTATTATCCTTATCTGTAACACAAATAACATTGGGATCCCATAAATCATAATTAACCATTGTGCATTCGGCTTTTTCAATTACGGACTTATATTTTTGAGCATATTCAAAAAGCCTTTCGCCTCTTTTTGAGCGCCTGCCGAAAGGCGCTGTCCTGACCCCCTGCGGCGTCTCTCTTCTGGAGGAGTCACGGGGTATTTTAACCGCCTGCAGAAATTTAGACAGAAGGATAAAGCACCTGGAGGAGACCACTCCGGTCAATATTGTGTCAAGCATCACAATCGCCTCCTTCATGCTTCCGGAAATACTCAGACAGTTAAAGGAGACCGCCCCGGACCTGCACATTTCCGTCCGGGTGGCAAGCGCCAATGCCGCCCTTGACATTCTGCAGAGGGGAAATGCCGATATTGCGTTCTGGGAAGGCGCCGCCCCAAAGGGTAATTTTCACACTGTTTTCCTGGGCTCATACAGATTATGTGCCGCCTGTGCGCCGGATTTCCCTCTGCCCGATCAGGTCATCACGCCCGCCCGGCTGTGCAGCTGTCCGTTGCTGCTCCGGGAGCCGGGAAGCGCCATCCGGGATACCCTGGACAACACCCTTGCCCTGGCCAGTCAGAAAGCGGCCCCCGTCTGGGAAAGCGTCAACTCCCTCGCCCTTATCAAAGCTGCCGAAGCGGGACTGGGCATCACCATTCTGCCGGAACAACTGCTGTCGGATTCTCTGCTTCTGAAAAAACTGCGCATTGTCCGCCTGGATAAAATGAATATGGAAAATCAAATGCTGGCGCTGTATCACAAAGACAGATATATCACTAAAAACTTGCAGCTTCTCATAGACAGACTCCTCAGAACATCCTGAGCAGGCCCTCCAGGCCTTCCCGCTGGTAAATCTCCTTATAGAACGCCACCTCGTCCTTGATAATCTCATCAATGACCTGGATGCCCAGAAGCTCCACAGGGGCCTTGTCGTCTGTCAGAATAAGTTCCCCCGGCTCATATCTCACCAGGGAGCCCGCCACCCTCTCCATCATGGCATACAGATCCCCATCCTGCAGCTTCTGCCTGCCTTCCTCCAGGACGGAAAGCATATCCTTGTTGTCCGAGGCGAAAAGCTCCCTGTTGGTGGAGGCTCCCACCTCCACGGTGTAGACCTGGCCGAAGACAGAGGCGATGGTATCCGCCAGATACTGGTTGATGCTCCCCTGGCCGCCTCCGCGCATGTTCATGTTCACCACCATGACACCGTTCTCCGCCAGGTGCTCCCTGGCCAGAGTAAAAAACTCCACCGAGGACATCTGAAAGGGAATGGTAATGTCCTGGTAGGCGTCCACCATAATCACGTCATATTTCTCATCCACCGCATTTAGAAAAGCCCTGCCGTCGTAGGTGGTGACTTCCACACCCTCCGGCAGGTAAAAATACTCTCTGGCTAGGGCAGTGATCCTGTCATCAATCTCCACGCCCTCCACCTCCATGCTGCCGAAATATTTTCTGCACTGTGTGGCGTAAGTTCCCGTCCCCATGCCAAGCACCAGCACCCGGCACTGTGCCGGTTCCTTTCCCTCCACCATCAGAGGCGCCGCCATGGCATAGTCGTAGTACATACCTGTAAGTCCCTGGTTTTTCATATAGATGGACTGGACTCCAAAGAGCACATTTGTGGAGAGGATCACGCTTCTGCCGCTCTCTTTTACCTGCAGATAGTTGTAGACGGACTCCCCCTCATAGGCCAGATCCTCCTCCCAGAACGCAAAGCTGTTCCGGCTCCCTGCCCCGCAGCAGACCAGAAAACACAGAGCACCCGGAAGAATCCTCTTCCAGGCCCCGGCACTGACAAAATACACAATCCCCAGCGCCAGTAAAACCCCGGAAAAGATCAGAAATGTGGCCGAGGTTCCCACCGAGGGAATGGTCACAAAGGTGGGAAGGAATGTCCCGATAATGCTCCCCACCGTGTTAAAGGCCCCCAGGTTCCCCACCATCTTGCCGCTCTCCTGAAGGCTGCCCACAGTGTATTTTGCCAGGGAGGGCGTCACCGTCCCCAGCAGAAAAAGCGGAAACACAAAGATCACCATACAGGCTGCGAATGCCGCCACAATGAGGAAATTGCTGCTCACAGAGAAGACCAGCACAGCCGATATCCCCAGGACAATATATTTTCCCACCACAGGGATGGCCCCGATCCACACCGCCGCCAGCAGAATCCTGGCATAGAGCCTGGCAGGGTCAGGGTGCCTGTCCGCGCTGCGCCCTCCGTAGATATTTCCCAGGGCCATGGCGATCATAATGGTTCCAATGATAATGGTCCACACAATCTGGGAGGAGCTGAAATAAGGAGCCAGAAGCCTGCTGGCCCCCAGCTCCACCGCCATCACCGACATGCCGGCAAAAAATTCCGTCAGGTACAGAAAAATCTTGTTGTTCAGTATCTTAGGTCTGTTGGCAGGATCCATTGTTCTCTTTCTCTCTTTCCTTTCGCGTTCCTGACAAAGGGCAGGCTTCTCCTGCCCCGGCCAGCTCCCTACAGCAGTTGAAACAGGGGCCTGCACGCCGGATAAATCTGCTGAAACTGCCTGTACCGGGCCTCGTACCGGGCCGCAAGCTCCGGCTCAGGTTCCACCGTGTCCACCACCCGGACCACCGCCCCGGCGATCTCCTCCACACTGCCGTACTCCCCGCAGGCCACGGCCGCAAGCATGGCGCCTCCCAGGGCGGGCCCCTCCTCGCTCTCCAGAATGTCCACCTTCAGATTCAGGATATTGGCCATAATCTTCCGCCAGAGAGGGCTCCTGGCCCCTCCCCCGCAGATCTTTGTCCGGGTGAGTTCAATCCCCAGGGACTTCGCCACTTCCAGGGAATCCCGCAGGGCAAAGCCCACTCCCTCCAGAACCGCCTGGGTCATCTGGGCCCTGGTGGTGTCCATGGTCATGCCGATAAAAGCTCCCCTGGCCAGGGGGTCATTGTGAGGGGATCGCTCCCCCATGAGATAGGGAAGGAAAAACACATGGTTCTCCCCCAGCTTCTCTATGGCCGCCTGCTGCCCCGCGTAGTCCTTTGTGCCCACAATCTCCTCCATCCACCATTTGTTACAGGAGGCGGCGCTGAGCATGCACCCCATCAGGTGCCAGCTGCCGTCTGCATGGGCAAAGGAGTGCAGGGCATTGTGTCCGTCCACCCCGAATTTTCTGGAGGAGATAAAAATAGTGCCGCTGGTGCCCAGGGAGATATTGCACTGCCCCTCTCCCACCGTGCCTGTGCCCACCGCGGCGGCGGCATTGTCCCCGGCTCCCGCCGCCACCAGGACGCTCTCCGGAATTCCCAGCTGCGCCGCAGCCTGGGGCAGCACCCTGCCCACCGGCTGAAAGCTCTCAAAACACCGGGGCAGCTGCTCCTGCCGGATGCCGCAGATCTCACACATCTCCCGGGACCACCTGCGGTGCTCCACGTCAAACAGAAGCATGCCGGAGGCGTCTGACACATCCGTGCAGTGGACTCCCGTGAGCCTGTAGGCAAGATAATCCTTTGGCAGCATAATCTTCTCTATCCTGGCAAAGTTTTCCGGCTCATTCTTTTTCATCCACAAGAGCTTGGGGGCGGTAAAACCTGTAAACGCAATGTTTGCAGTGTAACGGGAGAGCGTCTCCTTTCCCACTACCTTGTTCAGGTACTCACACTCCTCCCCCGTCCTGCCGTCATTCCACAGAATGGCAGGGCGTATCACCCTGCCCCCGCTGTCCAGAACCACCAGACCATGCATCTGCCCGCCGAATCCAATGCCCGCCACCTGGGCCCGGTCCACATCTCTCAAAAGCTCCTTTATGCCCTCCACGGACTGTTCATACCAGTCCTCCGGATTCTGCTCCGCCCACCCGGGCTGGGGAAAATACAGCGGATACTCCTTTGACACAATATTTCTGACCTGCCCGCCGCTGTCCATCAGCAGCAGTTTCACCGCCGATGTGCCCAGATCCACACCAATATAAAACATACCCTCTCTCCTATACTTCCTCTCGTCTCTGCAATCCAAAACCCCGCAGACCTACTTCTCCTTGGCCATAAGAGTTCTGTACCATTTCAGCGCCTCCTGGTAGGCGGTGCTGACAGTGTCCACCTCCACGCGGTCCATCAGCAGAAGCCTGGAGACTTCCTGCCAGTTGGCCAGCTCATACTGCACAATCAGCTCCAGCACCGGAGCCAGAGCGCCGGTGTGTCCTACCAGAGCGTCCCTGACACCCTCGGAGACCGTGACTTTTTTCAGCGCTTCCACCATGGGCTCCTCCAGGATCACATCCAGCACGGAGAAAAGTCCCATCAGGAACAGCTCTTCAGACCTGGCGCCCAGACCAAAATCCTGGGCAAGACTCTCGGCAAATTTTGCCCGCAGCAGAGAAGTCCTGGTTACTTCATTGGGCTTATCCGCATACAGTTCGTTCACCACCGCCGTGTTGATCCACTTCCGCAGCTCCGCCTGCCCCAGCATGGCCGCCGCATAACGGATGGTGGTTATGCCGGAGTTCACCGTCATCCGGTTTACCATCTTCAGCAGAGAGATGGTCAGCGCCGTGTCCCTGCCGATGACCTGGGCTGCATCCGCCACTTCAAAGTCCTCGCTGTTCACCAGATTCAAAAGCTCAATATAATTTACCTTCAGAGGCGCCACCTCATGCTCCCCTCGCGCAATGGGAACACGGTAGAATCCTCCCTCATACAGACGATAGCCCCCGGAAGCCTTCAGCGCCTCAAAGCTCTCCATGGTACTGATATTCCCTGCACAGAGCTTTATATGGGGATAGAGCTTGCCGAAGTAAATCTTGGCCTTGTCAATGGCAATCTTCTGGCTGTTCAGGAATATGTAGTCAACAAGCTTCAGAATCTCCCTGTAGCTCTCAAATTCCACCACCGCCAGCTTCCTCACCGCCAGTCTGTACCCCTTCTCCCTCAGCTGGCGCAGGCGCTCCACATACATCTCCACCGGCGGGATAGAATTGTCAAGCAGCAGCACCAGCCTCTCGTGGGGAGCGCTGCACTGGGCTTCCAAGTCAGAGAAGACAGAGATATTCGTCACAGGGACAAAAATCTCCTTATCCTCGGAGATTGTCTCAATCCCCATACTCTCGATCAGTTCCAGGCCTTCCACCGTTGCCGCCCCGTCAAACTGTCCGGTTCCGATTTTCATAGGATTCAAAAAAACATTGTCCTTTTGAGAAAACACAGAGTAAGCTTTTACAGCCATATTTTCATCAAAAAGGGGGATCAGTGCCATCATCATAATATCCACCCTGCAACGGAGTACCGTTGCCCTTTCTTTCTATACATTTTCCAGAAACTGTCTCCTATGTACATATAATATCTTAGCATAACCTCCCGGATTATGCCACCGCCAATTGCAGATTCTCACAACCCGGGAACCTGTTTGATGAAGTTTCAGTGGCCTGACTGAGCTGTCGCCCTGTCCCAGGCCGCAGGCCTTCTCCTCAGACGGCGCGCCGCCAGAAGCAGCACAAATATTCCCCCGCTGACTCCGCTGACCAGAATTCCTTCCCCCGCCCCCGCCGGCACATACTTCATCTCAAACACATACTCACCCGGCTCCAGGTCAAAAGCCATAAGGCACCCTCCAAACAGAGAGGGCTCTGTCTCCCGGCCATTCACAAGCACAGTCCAGCCCGCCTCCCCGGGCACGCTCAAAATCAGCCTCCCCGCCTGTGACAGCTGCAGACTGCCCGAGATAAAATCGCTCTCCCAGACCACATTTTCCATGTGCTGCGCCCCCAGCAGGTCAAGGACCTCCCTCAGAACGTCCTCATCCATTCTGTACACATCCGCCGTCACCCTGGGCGTCTCGTCCTTCTCATCCCCATTGGAGAGCGTGATTGTATCCCCCTCTCTCAGATATCCCAGATAAAGAATGGATCCCTTCTTTAAATCGTTGAAATTCTCCTCCCCCGCTCTGCCCCCGGTGTATTTTATCTTGTTTGTCCCGCCTGCCGTCAAGATGGCATAGTATATCCCATCCTGCCCGGAGGAGAACTTGATATTGTCCCCTGCCTGCTTCCTGTCCTCCTTGACAAAAAGCGTCCCCTGGATCCCCAGATCCTCCACCATCCGGTTCTGGCGGCTGATCCCGGTGTAAGCATCGCCCTCCGGCAGGTCAAAGCCCACAGGGGCCACATAGCCAAAGGGCAGCGCCGCGTTGCACTGGTACAGACAGATATCACCGCTGCGCTCCTCCAGGGAGTAAAGGCTGCTCTCATACCGGGTGGACTCCCCGAACATATATTTCACATTCAGCATGGCAGACACCAGGGCGGTGGCCCCGTCAAACCCATAGTATACCTTGCTGTGGCGCATTCCCAGAAGCTTGTACATGTCCATCACATAGGAGTTCAGGGTGGAGGAGAACACGCTCGCCGTGGGATACCCTGTGAGAGTTCCGTCGTTTTTTGTCTTCCTGGTAAACTTCTCCATACGGAAAAATCCCTCCTCCCTCTCTCCTGCCATCTGGTAAAGCTGTCTATAGTCCTCCTGATGTTCCAGATAGGCGCTCCGGCTCACCGTCCCCACACTTGTGGCATAGGTGTTCACCGCGCACTCAGCCACCACCACTGTGAGGGCCACCACCAGAAGCCCCCTGCGGGCGCCCTTTCCCTTTCTGGTGCAGTACAGATACAGCAGCACCGCGTACAGCCCACACAGCAGCAGGGTCAGCGCCATGACCCCCATCTCAAAATCCTCGTGGTCAATAAACTTTTCAAAGAGCAGCATGGCCACCGCCGCACAGATGCACCCCCGCTGAATCTCACGGCCTTCCCCCTCCCTCACATGGCTCCAGGCGTCCGCGCACATGGTCAGCACCAGGAAAATATAGAGAAAAGACTGCCTGCCGGGGAGGGAATCAGGATAATTCAGCCCATGCCAGAGAAAATCCAGAATATTGGTCCCAAAACCCAGAAGCATAAATCCCGCCAGGCCCATCCGCAGAAACTTCTCCCGCAGGCGTATCCTGCCGTTCATCAGATACATGGGCACCAGCACAAACACTGCGCTGCCGCAGTAGATATTGGGCCAGTGAGCCAGCCCCCGCTCAGTGTAGACACAGACACAGTGCCTTGCCAGCATGTCAAAGACCGGGAAATAGGACTTTATCTCCTTGGGAAAGTCCATGTCCCCGAAATCCGTCTCCAAAATGGCGCACACTTCCGGGATCAGAAGCAGAGCAGCCATTCCCCCTGCCAGAAGAGAAAACAGGGCAAAATATCCCAGGCTCCGAAGCCGGTTTCCCTCCAGACACAGCAGCATGAAAAAGTAAAGCACCAGGAAAATGCAGATCATAATGGAGAGGTAGAAATTCGTATAGATGGACAGAGCCAGCGTCACGCAGTACAGCCCCCACCGCCCTTCTTTCACCAGCCTCTCCAGCCCCAGCACAATCAGGGGCAGCAGCACCACGCAGTCCACCCACATGATATTGTAATTATATGCCGCCATAAAGCCTGAGAGAGCGTAGAAGCAGGAGAAAAGCAGCGCTCCCCACTCCCCGTCCCTCTCCTGAGCCGGAAGAGCCCCCTGACTGCCGGTGCAGCGTCTGCGCAGATAGGCATAAGCCGTCAGCCCGGCCAGGCCCACTTTTACAATGATTAAGTAACTCATAAACTCAATCAGAAACTGTTCCGGCACCAGAAGGGAAAGGACATGAAAAGGACTTGCCAGATAGTAGACGAAAAGAGCCAGAAAATTGGAGCCTATCCCCACATTGAAGGAAAAATTCAGACTTTCCCCTCCTCTTACCTTGTGGAGCAGCTCGCTGAAAAAGGGCATGTACTGATGGTACATGTCGGAGAACAGAAAGCTCCTGTCTCCAAAGGGATAGATTCCCCTGATGACAAATATCAGAAACATCACTGCCGCCGGCAGCAGAAACGCCAGAATACCGGGGACATTTTTTTGATTCACTTTCACGAACTTTCTCATGACACCAATACCTCATTTGCAAGATGTAACACAGGCTCCGCCTTATGTGGCCCCGCCGTTTACCGCCTCAAAATACCGGTTCAGGCAGGCCCCGATCAAAATGATGTACATACAGAAGTACATCCACAGCAGCAGTATGATAATAATGGACAGGCTCCCGTAAATACCATAGGAATTGTTGTAATTCAGATAACTGGAAAACCCCCAGGAGAAGATACTCCATATCACAGCGGAAAAAGCCGCTCCGGGCACCTGCTCCCTAAAGTGCCGCTTTTTGTCGGGCACATAGGCATAAATCGCCGCGAACAGCATTGTCAGGACCACCCACACCAGAAGAAAGCGAAAATTCATGGCAAAGGACACCACGGTCTGCAGCCTGGGCAGCCGGTGCAGGGCCAGAGCCACCAGTTGATCTCCCAGGACCATCACAAAGAGGGAGAGAATCACCACCACCAGCATCACCACCGTGTAGAAAGACGCCACCACACGGACTACAAAATAATTCCGCTCATCCTCCACGCCGTTGATGGCATTCAGCCCCCGCATTAAGGCCATCACTCCTTTGGCGGCGGACCATATGGTGGTAATGATGGCGATGGACAGGATTCCCGCAGACTTGCTGTAGACTTCCGAGATCAGGCTTTTTACCAGAGGATCCGCCTGATCCGGCGTCAAATCCGTCACCGCCTCCACCAGGATTTCCTCCGTCAGGGGCGTGTAAGGTATGATGGTACAAATCATAATCAGCATGGGAACCACCGACAGGAAAAAGAAAAAGGCTGTGCTGGCGGCATAGGTGCCGATATTCTGCTTTTTCATCTGCGCGGAAAAATCCTGCAGATGGAGAAATAATTTTAAGGCCACTGGACTCTCTCCTATTTTCATGAAACCCTTATAAGGAACCGCTCCTTATGTGCCGGGCGAAACCTTAAGCCCTCTCATACATGGGGCATTATCTTACGTTTTACGACCCATATACATTTACAATGGAACAATGTTCATAAAAGTACAGCAGGATCTCCTCTGCGGAGTATCCGCTTGCGGCCATCTCCCGGGCGCCGTTCTGGCTCATTCCCACTCCGTGGCCGAAGCCTCCCCCTGTCAGGGCATATTTTACCACATTTTCATCCTCCCTGCCAACTGTTATGGTAAAAAAACCGCTGGGAAGCAGGTTGGGACTGGCTACACTGCTGCCGTCCTGCCTTATCACTTTCGATTTTCCGTCGTTGAGCACATATCGGATATTGTGCTCCGATATGACTTTGATCTTCTGGGTGCCTGCCTCTATCACAAGTTCATCCGCCACACCGCCGCTGCCTCGTTTCTCTATATAAATGTCCGTGATATCCTGCAGCTCTTCCACCGGGCAGCTCTCATAAGCCCCGTCCTTCCAGGTGAGCACCAGGGCGCTGTTGGCGGCATAGCGCTTCTGCAGCACCTCCAGCATGTGCTCCTTATCCAGCTCCTCCGCCTGATAAGTCCACCGGTACCAGCCTTCCTCCGCCTCAAAGTCGTCCTCGTCCCTGGAGGAGATAAACGCCGCAAAAACCGCCTCATCCTTCAGCGCCTCACCCATATCGACGGCATTCCCCCCGCCGGAGAGCGTTCCCCCCGCAGCCGGGATCTCCCCCTCGGGGCTGCCCTGGGAACCCAGGGCGGTCTCCTGGGCCATGGCCCTGCGGCTTAAAGACTTCGCCCTCAGATAGGTCAGCGTAGGCGCTGCCGCCGTCTTCCACACGCTGGCATCACTGCCCACCCCGCAGGAAGTGGAGTAATAGTAAGCCCCCGCCAGATCTCCTTCCTGGGTCAGCAGAAGCTGCCCGTAAGTCTCCTTCACCGCTGTGGTGGTGCTCTCCTGCTCCAGAATGTTATTGTACACCTGGTAAGAAGTACTGTCGTCCACGTGGGCGCCGTACTGTGGATAGGCCGCATGTTCCATATGCCCATAGGCGTAGGTGCGGGCGCTGACCGCCTGGGCCTTCAGAGCCTCCGCCGGGTACCTGGAAGGCATCTCACTGGGGACCACACTGTAGAGATATTCCTCCAGAAGTACCTCGTTCACCGCCACAATCCCCTCCTGGGCGCGCAGAAACTCCATGGAGCCCCTGTAGGAGGGAATCCCCTGGCTCCGGCTGCAGTTTTTCAGAACCACCTTCCCCGTGAGCACGCTGGGAATTACCTTCACCCGGTCAGACTCAAAGTAGGACGACCCGGCCTCCAGGGTGATCTCCTCCCCGGCCCCATGATCCTCCCTCTTCAGACTGCCCTCGGGACCGTAGACCACCGTAAAATCCACATCGCAGGTAAATACCGGCTCCTGATGGAAAATGCCGTCATAGTTGGAGGCTTTCACCAGCACCCGGATATATTCCATGGCCTCCTCCTTCACCATCAGAACCCCGCAGACCTCCCCCTTCTCAAGGCAGAGATCCGTGTAGCTGTACCCGAAAAACAGATCCTGAACCGTGCACATCTCCAGGCTGTCATACAGACGATATCCCTTGTAATCCGCCGCCAGAGGCAGCCTGCCGTATCCCTCCACCTCAATGGAGGTGCTGTCCGCGCTTAAGATCTTTCCATTGATCTTATCCGTCATGGGCTCCAGGGACGTGACCCGGCCGTCCGTCAGCACCACATCCGCCACCTGCTCCCGCAGAGGGGTTTCCGGAAAATACTCCTTTCCCCAGGGATAGCGCTCACTCTCCCCCTCGCGGAAAATCGTCAGCCCCTCCTGGTCCGCCTCCATAACCCACACATTGGCATACTGCTCCACCACCGGAATATGGGGCGTGGGCGCAGGGGTGGGATCCACCCGGGCTTCCTCCCGGTTTCCCGCCATCTTTCCTATAAAAAGCACACCCAAAAGCAGCAGACCCATCAGGCACATAAAAACCTTCAGCTGCATCCTCTGGGACCTGTTCAGTCCCCATCTGTCCTTGTCCAAACACGCTCTCCCCGAAAAATATTTTATGTAAACTTCAAAAAGAGCAGCCCCCGGGGGACTGCCCTCTTCTTCTGTATCTAACACCCAAGATGCCGCCTCCTGTCCTCTGACTCCTAGCAATGCTAGGTGGGTGACCGCAGCCACAGCTTTTGCCTTCCCTTCCAATCCTCATCAAATGAGTGAGGGCTTGACAGCCACTTGGCGATGTAGGAATCCCGTTTAAAGTAATGTAGGTTCAAAACAAACAGAAGTCATCGCACATCTCAGGTTGGTCTTATTATATCAAATAACCTCGTAAATTACAACTGGATTTTTTTCCAATTTTCTCCTGTGAGGAATTCTTTTCTTTTTCCCATCCACATTTCTTTAGCAATTCTTAAGAATGTACTTTCCTCAGTGTATTGACTTTCAATATAAAAGTGATACAATATGTCTTGGCTTCAAAAATTCTTAAAGCATGAGGAGGAAAAAACTATGAAGAAGAAACTGTTAATCTTAGTCGCTGCTATGATGCTGGTTCTGGCAGCCTGCGGCGGAAAGCCCACACTGGCTGAATGGGTGGAGAGCGAAGATGTAACTACCGCAGAGGATACCATCAACGCCACTTCCGCTTCAACCGGCATGCGTGCCGAGTTCAGCGCCGAGGGAGAGGACATCTTGGTTTTCAGCTGTACTTATCTGGAGCAGCTTCCCCTGGATGGAACCAGCCAGGAAGATATTGAGACATATTTCTCCAGCGCGCTCAGCGGAATCACTTCCACCATGGACCCCATGTTCACAGCATGTGAGCAGGCAACCGGTGTGAAGCTTCAGTGCATCCGTGTGAAGTACATCAATGCTGACGGCAGCGAAGTTTACAGCTACGATTTCGCAAATCCTAACTAAGGACAGGTTGCTACATAAGCCTGATTTTGACAAAAAACACACAGCAGCATGACAGACAAAACCGGCCATGGGAGGCAATGCTTCCCCATGGCCGGTTTTTATTTTTGCCTGCAGGGGCCGCCCCGAACAAAGGCGGCGG
>OFHO01002050.1_pt1 | contig 13063 bp, 9 predicted proteins | sample 1521531 | NCBI WGS metagenome assembly OFHO01 (sample SAMEA3504124, study PRJEB24116) | mouse gut metagenome | biome: mouse gut; feature: mouse-associated habitat; material: faeces | place: Denmark | collected 2011
GGACTTTTCACCATAATGTCAGAACGGCCATTTCCGGTTTCACGGTTAGACTTCACCAGATAATTCTCACTCTGGCTCAATATTCCTGTCAAAAAACCATGATAAAAATTTTCTGCACTGTCATAAAAACTAATGGTTCGGAAAAGCTGACCATTTAATATATCCGTCATCCTCTGGGCATTCCCATTCTCCATTGCACAGTACAAATCATGAAAATCCTCCTTCTTTATCATATCTTTCAGCCAATTCAGGATAGTATTCTGATAAATTGTCTTTACCTCTATATTAGGAATCCTTGCCCGCAAGAAGATAGATGATTCCTTAAAATACTCACTCTCTTTCGTCAGATATCCTGTAAAATAGAGAAAATTCCACAGATTCTCACCATTGTTATACATATCCCCGTAGGTAACTTCTTCATGAACCTGAATATCTAAAGTCCCACCACCTAAAAGTGTTTCAATCTGTCTTTTTGTTTCCCTATCCGCCCTGGCTATCAAGTCCTTTATGATGTCATTAGAACTGGTGTTAATCCAATGTGGACGCGGAAATGCATTGACATCCGCATATAAATCATACATAAAATTGATTACACTCCATGGATTATAGACCTCTGTACTGCCAAACGCATACCCATCATACCATTCTTTCATAACCGTGAAACGGCTCTCTACGCCATAGTACACCATCATCTGCCCCACTTCCGCTTCTGTGAAACCAAAATGCTCACTATATCTCTGGTCAAGTATAGATATAATCTTCAAATGATTCAGCCCGGTAAATATACTCTCCTTTGAAATCCTCAAACATCCGGTTATAACGGCAAACTGCAGATAATCATTCGTCTTTAACGCAGATTCAAATAATGACCGGATAAAACCTACCATTTCTTTATAAAATCCTCTGAAATACGCATTCTCTAACGGTACATCATATTCATCAATCAGGATAACTGTATTCTTACCTGTAATCTTATACATACACTTACTGAATAGCTTCAACGCACCCCGAACCTGCTTTTCATCTGCTTTTTCATCTGCAATATGGAGGTATTGCTCATATTCTTTCGTCGTGAGCCGTTCTCTCCCCTGCTCAATGACAGTTCTATGCCTGTCAAATTCTGACGCGATCTCCGCCTGCAGTACATAATAGGCATTCTCAAAATCTTCCTGCTTAGCCGATTTCAGCGTCAGATTCATCACAGGATACTTTCCCATTTGGCTGCTATACCTTTCCCCAGCATCCAGAATCTTCATTCCCCGAAAGAGTTCTCTATTCTGACGATTCTTTTCCATATCCCCGCTATCTTCAAAAAAATATCTAAGCATACTTAAATTCAACGTCTTCCCAAATCTTCTTGGGCGGGTAAATAGGTTCACTTTCCCTTTCAGATCCAACAATTCTTTGATAAATAACGTTTTATCCACATAGTAATAGCCAGACTTCACCATATCTTCAAAATTTTCCACACCAATTGGTAATGCTTTTTTCATACAAATACCTCGCTATTAACCACAAACCTACCTACAATTTCAAGTATTTTACATTATACCAAAATCTTATCACGCTGGCAAATTGATTTTCTATCCGTTTATGCCCATTTTGCCGCGCTTCCTTTCTCCGACCTTGTAACCACCAGTTTACGCTCTATCTGCTCTTTCAGTTCATTCACATGGGAAATGATTCCCACAAGCCTCTCCTCATCCGCAAGCTCCGCCAGAATCCGAATTGCCTGCCCCCTGGCCTCATCATCCAGAGAGCCAAATCCCTCGTCTACGAACATGGTATCCAGATGGATTGCCCCTGCCGTGTTCTGGACAATATCGGATAACCCTAACGCCATAGAGAGCGAAGCCATAAACGACTCCCCGCCCGACAGGGTCTTCACATCCCTCACCGAATCGCTTGCCATGTGGTAGATATCCAAATCCAATCCGGCTTGCCCCTGGTTTGCCAGATTCTTCACATCCCGGCACTGTAACATGAATTCACCTGAGGTCATACGAACCAGCCTCTTATTTGCGGCATGTATAATCTGTTTGAAATACTGCCTCTGTACATATGTCTCAAAATCCAGCTTTACCGTCCCGCTTAGATTGCCGTTGGCAGTCCTGCTTAGGTTTCCCACCATCTCATACTGTCTCTGCAAATCTCCATCCTTTTGAAAAAAATCCTTTAACCGGCTCCTCACTTCCCGGTTCTTCTGATTCGCGGTATACAGACGGACATACTCTTCCTGAGCTTTCTTCTGCTGCTTAGCCGCCTCCTGGATCATTTCCCCAATCTGCCCTAAATCGGCTCTTTCCTTTCCCTCCAACTGCTCCTTTAAGGACTTTTTCCTTCCGGACACTTCCTTTACCAGCAAATAGAATTCCTTGATTTTTCTTTCCAGCCCTGCCGCCTCATCCGATGATAGTTTTCCCTCAAGATATGCCGTTTCATCAGCAAATCCTTGAGCTTGAAGCATTGTCCCATAGCCTGTCTGGCATTCCCTTACTTCTTCCTCCTGCTGCCTAAGCGCCGCTTCACTGCTAGCCTTCTGCCCTTCCAGTTTCCTAAGCTCTTCGACGGACTGCCGCTCCTTCTTCTCCGCCTGCCCGTAGGCTGTCTTCGCCGACTCCAGCCTATTCGTCAAGTCATCCATGCGCTCCTTCGCCTGTTCCCGTGAAGGGAAAGGGAGTTTTTCTTCTTTCATCCGGATTTCTGCTTCCAACCGTTTTACTTCCAACAACAACTCTTCATATTCTAACTTTTCCTGCCCATAGGACTGCTCCAGGTTGTGAATCTCTTCTTTCATTCTCTTTTCGTTCTCAGCCGCCTGTGTACACTGCCGCGCCTCTTGCTCCAATCTTACAAGCTCGGCCTGTGTTTTCTCCATGGCGTCTTTATTCTTTACAGTAACTTCCTGAATCTTTCTCCTTATCCTCTCCTCGTCTTCTCCTGAAAACGTATTCCCATCCTCACTACCTTCTTCCCCCGAAAATGCATCCCCCATGACCCTTACATATTCTCTGGCAAATGCCTCTCTTCCCGCCTCAAATCTCGCCGCCTGTTCCCGGAACATCGCCACGGCCTGCTCTCTTTTTTCCTCCGCCTGCTCCCGTTTCTTCTTCGCCTGTCCTACTTCCTGCTGCGTCGGCGCGCCTTCCGGAAGCCGTCGGATATCCGGATGTACGCAGGAACCACATACCGGGCATGGCATGCCGTCTTTCAGTCCTCCCGCAAGGATTCCTGCCTGTTCCGCAAAAAAAGCCTGATACCGCTCCTCATATGCTTGGAACGCATCCAGATAAGACTTCTGAGTCTTCTTCGCCTCTTTCTTTCTCCTCTCTAACTCTTTTCTTTCCTGGCCAAGCTGCCCACACTGGATTACCAGCTTCTCCAAATCCCGGTTCAGGGACGCAAGCTGTTCCTCCCTAAGTTTCAAGCCTTCCATTCTTCCCGGACTTGCGGCAAATTTTTCTTGAAGCTGCCGCGCCTCCTCTCTCTGTTCTGCTAAATCATCCATCCTTTTTTTTCGCTTATCCAGTTCTTTTTGAAGCTTCTTCTGCATCTTTTGTTCCTTCGCATACTGCTCCCTCAACGTCTCAAGCAGGCCATACTGCGGCAATGCATCCGCCAGCCTTACCACCTCAGCATTACAGGATTTCTCGTGCAGTACAAGCTCCTTTTCCCGCCGTAATTTTGTCTCGTGCATCTCCTGAACCCTGTGTTTTACGGCGTCCAACCTATGGCTGATGTCTTCGATATTTTCCCTGGTCTTCTTTGCCGTTTCCCGGCTTGCGACAAGCCTTTCCTCCTGAACCTGAACCTTCTTGGCACACTGTGCGGTATGGAACCGTATTTCCCATTCCTTACATTCCTCCTGCCCTTCGGCAAGCTCCTCTTCTTTGCGCCTTACCTGGTCAAAGGCCTCAAACAAACGGTTCACCGTCTCTCCCTCGCTTTTCTTCCCGTTCAGCCTGTCCAGATTTTTCTGGAGGGATGCGGCCGCCTCTTTCTTCTCTTTTTCTAAGGCTTGCCCTTCTTTTATCATCTCCTCTAATGTTTCTATCACTTCTTCATAAGGAATCACCGAATAGCCCTTTAGCTCCCTAAAACGCTCCATAAATGCATCTTCACCCAGATTTTCGTCTGGATTTGAAAGATTTCCTGCAAATTCTACCCGTTCCATCTCTTGTTTTGCAGCCCGCACGTTATCCTCCAACTGGCCGTACAACACCCCCGCGCGCCTCTTTAACTCCTCCTGTACCCGGTAATACAATCCGGTCCGGAAGATTCTCGAAAAAATCCGTCGGCGTTCCTTAGATTCCGCATGGAGTAATTTCAGGAAATCCCCCTGTGCAATCATGGCAATCTGGGTAAACTGGTCTGCATCCATTCCCATAATCTCCACAATCTTCTGGTCTGTCTCCCGCTTCTTCCCACGGTACACATTCCCATCCGGCAGTACCAGCTCCACTTTAGGGGATTCCTTCACATATCTGGGAGAACCGTCTGCATACCGCCGTTTTCCCAGTCTCGTATATTCTGGATTCCGGCGGATGGTATACATTTCCTCCCGGTAGGAGAAGGTATACTCCACATACGTATCCGTCTCTTCCGACGCATACTGGCTTCGCATCATGTTTCCGTCCCGTTTCCCGCCGCTGGTCTGGTCATACAAGGCATAGGTGATTGCGTCAAATACCGTCGTCTTCCCTGCGCCTGTATCCCCGGTAATCAGGAACAGCCCATGCTGCACATCTGCAAAATCAATCTCCGTCTTTTCCCCATAAGACCCGAAGGCTGACATCACTAATCTGACTGGTTTCATGGGTTATTCCTCCTTTGCCTTTCCAAAAATCTGACGCATCATTTCCAGTTCCTCTTCTCCTAACTTCCTCCCCTGCATCTCCTGATAGAAATCGGCAAAATTTTGCAGCGGGTCTTTTAAAGTCAATTTCTCATCCAATTCTGACAGCTTTTTCCTTGTCCGGCCGTTATCTACGCGGACTTCCAAGATATGGCTAAATACCTTCTCAAGCTGTTCTTTCGGCTTGTAGGGTTCTGTCTCGTCTGTCAGTGTTACGCTGATGTAATCTCCCCGTTCGTCATCTTCTGCATGTTCTATGATGTCTTTCAGATTCCCTGTTTTCTTTTTCACATCCCGCAGCGGATGTAAGGGCAGAAGCTCAATCAAAGGCGGCTCGCCCTTCTTACCCAGAGTGACCACGGTAAGCGTTTTCTCGTGCTTGCATTCGCTGACAGAATATTTCAGAAGCGTCCCGCAGTAACGGATGTGGGGGCTTCCCACGCTCTGGGCTCCGTGCAGATGCCCCAGGGCCACATAGTCGAACTCCCAAACGGCACGGATATCTACGTTTTCTAACCCGCCTACACAGAAGGTTTCAGAATCGCAGGTTTCGGGATAGAATACAGGCTTATCACTAAGAGCCGGCTCCTTCTCACAGGCAGGGGCAGAAGCATCCTGTGTGCCGGACACATTTCCCGTATAAAACTGATGGGAGACCAATACATTTCTCCGGTTTTTATAATCGATTTCTTCCCGTGCAAGAAGCTTTTCAACTGCATCCGTATATGTCTGCGGCGGGCCTTCCTCAAGTACCTTCTTCTCGTCTGACGGCTTCAGAGCGTCCGTAAACACATTCCGCACATATGACGGCTTCATGAATGGCAGAAGATAAAAATCTACCTCACCGTATGCATCCGAAAGCGTAACCTTCCTAAGCCGCTTTGACGCATCCCTTGGCACATTTCCTGACAGATGAATCTGGTGCTTTTTCAAGATATCCGACGCATATGTAAGCCTGTCTGCAGAGTCATGGTTTCCGCTGATAATCAATACTGGAATAGAAGGGATAATCTCTGACAGGCTTGTAAGGAATCGGTCGAAAACTGCCACTGCTTCCGCAGACGGCACACAACGGTCATAGATATCCCCTGCAATCACTACAGCGTCCGGGCAGAGAGAACGGGCGTAGGCTATGACTTCACTAAGTATGGCCTCCTGCTCCTCTTTCAGACTGTAATGATGAAGCTGTTTGCCGATATGCAGGTCGGACAGGTGAAAAAATTTCATAAATATGTTCCTTTCTATTTACATTTAAAATCATCGGACATTATACTAATGTATGTAAACCAACTTACTTTCAATTATTAAGGAGAGAATTTATGTTACGGGAGATTGACTTAAATAAAGTGTCGGATGGAAAACTGTACGGGAGCAACGATATGGCGAAGACAGACTGCAACGGATGCAGGGGATGTTCGTCCTGCTGCCGCGGTATGGGGAATTCTATCGTCTTAGACCCTCTGGATATCCATAGGCTGACCACAGGATTACAGAAATCCTGTGAAGAATTATTGAATTCCTGTCTCGAATTAAATGTAGTGGACGGCATTATCCTCCCCAACCTCAGGATGACCGGGAAGGAGGAGGCTTGCGTCTTCCTTCGGGGCGGGCGATGCAGCATCCATTCCATACGCCCCGGACTCTGCCGTCTCTTTCCGTTGGGACGGTTCTATGAGAATCACTCTTTTCAGTATTTTCTGCAGATACACGAGTGTCCTGCGCCAGGCAAGAATAAGGTCAAGATACGTAAATGGATTGATACGCCTGATATCAAACGATATGAGAAATTCATAGCAGACTGGCACTATTTCCTAAAACCTCTGCAGGAATACGCTATGGATTTTGAACATGGGGAGAATATCCAAAAACTCAGTATGCTCATTTTACAGCAGTTTTATCTGAAACCATATGCAGCAGACGGTGATTTTTATCAGGAATTTTACGGAAGGCTGAATGCCTTCTCCAACGCCATCACGTAGACCTGACAGGGATTCCACTCGTCCCACAACGTGGGGAATACTTCAAATTCCTTAAAGCCAAGGCTTAGGTAGAAACGGTTGGTGTCGTCGTATGCCGGATACCTTCCCATCTGTACCGTCTTCACTTGGATAAAGGAATAGCCTTTTGACGCCGCAAATGCTTTCGCCTCTTGAAACAGCTTTGTACCAATCCCCCTTCGGTGGTATTCCTTCAATATGCCCATGACGGATACCTCTACGGTATCCGTTCCGGTTTCATTCATGCACAGGAACCCCACCGGGTTTTCTGCGTCAAACGCCCCAAAGACAAACTGTGACGAACTTTCCGAGATATACTCTTCTCTGGATTCGGGGATGCCGAACCATTCCGGGAGCGCTTCGAGTATCTTTCTTGCGGCTGCCTGTTTTTCTTCCTGGCTATGAATCTGACGTATCATCGTTTCCCTCCGCTTTTTCCGCTTTTTCCTCTTCTGTCCCCATACCCGCAAGTATCCTCTGCGCCTCCTGTACGCACCACATACGGTTGCCCTTTGAAACCACATAGTTGAGGCTGAGCTTAGCACTCTCATTTTCACCAAGCCCCAGATAAATCTGAGCCTCCTTCAGCGCATAATTCACTTTCATCCATGGCCTGACGGCGTTCCCGTTCAAGTCTATCCGCTCATGGAGGAATCTGGACGCCGACTGGTAATCCTGATTCTCAATCGCCCTTGTCAGGTTATTGCCTGCACACAGCATCTCAAAATACTTCCAGTCCCTCTTTCTTCTAAGCCTGGCGTCCGTTACTGCCGCCGTGCCGTTCATCCGTTCATACTCCTGCTGATACTGTGTCTGGCGGGAAATACTCCTAAGGAATGCTTGTTCCAGCTCATGCACCTGCATTCCCATTCCTCTCTTAAAATACTGGTCAGATAATAGAATATAATAATTCGCCCGGAAGATTCCTTTCAGCTTACGGGGATTGATTCCCTGCAAGGTCTCCCATGCCCGGTCGTAATTCCCCTGGCTGTGCTGTGCCAGGGCGATATTGCATAGGATTCTGTCTTTATACAATACCATGCTGTTTCTGCGGATACATGCCTCATATAAAAACGGGTCGCATTCCGTAGCTAGGATTTCTGCAATTTTGACTGAGCCAAGGCGTATGATAAGGCAGGCAATCGCTGCAATCAGTGCATATACGATACAGACGCTTGCCGTAACCAGCACAGAAATAACGCTGCCGAATCTCCATGCCATAACGTAGGAGTCAATCCCGAATACCATATAAAACACATAGACTGCCCCAAGGATACAGATGAAAAATCCGGCTGCCTGATACCGATACAGCTGCGCTCTTCGCTTTTTTACTTCCAATTCCATTACAAAATTCCTCCTATGACTTGTAAAATCTATCCCGGACAAATTCATTATAACACAGAACCGCCAAAAAGGATGCCCATTTATTTAAAAAGACGGCGCAGATAATGTTTCCACCATCTACGCCATCTCTTCTCAATTATTTCTGCACAATATTGATAATCTTCTTAGGAACATAAATCTCTTTCACAATCGTCCCCGTCAGCTTATCCGCCACTGCCGCCTTCCCCGCCGCAATCGCATCCTCCTTGGAGATATCCGCCGCTACCGAAATCACGGCTCTCGTCTTCCCGTTAATCTGCACCGGAACTTCAATCTCATCATCCTTCATTAGCTCTTCATCATAGGTAGGCCATCCCGCAGTAAACACGCTTCCTTCATGCCCTAACTGCTCCCAAATCTCTTCCGCCATATGGGGGGCAAAGGGTGACAGCAGAACCGCCATGGTGGAAAGCGTCTCTTTGTCAATGCCGCCCTCTTTCTTCGCAATCTCAATCAGGTTGTTATTGTGCTCCATGAAACCGGAAATCGCCGTGTTCAAGCTAAAGCTCTCCAGCCGCTTCGTAATATCGCACACCAGCCTATGTCGCTCCTTGACCATCGCCTTCGATGCCTTGACATCCTGATCCTTACTGTCCATCACAAGGTTCCAGACACGCTTCAGGAAACGGTTCACACCGTCAATCCCCCGGTCGTCCCACTCGGCATCTAACTCCGGCGGTCCTACGAACAGCTCGTACATCCGCAGGGAATCACATCCGTAATCCCGCACCAGATCATCCGGAGACACCACATTTCCTTTGGACTTGCTCATCTTGATTCCGTTCTTTCCCGTAATCATCCCCTGATTGAACAACTTCTGAAACGGCTCGTCGAAATCAATCGCTCCGATGTCGCACAGGAATTTCGTATAGAAACGGGAATACAGCAGATGAAGCACCGCATGTTCCACGCCGCCGATATACATATCTACCGGAAGCAGCGCGTCCGCCTTCTCCCTGGAAACCAGTTCCTTGTCATTATGGTTGTCCACATACCGCAGGAAATACCAAGAAGACCCCGCCCACTGGGGCATGGTATTAGTCTCCCGCTTCGCAGGTTTTCCACATACCGGGCACTTGCAGTTCACCCACTCCTCAATTCCGGCAAGGGGAGACTCGCCTGTCCCTGTCGGCTCATAGGACTCTACCTCCGGCAGGCGCAACGGCAGCTCTTCCTCCGGGACCGGTACATTGCCGCAGTCCGGGCAGTGTACGATTGGAATCGGCTCCCCCCAGTAGCGCTGGCGTGAAAATACCCAGTCGCGCAGCTTATAATTCACAGTCGCGCGCCCGATTCCCCGCTCCTCGATGATATGGGGCGCTTCTTTTTTCAGGACCGCAGACTCCATCCCGTTCCATTCTCCGGAATTAATCATGGTTCCGCTTGCCTCGGTATAAGCCTCCGTCATATGCTCAATTGCCTGTCCGTCCTTGGCAATAACCTGCACAATCGGAATCCCGAACTTCGTCGCAAACTCGAAATCACGGTCGTCATGGGCCGGTACGCACATAATCGCTCCCGTACCATAATCCGCCAACACGTAATCTGACAGCCAAATTGGCGTCTTTTCTCCATTTAACGGATTGACGGCATAACTACCGGTAAACACGCCCGTCTTTTCCTTATCCTGCATACGGTCCACATTGGACTTCATGGATGCCTCGAGGATATATTTCTCCACAGCGTCCCTCGTCTCGTCCGTAGACAGGCTTTTCGCCAGCTCATGCTCTGGAGCCAGTACCATGAACGTCGCTCCGAACAACGTATCCGGCCTTGTGGTGTAGACCGTAATCTTCTCGTCCCTTCCTTCTATCGGGAAGTCCACCTCCGCGCCGTAAGATTTTCCAATCCAATCCGACTGCATCTTCTTGACCTTCTCCGGCCAATCCAGCTTATCAAGGTCATTAAGCAGCCGCTCCGCATACGCTGTAATCTTCAGCATCCACTGACGGAGGTTCTTCTTCGTGACCTCAGCCCCGCAGCGTTCGCATTTGCCATTCACGACCTCTTCATTGGCAAGGCCGGTCTTACAGGACGGGCACCAGTTAATCGGGAATTCCTTCTCATAAGCAAGCCCTTCCTTGAACATCTTTACGAAAATCCACTGGGTCCATTTATAAAATTCCGGGTCAGTGGTATTCACCTCCCTGTCCCAGTCATACAGCGCCGCAATCTCATTGATCTGCTTCTTGATATTCCTTACATTCTCCGCCGTGGAAATCGCCGGATGCACGCCCATCTTGATAGCATAGTTCTCTGCCGGAAGCCCGAACGCATCCCATCCCATAGGGTGGATGATATAGTATCCCTGCTGCAGCTTATACCTGCTCCATACATCAGAAATTACATACCCTCTCCAATGCCCCACATGAAGCCCATTTCCGGATGGATAAGGGAACATGTCCAGACAATAGTACTTCTGACGTTCTTTCCCATTCTCATCGACCTTGACATTGACCGGGTTCTTCTCCCAGTTCTCACGCCATTTCTTCTCAATCGCCTTATGGTTGTAAGGTATTATCTTCGACACGATATTCATTCCTCTCTTTCAAAAAATAATTCTCATATGCCAGGATATAAAAAGCCTTTGCATCTCCACCGAGACGAAAAGGCTTAGAATCTGCACACTTCTTCATCTGCTCTATTTCCTACTTATTATATGAAGAATGTAAAAATAAGTCAAGTAATATTTTCTTATACAAAAGTCACAATTATAGTTGTTCCGTTTGCCTGTTTAGTGTATAATAGTTGTACACGGATCATACTGATGATTTCAGTAACTGAATAATACATAAAGGAGAGGTTTACGATGGTAAATTTATTGACTGGCCCAAAAGGGAGCGGAAAGACACAGAAAATGATCGAGCTTGCGAATAAGAAAGCAAAGGAATGTAACGGCAACGTTGTATTTATCAAGAAAACCCATAGAGACACAGCGAGTGTTACATTTGATATCCGGACAATCTGCATGGATGACTTCACCTCCATTACGAACACAGACGAATACATAGGCTTTTTGTACGGTATGTACAGTTCTAACCATGATATCGAGTGCGTCTTCATTGACGGCGTTATGAAGCATGCCGACATCTCCCTTGCGAATGTGCCGGATTTTGTTGAAAGGCTGAAAAAGATTTCAACAGAGTGCGGGATCGAATTCTTTGTGAGCCTCAGCGCTGACAAGAGTGAGCTGACAGGAATCCAGGAAGGCGGATACAGCTATCTGAATTAATTGGGTACAATATTTTATTTGAAAGCGACATAACCATATAATACTAGTACATCGAATAATTAATAACTGCCATCTTCACTTGTCTATGCTTCCGATAGCACAGAGCAAAAAGCCTCAGCGTAGCCCGCTACGCCTACGTTTTTTGCTCTGCACTCTCAAAAGCATATCCTGCGTGAATATAGCAGTTATTTAATTTTCGATGTACTAGTACACCGGGAAATGCGGTTGTCCGACAATATGGTATCTTCGGTAAAGAAGGATGGCATATATTACAGACAATGCAACATTTCCCGGTATCCCCGTCTTTTTATTTATGAAGATTGTGGCGTCAAGGCTGGCCACCGTCCCATAATTCCGTATGCCGAACCGATTTTCCCTCCATTTAGGAGCAGTTCCCTGGCCTTTTTCTGTAATCTGGTCACAGACGGCAGATTCTTATGCTCCGTATCCGGCGGAACCTGAAACAGCCATTCCAGATACCCTTGATCCTCCCTGTCTTCTTCCACAATCTCAAATCTCTCCTGAAAGGATAGGATATTCGACTTTTCCGGCAGCAGCGGCTTTAACGCCTGGGACAGAAGCCAGGAATTACAGGTATATTTGCAATATTTGTAATCCCTGTAATATGCGGCGAAAAACTGATTTGCCTGTTCTATGGAAACATCCACAGATTCCTCCGACAAGTCCGCATCCGACGGTATATGGAGCGCAATCACATCTTCACCGCCGTAGTTTTTGAACTGATATTCCAATGCCCCGATACGGAACAAGCTCATGCAAAGCTGCCTGTAAGTCCACCATCCTCTGTCAAAAAACATGCGGCCGTTTTTCTCTTCACATTCCCGGATAAATCTGGGGAAACATTTCATGGTATCAATGTAAATTGTTTCCGGAATTCCTTTTTCCAGATATCCGTCATATGTGCAGCAGGCACATTCTAACTGACAGCAGAGCATCTTGAAATGGTCCGCATCATCCTGGAAAGCAGCTTCTAAGCGATGGTATGCCGGTTCTGCTAATTCCTTGTCAAGCAGCCGGTTCAGGTCACACTCTATCTGGGCAAAATCCATTCGGCTGGCGGTTACTTCCAGTTTTTTTATGATTTCAGGCTGCAGCTGAATCAGTTGGCATAACCTTTCCATCGTCATTTTCATTATGGCAACCCTCCTCCCAATCGATTGTACTATCTCCATTATATCTGGCGAAACACCGCAGGATATTCGTTCATCAGCAAGGCGGATTTTCAAGGGCGTAGCGGTGGCTGTTGTCACAAGGAGGGACCCGCTTGCGGGAGGATTCCTTATGACCGACCGTTGAGTGAATCCAACGCGGCAAATGGGCGAATAGACAAGGAGGTTTGGCTGAATATAATGCAGACAGTACACTAGGGAAAAGGGCAGGTGGTTTCCATGAGAAAATACATGAAATAGTTTGATTACCTTGCATATGACTCTGAAATTGAATATAATGGAGGTAGTGAATGGCAGATGAGGTTTTACAATGGCATGATGGCTTTCACGCAGCTCTCCAGATTGAATTAAAGGGAGAATCTGCACGTCTGAGATTCCGTTCGGAATACGAGTTATACAAGAAATC
>OFHO01002053.1_pt1 | contig 13037 bp, 8 predicted proteins | sample 1521531 | NCBI WGS metagenome assembly OFHO01 (sample SAMEA3504124, study PRJEB24116) | mouse gut metagenome | biome: mouse gut; feature: mouse-associated habitat; material: faeces | place: Denmark | collected 2011
CGCCGGCATCACGGGGTTGTTCGGCGAGAAGTACGGCGAGGTCGTGCGCGTCGTGGAGGCCGGCGAGGCGTCCCGCGAGCTGTGCGGCGGCTGCCATGTAGGCAATACTGCCGAGATCGGCTTCTTGAAGATAACGAGCGAGTCCTCCGTGGGCGCCAATGTGCGCCGCATCGAGGCCGTGACGAGCTTCGGGGCGCTCGCCTACGTGAACAAGGTGGAGGCCGAGCTGAAGGAGACCGCAGCCATCTTGCGCGTGCCCCCCTTCGACGTGTCCGAGCGCGTGGCCGCCGACCAGAAGGTCCTGAAGGACTTCCGCACCAAGGCCAAGCGCGCTAAGGAGATGGTGGGCGGCGATGTGTTCAACGAGCTGCTCGCCCAGGTGCAGATGGCCCCGGCCGGCTACCCGGTCATCATCGCGCGGACCGAGGTGCGCGACGGCGGTCAGCTGCGTAATCTGTGGGATGTGCTCAAGAGCCGCATGGAGGCGCCCGGAGCGATCGTGGTGGCGGGCGTGAAGGACGGCAAGCCCCTGCTGTTGGCGGCCGGCACCGACGAGGCCGTGGCCGCGGGCTTCGACGCCGGCGCGCTCATCAAGGCCATGGGCCCGGCAGTCCAGGGTGGTGGCGGCGGCAAGCCCACCATGGCCCAGGCCGGCGGCAAGAACGCCGAGGGTATCGATGACGCCCTGGAGATCGCCCGCAACATGGTGCTGTAGGGCTCTTCGCGCCACGCAAAGTTATCACCCCGAGGGGCGGCTGCGGTCGCCCCTCTTTGTTGGCTGGCCCTCTTGTGGCTCACGCTGTACTACCGCGTTCGTTATAATGAAATGATCTGTGCTCGCATCGAAAGGGACGCTTCTATGAACAAGCAACAGCTCGCCGCGAAAATCTGGGAATCTGCCAACCGCATGCGCGGCAAGGTGGATGCAAGCGAGTACAAGGACTTCATCCTCGGCTTCATCTTCTACAAGTACCTGTCCGAGAAAGAGGAGCAGTTCTTTCTCGCCGAGGGCATGACGGCGGCCGACATGGAGCAGTTGACCGAAGAGGACGGGGAGACCGTCGGCTATGCTCAGCGCCGTCTCGGCTACTTCATCGACTACAAGAACCTTTTCTCCACGTGGGTTGCCGCGGGCAACGACTTCGCCATATCGCAGGTCTACGAGGCGCTTTCGGCATTCAGCCGCCTGGTGAGCCCCACCTATCAGAAGGTGTTCAAGGATGTGTTCGTTACTTTGCAGACGGGCTTGAGCAAGCTGGGCGATGCCACGTCCCAGACGCGCTCGGTGCGCGATCTTATCCATCTTGTGCAGACCATTCCCATGCACACCCGCCAAGACTACGATGTGCTCGGCTACATCTACGAGGACCTCATCTCCAAATTCGCTTCAAGCGCGGGCAAGAAGGCCGGCGAGTTCTACACGCCCCACGAGGTGTCCGAGCTCATGTCGGAAATCGTGGCCGATCATCTGCGCAATCAAGATGAGATTCGCATCTACGACCCCACCAGCGGATCGGGTTCGCTTCTCATCACCATCGGCGAGGCCGTGAAACGCCGCATGGGCAACGAGGACGGCATCATCTACTATGCGCAGGAGCTGAATCAGTCCACGTTCAACCTGACTCGCATGAACTTGGTCATGCGTGGCATCAAGCCCTCGAACCTCTTTGTGCGCAACGGCGACACGCTGGAAGAGGACTGGCCCTATTTCGATGATTCGGATCCCAGCGGCACCTACGACCCGCTCTATGTGGATGCCGTCGTCTCAAATCCTCCGTACTCGCAGCGCTGGGAGCCGGAGGGGAAGGATGCCGACATCCGCTTTGCCTACGGTATCGCGCCGCGCTCCAAGGCCGACTACGCCTTCCTACTACACGACTTATACCATCTGAAGCCCTCGGGCATTATGTGCATCGTATTGCCCCACGGGGTGCTCTTCCGCGGCGGCGAGGAAGGCAACATTCGCCGCAACCTCATCGAGAACGACAAGATTGCGGCCATCATCGGCTTGCCGGCGAATATCTTCTTCGGCACGGGTATCCCTACCATCATTATGGTGTTGCGGCAGAAGCGCACGGAAAGCGACGTGCTCATCGTGGACGCCTCGAAGGGCTTCGAGAAAGCGGGGAAGAGCAACCGCCTGCGTGCCTCCGACATTCGCCGTATTGTAGATGTGGTCGACGCTCGCCAGACCGTGGAGGGTTTCTCGCGCCTCGTCGGGAAGGAAGAGATTCGCGCCAACGACTACAACTTGAATATTCCCCGCTATGTGGACTCGTCGGAACCTACGGAGACGTGGGATCTGTACTCGACGATGTTCGGGGGAATTCCGCGTGCCGAGATAGATGCGCTCGATACGTGGTGGCAGGCGCTTCCCGGGCTGCGCGATGCCCTGTTTGCTTCCGGGAACGATCATGCGGCCTCTCTGCGGGTTGACAATCTGTCGGAAGTGGTGGCGTGCAACGAAGCCGTGCGCTCTTATATCAAGCGGTATCAGGATGCATTCTCGGGTCTGCGCCGCAAACTCGTGAGCGATTTGATTGGCCGATGGGATGCGGTGGACTCGTTAGGCGAGGAGGAGTCTGTCGCGAGCGATATTTTCCAACGTGTGAGCGACTTCTCCCTGGTGGATAAATACGAGGCCTATCAGGTGCTCGATAATGCATGGGAGGGCATCTCCGCCGATTTGGAAATGCTGCAGACTGAGGGGTTCGATGCGACCCACCGCGTTGATCCGCTTATGGTGCTGAAGAAGAAGGGTGGGAAGGACGTCGAGGTGCAGGACGGCTGGAAGGGGCATGTGCTGCCTTTCGGCCTGGTGCAGGAGGCATTGCTTTCCGATGAGCTATCAGCCCTTCGGACGGTGCAGGATGAACTGATCCGCGTGTCAGGGGAGTGCGACAGCCTGAAGGAGGAGCTTCCCCCGGAGGATGACGGCGATGGGGAAGAGGCTTCGTGCGATTTGACTGACGAGGAGATCGAGGAGAGGCAGCAGCTGCTTGCCGAGGCGACCAAGCGCCAAAAGTCTTTGAAGAAGGCAGTGAAGGAGCGGACGGAAGCGTTGGAAGACGCCACGCGTACATTGGTGGAGTCTCTTACCGATGAGCAGGTGTACGAGTTGCTTGAGCGCAAATGGGTCGATCCTCTTATGGGTGGGCTGATGACGCTGCCGCAGCAGTCCATTGATCGCCTGGTGAAGAAGATCGAAGCTTTGCAAGAGAAATATCAAGACACCTATGCGGATATTGCCGGGCAGATCAGCGATGCCGAACGCGAATTGAACGAGATGCTCGGCCAGTTGGTTGGAGACGAGTTCGACATGCTGGGCATCGCCGAGCTGCGTAAGCTTTTGGGCGGTGAGTAGCATGGCCGACCAGCGTAAGTGCGAAAACGACTCCGTTCCCGCCCTCCGCTTCGAGGGATTCTCCGATCCTTGGGAACAGCGTAGGTTGGGGGAGATAAGCGAATCGTATTCGGGTGGCACGCCTTCAGTAGGAAACGAGAGCTATTACGGTGGCGATATTCCGTTCATCCGATCGGCTGAAATATCATCTGATTCAACCGAATTACGACTCACGGAAAAGGGCCTAGACAATTCTTCGGCAGCACTAGTTGAAAGTGGGTGCGTTCTGTATGCGCTCTACGGAGCCACTAGCGGCGAGGTAGCCATTTCTCGTATAAGAGGAGCTATCAACCAGGCGATACTTGCGATTGTTCCCAGTAAGAACAACAATGCTGAATTCATTGCAGCATGGCTTCGGCGCGAAAAGCCAAAAATACTCGATACATATTTGCAAGGAGGTCAAGGCAATCTGTCCGGAGCCCTAGTTAAAGACCTGACACTTGCGCTACCATCAGGTGAGGAGCAATCCCGCATCGGCGCGCTCTTCCAGAAGCTCGACTCGCTCATCGCCCTTCATCAGCGTAAGGTAGATAAGCTCAAAACAGTAAAACAATCACTGCTTGAAAAGATGTTCCCTCGAGAGGGGGAGAACGTTCCCGAGATTCGTTTCGAGGGTTTCACTGATCCTTGGGAACAGCGTAGGTTGGGGGAGATCGCACATCGAGTAATCCGCAAGAACGAAGAGGGGGTGTCCGATCTCCCATTAACTATCTCGGCTCAGCTCGGGCTCGTAGATCAGAGGGACTTCTTTAGCAGCCAAGTTGCAAGCCGTGATTTGCGTGGATATTACTTGCTCAAGAAGGGAGAGTTCGCTTACAACAAAAGCACCTCGGGCGATAGTCCTTGGGGCGCGGTTAAGCGCCTGACGAGATACGAAAAAGGCTGCTTATCGACCCTTTACATTTGCTTCGGGCTCGACGAAGGCGATCCTGCTTTTCTAGTGACTTACTATGAAACCAACCGTTGGCACAAAGGGATTCGAATGATTGCCGCCGAAGGTGCCAGAAACCATGGTCTGCTTAACATAGCACCCATCGATTTCTTTGAAACTAAATTAACTCTACCGAGCGAAATCGAAGAGCAGTCCCGCATCGGCCTTTTCTTCCAGAAACTCGACTCGCTCATCACCCTTCATCAGCGTGAGTTGGATATTCTTAAAAACCTTAAGCAAGCGTTACTTGAAAAGATGTTTGTCTAGGAGCTGCCATGACTCTAAAAAACAAGCTGGGCATCCATAACGCTGTAGAGCTTTCTCGCCAAGAGGAACGACTGTCGAAGCAGCGGGCATTGGAGTTGTTCGATGAAGGGCTGCTCGACACCTTCGAGATAGGAACTTTTGCAGGCTTGCAAGCGATTCACGCCCATCTCTTTTGCGATGTTTACGACTTTGCAGGAGATGTGAGAACCGGCAATATCGCCAAGGGGAGCTTTCGGTTCGCTCCTTCTCTCTATTTGGATGCTGCGCTTGAAAGCATTAGCGCCATGCCGCAAAGCACCTTCGATGAGATCATCGAAAAGTACGTTGAAATGAATGTGGCGCATCCTTTTTGGGAAGGCAATGGTCGAAGTATGCGAATTTGGCTCGATGCCATGCTTCGCCAAGAGCTGGGTGTCGTAATCGACTGGAGCCAGGTCGACAAAGAGGACTATCTGCTTGCCATGGAACGCAGTCCCGTGCGAGATAGGGAGATCAAGGCTCTTCTCAATGCGGCATTGACTGACAAAGCCGCTGATCGCGAGGTGTTCATGAAGGGCATTGACGCGAGCTATCGCTACGAGGGACTCGAAGAGTACGAGACGGGGAACCTGCCCGAGGATGACGAGGATTAGCTCATGGTTTTCGATACAGAGGCGGCATTCGAGGAAGCGGTTATCGAGAAGCTGAAGGCCTACGGCTGGGACGATGCGGGCGGAGTGTTGAAATATCCGACCGAGCAGCAGCTGCTGGACAACTGGGCGGCCATCCTCTTCGAGAACAACAAGCATCGCGATTGCCTGAACGGCGCGCCCCTGACGCCTACCGAGATGCAGCAGATCGTCGAAAAGATCCGGGAGAAGCGCACGCCGGTGGCCATTAACGAGCTGATCAACGGTAAAGAGATTATCATCAAGCGGGACAACGCCAACGACGACCTGCATGTCGGCAAGGAAGTGGCCCTTAAGATATTCCATCGCGACGAGATCGCTGGCGGGCAAAGCCGGTACCAGATCGCGCAACAGCCGGTGTTCCCCTCGAAGTCGAAGCTGGGCCACGACCGGCGGGGCGATCTCATGCTGCTCATCAACGGCATGCCCCTGTTCCATATCGAGCTGAAGAAGAGCGGTGTGCCGGCATCTGAGGCCATCGGTCAGATTCGCAAGTACGCCGCCGAGGGCGTGTTCGAAGGGCTGTTCTCGTTGGTGCAGATCTTCGTCGCCATGAACCCCGAGGAGACGAAGTACTTCGCCAATCCCGGTCCCGACGGCGCTTTCAACGAGAAGTTCCAGTTCCATTGGGCCGACTTCAACAACAATCCCATCAACCAGTGGGGCGATGTGGTGAAGCACCTGCTGAGCATACCCATGGCCCATCAGCTCATCGGCTACTACACGGTGGCCGACAGCTCCGACGGCGTGCTGAAAGTGATGCGCAGCTACCAGTACTATGCGGCCAGCCGTATCTCCGACCGCGTGACGGTGATCGACCGCGACAAACTGTGGGGAACCAAGGGCCTGAAAGGCGGCTTCGTCTGGCACACCACGGGCAGCGGCAAAACCATGACCAGCTTCAAGTGCGCCCAGCTCATCGCCAACTCCAAGGATGCCGACAAGGTGGTGTTCCTGGTCGATCGCATCGAACTGGGTACTCAGTCGCTGGAGCAGTACCGCTCCTTCGCCAACGAATCCGAGACCGTACAGAAAACGGAGAGCACCGATGCGCTGAAGGCGAAGCTGAAGAGTAGCGATCCCTCCGATACGCTCATCGTCACGTCCATTCAGAAGATGGGCAACATCGACGAGGATGCCATGAGCGCCCGCGACCTGGAGGCGATTCGGAAGAAGCGCATGGTGTTCATTGTTGATGAATGCCATCGCTCGACATTCGGCAAGAACATGGAGACCATCCGGCGAGTGTTCCCCTCGGCGGTGCTGTTCGGCTTCACGGGTACGCCGATTCACGAGGAGAACCGCAAGAAGCTGAGCACAACCACCGACGTGTTCGGCGACGAGCTGCACCGCTACAGTATCGCCGACGGCATTCGGGACGGGAACGTGCTCGGGTTCGACACGTACCCGGTTGCCACCTATCCGGAATTCGATCTGCGACAAGCGGTAGCGCTGGACGAGGCCAAGGCCCGCAGTATTGAAGAGGTGATGGGCGATCCGCGGCGCGAGCGGGTGTACTACCAGGTCATGGACTTGCCCATGGCCCCTTACGAGAACGATCGGGGTGAGCGGTGCCACGGCATCGAGAGCATGGTGGCGGAATCGCAGTACGGCACGGCCGGCCAGGCGGAGGTGACGGAGCACCAGCGCCAGGTGGTGGCCGACATTTTGAAGCACTGGCCGACGCTCAGCCGCATGGGGAAGTTCCATGCGGTGTTCGCCACCCATTCCATTCCCGAGGCCATCGACTACTACCACCTGTTCAAGGAGCAGGACAAATTGCCCCTGAGCGTGACGGTTCTGGTTGATCCCTCGATCGATAACGAGCAGGAGCGCATCGATAAGGCACTCATCAAGCAGGATGCGCTTGAGGAGATAATCGGCGATTACAACGAGCGCTACGGCAAGGAATTCACGCTAGGCACGTGGCCGGCTTTCAAGACCGATGTGTCCAATCGGCTGGCTCACAAACGGCCCTATCTGGGCATCGAGAAGAAGCCCGAGGAGCGGCTCGATATTCTCATTGTGGTGGACCAGATGCTGACCGGCTTCGACTCGAAGTGGATCAATGCCCTGTATCTGGATAAGATCCTGCGCTATGAGATGATTATCCAAGCGTTCAGCCGCACGAATCGCCTGTTCAACGAGAACGAGAAGCCGTTCGGCGTTATTCGCTACTATCGTCGGCCCCATACGATGCGCAAATATATCGAGGAGGCTATCAGCTTGTATTCGGGCGACAAGCCCTTCGGCCTGTTCGTACCGAAACTGCGGGAGAATCTGTTGGCGCTGAACGGCGTCTTCGATGAGATTTCCTCGGTATTCCACGATGGGGGAGTGGAGGGTTTTCTGCATCTGCCTGAGAATGGCGCCGCCAAGGCCAAGTTCGCCAAGCTCTTCCGCGAATTCGACTTGCTGGTAGAAGCGGCAAAGGTGCAGGGGTTTACGTGGGACGAGTCGGATTACGACTTCCCGGTGGGGGAGGACGTGGTTGAGGAGCTGGCGGCGGCAATTTCCGATGTGATGGAAAATGTCGGGGCGGAGCTGGTTGAGAATCGCGAGATTATATCGGTGCGTTTCGATGAGACCGATTACCTCACGCTGGCCCAGCGCTACAAGGAGCTGCCGGCCGGTGAGGGGCGGGAGCGCGGAGGAGCCGATATCCCCTATGACATCAGCGGTTACTTGATGGATATCGACACCACGAAGATCGACCAGGACTACATGAACGCGAACTTCTCCAAGTGGCTCAAGCAGCTTGACCTGGAGGGCGCGGATGCGGCGGCCACCGAGGCGGCTCTGGCGGCGCTGCACAAAACTTTTGCCACGTTGAGCCAGGAAGAGCAAAAATATGCCAACCTGTTCATTCACGACGTGCAAAGCGGCGATGTGTTCGTGGACTCCGCCAAGACGTTTCGCGACTACATCACCGAGTATCAGCGCCATGCCCAAGACGAGCGCATCGCGCGTGCCGGCGACTTCCTGGGCGTGAATGTGGCGCAGCTGGCGGAGCTTCTTTCCGCGGGGCCCGACGAGGAGAGCCTGAACGAATTCGGCCGCTTCGACAAGCTCATGGATACCGTGGATTTAGCGCGAGCGCGCGAGTATCTGTCTGCACTCGAGGGCGCTTCTATTCCCGCGTTCAAGGTGAAGATGCGTGCCGATAGCCTGCTCCGTCGCTTCATCTTGGAAGGAGGCTTCGACTTGTAGGATTTTCACTGCCTGCTTCCTCACGCTGATGAAGGGTGATGAGCGAGTCGAGCTTCTGGAAGAAAAGGCCGATGCGGGACTGTTCGGCCGCCGACGGAGTCAGTAGCGGCATATCCAAAAAAGTGCTGGTGTGGATACGTTTTGCCTTACGGCTGCCGTCGGCAATCATTCCATAGGCAAGATAGAAATTCTTCTGAGTCACTTGCAGAAGAAGGAAATTGGCATTTAGACCCTGGATATCAAAAGCGGGCAGGTCAGCAGTGGATTCGTACCCATCGAGATCATCGGGGATGACGCCAAAAGCCGCGTTGAGAAAATCGAGCTTGCTATAGATGAACTGACCAGAACGACGAATATAATACTGTGTGTGCTCGCTGCCACCCATATCGTTCTTTTCGATGACTCCCTTGCCCCAAAGCTTGACTGTAAGCTTTTGCGCTAGATCGCCCGCAGCACCCAACTCCCGGCTCTCTACAAGAAAATCTCCGACCTTATGCTGTTCCCAATCATTAGCAAGCGCCTGTTGGATTGATACAAAACTCGAGCATGAAGATGCCGGGGGGGGGATTCACGACAGCTTGGGAACAGCGTAAGGTCGGGGAAATCTTGCAGATTGCGTTTCGAGCCGTCGACCTAGAAGACGATAAGAAGTACCAGCTCGTAACTGTTAAAAGACGAAACGAAGGTATCGTGGAACGAGCCCGTATGGCCGGTAGAGATATTCTGGTCAAGAGCTACCAAGAGATCCTCGCAGGCGATTTCGTCATTTCGAAACGCCAGCTCGTACACGGAGGCAATGGCCTGGTTCCACCTCATTTATCCAGATCAATCGTTTCGAATGAGTACTTAGTTATCGAAGAAAGTAAGGACATTTCAACTGAATTTTGGGCGCTCATTTCTCGAACGAAGTCCATGTATCGGCAGTACTTCCTAAGCTCTTTCGGCGTGGATATCGAGAAGCTAGTTTTTGATGTTCAAGATTGGAAGAAGCGCGAGATCACTTTTCCAAAAAGGAGAGAGCAAGAAAAACTGGAAACTCTCTTCCAGAAGCTGGACTCGCTCATCACCCTTCATCAGCGTGAGGACTTGCCTCCACGCTGCGCCCTCGCTACAATTCTATCTGTGAAAAATGCTACAATCATCACGTTAGAAAGATGGATATCTCCATGGAGTTCTCTCGAGGCGCCTACGTTTCCCAACTCGTATCCCAAATCGGCAGCGGCCAGGTCAAGGTTGTCACTGGCGTTCGCCGTTGCGGCAAGACATACCTGCTAAATACCCTCTTCAAACGCCATCTCATCGAGGCGGGGATCCGCGCCGACCATATCGTCGAGATGGATTTCGACGGATACCGCAACAGCGTTTACCGGGATCCCGATCGCTTCCTCTCGTTTGTAGACGGCAGAATAACCGATGGGGAGCCGTACTTCCTCCTGCTCGATGAGATCCAGCTCCTCGACCGATTCCCGGAAGTGCTCAACGACCTGCTGCGCATGGAGAACGTCGATGTGTACGCAACGGGAAGCAATGCGCGCCTCCTCTCCAAGGACGTCGTCACCGAGTTCAGGGGCCGGGGCTACGAGATACCGATGCGGCCATTGAGCTTCTCGGAATTCATGGAGGGCTTCAATGGGGACAAGCGCGATGGATACTTGGAATACGCCACCTACGGGGGCCTGCCCGCAGTCGTCCTTCGCAAGAGCGCCGACGAAAAGACGCAGTATCTCACGAGCGTGATGAGCGAAGTTTACCTGGCAGATATCGTCGATCGGTACAAGGTTCGGGACGTCTCCGACCTCAACGACCTGGTCGACATGCTCTCGTCCTGCATCGGCTCCCTCGTGAATCCGACCAAGATCGCAAACACTTTCAAAAGTGAGAAGCACTCCAATATCGCGAGGGAGACCGTGGACAGGTTCCTAGCCCACCTCGAAGACTCATTCCTTTTCGAGAAGGCGGTACGCTACGACATAAAAGGCCGAAAATACATCGGGGCGGGATCAAAGTACTATGCCGTTGACGTGGGCCTGCGCAACGCGCGACTCAACTTCAGGCAGTTCGAGGAAACTCACATCATGGAGAACATCCTGTACAACGAGCTCCGCGGACGGGGTTTCAAGGTCGATGTTGGCATCGTGCCCTCGCAGCGCAGGGACAGCCAGGGCAGCGTGAGGCGCGTCAATTACGAGATAGATTTCGTGTGCAATCTCGGAAGCAAACGGCTCTACATCCAATCCGCCTACGCGTTGCCCACTCAAGAGAAGATGGATCAGGAGCAAGCATCCCTCATGCGAGTCGGCGACTCTTTCAAGAAGGTCATCGTGACAAAAGATGGCATCGCGCCCCACTACAACGATCGCGGCGTGCTGATAATGAACATCTACGACTTCCTCCTCCATCCCTCCTCGCTGGAGATATAAAACCCGCGCCCTACGGCTTCTCTGCAAGCTGCCGCAACAACTTGGGAACAGCGTAGGTTGGGGGAGTTATTTGTCGAGAGCGAAGATCGCTCATCCGATTTGGAGATACTCTCGGTTAGTGTTGCGAACGGAATATATCCTGCGTCGGATTCCGACAGGGAGATAAATCCCGGTGCGAGTCTTGTCAACTATAAGGTGGTGTGCAAGGGGGACGTGGTATACAACAGCATGAGAATGTGGCAAGGCGCCGTAGACTCGAGTCTGCATGATGGCATTGTTAGCCCAGCTTACGTTGTGGCAAGACCGGTTTCGATGACTGCCTCTCGCTTTTTCGCAAGGTTGCTCAAGCGTCCCAACCTGCTCTGTCAATATCAGCGACGATCTCAAGGAAATTCGAAAGATACTCAGGTTCTTAAATTTGAGGAATTTGCAGAAATCGAAGTCAGCGTACCTCTCTTTCGAAAAGAGCAGGAGGCGATAGGCTCTCTTGCGGATGCTCTCGACTCGCTCATCACCCTTCATCAGCGTGAGCGTTTCGCCGATCTAGATGAGACTTGAAATGGAGCGCATTACAAGGTCGACATCCTGGTTCTCAAGTTCTTGGATGATGTGCAGGTAGGTTTTTTGCGTCGTGTTCATGCTGGCATGCCCCAGTCGCTTGGCAACGCTTGCGATGGATACGCCGGCGAACAGCAGGAGCGACGCGTGCGTATGGCGCAGGCCGTGCACGGATATCACGGGTATTTCCGCATGCCTGCAGTGGCGCTCTAGCACGTCATTGGCAGTCGAGTTGTAGACCTTCCCGTTCACGAAGATGGGCTCATCGGGGGGAAGCGACTTGGTGAGTTCCGAAAACTGAATGACGAGCTGCCAATCGAGTTGCACCTTGCGAACTGACGAACGGTTTTTCGTGGGCACGAAGCCGCCTCCGCTCTTATAGTCCCAGGTTTTGTTCACCGACACCACCTGCCTTCCGAATTCGAAGTCGGCGGGGGTGAGCGCGATGGCCTCCGAGAACCGCAGCCCTGTTTTGGCGATGAGCAGGATAAGCCAATCCCACGAGATGTCCGTCCCGAGGTTAAGATCGTTGAGCAGGCGGTGGAGTTCAAACTGGTTCAAGTATTTCTGCTTCTTGGCGCGTGGGGTCTTGCCCTTGATGATGGCCTTTCGTGTCGGGTCTCTGTCGACAAGGCCCTCGTCCACGGCGTCGAGGACGGCGCCTTTAAGTTGGTGGTGGAAATCCATAGTGGTTTGCCGCTCGTGGCTTTGGGCGTAGTCGTTGAGAAGCTGCTGGTAGGTGATTCGGTTGAGCTCTGCCAGGGTGAGCAGAGGGATGAGCTTTTGCAGCCATGCGCAGGTGAGGTGGTATTTGCTGAGTGTCACATCGCGCACGGCGCCCTCCTTGTACATGGCAACCCATTGCCGATAGTAATCGCAGAAGGTGTGCTGGGGTGTCATCGCGTTGATCATGGCCTTCTCCTATCTTCGTTTCGGGGTTCGTTTGGATTGCTCACGCTGACGAAGGTTTTACGAGCATAGGCGAAGGGGGCATGGACGCGCAATGGCTTCGGGCTTGCTGATTGCGTGGGATGCGGGCCTGCCGCAGCGGGCGCGTGGTATGATGGCGGCGAAATTACGGAAGGCGCCTGCGACGGCGCCGCGCACGATGAGGATGGACGATGGCAGCGTATAGTACGGGAGGCCCCGGGCCCCAGCAGCCCCACCACAGCCAGGGGAGGCCCGCGGCCGAACCTCAGCAACCGGGGCCCGACGCCATCTACGAGGTGCCCTGGGACGACCCTGCCCCCGCGGGGCAGCCGGGCGGCCAAGCCGAGTCCCGGTCTGGCGCAGGTTCGGCATTCGCGCCCGGCACCAGCCCGGTGCCCGGCATGTCACCCAAAGATTTCGAGCGCCTGTGCCACTCGGTGGACAAGGCGTTCTCCCAGTTCGCCAAGGCGGTGGAGAAGGGTGCCGGTGAGGTGGCCGAAGCCCTGGGATCGAAACCCGAGGACAATCTGAAAGCCTACGAGGAGATAGCCCGCAAGCGCCAGGCAAAGGCCCGCAAGCGCCAGGCCAAGCGGGAGCGCAAGGCGGCCGAGGCCCAGTACCGCGCCGCCCAGGCCCAGGCAGCCGCCCAG
>OFHO01002058.1_pt1 | contig 12994 bp, 8 predicted proteins | sample 1521531 | NCBI WGS metagenome assembly OFHO01 (sample SAMEA3504124, study PRJEB24116) | mouse gut metagenome | biome: mouse gut; feature: mouse-associated habitat; material: faeces | place: Denmark | collected 2011
GTCCTCGTCGGCCCGCGGCTGCCACCGGTACCGGCTGCCCGACCGCAGCACGTTGTACCCATCGACGATCAGCAGTTTCTTCCGTTGCTTCGCCACATTCCCACCCGCAAGCTAGGCCCAATTTTGCCTAAGCCACTCGTACATGCAGGCGGTGGAGGCTTGGGCCACGTTCAGACTGGAGATCTCACCCACCTGGGGCAGCTTCACGCCGAAGTCGCAGCTTTCCAGCACAAGACGCGACACGCCCTCGCCCTCGTTGCCCATCACGAGCACGATCTTGCCCTTCAGGTTCGTATTCCAAATATAGTCGCTCGCGTGCTCGGTGGCAGCGGCCACCCAGAAGCCCTCTTCCTTCAGGCGGTCCAGAGTACTCGTAATGTTTGCCACCTGGCTCACGGGAATGTGCGAGATGGCCCCGGCCGAGCTCTTGTAGGTGGCCGCCGTCACCCGGGCCGCCCGCTTGTTCGGAATGATGATGCCCGCAGCGCCCACCGACTCGGCCGAGCGCGCGATGGCCCCCAGGTTTCCGGCGTCGGTGATGTGGTCGAGTACCACGATGAGCGCCCGTCCGTCGTGCTCCTCGGCCGACTTCGCCGCCGCCTCCAGAATGGTGGTCACGTTCACGTAGCCGAAGGGTTCGGCCTCGGCCATGACACCCTGGTGGCTGCCGCGTTCGGAAATTTCGTCGAGCTTCTTCTTCGACACCTTCTTAATGGGTATGTTGCAATTCTTCGCCTTGCGCTGGATATCGCGCACGATGCTGTCGCCCTGACTCAGGTTATCGGCCATGAGGATGTACTTCAGGGGCACGTGGGTGCGCAGTGCCTCGATAACCGGGCGCTTGCCTTCAATGAAATCAGCCATGGATTCGCTTTCGTTGGTTGGGGCCGCCGCCCTCCGCCGCGCCGTGCACCGGCACCCGGACGGCCGCTCGGGGGCCTTTTGTTCGTTCGCAGCAGTGTACCACGCGCCCAGCTCCGCACCCGCGCCCGGCCCGCCAACCGCGCCAAAGCGTCACGGGAGCGCACCCCTACATCACGCCGGAGCCGAAGAGCACCAGATCGATAAGCTCCTGTTTGCTGTGGATGTTGAGCTTCTCGTAGATGTGGCGCACATGGGTGCGGGTGGTGTTGTAGGACACCATCAGCTCTTCCGAAATGTACTTGGCGCTGCGGCCCAGGGCCACCAGGGCGAGAATGATGGAGAGAACCACCGTGAATAAAAAGACCGTCAGCTCCCAGGGCGTGCGGTCGATGCCCACATAATACAGGGCGCGAATGACCATGTGCGACGTGAAGAAGTACAGCGCCCCCACGCCCACATCGAAGAGGGCCGGGCGTCCGAACGGCGAGGCCGACCCCGCCGTGGAAGAGGGCGCCGACGTGGTGCTCATCGCCTCCAGCGCGGGCGGTGTCCCGCGGCGGCTCGAACGCGGCCTTCAACACGCGCCTGACCCATGAGCTGGGCATGGACTACAGCCGCGAGGAGATCGAGCCCATCTTCCAGGAGATCTTCGCCGCCAACAGCTTCCGCCTGGACCAGGACAAGTGGTGGCTCGTCTACGATGAGTCCGGCAACGCCATGAACTGGCTCATGGACAAGGTGGAGCCCTACGGCATCACCGCCGTTATCGAGAACAACCAGCAAGACGGCGGCAAGAACTGGTGGGACGGCGGTCCGCTGAAGACCCTGAACGTGTCCCATTCCTTCGTGGCCGAGGGCGCCCAGGCCGCCGGCGCCTCCCAGCAGGTGGTCGTGGAGGCCCTGTCCGAGGAAATCCAGAAGGGCGGCGGCCGCGTGTTCTACAACACCACCGCCGTACAGCTCGACCGCGAGGACGACAACACCGGCCGCGTCACGGGCTGTGTGGCCGAGGGCGAGAACGGGCTGGTGCGCTACGTGGCCTCGAAGGGCGTGGTGCTGGCCACGGGCGACTTCTCCCAGGACAGGGACATGGTGGCGAAGTACTGCCCCATCGCCCTGCCCTTCGGCAACGGCGGCGTGTACGACGGCAGCGGCCTGAAGCTGGCCCTGTGGATCGGCGCTGCCTGGCAGAAGTACACCCCCAACGCCCCCATGCTCGCCACCATGGGCGATGAGGTGCTCCCCTGCCGCTGGTGGGCGGAAGGCGCGCTGACCACCTTCCCCGGCCTGCTCGTGAACAACAAGGGCGTGCGCTACTCCAACGAGAACTGCACCTACGGCTACATGCCCTACCCCCAGCGCGTGCAGCCCGACGGGTGCGCCTTCCTCATCTGGGACGCCAACTGGGTAGACGCCTCGGCCCCGTGGCAGGGCGACCGCATCGGCGGGGAGCCCCGCGACACCCAGGAGGTGAAGGACGCCATCGAGATGCTCTTCGATCCCAACACCGACTGGACCACCACCGAGGAGTATGCCGGCTTCGACGCCACCATGGCCGAGACCGCTGTGAAGGCCGACACGCTGGAAGAGCTGGCCGACGGCCTGGGGCTGCCCCGCGAGGCCTTCCTCGCCCAGGTGGAGCGCTACAACGGCTACTGCGAGACCGGGCTCGACGACGAGTTCCACAAGGACAAGCGCTTCCTGCTGCCCGTCACCCAGCCGCCCTTCTACGGCATCCGCAACGAGCCCTACACGCTGTGCATCACCGGCGGTCTGAACACCGACATCCAGATGCACGTGTGCGACGCGAACAACGACCCCATCCCCGGCCTATACGGCGTGGGCACCGTGGTCGGCGACATGTACGGCGACGTGTATGACTACCACGTGCCGGGCATCAACCTGGGCGGCCCCTGCACCACCTTCGGCTACCTGCTGGGCAAGAACCTGCACAACGGCACCTGGTAGGCCGCCCCGAACACGCCTCCCCTCCCAAAAAGGGAACCCGCATCGCGTGGGTTCCCTTTTTTCGTTCCAAATCCTTTTCCGCCTCAAACTGACGGTTGTGCCGTGCGAAGCGGAAATTCGAGCCCGCTTCTACGCCCATTATCGGCTTTACGGCTCATTTCCCGCCCCGTTTTAACGGTTGTGCCGTTCACATCGTCAATTCGGGGCTCAGTACAATACCGAGAAGAAGCGACTCCAACAGCTACTCTGCCTTCGCGCCTGCATCGCGAGCGGCGATCTCGGCGGCCTTGGCCGCGAACGCGGTGCGCTCCTCCGGCGTCATGGCAGCCATCTGGGCCTCCAGCACGTCGTGCTTCAAAGCGGCGGCGAAGTCGGCGGAATCCTTCCTGGCCTCCCCGGCCGCCTTCTGAACGGCATCGGCGGCCATCTCGGTCTGAGAGCGGGCCATGGACACCGCGGCCTCGGCCTGCTCCTTCGCCAGCTCGGAGGCAGTCTTGGCCTGATCGCCCAGGTGGCTGGCGACCACTTTCGCCTGATGGGCCGCCTCGTCGGCCGCGGCCTGAGCCTGCTGGCCCACGCGCTCGGCCGTGGCCTGAGCCCGCTTCAGCACCTCGGAGTTGATCTCCTTGCCCTGCTCCACGGTGATCTCGCCCTTGGCGATGAGCTGCTCTACCAGCTCCTGGGTCTTTTCAGCCCCTAGGGCCATGGCGCCCACACCGGCCAGGAACACATCCTTCAGTCCGTCGGCAATCGTTGTCATGATCGGGCCTCCCTTATCTCGGTGGCGGTTTCGCGCCTTCCACTATACGACCCTCCGCAGGCCCCGCACCCCAAAGGCCGACAGCGTTACCGCCCCGTCAGAAGATGATTGCCTCGGTCATATTCATCGGCCGCTCGCCTCAGCCGCGTCGCAGATGGCGACACGGAGCCGCAGATGCGCCCAAGGACGGCACGGTGCCCCTTGGCCGAGCCCGCAGGCAGCGGCACGCGACTCTGCGCCGGCAACGGGCCTCGACCGCCTCACCACACTGCAGCAGTCGCCCGGCAACCACCTAGCCCATAAATATCTTCATCACCACATACATCACCACGAAGCCTGAAATCGCACTCACCGACAGCTTCAGGCCGTTGGAAAGCGCCGGGTGACGGCGGCTGAATGCCTGCTCGTCAGCCTCTATGTCCTCGCCCTTGGAAAAAGCGACAATCTCCCGGTAAGTCACCAGGTCGTTCTGCTTCTTCATGATCTCCACCTTGTTGATAACGATAAGGCCCATGACCCAGAAGGCCACGAACAGCACGATGCCCAGCACCTCGCCCTCGGTGCAGTTGGCCGCCAGCGACGAGGGGCCCGTCGGCAGCAGGAATCCCACAATCAGGCAGATGAATCCTACGGCCACCAAGCCCCAGGCGGCCAGCGCCCAATTCTGCATCGTCTTCCAGGTTTCCTTGATGGTCTTCTCCATAGTTGCCACGTCTCCTTTCACGAGTTCGTCGATGGACGTCTCGAACAGCTCGCTTAGCAACAGAAGGCTCTGCACATCGGGATAGGTTCGGTCAGTCTCCCAGTTCGATATGGTCTGGCGCGACACGAAAATGCGCTCCGCCAATTCTTCCTGAGACAGACCGAGGCGGGCCCGATGCTCCTTCAACGATTCCTTCAGCTCCACTGTTCCGTCCTTTCGCAATCAGAGTGACATGACGGGTGCCACCCTACCACCAAAACTCTTTGACATGGCCCCCCATCCAATGAAAAACCCCTGCCAAAAGTCTTTGACAGGGGTTCTGAACTGGTGCTTTACATCATTCGACGCGCAGAGATTTCGCATCCATTCGGTGCGGCTCGCGTCCTTTCGGCGCGAAACAAGAAAGGCCCCGGAAAGCATAGGCTGCCTTCCGGGGCCTCCCTCTGATTGAAAAGCCTCGCTCCTAGCCGAAAATGGCGTCGAAGCTGCCGTAGCCAGCACCCGTATGGGTGTTGTTGCGCATGGCGCGGCGGGCGAAGCCCATGAGCTCAGCCAACACGTCCAGCGACACGTCCTTCTTCTCGCCGGTGCGGCGCAGCTTCACTTCCACCTTGTTTTCCTTCAGGCCGCGCTTGCCCACGACAATCTGCACGGGCCAGCCGATGAGATCGGCGTCGTTGAACTTCACACCGGCGCGCTCGTCGCGGTCGTCGACGACCACCTCGAAGCCGATCTCGGCCAAATCTCGCGCGATCTTCTCGGCCATGGGCTGTACCTCGTCGTCGCCCACGGTCAGCGGCACCACGCACACCTGGGCCGGAGCCACCGACGGAGGCCACATGATGCCGTGCTCGTCGTTGTGCTGCTCCACGATGGCGGCCAGAGTGCGGGAAATGCCCACGCCGTAGCAGCCCATGAAGAAGGGAACCTCGTTGCCCTCCTCGTCCATGAACGTGGCGCCCATGGCGCGGGAGTACTTGTCGCCCAGCTGGAAGATCTGGGCCACCTCGATGCCACGGGCCCCATCGAGGGGCAGCCCGCACTCGGGGCAGCCATCACCGGGCTTGACCGTAGACAGGTCGGCCCACTCGTCCACCGAGAAGTCCTGGCCGAGGCGGGCGCCCACATAGTGGAAGCCGTCCTCGTTGGCGCCGACCACCCACTGGGGCACCGCCTGCAGGCTCGCGCACGCGATAACACGCGCGCTCTCGGGCAGCCCCACCGGGCCCATGGAACCCTTGCACAGACCGAAGTCCTTCATCTCCTCATCGGTCAGCAGCGCAAATCCGGGCACCACGCCTTCGATCTTCAGCTCGTTCAGCTCATGGTCGCCGGGGATGAACAGGCACACGAGATTGCCCTCGGCATCCTTGCCCGAAAGGGCCTTCACCGTGGAGGACTCGGGGATGTCCAGGAACGCGGCCAGCTCGGCGATGGTGTGCACGCCGGGCGTGGCAATCTTCTCCATGGCATCCACCTCGTACAGCGTGGGGCGGGCCAGGCAGGCACCAGCCTCGGCATCGGCCGCATAGCCGCAGGAGCAGTACACCAGCTCGGCCTCGCCCGATTCCGCCAGGGCCATGAACTCGGCGGTCACGCTGCCGCCGATCTGGCCGCCGTCGGCTTCCACCTCGCGCCACTCCAAACCACAGCGGTCGCAGATCTTCTTGTAGGCCTCGCCCATGGCGTCGTAGGTTTCCTGCACCGATTCCTGAGAGGCGTTGAAGCTGTAGGCATCCTTCATAATGAACTCGCGGGAGCGCAGAAGGCCGAAGCGGGGGCGAATCTCGTCGCGGTACTTCGTCTGAATCTGGTACAGGTTCACCGGCAGCTCCTTGTAGGAGCGCAGCTCGTTGCGCACCAAGTCCACGATGAGCTCCTCATGGGTGGGCCCGAGGCAGAACTCGTTGTCGTGGCGGTCGGTCAGACGCATGAGCTCCGGGCCATAGTCGTCCCAGCGGCCGCTCTCGTGCCACAGCTTCGCCGGCTGCAGGGCCGGCATGAGAATCTCCTGGGCACCGGCGGCGTCCATTTCCTCGCGCACGATATCCTCGATCTTGCGGAGCACGCGCCAGCCCAGCGGCAAGAACGTGTACACGCCCGAGGCGGTCTTGCGCAGCATGCCGGCCCGCAGCAGCAGGCGAGCGCTGGCAATGTCGGCGTCCGACGGGTCTTCCTTCAGGGTGGGGGCGTACAGATTGCTCATGCGCAGGATTTGAATCATAGGTTCTCCAACTCTTCCATCAGGGCGGAAACGATTTCCGCCTCTTGCACTTTGCGAACGATTTTACCATGGGAGAAAACAACCCCGGAGCCTGCGCCGCAGGCCACCCCAATATCGGCATCGGCGGCCTCGCCGGGGCCGTTCACCACGCAGCCCATGACCGCCACCTTCACCGGCTTGTTCACGGAGGCCAAGCGCTCTTCCACTTCTTGCGCCAGTCCGATGAGGTTCACCTGGCAGCGGCCGCAGGTGGGGCAGCTGATGAGCTCGGGGCTGCGGCGGCGCAGGTTCAGCGCGGAAAGCAGCGTCCAGCAGGCCCGCACCTCCACGCAGGGGTCGTCGGTGAGCGAGATGCGCATGGTGTCGCCGATGCCCTCTTCCAGAAGGACGCCCAGGCCGCAGGCGCTTTTGATGATGCCCTGGAAGGCCGTGCCCGCCTCGGTGACGCCGATGTGCAGCGGCACCTGCGGCAACGCAGAGGCCAGCAGGCGGTACGTGTCGATGGTGGTCTGCACGTCGTGGGCCTTGGCCGACACCACGATATCGCGGAAGTCGCACTCTTCTTCGAAGAAGCGCACGTACTCGGTGGCCGAGGCCACAAGCTTCTGGGGCAGCGTGAGGTCCTGGCGGGCGGCGATGGTATCGTCGAGCGAGCCGGCGTTCACGCCGATGCGGATGGGGATGCGCGCCTCCCGCGCAGCGGCGATGACCTCGCGGGTGGCCTCCAGGCCGCCGATGTTGCCCGGGTTGATGCGCAGCTTGGCCGCCCCGCGCCGGGCCGCCTCGATGGCGATGCGCGCGTCGAAGTGGATATCGGCCACCACGGGCAGAGGTGACGCGGCGCACACGGCCTCGAAAGCGTCCAGGCAGTTGCGGCGCGGGATGGCCATGCGCACGATCTCACAGCCGGCTTCTGCCAGCGCCTCTATCTGCGCGAGGTTGGCCGCCACGTCGTCGGGCGCGGCGTTCAGCATGCTCTGCACCGCCACCGGCGCCCCGCCGCCCACGGGAACCGTGCCCACCATCACGCGGCGCGTGCGGGCGTGGGGCTTGCAAGGCTTATTGCCAGCCGCAGCCGTCGAAACAGCCCCGGCAGCACAGGGCTTTAACGCATCACTCATAGGCGTTCCTTACTGAGAACGAAACTAGTTCTATCTATTATAAAGCCGAGGACGGCCCGCAGGCCGTCCCCATACATCATCCATTTCGCTGTGCGCGGCAGGGCTTACCAATTCCCGAAGACGAAGCGCTGGATATCCTGGTTCAGCATGATGACGAAAAAGCCGAGGAACAGGGCCATACCGGCCATGGACATGTAGTTCATGGCCTTCTGGGACACCGTGCGGCGCGTTCCCTTCTGGAAGATTTCCACCACGAAGCGGCCGCCGTCCAGCGGGGGAATGGGCAGCAGGTTCATAATGCCGAGCGACACCGAGATCATGGCCATAAATTCCAGCCCCTGCACAAGGCCGGCCTGGAAGAAGTCCTTCGACATGACGGCGATGCCCACGATGGACGTGGAGTCGGACACGGTCTGGGCCGCCGTCGCGGGATTGAACAGGCCCGCCACCGCCTGCACCACCATGCCGATGTACATGAAGCCGGCCTGCAGCGCCTGCAGCACCGAGGCGTGAATCGTGGTGACCTCGCCGGTCTCGGGGTGGGCCACCTGAAAGCCGACAACCGAGAACACCAGGATGAACACGACCATGGCGAACAGCAGGTTCATGGCAATGCCGGCCAGCAGGATGACCGAGCGTTTCCAGAAAGGCAGCGACCGATATTGCTGGCGATACTCGCTCTCGTAGAGGGCGCGCTCGTCGTGCACAGGGCGAGCCTCGCCCAATTCGTAGCTCGGCAGCGCCGGCGCGCCGGCAGCAGCGGCCTTCTTGAGCTGGCGCTTGGTGGGGGCTACGCGCGGAGCGCGGTAGGTGTTGAACTGATCGGCTTTCTGCGGGCCGACAACGCTGCCCCATTCCACCAACTCTTCCAGGGCCTCGTAAGCCGCATCGTCGGAAATGCCGCAATCGCGAGCCACGTCCTCCATGTTGGCCGTGCCGCGGCGATACAGGGCCGCGAGCACCTCCTGCAGGTGCGGCTGCAAGGGACCGGCCTCCATGCCGCACACCTTGGCATAGCCTCCCAGCGGCACAGCCGTCACCCCGAAGCGGGTCTCGCCCCGGGTAAAGCCCACCGACGGGCCGGGAAGACCGAGCATGAACTCGGTCACGCGAATGCCGAACGCGCGAGCCGCCAGAAAGTGGCCGCCCTCGTGGATAAACACGAGGAAGCCGATGGTGATGACGGCGCACACGAGCATGATGGGAATATCCACTCACTAACTCCTTTAGACGAGAATCGTTGTTCGCCGGCCTCCGTCCCAGGCGGGCCGACGGGCGTGTATCGCCGCCCATTATAAGGAGCGCTCCCGATCGCGCCTCCTCGCACCGGGGTCGCCCTTGAAATAACTACAAGGGGCCTACGGGGCCTTCACAGCTACGGCGAAAGCGGAGGCCGGAGCGGCTCGGAGCGCGACGCTGACGGGCGTGGCGGACGGTTCCGGGTGGCGAGGGCAAGTGTTGCGGACGGGTGACTCGACGACCCCACCGCGACGCAAGGACGTACGGGGGAAGGCTCTGGCACGGTGCCGGGACGGCGCGCGGCGGGAATCAGGTGCGACGTTCCCGCGACATTTCTACGGTTTTGGGAGCCTACAGTAGGCGCCGTCGAACGCGAGCCGGCACAGCCCCCCCCTCTTCCCCTTCGGACATCGGGCCATCCCTCGCGTTCGGCACTTCCATCGACCCGCGCGCCTTCCGGGCCAGCGCAGAAAGGAGCCCTCCATGGATCCCACCCGTCCAGATCTCGCGCGGCCCGCTCCGGGCCGCACCCAAAAGATCATCAGCGCCATTATGGCGTTCCTCCTCATGGCGTGCATCATGCCCTTCACCACGCCGGCGACCGTCGTCGCCCAAGCCGACGAGCAGAGCACCGTGCCCGTCATGCTCCATTTCAAGGACGAAGCCGGGGAGACCATCGACTACGCCGGCTACGAAGCTCCCTACCTGCGCGATGGGGATGACCTCGTCGTAACGGTGAACGACGATCCGGCCACCCTGCACTATGGCGACAATCTGTCCTTCGAGGTATACGAGAACTACGCCGCCTTCAACTACGAGCAGCGCGACATCACCGCCGAGTGCTCCTACGATGCCGAGACAGGCACGGTGCGCCTCCCGGCCGTCTACGAAGAGGGACGGGACAGCCTCGGAATCGTCTTCTGGCTCTCACCCGCCCATCCCGCCTACGAGCGCTACGTCCTGGCCGACCTTGACACCGACGACGTGACCATCACCTATGACGACCAGGAGATCACCTTCTCCTCCGACATTCCCGACCTCGTGCGCGCAGCCACGGGAGCCGCGGAAGCCGGCGAGAGCGCTCGCGCCTTCCCCGGCCAGGCCGAAAAGCGCTACCAGCTGAACCCCCACACGCGCCTCGAGAACTTCACCGATCAGCAGATCGAGAAGCAGAAGGCCTACGGCTTCCCGCCGGAGAAAGTGGGCAGCTACGGCTTCGGCGTGCTCTTCAGTGCCTCCCAGGTATGGGAGAACAGCAAGCCCAACAGCACCAATTTCAACGACTGGTTCCTCGATGTGAACGACAGTTCCTTCGATGCCGCCGTGGACCTCTACCTGTGGGATACGGTGGCGGCCCGCAACGGGTCGGCCGCCCAGTTCGCCACAGCCCAGACCGGCAGCCATTACTACGATCGCTACGTCACCACCGGCCGCGATTTCTTCGACGCCGGCATCAGCTCGGGCACTGCGCCCACCAACCGCGCCATGGCCCACGGCACCTGCGGATCATCCAATGTGAACAACGGCTACGGCGCCGTCACCACCAACCCCGCCGGCGATAACTACATCGTGTTCAAGGGCACCTACACGGGGCCCCAGACGCAGTACCAGGGCTGGTATAAGTTCTACTACAAATTCGACGCCATGTCCGCCGCTACGGGCAACGAGTTCCAGGATGTCGTGGGCTACCTGCTCGCTGCGCCCGTAACCACCGGGAAGGCCCAGCTTACCAAGGTGTCTACCGAGCCGGCCATCTCCGATGCCAATGGGAACTACTCCCTTGAGCACGGCGTGTTCGCCGCCTTCGATGGGCAATCTTCTGCCGAGGCGGCATCGCGCCAGGCCCAGAACGGTGCCTGGGGTACCTGGGAGGAGGCGCGCGCCTGGGCCGACCAGAACGCGGGTTTCACATTCGTGACCGATAGCGACGGCGCGAGCAACGTCGTCGAGGACATCGAGGCCGGCACGTACTACGTCGCCGAGCTCTTCGCGCCCCCCGGTTTCCGCCTGGCCCCCTCGGTCAAGGCCCTCGCCGTAGAAGCCGCAAGCGATGCCGAGGCTATAAGCTCCCTCGTCTTCGAGGACGTGCCCCAGCAGGGCTCCATCGACCTGCTCAAGCAGTCGAACTATCCCGAGCTGACCGGCAACAATCCCGGCTATACCCTCGCCGGCGCCACCTACGGTATCTACCGCGATGAGGCATGCACGCAGCTCGCTCGCGAATTGCGCACCGACCTGACGGCCGAGGGAGAGGGCTATGCCCGAGCCGACGGGCTGCCCATCGGCTCCTACTGGGTACGCGAGACGAAGCGCCCGCTTCAGGGATTCGCCCTCGATACCCGCATCTACCCCGTCATCGTCACCGACGGAGCCGTGACCCGCGTCAACACCACGGCCGTCACCGACAAGGCGAAGCTAAACCCTCTGTCCATTTTCATCCAGAAGCGAGATGCCCAAAGCAAGGAGAATTTTGCCCAAGGTGCGGCTACCTTGGGGGACGCGCACTTCCGTATCGACTATCATGACGTAAAGGGCGGCACAGCGTCGTCCATCGCTCCCTTAACGCCGCGAGCCAGCTGGGTCGTGCGCACCAACGATGAGGGCGCGTTCGTACTGAAAGACGCGGAAAGTAGCTTCACGCACATGGACAAGAACGGGCAAGAGACGCAGCTCCCCTACAAAGTGAGTGGATCCGATTTCTACAAGCTCTCTGACGGCACCATCGCCATGCCCATCGGCACCTACGCCATCCAAGAGGTGAAGGCCCCTGAGGGCTACCGACTCGATCCCACCGTGCGCGTGCGCCATATCACCGATGCCGACCACGACGGCGAGATCATCGAGACCTATGACGCCGAGGAGAACGGCGATCTCGTAACTGATCAGGTCGTGCGCTCCGATCTGCGCTTCATGAAGCGGGCCGAAGGGGCTGCCAAGCTAGCGGGCATTCCCTTCAAGCTCACTTCCAAGACGACGGGCGAGTGGCACATCATCGTCACCGACAAGAACGGCCTCGCCTCCACGGAGTCCACCGCTGCCCATCCCCACGACCAACGCACGAACAGCAACGACGAGCAGTTCCGCGCCCCCGACGGCAGCTTCCGCATGCCCCTCACCCTGGATGTCGATGCCCTCGATCCCACCGCCGGCACGTGGTTCGGTCTACGAGCCGACGGCACGGCCATCGATCCCGACAACGAGCACGGAGCGCTGCCCTTCGATACTTACGAGCTGGAAGAGCTGCGCTGTCCCGCCAACGAGCTGTTCCAGATGATCCACGATGAGATCGTCGTGGACGAGAGCGACCAGGACCTCGCCATCGACCTGGGCACGCTCAACAACACTGCTGCTGGGCGCCCCTCCATCCGCACGAGCGCCTACGACGGCATCTCCAACGATCTCTGCGACCGCGAGATCAGCGCCGATACCGATGTGTCCATTGTGGATCGCGTGACCTATTCCGGCCTTAAGCCGGGCGAGCCCTACGAGCTGCAGGCCGTGCTGATGGACAAATCCACCGGCGAGCCTTTCCTCGCCGATGACGCCGAAGTGGCTGCATCCGCTACCTTCACGCCGAACGACTACAACGGTTACCAGAACATCGAGCTGCACTTCGATGCCTCGGGCATCGAGGAATCCACCGAGCTGGTCGTGTTCGAGACCCTGCTCAAGAACGGCTCGGGGGTGGCCGCCCACCACGATATTGACGATCGCAAGCAGACTATCACCGCCAACCCCATCACCATAGCAACCTCCGCCCGCGACAGCGTGAGCGGCACCCACGAGGGCGAACCGGCCGAAGAGGTCACGATCGTCGATGCCGTAAGCTACCAGGGCCTCACCCCGGGCTTCGAATACCGTCTTGTGGCCCTGCTCATGGACAAGCAGAGCGGCGAGCCCTTCGCCGTGAGCGATGAGATCATCACCGCCGAGAAGACCTTCGTGCCCGAGCACAGCGATGGCATCGTAGAAGTGGAAATCACCATCCCCGGCACCGACCTCGATGGCGCGAGCCTCGTCGTCTTCGAGTCGCTCTACCATGGCGATGCGGAGGTGGCCCTCCACGCCGACTTGGAGGACGAGGGGCAGACGGTCACCTACGGCTACCCCGACCT